>PJUE01000022.1_pt1 | contig 304545 bp, 260 predicted proteins | sample 1512171 | NCBI WGS metagenome assembly PJUE01 (sample SAMN08177674, study PRJNA422409) | Feces metagenome, whole genome shotgun sequencing project. | isolation source: Chicken feces (3) enriched on wood chips: alkali lignin treatment | host: Gallus gallus | place: USA: Madison | collected 2015-01-15
GGATGGGACTGAGCGCCAGGCCGTTGGAGCCTACGACGCTGACGGCGAACATCAGGGCGGGGACGGAAGAGGCGGGGCGGGCGCTGCGGGTGCTACGGTTCTGCATCGCGAAATTTTATTGGAATAAAATAAGGGTTAACGCTTATATTTCCTTATTCCGTAAAAGTTCGAATGCCGTTCGGCAGAACCTGATTCCAATGCCTGATCTTGATGACCGCGACCGAAAGCTGTTAACGCTGCTGGCCGACGATGCCTCCCCCAGCTACGCCGAATTGGGCAAAATGCTGAACCTCTCCGCCCCGGCCGTGCATGAACGGGTCAAGCGCCTCAAGCGCGATGGTCTGATCAAGGGCATTGCCGCCAAGCTGGACGGCGCGCGCATCGGCCGGCCGCTGCTGGCCTTCGTGCACGTGGACACCAACAACTGGACCATTACGCAGCAGGTGCTGGGGCTGGCCGAGCTGACCGAGGTGGAAGAGATCCACACCATCACCGGCAAGAGCGCCATGCTGCTGAAAGTGCGCGTGCGTGATACGCAGGCGCTGGAGGCGCTGCTGGCCCGCATCCATCAGATCGACGGCATCACCAACACCACCAGCGACATCGCCCTGACCAGCTATCTGGAACGCGGGCCCTTGCCGGACAACGGCTGAGCCGCGCCGTTCAGGCCGCGCGCAGCCGCAGCCGCGTGATCTCGGAGGGCGCGCCCAGGCGCTTGGGCGGTCCCCAGTAGCCCGTGCCGCGGCTGATGTAGATCCACATCTTGCCCAGGCGATGCAGGCCGGCCGTATAGGGCTGCTGGAAGCGCACGAAGAAACCCCATGGGAAGAACTGTCCGCCATGCGTATGGCCGGACAGTTGCAGGGTATAGCCGAGTGGCTCGGCCGCCGCCGCGCTGCGCGGTTGGTGCGCCAGCAGTATCCGGGGCATGGCGTCGGCAGGCGCGCCCGCCAGCGCCGCCTTGGGATTGCTGCGATGCTGCGGATCGAACGAGCCGGCGCTGTAGTCGGTGATGCCCGCCACCACCACGGGCAGGCCGGCGGGGTGGATGACCACGTGCTCGTTCATCAGCACGCGCAGCCCCATGCGGCGGAACTCGGCGATCCAGGGCGTGGCGCCCGAATAGTATTCATGGTTGCCGGTCACCAGATAGACCCCATGGGGCGCGCGCAGCTGGCCCAGCGGGCTGGCCTGTGCGGAAAGCTGCTCGACGCTGCCGTCGACCACGTCGCCGGTGATCGCAATCATGTCCGGCAGCTGTGCATTGACGGCGTCGACGATGGCCTGCACGTAGCGCTTCTTGATGGTCGGGCCGACGTGGATGTCGCTGATCTGCACGATGGTGAAGCCGTCCAGGTCGGGCGCGAGGCCGGCGATGGGCACGTCCACATCGACCACGCGCGCCCGCTTGCGGGCGTTGTACAGGCCGACCAATGTTCCGGCGAGGGCCAATATGGGCACGGCCCAGGCGCTGACCCGGCGCAGCGTGGTCCAAGGCAGATCGGCGCCGATCAGTAGATTCGCCAGCCACGTCACCAGCAGCAAAGCGTCGCGCAGCACCGTCAGCACGAACAGCGACGAGAACAGGCCCATCGCGAACAGCCCGACCCAGGCAATGCGGTCGCCCCAGGGCGGGTGCACGGACGAACGCCCCAGCATCCCCAGCGGGATCAGGATGCAGGACAGCAGCAAGGCAAGAATGGCGGCGGCGGAACCCGCTCCGCCCAATTGGGCGTCGGGGATCAGGCGGGCGCCCACGTAGACGTGAGCCAGGGCGCCCAGGGTCAGGAAGCGCAGGAAGAATGAGGATTGGCGTAGGGACACGGCGGCTCTGGGGCGCGCCAGGCCGGGAGCAGCGGCGCGCGGGGCAAGGGAACCGCCATTCTATGCCGGGTGCGGATACTCCCGCACGAGCAAATCCGGTCCCATCTCCCGTACATGGTTGATGCCCAGCATCGCCATGTTGCGGTCGACCTCGGCGCGCAGCAGGCCGATGGCGTGCGATACGCCGGCCTCGCCGCCGACTGCGGCCGCATAGTTGAAGGGCCGGCCGACGAAGACGAAGCTCGCGCCCAGCGCCAGGGCTTTGAGCACGTCGCTGCCGCGGCGCACGCCGCTGTCCATCATCACGGTCATGTTGCCGGCGGCCTCGGCGACGGCGGGCAGGGCGCGCAGCGGCGAGACCGCGCCGTCCAATTGCCGGCCCCCATGGTTGGACACGATGATGCCGTCGGCGCCGTGCTGGCGCGCCAGCGCCGCGTCCTGCGGATGCAGGATGCCCTTGATGATCAGCGTGCCTGGCCATTGGCGGCGGATGCGCGCCACATGTTCCCAGCTGAGGTGATCGCGCGCGCTGAAGTCGCGCAGCACCGACGACGACACGATCGGCGCGCCGCGCGTGGCAAAGGAGTTCTCGAAATGCGGCATGCCATGGGCCAACAGCGTGCGCATGAACGTGCCGGCCAGCCAGCGCGGCCGCGTCAAGCCATCCCAGGCCAGGCGCAGGCTGGGCTTGAGCGGGGTGGAGAAGCCGGTGCGCACGTTGTTCTCGCGGTTGGCCGACACGGGAATGTCCACCGTCAGCACCAGGGTTTCGTAGCCGGCGCGGCGGGCGCGTTCGACCAGCGCGTCGATGCGCTGCGGATCGCCAGGCAGATAGGCCTGGAACCAGGTGCCGGGCGCTGCGCGGATGACGTCTTCCAGCGGGATCAGCGAGGTGCCGCTGAGGATGGCGGGTATGCCTTGCTCACGCGCGGCACGCGCCAGCACGATGTCGCCGCGGTAGGCCGACAGCGCGCTGATGCCCATCGGGGCAATGCCGAAGGGCGAGGCATAGCGGCGGCCGAAGAGTTCGGTTTGCTGCGTGCGGCGCGACACGTCCACCAGCACGCGCGGCGAAAACGCGTACTGCGTAAAGGCGCTGCGGTTGCCGCGCAGGGACTGGTTGTCTTCGGCCGCGCCCGCGACATAGCCGAAGATCGGCCGCGGCAGGCGGCGTTTCGCCGCCGCCTCGAAGTCGTCCAGCGATAGCATGCGCGCCAGCGCGCGGGGCAAGGGGCGGTCGGCCGAGGCGGCGCGGGGACTGGCGGAGGACGAGAGCAGGGATGTCATGGCGGGCCGGCAAAAGCCCGTAATCTAGCAACGCCGATTCATCGCATAAAGCGAATAAAACCAGACATCCAATTTCGAATAAATCGAATATTTGCGGAGAAAACTACGCAGGCAGCGCCATCAGTTCGCCCATGCGCACCGGACCCAGCACGGCAGGCGTGTCGGCCCAGCGGATCTGGTTGGGACCGAACAGCACGATGGCGGTGGAGCCCAGCTTGAAGCGGCCCATTTCCGCGCCCTTGGCCAGGTGGATCGGGGCGCGCGCCGCGTCGTCGTAGCGGGTGGCTTTCACGCGGCGCTTGTGCGGCGTGACCAGGCCGGCCCACACCGTCTCGATGGACGCGACGATCATGGCGCCCACCAGCACCAGGGCCATCGGTCCGTGCTCGGTGTCGAAGATGCAGACCACGCGTTCGTTGCGCGCGAACAGGCGCGGCACGTTGCGGGCGGTCAGCGGGTTGACCGAGAACAGGCGGCCGGGTACGTGGATCATTTCGCGCAGGGTGCCGGCGACCGGCATGTGCACGCGGTGGTAATCCTTGGGCGACAGATAGACGGTGGCGAATTCGCCGCCCTGGAACGGGGCCGCGCGTTCGGCGTCGCCGCCCAGCAGGTCGGCCAGGCCGTAGCTATGGCCCTTGGCCTGGAAGATGCGGCCATGTTCGATAGCGCCCATCTGGCTGATGGCTCCGTCGGCCGGACACACCACCGAGCCCGGCTCGTCGTCCAGGGGCCGCGCGTCTTCTTTCAATGCCCGCGTGAAGAAGTCGTTGAAGCAGTCATAGGCCAGCGGGTCTTCCTGCAGCGCCTCGCGCATGTCCACGCCATAGCGGCGGACGAAGCGCGAAATCATCCAGTTCTTGACCGCGGGTTCCCGGCAGTCGGATGCGTACCCGAAGAGCCGCGACACCAGGTGGTGAGGGGCAAGATACTGGCTGGCGAGGAATAGTTGGTCTTTGATCGGCATCTAGGAGCGCTGAGAAATTACCCCGCGGCCGGCCGCGGCACGGGCCGGCCCGCAAGGGGCCCGCCTTCAGGCCCGGGACTGGCCGCGTCAAAAAACGTCGTCCCGCGTTGCAGCGGGACGATGTGGTGATGAGCAGAGGGGTGAATTCTACCGCTTTCAGGCGCACTTCAGGCATATGAATGCGCGCATGCGCCGCCGGGCGCAAGGGCGCGACATTGCAGGCACGCCAGCCGCTACAGCTCCAGCACGATGCGCTTGCCCTGGGCGCGGGAGCAGCAAGCCATCATGCGGGTGCCGGCCTCGCGTTCGGCGCGGGTCAGCACCACGTCGCGGTGATCGACCGCGCCGCCCAGCACGCGCACCTCGCAGGAGCCGCAGAGACCTTCCTCGCAATCGCTCTGCACGTCGATGTTGGCGCTGCGCAGCGCGCTCAGCAGCGTCTGGTCGGCAGGCACTTGCACGACGATGCCGGAGTCCTTCAGCTCGGCCTCGAAGGCGTGTTCCTTGGACGGGTCCAGGGTGGCGAGCGTGGAATGGAAGTGCTCCACGCGCAGGCTGTCCTCGGGCCAGGCGGCGCAGGCGGCTTGCAGGGCATCCAGCATGCGCTCGGGGCCGCAGGCGTAGATCTGGACGCCGGCCTCGGGACGGGACAGCAGGGCGGCGAAGTCGTTGCGGCTGCCTTCCTCGCTGACATGCAGATGCAGGCGCGCGCCATGCAGCTGCAGCAGTTCGTCCAGCATGGCCATGCAGGCGCGCGAGCGTCCGCTGTAGTGCAGTTCGTAATCCAGGCCCAGCTCGCGCGCGCGGCGCGCCATGGCGCTGATGGGCGTGATGCCGATGCCGCCGGCGAGGAGGATCAGACGTTTGGCGCTTTCGTCCATGCGGAAATGGTTGCGCGGGCCGCGTGCGCGCACGATGCTGCCCGCGCGCAGGTGCTGGTGGATCCAGGCGGAACCGCCGCGGCCTGCCGTTTCCTTGAGCACGGCGATCTCCAATGCATTCGCGGCGGCCGGATCGCCGCAGAGCGAGTATTGGCGCGACAGGCCCGTGTCGCCGCATTCGACGTCGATGTGCGAGCCGGGCGTCCAGCGCGGCAGCGGCTTGCCGTCAGGCGATTCGAGCCTGATGCGCGCAATGCCGTCGGCCGCGGCCGTGACCTGCGTCACCACCAGCTTGCGGCTGATCGCGTGGGTCGAGGGCTCGCCGATGCGCACCGGCTGCACCTGATCCAGCAGGGCGGCGTCGCGGCGCTCGGGGTTGTCGGCCGGGTTCCATTCCACCCACAGATGCTCGGGGCCGCGGAACGAGGTGTTCGGCACGTAGGTGAACTGCTGTTCGGCCAGGCGCATATGCGGCAGGCGGCGGGTCAGCTCTTCCAGGAAGATCTGCATCTCCATGCGCGCCAGGTTCTTGCCCATGCACTGGTGCGCGCCATAGCCGAAGGTCAGCTGGTCGCTGGCGTTGTCGCGGCGGATGTCGAAGAAGTCGGCGTCGGCGAAATGGCGTTCGTCGTGGTTGGCCGACGAGGACACGATCAGCAGCTTGGCGCCCGCGGGAATCGCCACGCCGGCGATCTCGGTGTCGCGCGTGGCGAGGCGGCGCCAGGCCGCGACCGAGCCGTTGTGGCGCAGGCATTCCTCGACCGCGTTGGGCAGCAGGCCGGGGTCCTCGCACAGTTCGCGCCAGGCGTCGGGATGCTGCAGCAGCAGCTTGATGGCGTTGGCCGAGGCGTTGGCGGTGGTCTCATGCGCCGCGACGATGCCGGCCATCATCATCGAATGCAGGTACGAGTCGGTGACGACTTCGGGATGGTCCTTCTGCTTGCGGATGCCGTACTGCATCCAGCCCGGGGCATCGGGATCCTGGCGCATCTTGTCCAGAATCTTGCCCGCCAGTTGCCAGAAATTACCTACCGCATGCGCCACCGCCACCTGTTCTTCCGGCTTGGGCCGGCCCCAGGTATTGACGGTGTGGGCGATGGAGTACTGGCGCAGCAGATCCATGTCCTCCTCGGGCACGCCCAGGAAGTGCAGGGCGACGGTCAAGGGCACTTCCCACAGCATCTGGTCGACCAGGTCGGCGCGGCCGTCGTTGATGAAACGGTCCACGTATTCGCGCGTCAGGCGCCGCACCATGGGTTCGTGGTGCTTGAGTTCGTCCGGCGTGAACGGATCCATCAGCACGCGGCGGCGCGGCATGTGGGCCGGTTCGTCCTCGTTGACCAGGGTGCGGTTCATCGCGTAGCCGTAGCTGGCCAGCACTGCGTTGGCCTCGGGGCCGGTCGGCGTGATCTTTTCCAGCGCGATGGAGGGGCTGTAGGTGTGGTTGTCGCGGAACACGGCCTTGATGTCGTCGTAGCGCGTGACCACCCAATAGCCCAGCTTGGGGCTGTAGAACACGGGTTCCTGTTCGCGCGCCCAGCGCACGTACTCGGGCGGGTCCTGCTGGTAGCCGTCGCCGAACGGATCGAATTCCGCGGCGCGCGGGCTGACCGGACAGCCTTGGGCACGCGCCAGCGCGGCATGGTCGATGGGACAGCCGCCGGTACTGGCGGGCGCGGGGGTTGCAGGGGTGGTTGGGTGGCCCATGTCGTCGCTCCGGATTACAATTGCGTAAATCATATACGCATTGCGTAATTATTCAATTGGGGTAATCTCCGGGCTGCATCCGCAGCCGCCTGGCAGCTCCCAACCCGCGTCCATGACCCAGACTCCCGCACCTTCGTCCGTCCCCGCCCAGACTACCGACGCGCCCCGGCCGCGCGAACGGCGCCAGCGCGTGCAGGCCGCTGAAACCGGCATGGCGGTGCTGAAGGGGTTGGGCCGGCTGGGCGGCCGTGCCAGCCTCACGCTGCTGGCCGCGCAGGTGGACGAAAGCCCCGCCAAAGTGCACCGCTACCTGGTCAGCCTGATGGAAGAGGGCCTGGTGGCGCAGGATGCCGCCACTCAACAGTACTACCTGGGACTGGAAGCGATGCTGCTGGGCCTGGCCGCGCTGCGCCAGGCCGATCCCATCCGCCTGGCCGAGCCCAGCCTGGTGCGCCTGCGCGAAGGCCTGGAAGTGACCTGCTTCATCGCGGTCATGGGCAACAAGGGGCCGACCATCGTGCGCTTTGAAGAACCGGGCCTGCCGGTGACGGTCAACGTGCGCATGGGCTCGGTGCTGTCCATGCTGTGGTCCGCCACCGGGCGGGTGTTCCTGGCCTTGCAGGACGATGCGCGGGTGCGGGCACTGGCCGAGGCCGAACTGGCTCGTGCGCCCGCCGACATGCGGGCGTTGCTGGACGCCTCCGACCCCATCGGCCGCCTGCGCCGCCAGGTGCTGGCCGAGGGCTGCGCCACGGTGCGCGACACCAATCTAAAGGGCATCAGCGCGGTGTCGGCGCCGCTCCTGGACCACAACGGCCGCCCCTGCGCCGCGCTGACTGCGCTGGGCGCGACGGGCGGATTCGACGCCTCGGCGGACGGCCCGATCGCGCAGGCGGTACGGCGCGAGGCCGAAGCCGCCAGCGTGCTGCTGGGATATCAGGCGCCTGGGGTCGGCGCGGTCTGAATCGCGCCTGCCGGCAAGCCGCGCAGCCACGCAACCGCCGCCTGCACCACCGGCATGCCGGCCGTGTTGCGGTTGACCACGGCGCCGATGGCGCCGAAGTTGGCGTCCAGCCGTAGCGGCAGCACGGTCACGCTGCCTTGGCGCTCGCAGTAGCGCGCAATCGCCTGGGGCAAGGCAGCCAGGCGATCGTCCTGGGCTAGCAGGGCCAGGGTGGCCAGCAGCGAATTGGACTGGATACTCGAAACCGGTGCGTGCGCGCCGGCATGCACGAAAGCCTCGTCCAGACGCTCGCGCATCATGGTGGCTTCCAGCGGCAGCACCCAGGGCCAGCGCGCCAGTTCGGCGGCCGCGAGCGCCTCGCTTGCCGCCAGCGGATGGCCGGGGCGCGCCACCACCAGGATAGGTTCTTCGTGCAGGCGGATCACCTCGCAGTCCGCGGGCAGCAGGCGGCTGCCCAGGCGGCCCAGCACGATGTCCAGCTCGTCGCGCGCCAGCTTGTCCATAAGTTCCCCGAGCGCGCCTTCCACCAGTTTCACTTCCAGCCGCGGCGCCAGGCCCAGCAGATGGGCGATCAGTTGCGGCGCCAGATGGGGCGCGGCCGAGGGCAGGGTGCCCAGGCGCAGCAGGCTGGCGCCGCGTTCTTCGGCGGCCCGCAGTTCGGCCGCCACGCGCTGGGCTGCGCCCAGGCTGTGCCGGGCGTGGCGGATCATAACCATTCCGGCATTTGTCGGCAGGGTGCCCTGGGTCCCGCGCTCGAATAGCGCGTAGCCCACCTGTTCCTCCAGCTGCGCCAGCGCCTTGGAGGCGGCGGGCTGGGACATATGCAGGCGTTCGGCCGCGCGGCCCAGGTGGCGTTCGTCGTCCAGTGCGACCAGCAGTTCAGCATGACGTCGCTTGAGGTGGGTGCCGGCGCGGTCAGGCATGGGCGATACATATTCAAATGGTTATGAATCGTTCAGTTTATTTCATTTCACGCCGACACCGGGCGCTAGGCATACTTGCCGCTCTACGAAAGACAGGCGTTGCCCAGGCTGGGCCGGGAAGGACGCCGGGATGGAGACGATTCATGAAGAAGTTCTGGATGGCCCTGGCCGCGAGCTGGGCCTGTGGCATTGCGAGTGCGGCGGCGGCTGCGGATACCTACCCGGCGCGGCCGGTGCAGATCGTGGTGCCGTTCTCGCCCGGCGGTGCGGTGGACGTGCTGGCGCGCCAACTGGCGCAGCGCCTGGAGCCGCGCGGCTACACGCTGGTAGTGGAGAACAAGCCGGGCGCGGGCGGCAACATCGCCGCGTCCATGGTGGCGCGCGCCGCGCCCGACGGCTATACGCTGCTGATGGGCACCACCAACACGCACGGCATTAACAGCGCGCTGTATTCCAGCCTGCCGTACGACCCGGTGCGCGATTTCGCGCCGGTCGGCCTGGTGGCGGACAACGTGGTGGTGCTGCTGGCCAATGCCGAGTTTCCAGCGTCGACGCTGGCGGATGCCGTCAAACTGATCAAGGCCAATCCCGGCAAGTACACCTATGGCTCGCCCGGCCTGGGCACGGTGCACCAGCTGGCAATGGAGCAGTTGAAGCACGCCGCCGGCCTGGACGTGGTGCACGCGCCTTATAAGGGCGCCGCGCCAGCGATGGCCGATCTGGTCGCGGGCCACGTGCCGCTGATGATAGGCGGCATCGCGCCGGCCATTCCGTTCCTCGCATCCGGCAAGGTCAAGGTGCTGGGCGTGGCCAATACTGAAAAGTATGCAGCGCTGCCCGATGTGCCGCTGTTCTCGGACGTGGCCGCCGGAGTCGCCGTGCGGTCGTGGATCGGCCTGTTCGCGCCCGCCGGCACGCCGCCCGCAGTGGTGAAGAAACTGAACGCGGACCTGGAGGCGGTACTGACCGACAGCGCATTCGCGCAGGCCTTGCAGCCGCTGGGCATGGTGCCGATCTACATGACGCCCGATGCCTTCGGCGACATGGTCAAGCGCGACATGCCGGCCTGGCGTTCCGCCGTGGAGATGTCGGGAGCGAAGCAATGACGTCCGCTGCGAAGCCCGTCAACTTCCTGCTGTTCATTACCGACCAGCACCGCGCCGACCATTTGGGGTCCTACGGCAACCGCGTGGTCCACACGCCCAACCTGGACCGTCTGGCCGAGTCGGGGTGGCGCGCCGACAACATGCACGTGGCCACGCCCATCTGCATGCCGAACCGCGCCAGTTTGATGACCGGCCGCTATCCGTCCGCGCATGGCGCGCGCCACAACGGCATCGCGCTGTCGCTGCGCAGCCGCACCTTCGTCGAGGCCATGCGCGAAGCCGGCTACGGCACGTCGCTGGTCGGCAAGGTGCACCTGCAGAACATGACGGACATACCTCCATCGTGGCCGGTGCGCGCCGAAGACAGATTGCCGCGCGAGGCGGTCGAGCCCGACCCCGGCCGCTACGACCAGGAGCAGCGCAAGCTGTGGCTCGAACGCCCCGACCACGATCTGAGCTATCCGTACTACGGCTTCGAGCAGGTAGACCTGGTCGACGACCATAGCGACGACGTGCACGGTCACTACCGACATTGGCTGCGGCGCGAGCATCCCGAGGTCGAGGCGCTGATCGGCCCGGCTCACGCCATTCCCGCGCCGGAATACGAGCTGACGCGCATCCGCCAGGCCTGGCGCACGCGCGTGCCGGAAGAACTCTATCCCACTGCCTACATCGCCGACCGCGGCATCGAGGCGTTGCGCGGCTATGCGGCTTCCGGGCAGCCATTCTTCCTGCAATGCTCGTTTCCGGATCCGCACCATCCTTTCACGCCGCCGGGGCGGTTCTGGGACCTGCACAAGCCAGAGGACATGGAGCTGCCCGCGTCGTTCCACGGCCAGGGTACGCCGCCGCCGCACGTGGCCTGGCTGCGCGCGCAGCGCGACGCGGGCACTGCGGTCAAGCACACGCCCGCGATCTTTTCCTGCAACGAGCGCGAGGCGCGCGAAGCGCTGGCGCTGAACTATGGGTCGATCGCCAACATCGACAACCAGATCGGCCGCGTGCTGGCCGAACTCGACGCGCTGGGGCTGGCCGACAATACGGTGGTGATCTTCACCAGCGACCATGGGGATTACCTGGGCGACCATCAGTTGATGCTGAAGGGGCCCATCCATTACCGCGGCCTGACCCGCGTGCCGTTCATCTGGCGCGACCCCGCCGCGGCGCGAACGGCGGGCGCGGCCAGCGACGCCTTGCTCAGCACCATCGACGTCGCGCCCACGGTGCTGGCGCGCGCTGGCGTGCAGCCCTATAACGGCATCCAGGGGCGCGACATGGCAGGCCTCATCGGAGGAACCGAGGCTGCCGTGCGCGACGCGCTGATGATCGAGGAAGAAGGGCAGCGCGTGATACTGGGCTTCAACAGCCGCATTCGCTGCCGGACGCTGCTGGCCGACGGATTTCGCGTCACGGTCTACGACGGCGCGCGCTGGGGCGAGCTCTATGACCTGAATCAGGACCCGCACGAGCTGCGCAACCTGTGGGAAGACCCCGCGCATGCCGCCGACCGCGCGCGGCTGCTGGAACGGCTGGCCTACGGCATGCTGGAACACATCGACACCAGCCCCTATCCCAGCGCGCTGGCGTGAGGTGGCGCGGGCAGGCCGCCCGCGCCCGGCTTCAAGCGGCCTTGGCAGCCAGCTTGGTCTTGTAGAGCCAGTCCTTGTAGTCGTCCAGGTCGCCGTCAAACGGGCTGACTTCGCCGTCGGCCACGATGATGAATTCATCGGTGGTGGCGCGCAGCAGATGGCGGTCGTGCGACACCAGCATCAGCGTGCCTTCGAACTGCGCCAGCGCGGTGGTCAGCGCTTCGCGGGTTTCCAGGTCCAGGTGGTTGGTGGGCTCGTCCAGCAGCAGCAGATTGGGACGCTGCCACACGATCAGGGCCAGCGCCAGCCGCGCCTTTTCGCCGCCGGAGAACGGCGCGATGGAGCTGGTGGCCATGTTGCCGTTGAAGTTGAAGCTGCCCAGGAAGTTGCGCAGCTCCTGCTCGCGCACGGTCGGCGCGATCTTCGTCATGTGCCATAGCGGCGATTCGTCATGGCGCAGCATCTCCACCTGGTGCTGGGCGAAGTAGCCGATGGACAGCCCCTTGTTGAACTGCGCTTCGCCGGCCAGCGTTGCAAGTTCGCCCGCGATGGTCTTGATGAAGGTGGACTTGCCCGCGCCGTTGATGCCCAACAGGCCGATGCGCTGTCCCGCCTGAAGCGAAAAATTGATGCCCGACACGATGATCTTGTCGGACTCGACTTCCGTTTCCTCGTCCGCGACGCGATACCCGGCGCTGACCGCGTCCATGGTCAGGAGCGGGTTGGGCGCGCGCAAGGGCTCGCGGAATTCGAACGAGAACTCGGCGGCCGCGCGCAGCGGCGCCACTTCCTCCATGCGGGCCAGCGCCTTGATACGGCTCTGCGCCTGGCGCGCCTTGCTGGCCTGGGCCTTGAAGCGGTCGATGAAGGATTGCAGGTGCGAGCGTTGGCGCATCTGCTTTTCCAGCATGCCTTGCGCCAGCTCCAGCTGCGCGGCGCGCTGGCGCTCGAAGGACGAATAGTTGCCCGAATAGCGCTTGAGCTTGCGCTCGTCGATATGGACGATGACGTTGACCACGCCGTCCAGGAAGTCGCGGTCATGCGAGATGACGATGAGCGTGCCCGGATAGCGCTTGAGCCAGTCTTCCAGCCAGATGATGGCGTCCAGATCCAGGTGGTTGGTGGGCTCGTCCAGCAGCAGCAGGTCGGACGGGCACATCAGCGCCTGCGCCAGGTTCAGGCGCATGCGCCAGCCGCCGGAAAAGCTCGTCAACGGCAGGTGCATCTGCGCCTGCGTGAAGCCCAGGCCAGTCAGCAGCTGTTCGGCGCGCGAATGCACGGTGTACGCGTCGGCGTCGGCCAGCGCGGCGTAGATGTCGGCCATGCGCAGGCCGTTCTCCGTGCTTTCCGGTTCGGCTTCCAGCTGCGCCAGTTCCGCCTCCAGCTTGCGCAGCGTCACGTCGCCGTCGATGGCGTATTCGATGGCCGGGCGGTCGAGCGCGGGCGTTTCCTGCGCCACATAGGCCATGCGCCAGCTGGCCGGATAGTCCAGGTCGCCCTGGTCCGCGTGCAGCGTGCCGCGCAAGAGACCGAACAGGCTGGACTTGCCGGCGCCGTTGGCGCCGATCAGGCCGATCTTGTCGCCGGGGTTGAGCAGCAGGTCGACCTTGTCGAGCAAGGGCTTGACGCCGCGCATGAGTGAAACTTGTTGGAAGCGGATCATGGATGGTGCAACAGGGGACGCGGCAGGATTCCCGCCGGCCAGGCGTAATGAAAAATAATCGGGGAAGTAGGGCGCTCAGGCGGCGCGGCGGGCGGACGGAACGGGCGTTCGTTCCGCGTCAAAGGCCGGTATTGTACCGGGCTTGGCGCGCGATGCCGTCAATCAGCGTGAGGCGTACCGGCTGTCGAGCACCCGGCGCAGGCGAACCGCGTCGCCGAAGCGCGAGCCGTTAATGCCCTGCGCGTTGAGCAGCACCATGGCCAGGTTGCGCTTGCCGACCTTGACCGCCATCACCAGGCAATCGCCGGCTTCGCGGGTGGTGCCGGTCTTGGACACGAGGATGTCCCATTGCGGGCGGCCCACCAGGATGTTGGTGTTGCGGAAGGTCTGGCCGGCGGCCTGGTAGCTGGTCTCGCCGGTGTATTGCCGCAAGAGCGGCTGCGCGGAAATCGCCTGCAGCAACTTGACCAGATCCTTGGCCGAAGACTGGTTTTCGTTGGACAGGCCGCTGGGTTCGGCGAAGCTGGAGTCGGTCATGCCCAGCGCGCGGGCTTCGGCGTTCATTGCCGCGACGAAGGCGGCGGTGCCGCCGGTATAGGTGCGGCCCAGGGCCTGCGCGGCGCTGTTCTCGGACGGGACCAGCGCCAGGCGCAGCAGATCGGCGCGGCTCAGCTTGGTGCCGGCGGTCAGGCGCGAAGGCAGCTCGCTGGTGGAGCGGGTGTCGCTGGCGTCGATGGTGATGAGTTCGTCCATGGGCAGGCCGGCCTTGACCAGCGTCAGCGCCGCCATGAGCTTGGTGATGGAGGCGATGGGCCGCACGGCGTCCTCGTTGCGCGCGAACAGGACTTCGGAGGTGTCCATGTCCTGCACCAGGATCGTGCTGGATTTGAGCTTGCCGATTTCCTTGGCCGGGTCGCGCGTGACCAGCGAGGCGTTGACGGCCGCGTCCGGGTCCAGCGGGTCGGGCTGCGCGCCCCAGCGCTGCACTGCTATGCGCTTGCCATAGCCATGCAGGCACATCGGCAGGGAAGGCTGGGAATTGCAGGGATGGAAATTGGCGGCCTGGGCCCGCGCCGGCGCCGGCAAGCCCGCCGCCGTGGCGGCCCACAACGCCGCCACGCAGAATGAGATCGACATTTGCCGCAAGATCAACGTCACGACCGCTCCCCGATACGCCGATCACGCGCCTGGCCCGGCGTTACCGACAATATGCATTTGAAAGCCGATATTACTGCTGTCGCCGCTGTTGTCACCAGGCTTGTGCGATGGCCTCGGCCAGCGCCAGCACGCGTTCCGCTTCGCGCGCATGCAGGTTTTCCACCAGCGCGCCGTCGACCACGGCCACGCCCAGGCCGGCGGCCTGCGCGGCGCGCCAGGCGTCCAGGCGCTTGCGCGCGGCGGCAAGTTCTTCCGCCGAGGGCGCGAAGGCGGCGTTGGCTGCCGCTATCTGCCTGGGATGGATGAGCGTCTTGCCATCGAAGCCCTGGTCGCGTCCCTGTTTGCAGGCGGCCTCCAGGCCCGTGTCGTCGTGCAGGTCCAGATGCACGCCGTCCAGCGCCGCCAGGCCGTGGGCCCGCGCCGCCATTACCGCCATCGAGCGCGCCAGCAAGGTTTCTTCGCGTGACGGCGTGTGGCGCGCGTGCAGATCCTTTACCAGGTCCGAGGTGCCCACGACGATGGCCGCCAGCCGCGCGTGGCCGGAAGCGATGGCGTCCAGACGCAGAAATCCCAAAGGCGTTTCGGCCATGGCCCACAAGGGCAGGCTGGCTGGCGCGCCCGCCGCGTCCAGCGCCCGCGCGAGCGCGTCGAGCTCGGCGGGGGACTGCACCTTGGGCAGCAGCACGGCGTCCGCGCCCGCCTGGGCGATGGCCCTGACGTCGTCCAGGCCCCAGGCCGTGTCCAGCGCATTGATACGTACCACGCATTCGCGGCGCCCATAGCCGCCGGCGCGCAAGGCCGCGGCGACTTGCTCGCGGGCTTGTGCCTTGGCGTCCGGCGCGACGGCATCCTCCAGGTCGAGGATCAGGACGTCGGCGTCCAGGCTGCGCGCCTTGTCCAGTGCGCGCGGGTTGGCGCCAGGCATATAGAGTACGGAACGGCGAGGGCGGATAGGTAGCGTCATGAGGTGGTTTCAGTTCTTGGTATTGCCGACGATCTGCACAGGCGTGGTGCACACATAGCCCACGCCGTACACCGTGCGTATGCCCATGTCGCCGCCGGCCTGCGCGCGCAGCTTGCGGCGCAGGCGGTGCATGTGGGCGTCCAGCCGGTGCGTGTCGTAGGCCTCCACGCTGGCGCCCAGCGCCTCGATCAGGCGTGCGCGCGACAGGGGTAGCGGCGCGGCCTGGATCAGCGCGCCGATCAGCCGGCTTTCGGTATCGGTGATGTCCACGCAGACCTGCTTGGGCGATACCAGCATGCGCCGCGACGGATCGAAACGCCAGGCATCCGATTCCGCGGCGTCGGCTTCGCCCGCCGGCACCACCCGCAGTCGGCGCGACAGCGACACCAGCGTGGCGCCAAGCTCGGCCAGATTGACGGGCTTGGTCAGGTAGTGGTCCGCGCCCAGGCTCAGGCCCGAGACCTTGTCTTCGCTCAAGAGGCGGCCGGTGAGCATGATGATGCCCATCGACGGGAAGGAGGTCCGCAGATGCGAGACGCGTGTCAGCGCATCGCCGTCGGGCAGCATGGCGTCCAGCACCAGGATGCCGGGCGTCACGGTGAGCAGCAGTTGGTCCAGCTCCGCGAGGGAACCGGCGGTGAGGATGCTGCGGCCCAGGCCCAGATCCTCGATGTATTCAGCGATGGTGTCGCGCCAGTCTCCGTGGTCGTCGACGATGATGATGGTCACGGCGAATCCGGCGTCAGCGGTTGCGCGCAGGGACCTTCGAATGCAAACACGCTATCCGCTCCTTGTATGTGGGTCTTCTTGTATAGGGGGAGTCCGCGAGCGCGATATTTTTCGTATCGCGCGCTTGCGGAGAATATCATCATCGCCCCTGCGGCGCCGCGTCAAGAATCAAGGATGGCAGCCGCGCGCCGCCCATTCTTTTAGTGGTCAAAAAATGATCAGCCCGTTGCGCATCGGTCGAACGGCCATCAGCCGTGGGTTCGAGGCTTTTTTATCCACAGAAATTGTGGATAAGGCCGGCCCTGTGGATACTGTGCTTTTTATGTAGGCAGGTGTTCGACGGCAACGCCCGGCGGTACCTTGCGCATGCGGTCGCGCTCGATGCGGGGCGGGGCGAAGCGGGTCTTGCGGGCAGCGGCGTTCTGCAGCAGCACGGACAGCACCGCGCCCTTGTCCTGTATCCACTGGTTTTTGCCACGCAGCAATTTCATCGCGTTCTCGGCCGTGCCGAGGCGATAGGTCATCGAGTTGATCTGGACCGAGGTCTTGCCATTGAAAAGGGACGCGTCCTGTTCGGTGATTGCCGCGGCGTCCAGATTGCTGCTGTCGTGATCGATGCGATAGACGAACTTCAGGCTGCTGTGCGGATCCTGCACCACCACGAGTTTGTCGGACCCCGATATGTCGGAGAGCATGCCGAGCACCAGCGACTCGACCAGCTGGTTGCCGCGCTGTTCCTCGGTGTAGATGTATATCGTGTGGCGCGCGGGCGCGGCGTAGGTCTGTTGCATAACTGGCTTCAATAGTGCGGGGCAGGCCTCGCGGCCCGGACAAGCTGCGAAATGAGCGGGAGGCGCGCGCTAACCGGCGCGGCGCATGCGCATCAGCAAGCGCGCTTTGACGGCCGGCCAGTCCTCGTCGAGGATCGCGAAGTAGACCATGTCGCGCGCGCGCCCCGATTGCGCGATCAGGTGCTTGCGGAACACGCCTTCCTCCACGCCGCCGATCCGCAGGATGGCCTGGCGCGATTGCATATTGCTCAGTTCAGTCTTGAATACAACCCGCATGATACCAATTGTTTCAAAGGCGTGCTGCAACAACAAGAACTTGGCCTCGGTATTGGCGCCGGACCGCTGGCTTGCTGGCGTGAGCCATGTGCCGCCGATCTCCAGGCGTTTGTGCGCCAGCGCGATGTCCATGTAGCGGGTCGCGCCGATGATCTGATCGTTGTCCTGCCGCACGATGACGAATGGCAGGCAGTTGCCGTCGCGTTGGCCAGCCAGCGCACGGTCGACATAGCGCTGCATATCGTCCAGCGTCTGCACGGGCTCGGGTTGCAGACGCCACAGTTCGGGGTGCAGGCCCACCTGCGCAAGCGGCGCGGCATGGCTGGCGGTCAGCGGTTCCAGGCGTACGACCTCGCCGGCGAGCGTGACGGGTTGCAGGCGGGGGCTGGTCATGACGTATTCCTCGATTGGAGCGTGGGCGCGGAGGGCAGGGCGTGCAGCCGGGGATTCTACGCGCGCGCGCCCTTGCCGAACACCGCACGCAAGCGCAGAATGCGCCGCATGAAAACAGACGCCTTGGTCCTGGGTGCGGGCATCGTCGGGGTGAGCACCGCCCTGCATCTGGCGGCGCGCGGCCGTTCAGTGGTGCTGCTGGACCGGCGCGGCCCTGGCGAGGAAACCAGCTATGGCAACGCGGGCCTGATCGAACGGGCCAGCGTGATTCCCTATGCCTTCCCGCGCGACTGGCGCAGCCTGTGGCGCTATGCCAGGAACAACACGCCTGACGTGAGCTATCACCCGCGCTTTTTGCCGCGCATCGCGCCATGGCTGCTGCGTTACTGGTGGCATTCGGCGCCGTCGCGGCTGGCGCGCGCGGCCGAGGCCATGCTGCCGTTGATCGAGCGCTGCGTCGCCGAACATGACGCGCTCAAGGACGAGGCCGGCATCTCCCACCTGTTCCGGCGCAGCGGCTGGATCGATGGCATGCGCAGCGAGGCCGGCCTGGCCCGGGCCGTGGCCGAGGCCCAAGCGCTCGCGCCTTACGGGCTGAACCACCGCGTGCTGGACCGCAAGGCGCTGGCGGCGCTGGAACCTTCGCTGTCGCGCATGGCGGGCGCGGTGCACTGGCTGGATCCGGTCAATGTGTCGGACCCGGGCGCGGTGACGCGCGGCTACGCGGCCTTGTTCGAGCGGCGCGGCGGCGTGCTGGCGCGCGGCGACGCGCGCAGCCTCAAGCCGTCAGGCAAGGGTTGGCAGGTGCAGGGAGAACAAGGGCCGATCGAGGCCCGCGACGTGGTGGTGGCGCTGGGCCCGTGGTCGCCGGACGTCCTGCGCCCGCTGGGCTATCGCATCCCCATGGCGGTCAAGCGCGGCTATCACCAGCATTACGCGTTGGAAGAGGGGGCGACCTTGTCGCACCCGGTGGCGGATATCGAAAGCGGTTTCGTCGTGACGCCCATGACCCTGGGCGTGCGCCTGACCACGGGCGCGGAATTCGCGGCGCGCGATGCGCCGCCTTCACCGATCCAGATCGAGCGCACGCGGACGCTGGCGCGGCAACTGCTGCCGCTGGGCGAGGCCGTGGAGCGCGAACCGTGGATGGGTTGCCGGCCTTGCATGCCGGACATGCGGCCGGTCATCGGACCGGCGCCGCGCCATCCCGGCTTGTGGCTGGCGTTCGGCCATGCGCATCATGGCTTCACGCTGGGTCCGGTGACGGGCAAGCTGCTGGCAAGCATGATCACCGGCCAGGCGCCGGACATGGATCCGGCGCCTTACCGCGTCGGCCGCTGAGGCCGTACGCGGCAAGAGACCCGAGAGCCGCGGTTCTCAGGCCGGTTTTGCGGCCTTTTCGCGGCGCTGGCGCACGGCCAGGGCCAGCGTTTCCAGCACCGGCGCGGTCTGCGACCAGCCCAGGCAGGCGTCCGTGATGGACACGCCGCGGCGCAGCGGCAGGCCGGGCTTCAGGTCCTGGCGGCCTTCTTCGAGATGGCTTTCGATCATCACGCCGGTGATGCGGCCGTCGCCCTGGGCGATCTGGGCGGCGATATCGTTGGCCACGTCGACCTGGCGCAGATGCGACTTGTTGGAGTTGGCGTGCGAGCAGTCGATCATGACCTGTTCGCGCTGGCCGGCGGCGCGCAGGGCGGCGCAGCAGGCGTCGACGCTGGCCGCGTCGTAGTTCGGGCCTTGCTTGCCGCCGCGCAGGATGACGTGGGTGTCCTGGTTGCCGCGGGTCTCGAAGATGGCGGCCATGCCCATCTTGGTCATGCCCATGAAAGCGTGCTTGGCGCTGGCCGCGACCATGGCGTCGGCGGCGATCTGCACGCCGCCGTCGGTGCCGTTCTTGAAGCCCAGCGGACAGCTCAGGCCGGAACTCAGCTGTCGGTGGCTGGGGCTTTCGGTGGTGCGCGCGCCAATGGCGCCCCAGGCGATCAGGTCGGCAATGTATTGCGGGCTGAGCAGGTCCAGGAATTCGGTGGCGATCGGCAGGCCCAGGCCGCTGATGTCCAGCAGCAGTTCGCGCGCGCGGCGCAGGCCTTCATTGATGCGGAAGCTGCCGTCCAGGCGCGGGTCGTTGATATAGCCCTTCCAGCCCACGGTGGTGCGCGGCTTCTCGAAGTACACGCGCATGACGATGAGCAAGTCTTTCTGGTGCTGTTCGGCGGCGGTGCGCAGCAGGCGCGCGTATTCCATGGCCTGGCCATGGTCGTGGATGGAACAGGGGCCCACCACCAGCACCAGGCGGTCGTCGCGGCCGTGCAGCACGTCGGCGATCTGGACGCGGCTTTGCTCGACCAGCGTCTGGATCTCGGCCGACACCGGCAGTTCATCCTGCAGCAGGGCGGGCGAGATCAAGGGGCGCACCGCGCTGATGCGGGTGTCGTCGGTGCGCGTGTTGTCCTGGGTGGAGTCGGCCGCGCCGACCTCGCGGTCGTGCAGGGGGTCGTCAATGCGGGTCAAGGGTAGCTCCGTGCCGTAGATGCGGAAAGAAAGACATCTATTATGGCACCGGCCGCGCCGTGGGGCGACGGAAGGCTGCCTCCGTCTGGCTGATGCCGCGAATACTACGACTATCGGCGATGGGGCTGCATTAACCCGTTAGCGATAACGACAGGGCGCGCGCAGATGCCTTAGCATGGTGTACACAGTTTTCCAGCGGCCGCCTGCGGGGGCCCGCCCTATATGAGTAGGACGGTAGACCATGCCTAAAACGGAACCCGGCGGGACCCGACGGATACTTCTCGTCGAAGACCATCCGGTTGAACGCGCCTATCTGCAGAACGTATTGCTGGCGCTGGGTTTCCGCCGGGTCGCCGGCCTGGGCAGCAGCATAGAAGCGGTCAGCGCGCTGGCGCGCCAGTTCTACGACGTGGTCATCAGCGATATCGTCACGGGCGAGGGCGACGGCACGCGGCTGCCGAACGAACTGCGGCGCCTGGTGGACGCCGGGCGGCTCAAGAGCATGCCGCCCATCATCTGGATCAGCAGCCTCAGCGATGAACTGTTGCAGTCGCATGTGCGGCTGGCCTTGCAGGCCGGCTGTCCGTCCGCGCAGGCGCTGTCCAAGCCGGTGTCCCGCACGGCCATGCAGCAGGCCATCAAGACGGCGCTGCGCAGCATCGATGAGGACGATGCCGCCTCGCCCCGGCCGCGCTCGCTTCGGCGCGACGTCATCGAGGCGGCGCTGGGCCATGCGCTGATCACGGGGCAGGGCATGAGCGTGGTGCTGCAGCCGCAGATGAGCTTGTCGACAGGGCGCGTGCTGGCCGCCGAGGCGCTGTCGCGCTGGGACCACCCCGAACTGGGCGCGATTCCGGCGGCGGACTTCGTGCCTGCGGCGCATCGGCTGGGACTGGACCGGACCTTGTTCTGCCGGGTGACCGACACGGTGCTGGAGCTGCAGCAGCGCATGCATGCCGAGGACATCGCCGTGCCCATCGCGATCAACGCCTCGGCCTCCACATTGTGTTCGCGCGACCTGCCGGGCCTGCTGGAGCAGCGCGTGGCGCAGGCCGGCCTGCCGGCCCGGCTGATCAAGGTCGAGCTGACCGAGGACGAGCCGGTGACCGATTGGCTGGCCTTGTCTTCGGCGCTGAACCTGCTGCGCGTGCGCGGCTTTGAATTGGCGATGGATGACTTCGGCGCGGGCATCGCTTCCATGCGCCTGTTCTCGGCCATGCCCTTCACCGAACTGAAGATAGACCGCGACTTCATCGTCCATATGCATCGCGAGCCCGCGTCGCGCGCGGTGGTCGCCGCCGCCATCGAGATGGGCCGCGTGCTGGGCCGGCGCGTGGTCGCCGAAGGGGTGGAGCACGAGCGCGACGTCGAGCTGCTGCGCGAACTGGGCTGCGACGTGGCGCAAGGCTACGGCATTTCCGTGCCGCTGGAACCCGACGCCTTCTTCGAATTCTGCCGCAGCCATTGAGTCATCCGCGCGGCGCAATGGGGTATCCTGGCGCAGGCCGGGCTCCTGCGGGCCCTCCCGATTGTCGGCGGACTTGACCCCGATCAAGACTGCGCCCGCGCATGGAAAATTGCCCCCACGGGTGGATTTACCATGGCTTCATGCGGGCTGCGCACGGTGGCGCGGTCCCCAAGATGGAGCGATGAACCGATGCGACGCATACTGGCCGCTGTTCTGCTGATTTCCCTGCTGGCCTGGGCCGGTGCCTATTGGGCGCAACCGCCGGCCGAACTCAACGTCTGGACCGCGCGCGATCAGCTCATCCTGCTGACGGGCCTGGGCGCCTACGCGGTCATGGCCCTGATCATGCTGCTGGCGGTGCGTCCCATGTGGCTGGAAACGCGGATGGGCGGGCTGGACAAGATGTACCGGCTGCACAAATGGAGCGGCATCATGGCTGCCGCGCTGGCGGCGGCGCATTACCTGATCAAGCTGGGCAAGCCGCTGCTGCTGGCGTTGTTCGACCCCGTGCCCAAGACGCCGCGCGCGGCCGCTTTGCTGGACATGTTCCGCGGATCCGCCAAGGACATCGGCGAATGGGCCGTGTGGATCCTGGCCGCGATGGTGTTGCTCACCTTGTGGCGGCGCTTTCCGTATCACATCTGGCGCCAGGTCCACCGCATCGCCGCGGTGATCTTCCTGGTGGTCGCCTTCCATGGCGTGGTCCTGACGCCGGCCGCCTGGTGGTGGCAGCCCGCCGGCTGGCTGGTGGCGCTGTGCACGGCGGTGGGGACGGTTTGCGCCGTCATGGCGCTGACCGGCAATATCGGACGCGGGCGCCGCTACAGGGGGCAGGTGCTGGCCATCGACCATCTTTCGGACGACATCCTGGCGCTGACCTGTAGGGTGGAGGGCAACTGGCACCATCGCGCCGGGCAGTTCGCCTTCCTGACCGCGGACCGGCGCGAGGGCGCGCATCCCTTTACGGTGTCCGGCGCGGACGACGGCACCGGCCGGGTGCAGTTCTCGATCAAGGCGCTGGGCGATTACACGCGGCGTCTGCAGCGCAGCCTGCAAGTGGGGCAGGACGTCATCATCGAAGGCCCTTACGGCTGCTTCGACTTCCAGCGCGACGATGGGCGGCCGCAGATCTGGGTGGCCGCGGGCATCGGCGTCACGCCGTTCATTTCATGGATGGAATCCTTGCAGACGGACCCGGATACCGCACCGGTCGCGACCCTGTACTACTGCGCCCGCAACGCCGACGACGCGCCGTTCGCGGATCACCTGAAAGCGCTCTGCGCGCGCGTGCCGAACGTGACCCTGCATGTGCGCTACAGCGATACCCAACGGCCGCTGACGGCCGCCGAGCTGGCCGCGGACCACAAGCCGGGCGCGGCATGGCCCAGCGTGTGGTTCTGCGGCCCGGCGGGATTCGCCGATGCCTTGAAGGACGGGCTGCACCGGCGCGGCATGCCGGTGAGCGAGCTGTTTCACCAAGAGGCGTTCCAGATGCGCTGAGCGCGTCAGATGCCGGACACCTCGATGTCGCCCGGATAGTCGACCGAGAACTTCAGCACCGTCTCGCGCGACTTGCCGGGCTCCATTTCCCAGTCCCATACCAGCTTGCCGTCTTCCTCGCGCTTGATCTCGCGGTCTGCCGGCGACAACAGCTTGACCACGATCTTCTCGTTGCGCGAGATGGGCAGGCGGTCCTTGAACGACACTTGCTCCTTGGTGGCCTTGTTGTTCTTGACCGTGATCTTGTACTCGTAGGTCACGCGCTTGCCGCTGCCCGAAAAGCCGGTGCTTTCGGTATAGCGGTTGACCAGCTGGCGCTTGATCGAGATGCCTTCGTCGGCGCCCAGCGCCAATTCGAGCTTCTCGCCGGGCATCACCGCCTTCATGGAGCTGGCCGCGACGAAGGCGTCGTCCAGGAAGGTGTTCAGCGAACCGGCCAGGAAGGGGAACTCCGTGTTGTTGCTGGCGTGCGCGGTCAGGAACATGGCTTCGCGCAGCGCCGGCGTGGACTGGTATTGCAGCGTGGCGGGCAGCTTGGCCGTGGCGATGGCCACGCGCTGCGAGGAATTGTCGGACGGCAGGGTGGCCGGACTCTTGATCTGGAACGATGCGCTGGTCGCTTCGGCCTGCACCTGGGCGGTCGCCTGCTCCAGCGGCTCGGGAATCATCTCGGCGACCGGCGCGCCGGCGTCCTCGAAGGACTGGACGCGCTGGCGCGACATCTTGGCTTCGGCTTCTTGCCTGGCTGCCGCGACCGGCGCGGGGCTGGGGCGCGGGCGGGGCGGAGGCGGCGGGGCGGCCACGTCGACGATCCACGGCTGCAGCGCGGGCGCGCCGCCGCCCAGCGAGGGCCTTGCGGTGGACAGCGTGAGCTTGACGTTGTTCCAGTCTTCACCGGTGTCCTGGCGGATGACGCCGAAATAACCCAGGTCCACGCTGCGATCGGCCGGGCGCAGGCGCGCATCGTATGCGGGCGTCCAGCGGGCCCCGGCCACGGCGTAGGAAACGTTCAGGTCCAGCTTGCCCGCGCGGGCCAGGTTGACGCGCAGGGTGACGGTCTTGGTGCGGCGGTTGAGCGAGCTTTGCAGCTGATCCAGCTGGTTCTGCAAGGCGGTCAGCTCGCGCTCCAGCACCTCTTTCTGTTCGGCCACCCGGCGCAGTCCGGCCAGCGACTTGGCCAGGGAGTCCGCGCTCAGCGATTGGATCGCCTTCAGTTCGTCCAGCGTCAGGCGCGCGCCGTCCTTCGACGGTTCGGTGGCGCCCCGCTGCATCATCAGCACCAGCTCGCGCTGGTTGTCCAGCACCGCGGCCTCGTCGTCCAGCAGCGCCTGCTGGCCTTGCAGCTTGCGTACTTGTTCCTCCAGCAGCTTGACGCGCTCGTTGGCGGTGTCTGCCTGATAGGCGTCGCGCACCTTCACGTCCAGCAATGTCGCCTGGCCGGTGCTCTTGGCCGAGACTTGCAGCGAATTTTCCTGCAGGCTGGCCGGCAGCTTCTCCAGCACCAGCTCGTGTTCGCCGGCGGCCAGCTCGCTGCTGGCGGCGCGCGTCACGACGGCGCGGTCCTGGTAGACGGTCACGGAACCGATGGAGGAAGGCAGTCCGGCGGCTGCGGCCAGGCCGGGGATCGTCGCGATGGCCAAGGCCAGAAGGGTACGTCGCACTATTTCACCTTTGTACAGGTTGGAATCGCGCGACGCCGTGTCCTTGGACAGGGACGGACCGCCGCGCGCGCCAAATTTACATTGCGGCCTGGACGCTGATCTTACAGAAAATGACAAACGCGACAGGGCGATACCGTAGCGCGGCCTAGGGGTGGGCCAGCGCGCGCAGCATGTCCACGGCGTTGCCCGCCGCGGTCGAGCGGTCGTGGCGGCGGTAGGCCATGTCCAGCAGGGCGTGCGGCGCGTCGCCCTTGATGGGCCGGTACTCGATGCCTTGCGCGCCCATGTGCCGCATCGCCGCAGGCACGACCGAAATGCCCACGCCGGCAGCCACCAGACTCACGATGGAGGCCATCTGCGGCGCTTCCTGGATGACCCGCGGCACGAAGCCGGCGCGCTGGCACGCCGACATGATGGCGTCGTACAGGCCCGCGCCGATGGGGCGCGGATACAGCACGAAGTCCTCGTCCGCCAACGCGGCGATGGGCACGCTGCGCTTGCGGCTCAGCGCATGGTCTGGCGGCAGGGCCACCAGCATGGGTTCGTCCAGCACGCGCTCGGACTCGAACTCCGGGTCCAGCACATAGGGAGGCCGCACGAAGGCCACGTCGACGTCGCCGGCGCGCAGGCCGCGCAGCAGCGTGACCGTATTGCTCTCGGTGAGCGTGACGCGCACGTCGGGATACCGGTCCCGGTACGCCCGGATGGCGCGGGGCAGGTAGGGGTGGAACACCGCGGACGCCGTGAATCCCACGGTGATTGCTCCGCGTTCCCCGCGGCCCAGCCGGCGGGCCGTGTCGATGGCGCGGTCGGCGCTGGCGAGGATGGCGCGGGCGTCTTCCAGGAACTGGGCGCCGGCCTCGGTCAGCGCGATGCCTCGCGGCAGGCGCAGGAACAGCGGGGTGCCGATCTCGCGTTCCAGCTGCTGGATCTGCTGGCTCAACGGCGGCTGGCCTATGCCCAGCCTGGCGGCGGCGCGCGTGAAGTGCAGCTCTTCGGCGACGGCGGTGAAATACCGCAGGTGGCGCAATTCCATCGTTATTAAATATGGTCGGGATGACTTTCATATATTGGACATATGCAGGGGAAAAGTCTACCTTGGTGGCGTGGGCTGCATGCCCGCTGTTCTCGAGAATCCCGATGTCTGCCCCATTAGCCAGTCCCTCATCCCCACCCGCCGCGTCCGCGCCGGCGGAGCCTGTCTCTGCTTCCACCGATCATCTCGCCCGCGGCACGCCCGGTTTGCGGCGCGCCCAGTGGGCCTTGTTCGCGGCCGGTTTCTCCACTTTTTCCCTGCTGTATTGCGTGCAGCCGCTGATGCCGCTGTTCACCCATGCGTTCGGCGTGTCGCCCGCGCAGAGCAGCCTGGTGCTGTCCCTGTGCACCGCTTTCCTGGCCGTCGCCATCTTCTTCGTGGGCTTGTTTTCACAAGCCGTGCCGCGCAAACGCGCCATGGCGCTGTCGCTGTTCGCGTCCGCCGTGCTGGGCACCATCGCCGCCGCCGCGCCCGACTGGCACAGCCTGCTGGCGCTGCGCGCGCTGCAAGGGCTGGCCATGGGCGGCGTGCCGGCGCTGGCCATGGCCTACCTGGCCGAAGAGGTCGAGCCAGGAACCCTGGGTTTCGCCATGGGCCTGTACATCGGCGGCAGCGCGTTCGGCGGCTTGTCCGGCCGCGTCATCACCGGCCTGGTGTCGGATCATTTCGGCTGGCGCGCCGCGCTGGGCACGCTGGGCCTCCTGGGTATCGTGGCGGCGGTGCTGTTCGTCTGGCTGCTGCCCGCGTCGCGCAGGTTCGCGCCCCAGCGAGGCCGGGGCTGGGCTGGCGTGTGGGGCGATGTGCGCGCAGGCGCAGCCTCGCACCTGAAAAATGGCCCCCTGTGCGGGCTGTTCGCGCTGGGCGGCCTGCTGATGGGCGCGTTCGTCACGGTCTACAACTACGTGGGCTTTCGCCTGCTGCTGCCGCCGTTTTCGCTGAGCCAGACCTTCATTGGCTTCATCTTCGTGGTCTATCTGGTCGGCATCTTCGCCTCGACCTGGTTCGGCCGCCTGGCCGACCGCCATGGACGCGGCGCGATGCTGTCGGCCGCCACCGGCTTGGCGCTGGCGGGGTTGCTGCTGACGCTGTCCAACTGGCTGCCTCTGCTGATCGCCGGGATCGTGGTGTTCACCTTCGGCTTTTTCGCGGCCCACGCCGTCGCCAGCGGCTGGGTCGGACAGATGGCGCGCGGTTACAAGGCGCTGGCGGCGTCGCTATATCTGCTGGTGTACTACGTGGGATCGAGCGTGCTCGGATCGCTGGGCGGACACTTCTGGACCACGGGCCAGTGGCCCGGCGTGGCCGCGATGGCCGGCGGGCTGCTCGCGTTGGCGCTGGCGATCAGCGCCGGCCTGTACAAGCGCACGGGCCGCGTGCCGGCATCCGCCGCGGTGGGGCGGGGCATATCCTAGGATGGTCTAAAAGCTAGTAATTCTCATTTATAATTTGCGGCACGCTCGGTGAGCGCCATCCCATCCAGTTCCGAGGGCCGCGATGAATCCTACCTCTCCCGACAGCCAGAACCTGCAACGCGAACATGCCGCGCTGCTCGCCGCGTACGGGCAGGCGCAAGCGCATTGCAGCCGGCTCCTGGCAGCCCAGGCCGCGCGCATCCTGTATCTGGAGAGCGAGGCCATGCGCCTGCGCGCAGCCGTCATCGTGCGCGACACGGCGCTGGCTTGGGCGCGTGAAGACCGCAAGACGCTGGAGACTTCCATTCCAGGCCTGCCCAAGCGCGTGGCGCTGGCGCGCAGCGTCGCCCAGCTGATGGAGCGCGTGCAGACGCTCATGCGTGAACGCCTGGCCTGGCAAGGGCGGACCGGCGCTGCCGCACGTGAACTCGAAACGCTCTCGGAACCGCCCGCCTGGCGTCCCGCGCCGTCAGCCGTGGTGCTGCGCGAGAAGGCGGTGCTGTGCGTGGGCGAGGACGCGGTGGCCCTGGCGCTGACGCGCAAGGTGGTCGAACTGGCCGGCGGGCGCTATCTCGGCCATGATGGCGGCGCGGATGCCGATGGCGACACGCTGGAAGCCAGCTTGGTGGCCGCGGACCTGGTGATCTGCCAGACCGGTTGCGTAAGCCACGGCGCCTATTGGCGCGTGAAGGACCATTGCACCCGCACCGGTAAACAATGCGTGCTGGTCGACAAGCCCGAAGCCTTGCAGGCGCTGCGGCTGGAGCGTGCACCGCTGAAGACGGACGCTTGATTCGTCCTCCTCCCGCGCGCTAACCGTAGCGTCGCGTTACCTAGCGTTTCGGCTGCGCGGCCATTGCCGCAATACAGTCTAGGGGCAAGGGGGCCGACATGCTGACCAAGCGGGACCGAGTGGCGCTACCCTGGACGGACACGCTTGCCCGCCTGGAAGACGAGCGCATCATGTTGCAGCGCATAGCCGCCGGCATGCCGCTGGCCGAGGTGCTGGAGCACGTGCTGCATGCCATCGAGGCGCAGTCCAGCGTGGAACTGCGCACTTCCATCGCGCTGGTGGATGAAAGCGGCGGCTTTCTGGTGCATGGCGCCGCGCCCAGCCTGCCGGCCGCCTACAACAGCGCGGTGCACAAGGCCGTTATCGGCCCGGACAGCGCGTCCTGGGGCGAGGCCGCATACACCGGCAGCCCGGTCTACGTCGAAGATATCGCCTTGAACCCCGGTTGGGCGCGCTGGCGCGACCTGGCCTTGTCCCACGGCCTGCGGGCCTGCTGGTCCACCCCGATCAAGGCGCCCGACGGGCGTCTGCTGGGCGTCTTCTCCAATTACTACGGCGTGGTGCGTTCGCCCTCCGCCCACGATATCGACGCGATCGCGCTGGTCACGCGTAGCGCCGCCCTGGCAATAGAACGCCATCTGACGGAGTTGGCGCTGCGCCAGAGCGGCGAACGCTGGCGCGCCATGTTTGCCGGCATGCAGGAAGCGTTTTTTCTCAGTGAGGCATTGCGCGACGACGCCGGCCGCATCGTCGATTTCCGCTTCCTGGAGGTGAACCCCGCCTTCGAGCGCCAGACAGGCATGAAGGAAGGCGATACCCTGGGCCATACACTGCGCGAGATGATTCCCGGCGTGCCCGGCCAGATCATGGATACGTTCGCGCAGGTCATCGAGACCGGCGAGCCGGCCCAGTTCGAGTTCATGGTGCCCGCGCCCACGGAGGCCTGGTACGAGGCCCGCGCGCGCAAGGACGGAACCGACAGGATGATGGCGTTGTTCCTGGACGTGACGGCGCGCAAGAGAGCCGAGGCCGAGCTGTGGGAAGGGCAGCACCGCAAGAATTACCTCGGCGCGCTGGGCGACCGCATGCGCGAGCTGCATCGCCAGGAGGACATAGAGCAGGCCGCATGCGAAGGGCTGTGCCTGCATCTGGCGCTTGGCCAGATGGCGGTGCTGGATACGCAGGGCGAAGACCAGGCTCCCGCCATATCTTCGGTCTGGCCCCCGGGGTCCACGCTGCTTGGCCAGCCGCCGCACACGCTCGATGCCTTGGGCGACGACTATCACGCGGCCTTGCGGCTGGGGCGCACCACATACCTGGCGCCGCTGCTGGGAGAAGCCGGCGGCGAGATCCGACCGTGGGCCATCGTCGTGCCGCTGCGGCGCTGGGGCCGGCATACCGGCGCGATGTTGGCGTGTCCCGCATCGGGCAGCAGGCTCAAGAACAGCGATATCGCCTTCCTCGAGGAAGTGGCCGAGCGCATGTGCGGCGCGGTCGAGCGTTCACAGTATTCGCGCATGCTGGAACAGCGCGTGGAAGACGCGATCGCGGAGCGCGACCGGATCTGGCGCCTTTCGCCGGAACTGCTTGCGGTGGTCGACCGCCAAGGGCGCTTCGTCAGCGTCAACCCTGCGGTGCGGCCCATTCTAGGCTGGACCCCTGAGCAGTTCATGTCGTTGGCGCTGGCCGACCTGATCCATCCGGACGATCTGGCGGCGACGCTGGCGGCCTGGGGCTGGTCTTCGGGCGACGCGGGTCCGCGTCCCGGCGCAAGGCATCTGGAAAACCGCCTGCTCAAGCGCGAGGGCGGCTATTGCTGGATTACATGGAGCATGTCCTGGACCCAGGACAGCCTGTACATGACGGGGCGGGACGACACCGACCTGAAGCTGCAGGCCGAGGCCTTGCGCGACACCGAGAACGCGCTGCGGCAGTCGCAGAAGATGGAAGCGGTGGGACGCCTGACCGGCGGCATCGCCCACGATTTCAACAATATGCTGCAGGGGATCTCGGGCGCGCTCTACCTGGTGCAACGCAAGATCACGGCCGGCGCGCCGGAACAGGCGCTGCGTTTCGTGGACGTCGCCATGGATTCGGCGAACCGGGCGGCGCACCTGACCCAGCGGCTACTGACTTTTTCGCGCCGCCAGCCCATTGACCCCAAGCCGTTCTGCGTGGCCTCCGCGCTGCAGTCCATGGTGGCGCTGTTCCACCGCTACACCGGCGAACGCGTGGCCCTGCGGCTGGACCTGCCGCAGGAATTGTGGGCGGTCTGCTGCGACAAGAACCAGTTCGAGAATGCCATGCTGAACCTGGTGATCAACGCCTGCGACGCCATGCCGAACGGCGGCGCGCTGACGGTTGCCGCGCGTAATGTGGAGCCGCACGATCCGCTCCTGTCGCTCTGCGCCGGAGAGCATGCGGGACGCTACGTGGAAGTATCGGTGACGGACGTGGGTTGCGGCATGCCGCCAGACGTGCTGGCGCACGCCTTCGACCCGTTCTTCACCACCAAGCCCTTGGGCCAGGGCACCGGGCTGGGCTTGTCCATGATTTACGGCTTCGCCAGGCAGGCTGGCGGCGCGGCCAGCCTGGAGAGCACGGTGGACGTGGGCACCACGGTCAGGCTATTCCTGCCGCGCTACGACGGCGCGCCCGAAAGCGTGCAGGATGGCGAACGCCCGGCGGCCGCTACGCCCGGCGCAGCGCGCAAGGAAGTCGTGCTGGTGGTGGAAGACGATGCGAACGTGCGGGAAATGGTGCGCGAATGCCTGGCCGAACTCGGCCTGGAGGTGCTGACGGCGGTGGACGGCGAGGCCGGCCTGGACCTGCTGCAATCCGCGCGCGGCATCGACCTGCTGGTAACCGATGTGGGGCTGCCGGGGCTCAATGGCCGGCAACTGGCCGACGCCGCCCGCGTGGCGCGTCCCGGCCTGCGCGTGCTGCTGATGACGGGATATGCCGAAAGCGCGGCGCGCGGCCAGGGCTTTCTTGAACAGGGGCTGGAGCTGATCGTCAAACCCTTCCAGCTGGACAAGCTGACCGAGCGCGTGCAGGGCATGCTGGACAGCGCGCCCGGCAGGCCGGGGCAGGAGTCCCGCCACTAGTCCGCGCAAGCCCTGGCCGGCGCCGGCCTAGTGACGGCGGCGCAGTTCCGCGGGAGGCATGCGCAATTGCCCGCGGTACTTGGATACCGTGCGCCGCGCCAGCAGTATGCCGCTGGCCGCCAGTTGCTGGGTCAAGGCCACGTCCGAGAGCGGCATGGCCGGATCCTCGGCCTCGACCATCTCCTTGATCAGGGCCCGCACCGCCGTGGCGGAGCAGGACCCGCCGGTGTCGGTGGCCAGTTCGCGCGAAAAGAAGTGGCGGAACTCGAACACCCCGCGCGGCGTCACCATGTACTTGCCGACGGTGGCGCGCGACACCGTGGATTCGTGCATGTCCAGGTCATCCGCGACCTCGCGCAGCATCAGCGGCCGCAAGGCCACGTCGCCATATTCGAAGAAGGTCTGCTGGCGCTTGACGATGGCTTCGGCCACGCGCTGGATCGTGATGTAGCGCTGTTCGACGTTGCGCACCAGCCAGCGGGCTTCCTGCAGCTCCTGGGCCATGGGGCTGCGGTCGTCCAGGCGAGCGCGCCGGAACAATTCGGCATAGGTCTGGTGCAGCCGCGCCTGGGGCATGGCGTTGCGGTTGGGCAGCACGCGCCAGCGCGATTGCCATTTGTCGACGAATACGTCGGGCACGACGTAGACAGGCGCTTCGGCGCTATAGCGGCCGCCGGGCTTCGGGTCCAGGCTTCGGATCAGCGCGCAGGCCTCGCGCAAGGCGTCCTCGGAGCAGCCCAGCTGCTGGCGCAAGCCGACGCAGTCGTTGCGGGCCAGCCGCTCGAGTTGCTCGTGCACGATGCGCAGGGCGAGCGTCCGCAACTCGTCGCTGATGCCGGTTGCCGCCGCCAGCTGCAGCGTCAGGCACTCGGCCAAATCGCGCGCGGCCAGGCCCGGAGCATCCAATTGCTGGACCAGGCGCAGCGCAGTCATCCATTCGCATTCATCCGGGACAGGCTCGGCGCCGCGCGGCGCGTCTTCCCACAGATTGGACAGCGGCGTGCGCAGATAGCCGTCGTCATCCAGCGCGTCGATGATGTACTCGGCAAGCAGGCGGTCGCGCGCCTGCAATTGATAGTTGCCCAGTTCCTGGGACAAGCGCTGGCTCATCGATATGGGTGCGCTGACCCACAATCCCTGGTCCCGGTCCGGGCCGTCGCCCTGCGCGCGCGTGGGGTAGTCGCCGGAATAGGCGGGAGCATCAGGCGGGGGCAGATCATCCTGGGGCGCAGGCTCCAGCGGCGCGGGCTGGGGCGGGTCAGCAGGAGGAAAGCCCTCCGCGGCGGCCGGCAGGTCGTCCTCCAGCTCGTCGGGATCCTCCAGGAATGGATTGCTGGCCAAGGCCTGTTCCACTGCCGTGGTGAATTCCAGCGCGGTCATCTGCAGCAGCTTGACGGATTGCTGCAGGCGAGGCGCCAGCGCCATCTGCTGGCGCAGGCGCAGTTCTTGCGTGGGGTAGACCAATCGAGCCTCCTGGGGACTGGCTGCCGGCGGCAGTCCATCCTTGTACTGAAGCAAAGACCATGCCAGGCGTCTGGGCGGGCGAGGCGGGTTGATTGCGCGCGCGGCGCAGCCCCAGTATTACAAGCCAGTGGTAAGAAATGCCTCTCGCGCAGTGGCCGCAAGATCGGCCCTGGCGCTCAAGCCCCGGCGTCGTCCTGCCCGTTCTGGTCGTAGTCTTCGAGGCGGTTGTAGAGCGTCTTCAGGCTCAGGCCCAGCGTCTCCGCGGCGATGCGCTTGTCGCCCGCATGGTGCGCCAGCGTCGCAAGAATGAATGCGCGCTGCGCCTCGCCCAACGACATGCCGATGGGCAGGGTCAGCGCGCCGTTACGCAGCATCGGCCGCTGCGCCTCGCGCGACCGGGGCAATAGCTCGGTTTCGAGTTCACCGTCTGCCAGAATGAACGCCCGCTGCACCGCGTTGCGCAGTTCACGGACATTGCCCGGCCAATCATGCAGGGAGATCGCTTCCAGCATGCGGGGGGAGAACGACTTCCGCGTGCCGTTTGCAGCATTCAAGGTGTCGAGGAACCAGTGCGCCAGCACCAGGGCGTCTTCGCCACGCTCACGCAGCGGCGGCACGCGTAACGGAATCACCAGGAGCCGGTGCAGGAAGTCCTGGCGCAGGCGGCCTTCAGCGACCGAGGCGAAGGGATCGCGGTTGCTGGCGCAGATGATGCGGACATTGGCGCGCAACAAATCCGAGCCGCCTACGCGCTGATACGTGCCGGCCTCGAGCACGCGCAGGAAATTCACCTGAAGGTCGGGCGGCATTTCGGTGACTTCATCCAGGAACAGCGTGCCGCCGCTGGCGTATTCGAAGTAGCCGGCGTTCTGGGCGACCGCGCCGGTAAAGCTGCCTTTTTCATGCCCGAACAATTCGGCATGCGCCAGGCTGCCGCTGATGGCGCCGCAATTGACCGCCACGAAAGGCTGTTCGCGGCGTTCGCTGGCGTCATGGATGGCGCGCGCGACGATTTCCTTGCCGGTCCCGCTTTCTCCCACGATGAAGACGCTGGCGTCGGTGGCTGCGGCCAATTGCAGCTGCGCGCCGAGTTTCTGCATCACGGGGGACAGGGCTGATGGGTCCAGCAGCGCGTCGGACTTCGCGGACGCCGCTGCACGCGGGGCAGTAGTAGTGCTGCGATTGGGCATGCTGATTCCTGAGGGCCCGCGCGGGCCGTGAGTCTGTTTCCATGCTAGAGAATCGACGCAGTACGGTATGCGACGATTTGCAAGCATTCGAAAATGTTGATGGAAAGTGTCGAACATTTGCCACCGGGCCGGCGGTTATCGCTATGCTGAATCACTGACCCTCAACATCCGCGACACGGAGCAAGCATGCCTCATCTGTTGATCGTTGATGACGACCCGGCGATACGCGAAACCCTGGCCGAAATCGGGCGCGAAAGCGGCTTTTCAGTAGCCCTGGCCGCCAGCGTCAAGGATGCGCTGATCCAGCTGGAGCGGCACGCGCCCGATCTGGTGCTGACCGACATCCGCTTGCCTGAAGGCAGTGGGATGGAAATTTTCAAGAGCGACGCCGCCGCCAGCGCAGAGGTGGTGGTGATGACCGGCCACGGCACCGTCGACAACGCCGTGCAGGCCCTGCGCCTCGGGGCCACCGATTACCTGGTCAAGCCGATCTGCATGGAACGCCTGAACGGAATCTTCGCGCGCGTGAATGCGAATTCGAGCGGCGATCTGCGGGGGGCTCCGTTCGAAGAACCGGGGCGCTACGGAAAGATGTACGGCGCGTCGGCCTGCATGCAGGAACTCTACCGTCAGATCGGCCGCGTGGCCACCACCAATGTGACGACCTTGCTGATCGGCGAAAGCGGCACCGGCAAGGAACTGGCCGCGCATGCCATCCATGAACTCAGCGCGCGCCGCCAGCGTCCCCTGATCGCGGTGAATTGCGGCGCGATCTCGCCCAACCTGATCGAAAGCGAAATGTTCGGGCACGAGCGCGGCAGCTTCACCGGCGCGGACCGCCAGCACAAGGGCTATTTCGAGCGCGCTGACGGCGGTACCCTGTTCCTGGACGAGGTCACCGAAATGCCGCTGGACCTGCAAGTCAAGCTCTTGCGGGTCCTGGAGACCGGGCAGTTCATGCGCGTGGGCACCAATCGGGAGATCGCCTGCGATATCCGGATCGTCGCCGCGACCAACCGCGATCCCGAGCAGGCGGTGAAGGATGGCAAGCTGCGCGAGGACCTCTATTACCGGCTGAGCGTCTTCCCCATCAAGCTGCCGGCGCTGCGTGAACGCGGCGACGACATCCTGTTCCTTGCGAATCGCTTCCTGCAAGGCTTGAACCAGGAATCCGGCAAGAACAAGGAATTCTCGCCGCGCGCGCTGGCCGCGCTGCAGCAATACGCATGGCCGGGCAATGTGCGGGAGCTCAAGAACTACGTGCGCCGCGCCTTCATCATGGCGGATGGCGATACGCTGGAAGTGGATATGCTGACGCCCCGAGTGTCGCCGGCGGGCGAGGGCGCGGGCGGCCAGGTCAGCGTGCCCGTGGGAGAAACCTTGGCGGAAGCGGACCGGCGCCTGATCCTGGCGACGCTGGAGCGTTGCAACGGCGTGAAAAAGCAGGCCGCGGCAGTGCTCGGCATCAGCCCCAAGACGTTGTACAACCGGCTTGAGGAATACGCCGCTGCGGACGCGGAAGGCGCCGCAGCGGCGCCTGGCCGGAAACAGGACCGGTCCTGACCTCATTTGCCGTACCGCGTTTTCAGGTCCGCCATGCAGGCGTCCTTGGCATTGCCGGACATGGCGTCGCATTTTTCCTTGCCGACCTTGTAGTCGGCATCGTTGCGCACCTTGGCCGCGTCATGCGAGGCCTCGGCCTTTTCCTTGCCTGCCTTGGCGTCGGCCCGGGCCTTGTCGCGCGTGGCTTCGGCCTGCTGCTGGCAGACGTCCTTCTGGTTGCCTTTCATGCCGTCGCAACGTTTCTTGTCCAGCTTGTACTGGTCATCGATCTGCGCGTTGCTGCGCACGGCGCCGCCGCTGGTCTGCGCGGTTTGGGCTTGCGCCTGAAAAGCCAGGGCGGAAAGGCTCAGGGCGACGGCGGGGAGAACGACTCGGGACAGATTCATGGCTGACTCCTAGGATGGGGACCCGGCATCGCCCGGGCCTGGCCGCATGTGCAAGCAAGCGGCGTTCCCGGGCCGGCCGGGCACGCCGCTTGCTTCGGCACCTTGCCGCAGGCGGTGCCCATGCGCACACTGCAAGCATCCATTGAACGAGCCCGGGGATACGAACATGCAAACCAAGCGCGCAGACCATGAAAAGGCGGACACCGAGCAAGGCAAGGCCAATGCGCCGCGCACGCAAACTGAGGCGGCGCATCGCAGCGGCCAGTTCGGAACCGACAAGCCGGGCTTCGGCAAGCCGGCCGCGGCGCCCAAACGCGAGTCGGACAAGAAGCCCAACGACAAGGGCGCGGAGTACGAGGAAGGCGGCCAGTATCCGGGCAAACGGCCCGGCTCAAAATAGCCGCTGGCGGCGGGTTCAATCCGCCGCTTGTTCCGTCTTTTCGGCGGGGATTGCGTCCGCCTCTTGCTCGCCCAGCCGGAACAGCAGCACCACGCTGTATAGCGCGGCCAGTCCGATCAGGCCGTAGACGCTGCGCGTCGCGGCGGCCGACGGCAGCACCTTCGCGAAGACATCCAGGCCTACCGCCGCGATCAGGCCGCAGTTCAGGCCGCCCGCAACCACCGCGATCAAGGCGGACCAGTCAAGCAAGGAAAGGCCGCGGGCCTCGGGAGGGACCGGGGGAGGAGCAGAATCCTCTTCCAATTCTGAAAGATCTTCTTGGTTGCCGGGCATGTCCATGTGGAAGTCCTTTGCGCAGAATGCGGGTAGGCGGGACTGCGGGCGGACTGCCTCTGAACCTGCCGGTCCAGGCCGCTCGCCAGCGCTACAGCAATTCCCATGCCTGGAACGGGCACGGCAGTTGCTGACCACAAGGGAATGATTCCCGATGGAGAGCACAATGTCCCTGATCGTTGCCGCCCGATTCGACACTTTCGACCACGCCGCCGAGGCGGCGCGCAAGCTGTGCGCCGAAGGATTCACCGAAGACGATATCCATACCTTCTACATCAACACGGCGGGCGAACACGCGCGCTTTCCGATAGGCGGCGACCGCGTGGCCGATCCCGATGCCCGGGGCGGCCATTTCGGCGCGGTGGCGGGCGCCTCCGCGCTGGGCCTGGTGTTTGCGCTGCTGGGCGGGCTGATCGCCGCCCGGGTGGGGGCTTCGGTCTTGATCGTCATTGCCGCTGCGGGCGTAGGCGCCTATCTGGGCGCGCTGGCCGGGGCGCTATGGGTGATCGGGCGCGGACGCCGCAGGCATCCGGCGGCCACCGTCGCCCGTGACGCGCATCCTGCCGTACGCCAGGCGGGCGTGATGCTGGCGCTGCACGTATCGCCGGACCGCGATGCGCTGGCAAGAACCGTGCTGACGCAGGCCGGCGGCACGGACGTCGAGCGCGCGCAAGGCCGCTGGTTGAATGGCAAATGGGAAGACTTCGACCCCTTGACGCCGCCGCGGCATGTGGACGCGTCGACGATGGCGAACTAGGCCGAGGGAGACACGGAGATGAAAAAGACCTTATGGCTCTGCGGTGTCGTCGCGCTATGCCTGCTGGCCGCGCCCGGTGTGCTGGGCGGCGTGCAGGCGCAGGAACTGGCGGAGCCGGAAGCGCGCTTCCTGCAGGCGGCGGCCGGCTCCGGCATGTTCGAGGTAGAGGCGGCGGAGCTGGCGAAGAAGCGAGCAGGGGACCGCGACGTGAAGGCATACGCCGCACGGATGCAGGAGCAGCATGGCGCCATGAACGCCGAATTGAAGACCCTGGCCGGGCGCAAGCAGGTGAAGCTGCCAGCCGAACCATCCGAACCCGACCGGGGCGCCCTGCAACAGCTGGGCAACAGGACCGGCCCGGACTTCGACGCGCTCTACATCGAAAAGGCAGCCGTGGACGCGCACGTCACCGCCAACCGCCTGTTCGAGACGGCGGCACGCGAGTCCAAGGATCCGCAGGTGCGCGATTTCGCGGTGCGTGCGCTGCCCATGGTGGCCGAACATCTGGCAATGGGCCGCAAGCTGCAAAGCATGCCGCCCGCCGACCCGGACAAGATCCAGCCGGCGACGAAGGGCGAAGCGCCGGCCGTGTCGCCAGCGTCGCGTGAGGCGCCGGCCTCGATCGCGCCGGCCAAGTAGCGGGACGCGCGGGCCTCAGTCGCCAGCGCTGCCGGTAATGGGCAGCACGATGCCGGTGATGTAGCTGGCGCACACGGGCGAGGCCAGGAAGACGTAGGCCGGAGAGATTTCCTCGGGCTGCGCCGGACGCCCCAAGTCCGTGTGCTTGCCGAATTCCTTGATCTTCTCCGGACTTTGGTCCGCAGGATTCAGCGGCGTCCATACGGGTCCCGGCGCCACTGCGTTCACACGCACGCCCTTGCCCGCGAGATTGGCGGCCAGCGAACGTGTGAAAGCATGGATCGCGCCCTTGGTGGTGGAGTAGTCCAACAGTTTGGCGCTGCCGCGCAGGCCCGTGACCGACCCGGTATTGATAATGGAAGCGCCAGCGTGCAGATGCGGCAGCGCCGCGCGCGCCATCTGGAAATAGGCGGTGATGTTGGTGCGCAGCGTCTTGTCCCATTTCTCGTCGCTGATCTCGGGCAGCGTGTCGGTGTGCTGCTGATAGGCAGCGTTGTTCACCAGCACATCGAGCTTGCCGTATTCCCGGATCGTCTGTTCCACCGCCTGTTCGCAGAACGCGGGTTCCTGTACGTCGCCTGCGATCAGCAGGCAACGGCGGCCTTCGCTTTCCACGGCGCGCCGGGTGTCTTCGGCATCCTCTTGCTCGTTGAGATAGACGACCGCCACGTCGGCGCCTTCGCGCGCATACAGCAGGCAGACCGCGCGGCCTATGCCGGAATCGCCGCCTGTCACCAGCGCAACCATGCCCTCGAGCTTGCCGCTGCCCTTGTACTGGGGCGCCTGGTACTGTGGCTTGAGAACCATGTCGGCTTCCTGCCCCGGCTTTTCCAGGTGCTGGGCCGGCATGGGCGGTGTGGGATGCGGGCGGGCGCCGGTGTCGGCTTGATCGGGCTTGCTCATGAGGGTCTCCTGGTGGGCAGGCGCGACAGGCGCCTCGCCCATTGCCGAGCAAATGCCATGCCCGGCCCGCCGCGCGCGCCGGAGCTACTGCCGTCCCACCACCACGCCGAAAAGGAAAGCCGCGCCAGCCACCAGGCCGATGGCCTGCCATGGCCGGGCGTGGATGTACTCCTCGGTGCAGTCTATGGTCTCCCGCATCAGGTCGCCGGCATGGTCTGAAGCGTCGCGCAGGCTGCGCCGCGTGGCGTGCAGCTGTTCGGACAGGCGCGCCTTGAGCGCCTCCAGATCGGTCGCCGAGGCGTCGCTGAGCGTGGCTTCCAGGTCGTCGATCCAGGCCTCCGGGTGCCGTGCACGCCTGTGCGCGCCGCGGTTGTCCGGGCCGTTTTCCGGAAAGTCGGAGGGCAGGGGGGTGTTGGTAGAGGCCATCGGTAGCTCCTGGCTGTCGGGCGGGAAATACGCCTGCGCGGACCGGCCCGGGCGGCCGCGCTGCGGATCCGAAGGCTTCAGGCCTCCAGCATGTCGCGGCAGGCCAGGGTGCAGCTCAGGCAAGCGCCTGCGCAGACCTGGCAATGCTCTGCCTCGTGCGATGAACATTCGCGCGCGCAGGCATCGCAGATCAGCGCGCACAGCGTGCAAAGCGCATTGGCGAACTCGCCGTCGCGCGCCAGCATGGCCGCGCACAGCCGGCAAACCGCGGCGCAATCGGTGCAGAGCGCAATGCATCGCTGCATGTGGGACGGATTTTCCCGCAGGCACGCGGATGCGCAAATATCGCAGGCGACGGCGCATTCATAGCAGGCTTGCACACATTGCTCGAAATTTTGGTCTCGCATTGCATCTCCTTGTGTGTGCCGGGTACGCGCGGCAACCGGCGTGCCCGGAGACCGGGCCACATCCGCTTGCAATTTGATGCCGCACGGCGATGACCCGGGCGGCCTGGAGCCGTAGCATGGAAGTTCGAATCCCCGTCGGGGAGTCACTGCAGGAGCCACGCATGAAGCCAGCATCCGTACCCGGATCCGCGAAACCGGCGCAAGCCGGCAAGCGGGCGGAAGACAACGCTAAGATACTGCCGCCGCGCTCTCCCGTCGATGTTCCGCGCAGACCGGATAAACCAGACGCCTCTACCCCGAACGAGGCCGCGCGCGACAAGCGCATCGTGGCCGATACGCGCACCGAGTCGAACTGGGCGGACGGTTCCGCGCCGCAACCTCGGGCCAAGAACGCGCGCTCATCGATCCTTTGACGCCTGCCTGGCGTTCGCTGCCGCAGCGGCCTCTCCGCCCAGGAAGGCAAGCAGGCGCCGTTCGTCCGCATTCAGTCCGCGGGGACCCCGTGGCGCTGCCGAGCGCGCGGGCAGCGTGCCGTCCAGATAGGCGGCCAGAATAGCCGGATGCACATAGCAGGCGCGGCACACGGCTGGCGTATTGGCCAGCCGCCGCGAGACCTGCTTGATCACTTCCACCACCGTCTTCTGCGCCTGGCTGGCGCTCTCGCTGGGGCATGCCTGCAGCGCGGCATAGGCCATGACGGAGCCTGCCCAGGTCCGGTAGTGCTTCGCCGTGAAATCGCCGGCGCCGGCTACACGCAGATAGGCGTTGACCGCGCCCGAATCGACCGGATGGCTGCCGCCGTCCTCGTCGAGATACTGGAACAGCTGCTGGCCGGGTATGTCCAGGCAGCGCTTGATGATGCGCGCCACGCGCCGGTCCGCAGCGCTGACGTCATGGGTCACGCCGCTCTTGCCCTGGAAGCGGAAACGGAACTTGTCGCCCGTCACGCTGGCGTGCCGCCGCTTGAGCGTGGTCAGGCCATAGGACTTGTTGGTTCTGGCGTACTCGCGAGCGCCGATGCGCACCAGCGTTGTCTCCAGCAAACGTACCAGTACGGCTATCACCTTGTTCTGGGACAACCCGGCGGTACGCAGATCGCGCTCGACCTGCCGCCGTATGCGCGGCAGCGTCTGGCCGAAGGCTGCAAGGCTCTGGTACTTGCTCGCGTCGCGCACCGCGGTCCAGTCCGGGTGATAACGGTATTGCTTGCGTCCCCGGGCATCGCGCCCGGTGGCTTGCAGATGCCCGAGCGGGGAAGGGCAGATCCACACATCTTCGTAAGCCGGCGGTATCGCCAGGGCGTCGATCCGTTTGATTTCGCGCGCGCTGCGTATGCGCCTGCCTTGCGCGTCCAGGTAGTGAAAGGCGCTGCCGTTGACGCGGATCCGGGTATAGCCTGCCAGGCTGTCGTCGTAGTAGACCAGCGCTGCGCCGCCGCGGGCGGGCGCCGTTCGGGGACTTGGGTTCATGTCGTCTGCGGCTAACAGGGGCAGGGGCGCTGTCCTCAGCATGCGGCGTGCCCGCCACCCCTTGTGCGTAGCCAGGCACGCGGCTTGCTGATGCAGGAATGGACTTTCTCCGGAGACAGCCATGCACATCGCGTACTCGTACTACCTGCACGTTCCGCCCAAGCCAGATCCGATACCGCCAGGTTCGCCGCCCGGCGACCTGCCTGTGGATCCGGATACCGATGAACCGGACGTGGACCTGCCGCCCTTGTCGCCGCCCGGCAAGGAAATCACGCCGCCCAGCCCCTGACGCGGGCTTGTGGTTTTTCCCTGATCCCAACAAGAACTGAGGAGTCGCCATGTCGACCATCCTGCTGATTATTCTCATCCTGCTCCTGATCGGCGCCGTGCCCGCCTGGCCCCACAGCCGCGGCTGGGGCTATTACCCCAGCGGCATACTGGGCATATTGCTGATTGTGCTGATCGTGATGCTGTTGACCGGCCGGCTCTAGCAGGTCCCATGCGGTCATGGACGCGCGGGCCGTGTCGGACGGCTCGCGCGCCACCGGTCCGCCAGGCGGCCGTCTGGCGGACCGGCGGGTGGCGCGGGTTTGCGCCCAGGCGTAAGATCGCCGGGTTTTTGTGCAGCCCTCCGCCATCCGCGGCATTCCCGACATGACCATCCCCTTGCTTGTCTTGATAGAAAGCGTGCAGGACTACCTGCCCGAAATCGAAGCGCGCGGCTTTCGCGCGATTTTTGCGCCCACCGCCGAAGCGCGCGCGCAGGCGATCCGCGACCACGGGCCCGAGATCCGCATCGTGCTCACGCGCGGCGCCACCGGCCTGTACGCGCAGGAAATGGCGGCAATGCCCAAGCTGGAAATTGCCTGCTCGCTGGGGGTGGGGTACGAAAACATCGACCTGGCCGCCGCGGCGGAACGCGGGATCGTCGTGACCCACGGTCCGGGTGCGAACGCGGTGTCGGTGGCGGACCACGCCATGGCGCTGCTGCTGGGCGCGGCGCGGCGCCTGCCGCAAGCCGATGCGTCGGTGCGCCAGGGCCATTGGGGCGGCTTCATGGGACCGCAGGTCACCGGCAAGCGGCTGGGCATCCTGGGCCTGGGCACCATCGGACTGGAAATCGCGCGGCGCGGCGCCAACGGCTTCGGCATGAGCGTGGGCTATTACAGCCGCAGCGTCCGCCCGGAATCGGGCTATGCCTACTTCGACAGCCCGCGCGCGCTGGCCGCGGCATCGGATTTCCTGGTGGTGGCGACGCCGGGCGGAGCGGACACGCGCCACCTGGTGGACGCGCAGGTACTGGAAGCGCTGGGGCCGGAAGGCTATCTGGTGAACATAGCGCGCGGCAGCGTGGTCGACACGCAGGCGCTGATCGCGGCGCTGGCCGAACGCCGCATTGCGGGCGCGGGCCTGGACGTGGTGGATGGCGAACCCGACGTGCCCAAGACCCTCATTGAGCTCGACAACGTGGTATTGACCCCGCATAGCGCGGGGCGCTCGCCGGAAGCGGTGCATGCCACCGTGGCGCTGTTCCTGGACAACGCCACGGCGCACTTCGGCGGCAAGCCGGTGCTGACCCCGGTGCGCCGAGGCTAGCAGGCCAAGGCTAGTGCGAGAACATGACCGGCACGGTCATGCTCTTCAGGATGGATGCCGTCGCCCCGCCCAGCGCCCACTGGCGCAGCTTGCTGTGGCCGTAGGCGCCCATGACGATCAGGTCCGCGCTGTGGTCGGCGGCGGCATTCAGGATGGTGCTGCCCACGCCTACGCCCTTGATGTCGCGGCGCACGTGCTCCGGCGCCGGCATGCCCTGCGCCACGCAGTAGGTGGCCAGGTCCTCGAACGGCGCTTCATGCTTGGGGCTGGCGGCGCCTTCGTTCATGCTTAGCACGGTCATGTGCGAAGCCAGGCGCAATATCGGCGCGGCATCGGCCAACGCGCGGGCGGCCTCGCGGCTGCCGTCCCAGCAGCACAGCACGCGGTCGCCGATCACCGGAAACTCACCGCTGGACGGAATCGCCAGCACCGGCCGGCCCGCCGTCAGCAGGGTCTGCTCGACGAACTCGATCTCGTGGGCGGCTTCGACGTCCTCGCGGTTTTCCTGGCTGACCACGATCAGGTCGGTGGTGCGGCCCAGCAGCGCCACGGTCTCGCTGGGCGAGGATGTGCCCGCGCGCATGAAGGCGGGCACGTCGGCTTCGGCCGCGGCTTCCAGAAACGCGGTTTCCACCGCGTCGCGGCTTTGCGCCTGCAATTCCTTGATGATGCCCAGCGAACGCGACATGAGCACGGACTCGCCGTAGTAATACTGCGGCGGCGCGGCGTTGGCGTAGATGCCGACCAGCTCGGCCTTGTGGCGCTTGGCCAGGGCCAGGGCAGCTTCAATGCGGCGTTTGCAGTCGAATCCGTGGTCCAGGTGGACGGAAATGCGGCGGTACATGAAGGCCTCCTTGTTTAAGCGTGCCATGTGCATATGGTTACGCTTTCCGGCCTTTTCGCCCTTGATGCGCGTCAAGCCCGCGGCAGTTCGCCGGTGTGCGCGCAAACCGCAGGCTATGGCGCGGCGGGAGCCCGTTCCACGCGTTCGCGCAATTGGCGCAATTGGCGCGCCTGTTGCGCGATGCGGTCCAGCGGACCGGCCAGTTCCGGATAGCCCGCGGCCACCGCTGGCGGCACGGCCAACTGGCGGTCGTTGGCGCCTGGCGCGGGTTGCTGCGGATGCAGCGCATGCGCCAGCGCCGGACCGTACTCGGAGAGCGCCTGGGCGGCAGGCGTTCCGGCTGGCAGGGCCGGCTGCATTTCCAGCACCGTGCCCGCCGCCGTCACGCGCCGCATGGCGTTGAGCAGGTTTTCGGCGGTACCGACATTGCGGTCGCGATGCACCGGATTCTGCTGCAGCCGTTGCAAGGACGCCTGCGCATTGTCGGCGGAAAGGCAGGCCATGCGGCGCAACGCCACCAGGTCCTGTCCGTCGCCGGCGTCGCCGCTCTTGGCCCGCAACAGGGCGCGCGCATAGGCGGCGTGGCGCTCCAGCGCCAGGCTGAGGGCCCCGGCCAATTGCCGCGGCTCCTTTTCGGGCCAGACCAGAAAGCCGACCAGCAGCGCCAGGACGCCGCCCAGCACGCTATTGAACGCGCGCAGGGCCGCGAGCATCGGCTCCTGGATCTCAGGCTGCTGGATGTGGGTGACCAGCACGAATTGCGAAGTCAGGAAGAACGTGAACAGCGCGTAATGAATCGTGCGCGCGGCGAACGTGCCCAGCGCGATGGGCAGCACCGCCAGGGCCACGGACAAGGGGGTGCTGAGGAACAGGCCCAGCAGCGAGGCGCCGATGGCGCCAGCCACGCTGCCGGCCACGCGTTCCAGCGTGCGCTGCCAGGTGGTCGCGAAGTAAGGTTGCAGGATGAAGACCAGCGTCAGCGACATCCAGTAGCCGTGGTTGACGGCGAAGGTCTTGGACAGCGCCACCGCGATGGTGGCGCCCACGCCCACCCGCAGCGCGTGGCGGAACGCGTCGGATTCGAAGCTCAGGTTCTGCCGCAACGCGCGCCACGCGTCTTGCGCAGGGTTGGCTGCGCGGCGATCGCGCGTGGGCGCCGCCGGGGTCCGTCCCTGGTCGAACAGGGACTGGGTGACGGCCTGCGCCGTGTGCAGCAGGCGGTCCAGCACCGGCGCCATGGTGGCCAGTTCGGGCGCGTGGGCCAGGGCGCTGCCGCGCAGTTCATGCAGGCCGGCGCTGTAATGGGCCAGGCGTTCGCGCAGGCACTGGGCCTGCTTGGCGTCGTTGACGTCGGAGGTGCTGGCGATGGCATTGCACAGGCTGGCGTAGCGGTGCAGCGCGTGCGACAGATGGGCGCCGGCGCCGCGTCCGAGCCAGCGCGGCGCATTCGATTCCATCAGGTCGGCTGCGGCCACCAGCGCAATGAAGCTGTCCTCGGCATTGTCCAGCAGGTACAGCAGTTGATGCGCGCGGGCGCGGCGCGATGGGCGCGCGTCCTGCACTTCGCGGATGCGCGTGCGGGCGGCTTCGAGCGCGGCGCGCTGGGCGCTGCGCTGCGGCCGCGTGACGGCGCTCCAGGCCTGGGGGCTGGCCGCGGGCGTCAACCCGGAATACATGCGGGCCAGCGCGTCGGCGAAATCCGCCAGGCCGCGGTAGCAGTGCGCCACCGCGTGAGTGGCGTCCTTCCAGGGACGTCGACGCCATACCAGCGCCGTCATCAGGATGGCCCAGGCCGCGCCGGCCAGGAAAAACAAGGTGTAGGACAGGCTTTCCGTCCAGGTCGGGGCGGGCAGTTCCGCTGCCACCACGAAGCCTGCGGACAGCAGGGTGCCGACGATTGCCGCGGCCGGCCCCAACACGCGCAACAGGCCGCCGAATGTGCAGCACACGAAGGTCAGGGGCAGCAGCAGCCACAGATGAGCCGCGCTGACGCTGGCCAGAAAGCAGAACAGCGCGCCTATCAGCCCCAGCGCGAGCATTGCCCCCGCGCGCTGGCGCAGGGGACCGCCCGGATCGCCGAAGCAGGCCCAGAAAGCCGCGATGGCGCTCCAGCCCAAACGCGGCTCGTGCGCCAGCACGGCCAGGATGACAGGCGCGGCGCTGATGGCCGCGGCTTGGAGGGCGTCCAGCCACAGAACGTTGCGCAGGGAGGCGCGCCAACGGGAATAAAGATTCTTCACGCTAGGAATACAGCAGCGGCGGTGGGCCCGGCAGGGCGAAAGACGCAAACCCTACCATGTCGACAAGGCATTTCGGCGGGGGTGAAGGCCAGGGCCGGAAAGCCGGTTTCATTCATGAATCCGAGCAGCTTAATACGTATGGATACATATATGTGACTTTGCCGCCGCAGCGGCGCAAAATTGCCTGGAAGAAAGTCTGGAAATCGCATACAAAAAGCGCTGTAGCTGGGAATACTCAGTCCAATGTGCCTCTTTCTGCGCCCGGACAGCGCAGGTTTTGACCCAGGGGCGCGCAAGGAGTATCGACATGATGTCGAATCACGAGGCTTCCACAGACTCGGTGGCGAGCGACGACGAGATCGCCGCCATGATCACCGGCAAGGATGGCCTGCGCATGCTGTTGCAGCCGCAGGTGGATTTGCTGACAGGCCGGATCGTGTCGGCCGAAGCGCTGGCTCGCTGGCGGCATCGCCGCCTGGGCATCATCATGCCTTCCGACTTCATCCCCGCCGTCAACCGCCTGGGCCTGGACAAGGTGCTGTTCGAGCGCGTCTGCCTGCGTGTCATAGACATGCTGTTGACGATGCGGCGCGCCGGCATCGCCATTCCGGTGGCCATCAATGCGCCTGCCTCCACCTTGTCGGACGAGGCCGCGGTCGATTTCCTGCTGGACCGCATCTACGCGGCGGAGCTGCCCGCGTCGCTGGTGCGCGTGGAACTGACGGAAGACCAGCCCATCCGCGAACTCGACGTGCTGCGCGCCACGCTGCTCAAGCTCGAAAATGCCGGCTGCGAGGTCAGCCTGGACGATTTCGGCACCGGCCATGCTTCGTTGAAGCTGCTATCGGCGTTGCCGCTGTCCGAGGTCAAGATCGACCAATATTTCGTGACGCGCATGCGCCGCAGCGCAGTCGCCTTCGAAGTGTTGCGCACCGCCGCGGAACTGGCGAACCGGCTGGGCCGCCGGGTGGTGGCCGAGGGCGTCGAAAACGTGGCGGACATTCCTGCCCTGCGCGCGGCCGGCTGCCGCTACGGCCAGGGCTTCGCGCTGGGCCGCCCCATGCCGCTGGATGAATTGACGGTGCGCCTGCGCACGCAACGCGACCAGGGCGAACCGCTGGCCGCGCCTGCCGCCTACGCGTCGTCCTGGCTCGATGCCTACGACGCGTCCGCCCAGGAGCCGCAGTCAACGCGCGGCAAGCGCCACGCCACCACGCAATAAGGCTGGTCGCGCAGCGTATTTTTTACCAATCAGGCCGAACTTTACCCGCAGTCCTTGCGTCCCCGTGTCCGCGGGCTGCGGGGGCTGGCTGCGGCGCGATTTGGGCACGCGGGTTGCTGTATGGAAGATGGCGGAGCTTTTTCCGTCTTCCAGGAGACTTGCAATGCCCAATCAGAACCAGCCCGACCAGCAAAAGCAGCAACAGAAGCAACAGGCCCAGGAAAACCCCAGGGACCGCAATCAGCCCGGGCAGCAGCCCGGCCAATCCGGCCAATCCGGCCAGCATGCCGATAAGGATCGGCAGCAACCTGGCCAGAATCAGGGCCAGCAAGGCAAGATGCCGCGCTGACTCGTAGACCGCGTGTTCCGGGCCCTCTAGTCGGGCGGGTATCGCGGTAAGAACGGCCTTGTCCCGCTGTGGGCGGACAAGGCCGTTTGTGCTTCATCATGGCTTCGGATTTCGGCATCAAGCCGCCGCTGGCTGCCACAGCGCAACCGGCAGTTCATGCAACAGTTCCGACAAGGGCAGCGCGCCACCGGAGCCGGATCTCGCCTTTTCGCCGCCCATTGCATCGCGCCAAGACAGACCCTTGATGGCATCGGGCAGGCACAGCGCGGTGTCGGCCCAGAAGTCCCGCGCCGCCCGCGGCTCGCCGCGAGCGTAGCCAGACAGACGCAGCGCGCACAGCCGCGGCGCGACGATTAGGGCGTGCTCCTCTTCATGACGCCGCAGCCAGGCTACCACGTGCTGTGCATGCGTCCCGGTTACAGCCAGCGGGACGCACTCGCCCTGGCCGAACAATGCCGGGTGACGCTGCCGCGCCGCCAGCAGGCGCTGGATCAGGGCCTGCTTCACCGCGCCGCTGCGCCAGTCCGTTGCGCTGGGTCGCACGGCGGCGCTGGCGCGCGTGCGGGCCAGCATGGCGATCCGCGGCGGGTAGTCCACCGCGCGCCGGTTGTCGGGGTCGACCAGGCTGTAGTCCCAGAGCTCCGTGCCTTGGTAGAGATCCGGCACGCCGGGCAGCGTGTTGCGCAATAGCGTCTGGGTCAGGCTGTTGATCATGCCGGCAGGGGCCAGTTCCAGGGCGTATGCGGCGATTTCGGTCAGCAGGCGGCGCCCGGGCGCCGCGTCCCGTAGAAATTCCAGCGCGCCAAGCCCGGCGGTTTCGTAAGCGGGGTCAGGATCCGTCCAACTGGTATGCAGCTTGGCTTCGCGCAACGCCTTGAGCTGCCATTGCGCCACGCGCCCGATCCATGCGGCCACGCTTTCTGGCCGCTGTTCGATGAGGTCGGCATCCCAGTCGGCGGGCCACGCCCCGATCAGCGTCTGCACGAGCAGGTAGCGGTCCGCCAAGGTAAGCAGCCCGGCGTCGGGCAGGGCGTGGGTCCAGCGATACGCGGTCTTGCGCCAGGCTTGCGGCATTTCCGAAACCACCGCCAGCCGCGCGCGCGCGTCCTCGCCGCGCTTGTGGTCATGCGTGGCCGTCGCCAACATGGCGTGCGGAAAGTCGCGCGCCCGCGCCTCGACCTGGGCATGAAATGCCTCGGGCGACAGCGCAAATCGCTGCGGCGATGCGCCGACTTCATTGCGCGACAGCAGCGGGCCGTAGCGGTAGAACAGCGTATCTTCCAGCGCCTTGGCTGCCAAAGGCGGCGTCAGCTGCTGGAACCGCCGCAGGGCGTGAGCGGCGTTTGGCTCAGATTGCGGGAGCGGCGCGGTTGCCGGATCGGCGGGGCCGCCGCCCAGCCACCGGTCCATCTGCGCCAACAAGGCAGCGTCCGCTGTGCCGGGCAACGCGTGCAGCAGGGCGGCGGCGCGTTGCGCTGCCGCCTCGCAGTGATGGCGGTCCGCATCGCTGCGGCCGCCGTCCTCCGCGTAGGTCCGGTACACCGGAAAGGCCGCCAGCCACGCGGACAACACGCGGTCCATGGCCGGCGCGGACCAGTCGCGGGTCCGGCGGTCCTGCCGCGCCAAACGTTCCAGGCAGCGGACCAGCGCCAGGCGTTCCGCGGGAAAGTGCCGCTGCAGCATGCGGGTGCGCGTCGCTTCCAGCTGCCGCGGCGGCGTGCGCAGATCGCCCGTGAGCATCTGCCAGAACGCCCGCAGCGGCGCCTCGGCCTGCGGGTCGTGCAGCAATGCGCCGACCTGATCCATGAAGTCATAGCCGGTGGTGCCATGCAGCTGCCAGCGCGCATCGGGCGCTTCGTCCGGCGCCAGGATCTTCTCCGCCACCAGGTAGGCTTGCGATTGGGCGCAAGAAGGTGGACGGCGGGCTCCGACTTCGGCCAGGCGTCGATTCAGCCTGCGCAGATAGGCGCCCGGCGCGGCCAGCCCGTCGATGTGGTCGATGCGCAGTCCGTCGAGCAAGCCTTCCGCATACAGGCGCAGCGGCAGCGCATGCACGGCATTGAAAACGGCTTCGTCCTCGACCCGTACGCCCACGAGCTCGCTGATCTCGAAGAAGCGCCGCCAGTTGATCTGATCGGCAGCGCAACGCCACCAGGCCAGCCGGTAATGCTGGCTCTCCAGCAGCCGGTGCAGGCGCTCGCGGCCGGCTGCGCGCGCCGGGTCGCAGCGGCGCAGCAGGGCCTGCGGATCCTGCCCGCGCGCAAGCGACTCCGGGGCCAGGGGATAGCGCTGCCCGGAGACCTCCAGTTCGATGCGTCCGGCATCGGCGTCATAGCGCAGCGCCATTGCGCCTTGAGCCAGCGACACACCGTAGGAGTCGGGCAGGATGGGCAGCAGGACCTTGCCGCGCAGGGCGGGATCAGGCGCGTCCCAGTCGATGTCGAAGCAGCGCGCATGCGCGCTTGCGGCGCCGTGTTCGAGCACATCGCGCCACCAGGCATTGGCGGGGTGGGCCGCCATGTGATTGGGCACGATGTCCGCGATGAGACCCAGCCCGCGCCGACGGGCCGCCCGGGCCAGATCCCTCAGAGCGGATTCCCCACCCAGCTCCGGATTGACTGCGCCATGGTCGATGACGTCATAGCCATGCGTGGACCCGGGGCGGGCGCAGGTGATGGGCGACAGGTAGAGGTGGCTGACCCCCAGGTCCGCGTAGTAGTCCACGCAGGCTCGAGCGTCCTCAAAGGTATAGCCGGCATGCAATTGCAGGCGGGCCGTGGCGCGCGGCATGGTCATGGCCGGCCCCGTCCGGTGCGCAGGGCTTGCAGCCGGGCCTGCACGGCAGGGGCGGCGAAGCACGCCGCGCTGCTTGCGGCCAGGCGTTGACGCCAGTTGGGATGCTGGTCCACTGTGCCGGGCAGGTTGGGCTGTTCCAGTTCGCCCGCCAGGTCTTCCATGGGCACCAACAGCAGGGGACAAGGGCTGGAAGACACGAAGCGCAGCATGTCCTCCAGGGGCGCGCGCGCGGGCTCGGCGGCGCAGCCCAGGGCTTGCGCGAGCAAGCTGCGGTCCATGCGGCGGTTGCGCCGCAGCGTGGCTTCATCGTCGCCGCCGCCCAGCAAGTCCAGTTCGGCGCGCAGGTCGATGTCGCGCTCGGCCCACCAGCCGCGCAAGGTCGGCAGGTCGTGGGTCGAGGTCATGGCCACGGCCTGGCCGGGCCAGTCGCCGGCTGCAAGAAAGGGCGCCGGCGTGGACGGCGCAGATGGCGGCGCGTCAGGTTCCTGCCGCATGAACCACAGCACATTCATGCCCAGGATGCCGTGATCCGCCAGCTCGCGGTTGAAACCTTCAGGCACCGTGCCCAGGTTTTCGCCGATGGCAAGCGCGCGATGGCGCCAGGCTTCCAGCGCCGTGAGCGCCAGCAGTTCGCGCAGTGGATAGCGCAGATAGGCGCCCGCATCGGCCGTCAGTCCATCGGGCACCAGCCACAGCCGCGCCATGCCCAGGATGTGATCGATGCGCAGGCCGCCGGCGTGAGCCAGCGCGGCGCGCAACATGTCGATGTAGGCCGCGTAGCCCTGGGCATGCATTGCGCGCGGCGAGAACGCGGCCAGGTTCCAGTTCTGTCCTTGCGGATTGTGGATGTCGGGCGGCGCGCCTATGGACAGGCCGGGCATCAGGTCGGTCTGGCGGCTCCAGGCGTGGCTGCCGTCCGGACTGTCGCCCACGGCCAGGTCGGCGATCAGCCCCACGCGCATGCCGGCGCGTCGCGCCGCCTTCTGCGCGTGGTCCAGGCTTTCGGCGGCCAGCCATTGGGCGTAGCGATGGAAGTCGACCTCGACCGGATGCTGCCGCGCATACCGTTCGACTTCCGGCGAGTCCGGATCGCGCAGGCCGGCGGCCCATTGCGTCCAGGGCTGGTGGTCTGCGCCATGCGCTGCCTGGGCGGCATGCAGGGCTTCAAATACGGCGTGGTCGCGCAGCGCCTTGCCGCGCCGGGCGCAGTACGCCTCGTAGCGCTGGCGGGCATCCGCCGGTCCGCTTGTGCGGAACTGGCGGTGCAGCGCGCGCAGCAGGCGCTGCCGCCATATCCCGGCCGATGGCCAATCTATCAACGCCGTTGGGCGCGGCTGGGCGGCCAATTCGGCCAGCGCCCGGCGCAAGACATCGTCGCCGACGATGGCGGCGGGATCTGCGTACAGGGTGTTCAGGAACAAGCGGCTGGATGGGGCGTAAGGACTGCAACGCTGCGGTTGCGCGGCGAACATGGCGTGCACCGGGCTGATGGCGAGCGCGTCCGCGCCCTGGGCCGCGGCGGCGACAGCCAGTTCGCGCACGGCGCCAAAGTCGCCGTAGCCGCCGTCGCCAGGTTGGTCGGCATCGCGCCTGAGACTGTAGACCTGCGCGCATAGTCCCCAGCCGCGCGGCCGCACGCCGTCGGTCAGATCATCAAGGCCAGGCGCTTGGCGGGGCGCCACCGCAAGCACGGTCTGGCCGCATGCCAGGTGCAGCGTGTGGTATCCGGGCTCCTGCGGTGCGATCAGGCTGCCGTCGTCCGCGACCTCGCCGTCGCTGGTCTGGCCTGACTCGCACACGATGCGGTAGCGGCCGCGCGCGCAAGCGGGCAGAAACGCGGCCATGCCGCTGCGCGCGACCAGCAGGGGCGGCAGCCGGGCCCCAAGCTCCACGCCCAGGCGATGGTCGCTGTCGCGGATGTCATGGGCGTTGCCCGCCGGCAAGCCCATGCCCTCCAGCAGCAGCCGTAAAGTATCCGGCGACACTTGCTGCGGACGCTGGCGCGCGTCGGTCCAGTGTTCGGCGATGCCGGCTTTGGCGGCCAGCGCGGACAAGGCCGGATCGCCGGCGGACGTTGCGGTCATGCCGGTTCCTCCAGCAGCCACACGGTGCTGTCGCCGCACACCTCGCCGTGGACCAGGGCGTCGCGGGCGCCGGCCACGGATTCAAAGAGCAGCGTGGCATAGGCCTCGGCGCCCGCCTGCAAGGCCTCGGGCAGCGCCACGCGATCGGGGCCGAAGTTCGCATAGACCGTCAGGCGCGCGCCGCCTGCCAGTTCCCAGCGCGCGAACACGCCGCGTTCGCCGATCGCGGCCGCACCCAGGCTGACCGCGCCGGCCAGCCGGGGCGCGATCAGGCGAGCGCGCAGATGCAGCAGGACCGCGTAGTCCCGCATCCAGGCATGCGCGTCGGCGGCGCTGGCCCGTGGTTTGCTGGCCACGTAGGTTGCGGGATCGTTCGGGTCGGACAACGCGCCCGCGCCCTGGAATTCGGGAAAGCGCGAGAACTCGCGCCGCCGGCCGTCGCGCACCGCTTGCGCCAAAGCCGGGTCGGCATGGCTGGTGAAGTAGTGGAACGGCGTGCGCGCGCCGCGTTCCTCGCCCATGAAGATCAGCGGGATCTGCGGCGCCAGCAGCTGCAACGCGACCGCGGCGCGCAGCCGGGCGGGACTGTCCACCAGGCTGGCCAGGCGTTCGCCGCCCGCACGGTTGCCGGTCTGGTCATGGTTCTGCAGGAACAGCACGAAGGCGCTTGGCGGCAGTTCCGCGCTGGGTTCGCCCCGCGGTTGTCCGCCGCGGTAGGGCGAACGCTGCCCCTGGTACAGCCAGCCTTCGGCCAGGCAGCGCGCCAGCGCCTGGGCCGGCTGAGCGCTGTAATCGGCGTAGTAGCCGTGGCTCTCGCCGGTCAGAAGGCAATGCAAGGCATGATGCGCGTCGTCATTCCATTGCGCATCGAAGTCACCTTGCAGCAGGCTGGCGCGGTTGTCGTCGTTCTCCAGCACCAGATGCACATGGCGTTCGGCAGGAATATGCTGCCGCAGGTACTGGGCCAATTCATGCAGCCATTCATGGCCCGCAATCGCGTGCACGGCGTCCAGACGCAGCCCGTCGAAGCGGTACTCGGTCAGCCAGTACAGCGCGTTGTCCTTGAAGAACTGGCTGACCGCCGGCTGGCGGAAGTCGATGGCGTCGCCCCAAGGCGTGGCGACGTCTTTCCTGAAGAACGGCGCGGCATAGCGCGGCAGGTAATTGCCGTCGGGGCCGAAATGGTTGTAGACCACGTCCAGCATCACGCCCATTTCCAGCCCATGGGCCTCGTCGATCAGGCGCTTGAGCTCATCGGGCGTGCCGTAGGCCGTGTCGGGCGCGTAGGGCAGCACGCCGTCATAGCCCCAGTTGCGTGGCCCGGGGAAGTCGGCAATGGGCATCAGCTCCAGCAAGGTCACGCCCAGCGCCGCCAGCTCCGGCAGCCGCGCCAGCAGGCCCGCATAGCCGCCCTCCAGGCCGGCATGGGTTTCGTACAGCACGGCGTCTTCCCAAGGCCGTCCGCGCCAGGTGCCGTAGCGCCAGGGGTAGGAGTCCGGCGCGACCACGACGCTGTCGTCGTGCACGTCTCCGTGCTGCAGGCGCGAGGCGGGATCGGGCGCGACCGTGTCCGCGTCCAGGCGGTAGTGATAGCGGGCGCCGATGGGGCAGTCCACGTCGGCCTGCACGTAGCCGTCCGGGCCGGGGCTCAGGGCGATGGGAGGATGGCCTTCGACCTCGAGGGCGAAGCCCGCCGGCGCGGTCGGCGCCCACAGGCGAAAGCGCGTGACGCCGCTCTCCAGCGGGATTGCGCCTGAAGCATAGTCATGTGTCATGGCGGATCTCCCGGCACGTAGGTCGCCGCCAGCAGCGCCACGCTGCGCGCCGCCACCGTGACGGCGGCATCCGCCAGTGGCGCGGCAGGCGCCTGCGTGGCGGAATCCAGCTCGCGAATCCACGCCAGCGCGGGCGACGGCATCTGGAAAACCGTGTCCTCCGCGCCGGGATTCAGTAGCAGCAGCGTCACGTCGACGCTGCCGTCTTCGCGGCAGGCGGCGCGGCGCAGGACCATGGCATTGGCCTCCGACTCCCAGGCCGCCGCGTCCAGTTCAGCGCCCGCCGGATCGAACCAGGAGATGGCTTGTACGCCAGGCGCGAGCTCCTGCCCCGCATCGCCGTAGCGCGCGGCGCGCGTGCTGGGGTGGGCGCGGCGCAGTGCGATCAGGCGCGCCGCGTAGCGGGATAGCTCACGGCCGTCATCGGACTGCGCCTGCGTCCAGTCCAGCCACGACAGGGAGTTGTCCTGGCAATAGGCATTGTTATTGCCTTCCTGGCTATTGCCGAATTCGTCTCCGGCCAGCAGCATCGGCGTGCCATCCGCCAGGAACACGCAGGCGACCTGGGCCCGTTGCACCCGTTTCCGGGTGTCCAGGATGGCGGCGTCCTCGGTCGGGCCTTCGGCGCCCCAGTTGTGGCTGTAGTTCTCGCCGTGGCCGTCGTTGCCGCCTTCGCCGTTGGCCTCGTTGTGGCTGGCGTCGTAGCTGACGATGTCGGCCAGCGTGAAACCGTCGTGCGAGGCCACGTAGTTGACGCTGCTCCAGGGCCGACGGTGGCGGCGGTCGAACAGGTCGCGCGATCCGCACAAGCGCGCCGCCATCTCGCCGCGCATGGCGGGATCCCCGCGCCAATAGCGGCGCGTCGCGTCGCGGAATTTGTCGTTCCACTCGGCGAAGCCCGGTGGATGGTGGCCCAGCTGATAGCCATCCGGCCCCACGTCCCAGGGTTCGGAAATCAGTTTCAGGCGGGCAAGGGCAGGGTCCTGCAGCACGGCGTCGAAAAAGCCCGAACCCGGGTCATAGCCGGTGCCTTCGCGTCCCAGGGTCACGCCCAGGTCGAAGCGGAAGCCGTCGACGCCATAGGATTGCGCCCAATAGCGCAGCGAATCCGTGACCATTTGCAGGACGCGCGGATGTGACAGGTTGACCGTGTTGCCGCAGCCGGTGTCGTTGATGTAATAGCGTTCGTCGCCCGGCACCAGGCGGTAGTAGCTGGCGTTGTCCAGTCCGCGCCAGGACAGCGTGGGTCCCAATTCGCTGCCCTCGCAAGTGTGGTTGTAGACCACGTCCAGAATCACTTCGATGCCGGCGGCATGCAGCCGGCGTATGGCCTGGCGCAGTTCGTTCGGATTGTGCTGCAGGTAGGAGGGCTCCGGCGCAAAGTACGACAACGTGCTGTAGCCCCAGTAGTTGCGCAGGCCGCGTTCGGTCAGGAAGCGGTCCTGCAGGAACGCATGCACCGGCAGCAACTCCACGGCGGTGACGCCCAGCCGCTGCAGGTGTTCGATGAAACGCGGGTCGGCCAGCGCGGAGCAGGTGCCGCGCAGGGGCTGGCGCAGATCTTCGCGCAGCATGGAGGCGCCGCGCACGTGCACCTCGTAGATCACCGTATCGTTCCACGCCGTGGCCGGCGGCCGGCTGTTGCCCCAGGTGAAAGGCGCTTCTTCGGCCACGATGGCCTTGGGCATGGCGGGCGCGCTGTCGCGCCGGTCGATGCTGAGGTCGGCGCGCGCATGCTTCATGCGATAGCCGAACAGCGCGTCGCTCCAATGCAGCGGTCCGGTCAACTGCCGCGCGTAGGGATCGAGCAACAGCTTATGGGGATTGAAACGGTGCCCATTGCGCGGATCGTGCGGGCCGTGGGCGCGATAGCCGTACACCAGTCCGGGATGCGCGTCCGGCAGGTAGCCGTGCCAGATCTCGTCGGTGCATTCGGGCAGGTCGAAGCGGCGCAGTTCCTTGCGGCCCTTGGGATCGAACAGGCACAGCTCGATGCGCGTGGCGTTGGCCGAGAACACGGCGAAGTTCACGCCCAGGCCATCGCTGACCGCGCCCAGCGGATGGGGCTGGCCCCCGGCGATGCGCGTGAATTGGGAGGGATCCATATGGGTTCAGCCTTCGTAGAGCAGGAAGAGGGTGGACAGCGGCGGCAAGGTCAGGGACAAGGCCTGGGGCTGGCCATGGGACGCGCTGACGCCGGTGCTGGCGCCGCCCTGGTTGCCCTGGCCGGATCCGCCATAGTGCGTGGCGTCGGTATTCAGCTTTTCCGCCCAGCGGCCAGCCCGCGGCACGCCGATGCGGTAGTCGTGCCGCGCCACCGGCGTGAAGTTGGCGACCGCGAGCACGTGATGGACGCCGTCGCTGCGGATGAATGCGACCACGCTGTTGTCGCGGTCGTCCAGGATCGTCCAGGCGAAGCCCGCCGGGTCGGCATCCAGCGCATGCAGCGCCGGCACCCCGCGGTACAGGCCATTCAAGTCTGCAACCAGCCGCTGTATGCCCAGATGGCCGGGACGGTCCAGCAGGTCCCAATCCAGAGGTACGTCGTGGTTCCATTCCCTGGGCTGGGCCATTTCCCCGCCCATGAAGAGCAGCTTCTTGCCCGGATGAGCCCACATGAAGCCGAGGTAGGCGCGCAGGTTGGCGAGCCTGGCGGCCGCGTCGCCCGGCATCTTGGCCAGCAGCGATCCTTTGCCGTGCACCACTTCGTCGTGCGATAGAGGCAGGATGAAGCGCTCGCTGTACGCATACACCATGCTGAAGGTGATGTCGTGGTGGTGATGCTTGCGGTGCACGGGGTCCTCGGACAGGTAGCGCAAGGTGTCGTGCATCCAGCCCATGTTCCATTTGTAGTGAAAGCCCAGCCCGCCGTCGGCGATCGGCGCGGTGACGCCGGGCCAGGCCGTCGATTCCTCGGCGACCATGATGGCGTCCGGCACTTCGTGGCGCACGGTGCCGTTGAGCGCCTGCAGGAACTGCACCGCCTCCAGGTTTTCCCGGCCGCCGTAGCGGTTGGGGATCCATTGGCCGGGCTGGCGGCTGTAGTCGCGATAGAGCATGGACGCGACCGCGTCCACCCTCAGGCCGTCGACATGGAAGCGCTGCAGCCAATGCAGCGCGCTGGCGATCATGAAGGCCTGCACCTCCGTGCGGCCCAGGTTGTAGACCATGGTGTGCCAGTCCGGGTGATAGCCTTCGCGCGGATCCTCGTACTCGTAGAGCGCCGTGCCGTCAAAGCGGGCCAGGCCGTGCGCATCGTCCGGGAAGTGCGCAGGCACCCAGTCCAGGATGACGCCGATGCCTGCGTGGTGGCAGCGGTCGACGAAACGGGCGAATGCGGCGGGCGGACCATAGCGGGCCGCGGGCGCGAACATGCCCAGCGGCTGATAACCCCAGGACCCGCCGAAAGGATGCTCCATGACGGGCAGCAGCTCCACATGGCTGAACCCCATGGCGCGGGCATAGGCCGGCAGCTTGTCGGCCAGCCGGTCCCAGATGCAGGCGTGCGATTCCGGTTCGTCAGGCAGCCAGGACCCGGCGTGCACTTCGTAGATGGACAGCGGCGCGTCCGTGGACTGGCGCGTGCGCCGCTGCGCCATCCAGGCCTGGTCTTGCCACGGATAGTCGGCGCCGTCTTCCACCACCGAGGCGGTGGCAGGCGGCGCTTCGCTGCGTCGCGCCAGCGGATCGGCCTTGAGCCGTAGGTTGCCGGCGCGGCCGGTGATTGCGAACTTGTAGCGTTCGCCGGCCTGCACGTCCGGGATGAAGATCTCCCAGACGCCGGCGCGGTGCCGCAGCCGCATGCCGTGCCGGCGGCTGTCCCAGGCGTTGAAATCGCCCACCACCGCCACGCGTTGCGCGTTCGGCGCCCATACCGCGCAGCGCAGGCCGGCCACGCCGTCGACTTCCATCAGGCGCGCGCCCAGGGCCGTTCCCACGCTGCGCCATGCGCCTTGCGCCAGCTCTTCCAGCGTGCCGTCTTCCAGCAGGGTGCCGAAGGCATAGGGGTCGGCGGTGATCTGTTCGGCGTCGGGCCATTGGATCGCCAGACGGTACGAGGCGCCGTCGCCGGGGCGGGCGTAAGGAACGCGTCCAAGAAACAGTCCCTGGCCCTGTTCGCGCAAGGGGATGCGCGCGCCGTCGCCGTCCAGCGCCGCCACGGCCCGCGCGCCCGGGGCATACACCCGCACTTCGCCGTCGTGCGGCCCCAGGAAGGCATAGGGGTCGCTGTGCAGGCCGCTGGCCAAGGCGGCCAGTTCGACGGGCGCTATGGGGCTGATGCTGCCGCCTGCGGGCATGTCCTGGCTCATGATCGTGCATCCTCTTCGTCCACCGCGGCCGACAGCAGCAGGCTGCGCGCCAGTTCCGCCAGGGCGCACAGCGGTATCGAAATCCAGTCTGGGCGATGCGCGGCTTCATAGCTCACTTCATAGGCGGCCTTCTCCAGTTGGGCCAGGGCCAGCAGCGCGTCTTCATCCGCAGGCGGGATAAGCGCCGACGCGCGCGCATCGCGGTAGCCTTGCAGGAAGGCCTGGCTGGCGGTCTGGCGAAAGCGCGCCAACAGCAGGTCGCGCAGTTCTGCTGGCGCGACAGGCGCGCCCGGCGTTTCGCCCGCGCCGGCATTGGCGTCGGTCGGCGCGCCGCCGATGATGTCGGTGCGGGCGATCGAGGCGGCGGCATAGTCGAACGAACGCAGCATGCCCGCCACATCCTTGTAGGGCGAGGCGAGGGCGCGGCGCGCGTCCACGCTGCTGACCGGTTCGCCTTCGAAGTCGATCAGATAGGCGTCCGCCTGCGCCACCAGCACCTGCCCAAGATGGAAGTCGCCGTGCACGCGCAGGCAAAGGACGCCGGTCTCGGCCTGCGCCATCGCCGCCACGCGCGCCGCCAGCCGGGCGCGGTGCTCGAAATACCATTCGGCGCAGGCGCGCGAAGGGGCTTCCAGTTCACCGAGCTGCGCGCGCAAGTCCTTTTCCGCGCGTTCGAGCAGGTCCTGGACGCGGCGCGTGCGCGCATCGGCGTCCGCCTGGCTGGCGGCGCGCGGCTGGAACGCGGGGTCGTCGGAGGCCTGCGACAGCAGGTTGTGCATCTGCGCCAGACGTTCGCCCATGGTGGCGGCCATTGCGGCGTAGCCCTGCAGGTCCTGGGCGAATTCGTCCGGGCTCTGGTTCACCAGCAGCGCGTTGTCCAGCGTGCGCTTGAGCAGATCCAGCGTCCAGTTCCAGGCGTCGCCTTCGTTGGCGACGTAGCGGTGCGCCACCGCCAGCGTGTGGACCACGCCGTCGGCATCCTCACGTTGGACCTCGCCCAGCAGCGCCGGCATGTTGGCGTAGCCGGCGCGCGTCAGATAGCGGGTCATTTCCAACTCGGGCGATCCGCCGGGCTGGACGGCGCGGATCAGCTTCAGTATCAGCTTGCCATCGACGACGACCGAGCTGTTGGATTGCTCGCCCGTCAGCCACTGCAGTTCGCCGTCCCCGGCGACCTCCAGGGCGGCCAGGCCAGCTTCGGGCAGGAAGCGGATCACGCCCGGCTTGTCGCCAGGCTTGCCGCCGCTGCGGCCGTCGAGCTCGCGGCCCTCTTGCATGGCCTGGACGATGCCGCGCACGAAGCCGGGCTGCAGAAAGGCGTCCGCCAGAATGCCGACCTCGGCCCCGCGCCGCACCCGCGCGATCGCATAATGCACCGCTGCCGTCTCGTCCCACACCAGCACGAAGGGCGCTTGCGCGCGCAGGCCCGTGACGCCGTCCTCGGGCTCGACCTCGGCCCAGTAATACTCGCCATCAGCCGCCGTGAACGGCGTGGCGTACGCCAGGCGCGCGCGGGCGGGCGGCTGTTTGGCCGGATACCAGCGCTGGCGTGCCAGGTACTGGGGCAGGACCTCGCGCTCCAGCGTGGCGCGGGAGACGTCGGTCAGCGCGGCGCCGCCGTGGGCGCGCAGCACCAGCGTGGTGAGTTCCGGCATCTGCGCGGGAGCGCTGGCATGCCAGTCTGGCGGCGCGGCTTCGTTGCTCAGGTCCAGCCAGTAAAACGCGTAGGGCGGCAGGGTCAGCAGATACGGCAGTTCACCCACGGCCGGGAAGGGCGTACCGCCCAGCATTTCGACTGGCACGCGGCCATTGAATTCCTGCAGTTGCAGTTCCACGGGCTGGGCGGCGTTGGACAGGTTGGCCACGCACAGGATGGTGGTGTCCTGCCATTGGCGCAGATACGCTAGGGTCTTCCGGTTGCCTGCGAAGATGAAGCGCAGCGTGCCGCGCCCGAATGCATGGCTTTGCCGGCGCTGCGCCAACAGGCGTCGGGTCCAGTTCAGGAGGGAATGCGGATCGCGCTGCTGCGCCTCCACGTTCACCGCTTCATAGCCGTACAAGGGGCCCATCAGCACCGGCAGGGGCAGCTGTTCGGGGTCGGCGCGCGAAAAGCCGCCATTGCGGTCGGGCGACCACTGCATCGGCGTGCGCACGCCGTCGCGGTCGCCCAGGTGCACGTTGTCGCCCATGCCGAGCTCGTCGCCGTAGTACAGGACGGGCGTGCCCGGCATGGACAGGAGCAGGCTGTTCATCAGCTCGACCCTGCGCCGGTCGCGCTCCAGCAGCGGCGCCAGACGGCGCCGGATGCCCAGGTTGATGCGGGCGCGCGGGTCCGCCGCGTACACGTTCCAGAGATAGTCGCGTTCGCGGCTGGTGACCATTTCCAGCGTCAGTTCATCATGGTTGCGCAGGAAGATCGCCCATTGGCAGGACGCGGGAATGTCCGGCGTCTGGCGCATGATGTCGATAATCGGGAAACGGTCCTCCTGCGCGATCGCCATGTACATGCGCGGCATCAGCGGGAAATGGAAGGACATATGGCATTCGTCGCCCGCGCCGAAGTATTCCTGCGCATCCTCCGGCCACTGGTTGGCCTCGGCCAGCAGCAAGCGGTTGGGATACTCGGCGTCGATCACGGCCCGGATGCGCTTGAGCACCTCGTGCGTCTCGGGCAGGTTTTCGTTGTTGGTGCCTTCGCGCTCGACCAGGTACGGCACCGCGTCCAGGCGCAGGCCGTCCACGCCCATGTCCAGCCAATAGCGCATCACGGCCAGCACTTCCTTGAGCACCTGCGGATTGTCGTAGTTCAGGTCGGGCTGGTGCGAATAGAAGCGGTGCCAGAAGTAGGCGCCGGCCTCGGGGTCCCAGGTCCAATTGGATTTCTCGGTATCGCAGAAGATGACGCGCGTGCCGGCGTAGGCCTTGTCGTTGTCCGACCAGACGTAGAAGTTGCGCGCGGCCGAACCGGGTTTGGCCGCGCGCGCGCGGCGGAACCAGGGATGCTGGTCCGAGGTATGGTTGACCACCAGCTCGGTGATGACGCGCAGGCCGCGGGCGTGGGCCGCGCGGATCAGCTTCCTCACGTCGGCCACGGTGCCGTAGTCCGCGTGCACCCCGCGGTAGTCGGCGATGTCATAGCCGTCGTCGCGGCGCGGCGACGGATAGAAGGGCAGCAGCCAGATCGTGTTGACCCCCAGGCTGGAGATGTAATCCAGCTTGGAGATCAGGCCTGGCAGATCGCCCACGCCGTCGCCATTCGAGTCGAAGAATGACTTGACGTGCAGCTGATAGACGACCGCATCCTTGTACCAAAGGCCATCGTCCTGGAGAGGTTGGGTTTCACTGATCATGGCAATGGGCGTGCGGAGTCATCCATGCAGCGACAAGCGCCACACGCGATAGGGTTGATCGGGATGCAGGGTCAGTTCGCGGATCTGCCCCTGCCATGGCTCGCTGCGCTCGGCCAGCAGGTCCTCGGCGATCAGCCGGCCCGTGTCGGCCTCGCCGAACAGCCAGAAGGGCGCCTCGATGCGCGCCGCCTGCTGCTGGAAAGGATCCAGGCTGATGGCCGCGAGGATGAAATTGCCGCGGCCAGGCGTGGACTTGCAGAACGCCAGCACGCGGTCGTTGCCGCTATGCACCAAGGTCAGGCCCCGATGGCTCTGCAGCGCCGCGTTGGTCCGCCGGATCTGGTTCAGGCGGGTGATCTCCGCGCGGATGTTGCCCGGCGCAAACCAGTCGCGCTGGCGCAATTCGTACTTTTCGGAGTCCAGGTATTCCTCCTTGCCCGGCAAGGCCGCCGACTCGCACAGCTCGAAGCCGCTGTACATGCCCCACAGGCCGGATCCCAGCGCCGCCAGCGCGGCGCGTATCAGAAAGCCCGGGCGGCCCGAGGACTGCAGGAAGTAGGGATTGATGTCCGGCGTGTTGACGAAGAAGTGCGGGCGGAAGAAATCGGCGGCGGGCGGCGTGGAGACTTCCTCCAGGTAGGATTCCAGTTCCGCCTTGTCATTGCGCCAGGTGAAGTAGGTGTAGGACTGGGTAAAGCCGATCTTCGCCAGCCGGTACATCATCTTGGGCCGGGTGAAAGCTTCCGACAGGAAAATCACGTCGGGATGCTGGGCATGGACCTCGGCGATCAGCCACTGCCAGAATGGCAGCGGCTTGGTATGCGGGTTGTCGACCCGGAAGGTGCGCACGCCATGCTGCACCCAGAACAGCACCACGTCGCGCAGCGCGCGCCACAGGGTCAGCTTGCGCGCGCGGCGCGCGGCGGCGCCGTAGAAGGCGACATTGACGATGTCCTGGTACTTCTTCGGCGGATTTTCCGCATAGCGCAGCGAACCATCCGGACGCCAGGAGAACCAGTCCGTGTGCCGCGCCAGCCACGGGTGGTCCGGCGAGCACTGGATTGCGAAGTCCAGCGCCACTTCCATGCCGTGGGCGCGGGCGGCATCGACCAGCCGAAGGAACCCGTCCAGTCCGCCCAGCAGCGGTTCAACCGCGTCGTGCCCGCCGTCGGCCGAACCGATGGCATAGGGACTGCCCACGTCGCCGGGTTCGGCGCGCAGGCTGTTGTTGCGCCCCTTGCGGTTGCGTTGCCCGATGGGGTGTATGGGCGGGAGATACAGCACGTCGAATCCCATCTCGCGCACATCTGGCAGCCGTGCGATCACATCGTCGAAGGTGCCGTGCTGGCCGGGCAGCATGGATTGCGAGCGCGGAAACAGCTCATACCAGCTGGCGTGGCAGGCCTGGCTGCGATCCACCCAGACCGGATAGGGCGCGGGGCTGACGTATTCGAAAGGGCGGTCGTCCAGTTCGCGCATGGTGCCGGCCAGGTCTTCGTCCAGCAGTGCATCGATCTGTTGCGGTGTGGGCGCAGCCAACTCGCCTTCGGTGGCCTTGGCGAACTTTTGCAGGGTCTCGCGCAACCTCATGGCGCCGGGGTGCGACGCGTTGCGGGCGCGCGCCAGCGCTGCGCGCAGCATCAGCAGGCCTTCCTCCACTTCCAGGCGCAGGTCCACGCCGGCCTGGTGTTTCACCTCCAGGTCATGGCGGAAAGTCTGCCAGGCGTCGAGCCAGGCGTGCACCACGAACTCGTGCGGCCCGATGCGGCGCGGACGGAACGAGGCTTCCCAGCGGTCGTTCAAGCCGCGCGTGAAGGGCGCGGCGCGCCACGAACTTTCATCCGCCGCCCGCCAGCGCAGTTCTGCGGCCAGCAGTTCATGGCCGTCCATGTAGATGTCGGCGCTGACGGGAATCCGCTCATGCGGGATGCTCTTGATGGGGAAGGCGCCACTATCCACGGTCGGACTGACCTGCTCGACCACGATGCGCTGGCTGATGGCGCCATCCATGCGGCGCGCCACGTGGCGCGAGGCTTCGCGCACCGGATGCGTGGGTTCGAGCAGATACATGGCGCAACCGGCGGGCGCAATGGCATTGCCTTGCAGCGCCAGGCCGTCCGGCACGCCTTCGGACAGGAAATCGGCCGGCGGCAGCAGCGGCGCCAACGCGTCCCAATCCACGCTTGCCTCCTCCGTATCCGAAGGATTGAGCGCCAGTACGGCCGTGCCGGCCGCGCAGTCGCGCAGCAGCAGGGTGCAGTGGCCGTCGCGCCCGCCGGCCAGACGCAGCGGGCCGCGCAATCCGGCTTGTTCAAACCAGCGATTGGCCTCGGCTACGTCGGGCAACCGGGCATCGTCCTCGTCGTCGAACATGAGGACATCCGCGGATAGCGCCGCGGCCCAGGCGCCGCGCTTGTCCGGGGCCACGCGCGGCGGCGAAGCGATGACGGGTGCGATGGCGCGCAGCCTGCCATCTTCCTCCGCCAGCCAGCCGGACTTGTAGTCCCACCAGGGCAAGGACGAGCACAGGCCGTCCAGACCCGCGCCGCGCAGGGCCGCCAGCGACTCGGGCGTCAGTCCCTGCGCCCAGGCAAAAAATTGCGCGGTGCGATCCGGGCCGCCCACTGCCGCTGCCAATGCCGCCCAATCCTGGGCCGGCAGGCATTGCGGCGCGTGAAAGACGTAGCCTGCGGCGCCGCGTTCGGTCCAGCGCTTCAGCCGCGTGCTCCAGGCCTGCACAAAGCCGGGCGGTGGCGGCCCCGGGCGCAAGTGCAGCGCCTCGCGCACGTCGATGCTCATGCGCGGATCGCGCGCGGGGTTTTCGGCGGGCGGTTGATACCAGCCGGGGCCCGCCGTGTCGGCTACGGCGCCAATGGCGCAGCGGTCCATGACGATATCGAGATACAGCGCCAGGCCATGTTCGGCAAGCTGCCCGGCTGCGTGCGCGATCCAGTCGGCCATGGCCACGCGCTTGCCTGCCAAAAGCGCGCTGTCGGCATCCAGCGGGGCGGGCGAAGCGCCTTCCGGCCCCGACAGCCAGGGCGCCGGCATCAGCAAGGCATTGAATCCGCGTTGCCGCAGGCGTGAATAAAGGGCCGGCCCCAGCTCGCCGCCACGGGCGCGGACGTCCCCGGTTGCGCCGCCACGGGCGTGGTAGAGGCGCAGGGGAGCGTGGGGATGGATAGGCGGGGCTGTGGGCACCTGCGGTTCCTCCTGTGGGCGAGCCTAGACCGCGGGCGCGGGCAACGGTCCGCCAGAACGCTGGCCAGCGCGCAGGGCGGCCACCTCGGCCACGGTTGGCACGCGAGGCCTCCTGCCGGTATCGGCCAGCGCGCGATAGAGCTCGGCGTAGGGCGCCACGGCGGCGCGCCAGCTGAAATCCGCGCTCATGGCGTTGCGCTGCATGGTGCGCCAGAGCATGGCGTCCTCGCGCAAGCTCAGGGCGCGGGCGATGGCCGCGGCCATGGCCGCAGGGTCGTCGCCGTCGAACAGCAAGCCGTTGGAACCGGCCATTGCCGAGAGCGGCGCGCGCGGCCCGGGATCGTCGATCGTGTCGGCCATGCCACCCACCCGCGAGCCTATCGGGATGGAGCCGTAGCGCATCGCGTACAGAGGCGTCAGGCCGAACGGCTCGAAGCGGCTGCCGTGCAGCAGCATGTCGGAGCCCGCGTGCAGCCGGTGCGCCACTGCCTCGTCATAGCCGATGCGGGTGGCGCAGCGCCCGGGAAAGCGCGCGCACAGCAGTTTCAGGGCCTCTTCCAGGCGACGGTCGCCCTGCCCAAGAATCGCGACCTGCAGGCGCGGGTGGCGTTCCAGCGCCTGCGGCAAGGCCTGCGCGGCGACGTCCGCCATCTTCTGTTCCGTCAGCCGGCTGCCCATCGCCAGGAGCACGGCTTCGGTGTCCTCATGCAACTCGAACTCGCGCTGCAGGGCCGCCTTGCAGCGAGCCTTGCGGCCCAGGTCGCGCGCCGAAAACCGCAATGAGCCCAGATGCGGATCGCGCACCGGATTCCACACCATGTTGTCGATGCCGTTGGGGATGGCCACCAGATCGGCGGCGCGCCGCCGCAGCAGCCCCTCCAGCCCGCAGCCGAAGGCGGGCGTCAGGATTTCCCGGGCGTAGGTATGGCTGACGGTGGTGACGCGGTCGGCGTAGCGGATGCCGGTCTTGAGAAAATTCAAGCGGCCCCAGGCGCCGGCGGCTTCGTCGTTACGGTAGCGTTCAGGGATGCCCAGGGCGGCGGCGCATTCCATCCGGAACTGTCCCTGGAACGCCAGGTTGTGGATGGTCATGATGCTTTTGACGTCGCCCGGGCCGTATTCCCGCAGCAACAGCGGCACGAGTCCGGCGTGCCAGTCGTGCGCATGCAGCAGTTGCGGCCGCGCGATGCCGGGCAGGCCGCCCGCCACGCGCACCGCCGCATGGGCCAGCGCCGCGTAGCGCAGCGCATTGTCGGCGTGCTCGCGGTTGTCTTCGTCCAGATAGATGCCAGGCCGGTCATAAAGCGCGTCGTTTTCCAGCAGCAGGAAGTCCAACCCCGACTGCGGGCAATGCCCCGCCAGGAGCTGCGCTTCGCCGCCCGGCAGGTTGTGCAGCGGCGCCACTACCCGCAAGCGCTCCAGCCGCTGGCGCACGCCGCGGTAGGCCGGAAGCAGCACCGTCACGGGCACGCCGGCTTCGCACAGCCCGCGCGCCATGCCCGTTATGGCGTCCCCCAGGCCGCCCGTCTTCGCCAGGGGAAACGCTTCACCCGCCACTACCAGGGTTCGAATCTTTGTCATGCCAACTCCCTTTTTGGCGGATCGTCGAGCGCGTCCGCCGCAGGGATTTCATCCGCAAGCGCCGTGCCCGCGTCGGCACCGTCGCAGGCGTTAGAACGCCGGGAACGGCAATTGCTGATTCAGGCGTTCTGTCGGAATGCAGGCAAACGCGGGAGCATCGAATGAAGACTGTGGCGGACTTTGTGCTGGAACGGCTGTCGCAATGGGGGGTCAGGAGGATCTACGGCTACCCAGGGGACGGCATCAATGGCCTGATTGGCGCATTCGGCCGCACCCAGGAGCCGTTGGAGTTCGTCCAGGCCCGCCACGAAGAAGCCGCTGCGTTCATGGCCTGCGCCCACGCCAAGTTCACCGGCCAGGCCGGGGTCTGCCTGGCGACCTCCGGTCCAGGCGCCATTCACTTATTGAACGGCCTGTACGACGCCAAGCTGGACCATCAGCCTGTCGTGGCCCTGGTCGGCCAGCAAGCCCGCAGCGCCCTGGGCGGCGACTACCAGCAGGAGGTCGACCTGATCAGCCTGTTCAAGGACGTGGCGCACGATTACGTGCAGATGGCCGCGACCGCCGAACAGGCGCGCCACATGATCGACCGCGCCATGCGCATCGCCCTGGAGCGGCGCAGCGTGACCTGCGTCATTTTTCCAAACGATGTGCAGGATTTGCCGGCGGTGGAAAAGCCCGCCCGCGAACATGGCACCGTGCCGACGGGCATAGGCTTGACCTCGCATGCCGGCGTACCCGGCGAGGCTGCGTTGCGCAATGCCGCCGACATCCTCAACCGCGGCGAACGGGTCGCCATGCTGGTCGGGGCGGGCGCGCTGCAGGCCGGCGCGGAAGTGCGCCAGACCGCTGAACTGCTGGGCGCTGGCGTGGCCAAGGCGCTGCTGGGCAAGGCGGCGGCGCCCGACAGCCTGCCGTACGTCACGGGCTGCATCGGATTGCTGGGCACGCAGCCCAGCTGGGACATGATGAACGAGTGCGACACCTTGCTGATGGTGGGCACGTCGTTCCCGTATTCGGAATTCCTGCCGCCGCCGGGACAGGCGAGGGCGGTGCAGATCGATCTGGACGGCCGCAAGCTCAGCCTGCGCTATCCCGTGGAACTTGGCCTGGTCGGCGACAGCCGGCTGACCCTGCAGGCGCTGATTCCCTTATTGCAGCCCAAGACCGCGCGCCGCTGGCGCGAACGCATCGAGGCCAAGGTCGCGCGCTGGCACGAAACCGTGGAGGCCCGCGCAATGGTGCAGGCCAAGCCGCTGAATCCGCAGCGTCCCTTCCTGGAACTGTCGAAACGGCTGCCGCCGCGCAGCATTCTGACCTGCGACTCGGGCTCGGCGGCGAACTGGTACGCGCGCGACATCGCGCTGCGCGAAGGGATGATGGGCTCGGTATCGGGCGGCCTGGCCACCATGGGCTGCGGCGTGCCTTATGCGCTTGCCGCCAAGCTGGCGCATCCGGATCGGCCCGTCATTGCGCTGGTCGGAGACGGCGCCATGCAGATGCTGGGCATGAACGAGCTGATCACCATCGCCCACCGCTGGAAGGACTGGGCCAACCCGACCTTGATCGTCATGGTCCTGAACAACGGCGACCTGAATCTGGTCACCTGGGAGCAGCGCGTCATGGGCGGCGACCCCAGGTTCGCGGATTCGCAATGGCTGCCCCAGCTTTCCTATGCGGAATACGGCCGCCTGTTAGGCCTGGAGGGCATACGGGTGGACAGCCCGGACGCCGTGGGAGACGCCTGGGATCAAGCCCTGGCGGCAACCCGTCCGGTCGTGCTGGAAATGGTGACCGACCCCGAGATGCCGCCCTTGCCGCCGCACATCCCGGCCAGGCAGGTGGCCGCGTACTTCCAGGCGCTGCGCAAGGAAGAGGGCGGCGCGGCGGGCGCGGCCTTGCGCGCGACCATCAAGCAATGGTGGGCCGGTTGAGGCCGCGGCCGCATCGATCCCATTCCGTCGTTCAGGAGCATGCCATGACCAAGTCCAAACCTTCCGGGCCCGCCCGGCCCGCGGACCCCAAGCAACCGGGTCCGGAGCAGCATCCCGCCGAACAGTCCAACCCCGACCCTGGCGGGCATGAGACCGACCGGCACGGCCGTTGGCCGCCCGACAGCCTGCCCAACCCCATGCCGGGACTGGATCCCCAGCAGACGCCGGGAATCGACAGGCTTTGACGGACCGCGGCCTTCCGCGGCACATTTTTTTTCACGAGGAGCACGTATGAACAAGCACCATGGATTGCGGGACATGTTTCAACCGGCCGACAACGCCACGCGCACGATGCGCGAGCTGATCTCCGGCACCGAGGCGCTCTTGCGCAGCACGGCGAGCTACGGCGGATCCGAGATCGAATCGGCGCGCGACAGCCTCAAGCACCAACTGGAGGCTGCCCGCGAACACGCCAAGGGCTGGGAACGGGCGGCCTGGGACCGCGCCAGGCATGCCTCCCATGCCGCCGACGAGTACGTCCACGAAAACGCCTGGAAGAGCCTGGCGGGCGCGGCGCTGATCGGCGTACTGGCGGGGGTGTGCCTCATGTCCGACCATAAGCGCCGCTGAGCGCCTAATCCTTTTTGCCCATTGATGGGGCGGGGCGTTTCCAGGACCATGCTCGGATTGCGCCGCAACACCGGAATCCACGATGAACCTCGACCCAGCCGCGCCACGCCGCAGATCGCTATGGGGCAAAGCCTTCGCGGTCGTAACCCTGATCGCGGCCGTGGCCGTCGTGCTGGCGTTCGCCGCCCTGCGCATCGCCGAGCAGCGCATCGCCAACATGCTGGGGCCGCGCGGCGAGGTGGGACAGGTGGATATCGGCTACCGGCAGGTGATCCTGAAGGACGTGACGATATCGGGCGGCACGGGGCAGGCCGGCGCCCGCGCGCGGCACGTGATCCTGGAGCCGGAGTGGTCTGCCTTTCTGCGGCACGAGACCGTCTTCAAGACCGTCATCATCGAAGGCTTCGACTTCACCGTGGTGCGCAGGGCGAATGGCGACATGGACATCGCGCCCGCCTTGCAGTCTTCCTTGCGGGCCGGCGCAGGCAATGACGGCCAATCCCGGCGCAATACTCCGATCCGCATCGCGCAACTGATCCTGCGCGACGGCCGGCTGGATTTCGAGGACGCGGCGGTCTCCCGGCCCGCGCATCGGATCCCGTTTTCTGGCGTCCAGGCGAGCCTGCGTCCGCTGACCCTCCCCGGCGACGGCGCGCGCAGCGAGATGGAATTCTCCGGCAATGTCGAAGGCAACCGCAACGGCGCGGCCACGGTACGGGCGCAAGGTTGGCTGGTGCTGGGCAGCACGGATGCCGACATCAAGGTGGCGGTGCGCAACATGGACATCCAGCATGCCGCGCCGTACCTTGCGGACAACGGCGCCACGTCCTTGGCTGCGGGCGCCATGGACCTGGACATGCGTACCGCCATCGCCAAGCGGCAACTGCAGGCCACGGGTACCGTGGCCCTGCGCGGCTTGCGCTTTGGCGGCAACGGCGACCTGTTTTCCTTGCCGCGCAAGGCGGTGCTGGCGGCGCTGAAGGACCAAAGCGGCACGCTGCGCTTCGACTTTGCCCTGGCGGGCGACCTGGACAATCCCAAGTTTTCCGTCACGCGCGGCTTTGCCGCCCAGGTGGCTCAGGGCTTCAGCCATGCGATCGGGGTGGGCGCCGAGGGCGCGGCCGAAGGCGTCACCGGCGCGGTGAAGGAATTGGGCAATGCCTTGTCGGACCTGCTCACGCCTAAACCTTGAACGACTGGCCCGTGTTGTTGCCGCGGCCGCCGTCCGCGGCGGGCTGAGCGTGGCCCCCCGCGTGCGCGCGCCGGCGCCTGAGCTTCACCTCCATCACGCCAAAGGCTGCCAGCGCCAGGAACAAAGGCGCGAACGCATATAGCGCGCGGTAGGCCAATACCGCGCCCAGCACCTCGGGGGCCGGGATTCCTGGCGCGAGCGTGGCCACGAAGATGGCTTCTGTCGTGCCCAGCCCGCCCGGCACGCGGATGATCAAGGCCGCGAAGCTGGCGCACAGCAGGATGCCGAGCACCGCGGGATAACTGGCCTTGCCCTGCAGCAGCAGGTGGATGATGGCGCCCATGATCACCCACGACAATGCCGCAACCGCGCTCTGCGCCGCCGCCATGCCGGCGCGGGGCAACACGGCGTGCTGTCCCATCAAGGTCCAGGACCGCCGCGTGGCCCGCGCACATACTGCCACGTAGCCGGCCGCCAGCAACAACAGCGCCGCACCCAGCACGCGCAGCAGATTCGAACCGATGGCCCACCCCTGCGGCACGGGCACGGCGCCCGCGACGAACAGCGCGCCAGCAACCCACGCGTAACCTACCCAGTTGGAGACCGCGGAAAACAGGGCCACCCGGGTCGCCACCGACTTGCGGCAGCCCAGCCGGGCGTACAGCCTGAGGCGCGCGCCCAGGCCTCCGAGCAGGACGCCCAGGCTCAGGTTCAGGGCGTAGCTCATCATGGCCACCCCCAGGGCCTTGGCCCAGGGCAGGGTATGGCGGGTGTAGCGCTTGCCCAGCAGATCCAGGGCGCCATACGCCAGGTAGCCCGCCACGACCAGCGCGGCGGCGATGGCTATCGTCCCCGGCGGTATCCTGCGCATGGCGACCCAGACCTGGGCCCAGTCGATCGAACGGCCAAAGTAGTACAGCAGCGCCGCCACCAACGCCAATACGATCACAGGCAAGGCACGCTTGACTCGCGGCCAGCGGTGGCGCCAGGCGCGCGTCAGCGTGGAGCGGAACACTCTCATGCCGACTCCTCTTGCGCCGCGATGGGCAGCGACTTCAGGCGGGGCTTGTGCGCGGGCAGGCTGCCGGCCCAGGCGGGAAAGCGCCGCAGGAAATGGAATACCACCACGCCGATCCACAGCCGCCGCAAGCGCCGCCTGGATCCCTCGGGCAGCTCGATGCGCCGGCAATCCTGTTCGATGAGCCGGTCCAGGCTGCGGCGCAGCGCGGCGTTCAAACCGGCGTCGCGCGCCACCACGTTGGCCTCCAGGTTCAGCGCCAGGCTGAGCGGGTCCAGGTTGCTGGATCCGATGGTGCTCCAGTCGCGGTCCACGCAGGCCACCTTGCCGTGCAGCGGACGCTTGCAGTACTCATAGATCTCCACGCCCGCATCGATCAGATAGTCATACAGCATGGACGCCGCCAGCCGCGCGACCAGCACGTCGGGTTCGCCTTGCAGCAGCAACCGTACACGCACGCCGCGGCGAGCGGCGTTGGCCAGATCGTGCAGCAACTGATAACCAGGGAAAAAGTAGGCGTTGGCGATCAGCACGTCTTCGCGCGCGGCGCGCACGCCGGCACGGTAATAACGTTCGATGTCCGTCTGGTGCTCGATGTTGTCGCGCACCACCAGACGGCCGCCGCCGTCGCCCTCCGGCATGGGATCCAGACGCGCCGGCCGCCGCCGCTTGCGGGTCCACGCATCCACCGCGAGCGCCTCGCGCGCGTAGTCCGCGATGTCCGCGGCCAGCGGTCCCTCCACCAGCACCGCATAGTCCTGCTTGGCTTGCGGCCCGTAGTCCGGCAGGTGGTCAGCGGAAAAATTGATGCCGCCGACAAAGGCCATCTGGCGATCCACCGCCACGATCTTGCGGTGCATGCGCCTGAACACATTGGTGCGCACGCCGAGAAAGCGCGGGCGGGGATCGAATACGTGGACGCGGATGCCGCTTTCGGTCATGGCGCCGACAAAGGCGCCGTCCAGCTCGTCCGAGCCATAGCCGTCCACCGTCAGGTCCACGCTGACGCCGCGGCGGGCCGCGGCGATCAGGGCGCGCTGGAATTCCTGCCCCACGGCGTCGTCGAACAGGATGAAGGTTTCCACCAGCACTTCGCCGCGCGCCGCGGCGATCGCATCGAGCACGGCCGGAAAGTAGCCCGTGCCATTCTCCAGCAGCGTGTAGCGGTTGTTCTCGCGCCAGCGCAGGTTCATAGCGAGATCTCCGCGCAGATCGGCACATGGTCGGACAGGCGCGCCCAGACCCGCGAGGCCAGCGGCACGGGTTGCCAATCCCGGACGTTGCGCACGTAGATGCGGTCCAGTCGCAACAGGGGCCAGCGCGCCGGAAACGTGCGGGCGGGGCGGCCCAGGCGCGACGTGAAGACCTCGCGTGTGCCGCAATCCCGCATCAGCGCGTCGGCGCGCAGGCGCCAGTCGTTGAAGTCGCCCGCGATCAGCAGCGGTTCGCCGGCGGGCACGCCTTGCGCCACCAGCTCGCACAGGCGGCGCAGCTGCTTGCCCCGGTGGCCTTCCAGCAGGCCCAGGTGCACGCATATGGCATGGACGGGCATGTCCAGCGAGGGCACCCGCAGCACACAGTGCAATAGTCCGCGGCCTTCGTGTCCATGCACCGTCACGTCATGGTTCTCGTGCTGTTCAATGGGATACCTCGACAGCAGCGCATTGCCATGATGTCCCGCCGGGTAGACCGCGTTGCGGCCGTAGGCAAAATCCGTCCACAGCGAGTCAGCCAGGAATTCGTACTGGGACAAGGCGGGCCAGCCCTGGTGCCGTTCCGCGTGCCCCTGGTGTTCTCCCAGCACTTCCTGCAGGAAAACGATGTCGGGGCTCGCCATCCTCAGCGCCTCGCGCAGTTCGTGCAGCATGAAGCGGCGGTTGAAGCTGGTGAAGCCCTTGTGCGTGTTCACGGTCAACACGGTCAGCGTGGTGGCATCGATGTAGCGGGAGGAGGGCATGGATGCTCCGGATGGGTCGATCCGCACAGCGGAGCAATCCGCGTTCCCAAAACGTAAAGAGGCGTAACCGCCGGGGTGCCGCCAGGCTTGTTGCGTCACAAACCGAATGAGCAAATGCGAAATGCGCAGTTCTCATCCGTGCAGGCCAGGCCTACGATCCGAAGCTTCTTCCTGGTGGACGACCCATGACCGAACTGCTGCGCATCCAGAACCTGACCGTGGACCTGCCGCCCGGCGCCGACCGGCCGCATGCGCTGCAGGACTTGTCGCTGAACATCAGCGCGGGCGAAATCGTCTGTGTGGTGGGTGAAAGCGGCTCCGGCAAATCGCTGACGGCCGGCGCGGTCCTGGGGCTGCTGCCCCAGGACGTGCGCGCCAGCGTCGGCCAGGTGCTGTGGGAAGGGCAGGATCTGCTGCGGCTGGCGCCCGAGGCCTTGCGCCGGCTGCGCGGCCAGCGCATCGGCATGATCTTCCAGGAACCGATGACGGCGCTCAATCCGCTGCGCACCATCGGCGACCAGATCGCGGAAGTGTTCCGCACCCATACCCGCCTGGGACGCGCCGAGATCCGGCGCCGCACGCTGGACCTGCTGGAGTCCGTGCGGCTGCCGGACCCGCAACGGGCGCTGGGCGCGTATCCGCATGAATTGTCAGGCGGCCAGCGCCAACGCGCCATGATCGCCATGGCGCTGGCCCTGGAACCCGCCTTGCTGATCGCCGATGAACCGACCACCGCGCTGGACGTCACCACGCAGGCGCAGATCCTGCATCTGATCCACGACTTGCAGCGCCGCAAGGGCACGGCCGTGCTGTTCATTACGCACGACTTCGGCGTGGTCGCCGAGATTGCCGACCGCGTCGCGGTGATGCAGCGCGGCGTGCTGGTGGAAAGCGGCGCGGCGCGGCAGGTGCTGGAGCATCCGCGGCATCCCTACACGCGCGCCTTGATCGCAGCGGTGCCGCCGCTGGCGCCGGCCGCGGTCCGGCCGGAACTGCGGGGCGATGCGCCCATCATCCTGAGCGCGCAAGCCGTCTCCAAGACCTACCGCAAGCGCGGCTGGTTCGGCCGCCCGGGGCGCGAAACGCGGGCGCTGGACGACGTGACGCTGGCACTGAAGGAGGGCGGTACGCTGGGCATCGTGGGCGAAAGCGGGTCGGGCAAATCCACGCTGGCGCGCGCCTTGCTGGGCCTGGCGCCGCCGGACGCAGGCCGCATCACGCTGGCCGGCGCGCCCCTGGCGCTCCATGGCGGCGCAGCACGGCGCGAGCATGCGCGGCGGGTGCAGATGGTGTTCCAGGATCCCTATGGTTCATTGAATCCGCGCCAGCGCGTCGGCGAAATCGTGGCGCGCGGCCCGATCGTGCACGGCACGCCCAGGCGGGAAGCGCTGGCGCGCGCACAGGAACTGTTTGAACTGGTGGGCTTGTCGCCGGACGCCGTGCGGCGCTATCCGCATGAGTTCTCGGGCGGGCAGCGTCAGCGCATCGGACTGGCGCGCGCGCTGGCCATGCGGCCGCGCGTGCTGATTGCGGACGAGCCCGTATCGGCGCTGGACGTGTCGGTGCAGGCGCAGGTGCTGGCGCTGCTGGCGCGGCTGCGCGAGCAATTGGGCCTGTCCGTCCTCTTCATCACGCACGATCTGCGCGTAGCCGCGCAAATCTGCGACGATATCGCGGTGATGCAGAATGGACGGGTGGTGGAAGCGGGGGCCTGCGCCCAGGTCTTCGGCCAGCCCGCGCATCCCTACACGCAGGCGCTGCTTGCCGCCGTGCCGGGTCGGCGCTGGGATCCGGCCTCGGCGGCGTTGCGTCAGGCGGCCTGAGCCGCGCAACGCTATACCGTGCGGGCGGCCCAGAAGGCGGTGCGCACGGCGGGCGAGGCCGCGATGCTGGCGGTCACGCGGTCCAGGTCCAGCTCGTCGACCGAGGCTTCGCTCAATGCCGCTTCGATTTCGACTTCGTTCTCGCCGAACTGGTCTATCTTCAGTTCGGACAGGGGCAGCTGTTCGGTTTCGAGCACGTCCTCCAGCACTGTCATGGCCGCCTGCCGCTGCTCCACGTTCGCAATTACATGTATCACGGTCGTGACTTCCGTGGTCTGCGAGTCGACCGGCTGGCGGTTGACGTAGCTGACGACCGGGCGCAGCAAGGTGTTCGCCGCCAGCACGAAGGCGGTGGCGGCGACCGCTTCCAGGATCAACGATGCCCCCGCGCAGGCGCCGATGGCGGCGGAGCCCCACAGCGTGGCGGCGGTGTTCAGGCCGCGGATGCTGCCGCCTTCGCGCATAATGGCGCCGGCGCCCAGGAACCCCACGCCCGAGACCACGTAGGAAATGACGCGCGAGCCGCCATCGGCGCCGCCCACGCGAAACGCCAGGTCCACGAAGATGGCGGCGCCCACCGCCACCAGCACGTTGGTGCGCAGGCCGGCCGTGCGCTGGCGGAACTGGCGCTCAAAGCCCACCACGGAGCCCAGCACGAACGCGGTCAACAAGCTGACCAGGGTATTGGCCAGCGTGATGAATTGGATGTTTTCGAAGTTCTTCATCTTCTTCTCTCTCTTCTTCTACAGCATGTTATGGATGGGCGCGGACGGGCTCAGGGCAGGCGCCAGACCGACGCCAGGACCAACAGCAGTCCGGCCAGCCAGATCAGCGCCAGCAGGACGACGCGCGCAATCATCAGGGTTTTGTACGGATCTTTCATGACAGCCTCCCGGCCGCGTTGGCGTCAGGCGGGCAGCACGGCGATGGCCGCGCCGGACTCGCATTCCCAGTGCACCCGGCGCACGTCCGGGCTCTGGCCCAGCCGCAAGGCGACCGCGCCCAGCAGATTGCGCAGATGCGGCGGGCATTGCAGCGTGACGACGGTGGACGCCAACTGACCCGATTCGGCGCGCGATATCCGCACCGCCTGCACGCGCAGGTCCAGGTCGCGCAGTTCGTAATAGAGCTGCTTGCGCAGCGCGTTGAGCGTGTCGCCCAGGCTCACGATGGTGAATTGGTAAGTGGAAGAGGCCGTCTTGGGCGCTGCCGCCATGGGCGCGGCCGCGCCGGTCCGGTCCGGGAAGGGCAGGAATTGCTTGATACGCATGATCGTCTCCTTAGCGGGGAGTACGGTGGAAGGTCCACATGCATGCGCCGCGTGGCCGATGCGCAGGCGCGCGCAACAAGGCGCAACGCATCGCGTCGGCAAGCAGTAGGGGAGAGGGCTGGCGGTCCCGCGTCGGGGACCGAAGAGCCGGGTCCTGGCTTTCAGGCAGGACCGGCGCGGACTATTTCCGCGGATCCTGCGTCAAGCGGCGCTTGCAGTCGTGTTCCGACTACATCCGTCGTTGTCCACATTGATCTCTGGTGAGTTGAAGGTGCCCGCAGTATATCGTCGACCTAGGGTAAACACCAGTAAAAATGCCGCAAAGAAGCGAGTCCGCAGCATGGCATTGCCTGGGGATCCTCGGATGCGGGAGAGACCGGATTCATGTAGTATTCAGTTTCCCGTAAGAAAGAGAGCAAGGCGGGCGCTCTATCCGTTTGCTGCCCCGGCAGCCTGAGCCGTCCGCCATCTATGACTGAAGACCCACCCTCTAGCAGGGCGCCGCAAGCAAGCCGGCGCCCGGTGCCCCATCTTCCCGCCACGGCCCGGGCGCGCAGCCCGCAAGCCGATTCCATGTTCGCCGCCGCGGCCACGCCGCGCCTGGGCGGCCGCGCTCCGCCGGCCGTCCCTGGGGCCGTTCGCGCCCGCACTGAGTCTCGTGTCCGCATCCGCGGCGCATTCCCCTTGATCCTGTCCGGCGCCGCGTGGCGCACGGTCCCGATTTGCATGGAATCTCGATGATTTTCGATTGGATGTCCGACCCCACCGCCTGGCTGGGCCTGGCGACCCTGGTCGTGCTTGAAATTGTGCTGGGTATCGACAACCTGGTGTTCATCGCCATCCTGGCCGACAAGCTGCCGCCCGAACAGCGCAACCGCGCGCGGCTGATCGGCCTGACGCTGGCGATGGTGATGCGCCTGGGCCTGTTGGCGAGCATCGCATGGGTGGTCACGCTGACCGAACCCATGTTCACGCTGCTGGGCGCTGAGATCTCCGGACGCGACCTGATCCTGATACTGGGCGGCCTGTTCCTGCTCTTCAAGGGCACCATGGAGCTGCATGAACGCGTGGAAGGCAGCGCCAGCCACGAGCAAGGCCAGAAGCCGCAGCATGCCGTGTTCTGGCAGGTGATCCTGCAGATCGTGGTGCTGGATGCGGTGTTCTCGCTGGACTCGGTGATTACCGCCGTGGGCATGGTGCAGGACCTCAGCATCATGATGATCGCGGTGATCGTGGCCATGGCCGTGATGATGCTGGCCAGCCGCCCGCTGATGGCTTTCGTGGGCCGCCACCCGACCGTGGTGATCCTGTGCCTGGGCCTCTTGCTGATGATCGGCTTCAGCCTGGTGGCCGAAGGCCTGGGCTTCCACGTGCCCAAGGGCTATCTGTATGCCGCGATCGGCTTCTCGATCCTGATCGAGCTGTGCAATCAGCTGGCGCGCCGCAATCGCGTCAAAGGCACGCACGCCCTGGGCCGCCGCCAGCGCACCGCGCAGGCCGTGTTGCGCCTGCTGCGCGCCGGCCGCGCCGGGCAGTCCGCCGGCCAGGCCGACGAGGTGGCCGCGCTGGTCGACGGCGCGGACGGCGAACCGGCCTTCGCGCCCGAGGAAAGCACCATGATCGAACGCGTGCTGTCCATCGGCGGGCGGGACGTGCGCTCCATCATGGTGGCGCGCGGCGACATGGTCTGGCTGGACGTGGCCGATACGCCGGAGGCCATCGTGCGCAAGTTCGGCAGCGGCCACTCCCGCCTGCCGCTGTGCGCCGGCGATCCGTCCAATGTGCTGGGCGTGCTGCACTTCAAGGACCTGCTGCCGCTGCTGCAGAACCCTGGCCCGATCGACCTGGTGGAGCTGGCGCGCGAGCCGCGCTACGTGATGGAAACCATGCCGGTGCTGAAGGTGCTGGACGAGCTGCGCGGTTCGCGCGAGCACATGCTGATCGTGGTCGACGAACACGGCGTGTGCGAGGGCCTGATCACGCCCATGGACGTGCTGACCGCCGTTGCGGGCGACCTGCCCGAGCATCAGGAAGACCAGCCCGAAGCCTTGCAGCTGGCGGACGGAACCTGGCTGCTGGAAGGCCGCCTGGCCGTCGCTGAAGCCGCGCGCCTGCTGGACGCGCCGGACCTGGCCGAGGAATACCCGGACGCGACGCTGGCGGGCTGCTTGTTGCGCGCCGGCGGCCGGATCCCTGACGCCGGGGACGCGATCGAGTGGCGCGATTGGCGCTTCGAGGTCACCCGCCGCGACGGCCTGCGCATCGACCAGGTGCGCGCCAGCCTGATGCGCGCGGAGGCGCCGCAAGCCGGCTGATATCGCGCGACCGGCGCCTGCACCACGATGGGGATGCCTGAAGGGCATCCCCATTTTTTTGCCTGTGTGTTGCGCCTTATCCGTTTTTCGCCTTGAAAGCAATAGATCACAGCCTATGGCCAGTATTGGTGAAAGTAAAACTCTGTGCGAAGATTGCGACAGATTTCACGACTTTGGATCTCGGCGCGGTTTGCCGAAATCAGCATTTCCGTACGGCGCGTCTTTGCATTTTGTTATCTCTTTCCGGGGTACATCGCATGGGCAGTACGCAGTCTGCATTCAAGGAAATCGGTGGAAGAGGAATCGCGGCGTGGCTGATGGTGGCTGCGCCGCTGTGCTTTGCGCAGCCTGCGCATGCCCAGTCCCAGTCGGCGGATGACGCCAACAAAAGCAACAACCCGCTGAACCTGGCGGCGTCGTTGAATTTCCAGAATTACTACACGCCGAAGTTGTTCGGCAGCAACGCCCACACCAACGACTTCCTGATCCGGCCGACGATCCCTGTCGCGCCGGGCGAGCTCGTCGGCGTGCCGCAGATATTTCGCATCACGGCCCCAGTCAGTACGCGCCCCGAGGCCGACGGCAGCTACAAGACCGGCCTGGGCGACATCAATGTGTTCGACATTTTCCTGTTGCAGCAGGGCGCGGTGGACCTGGGCGTTGGGCCGATGCTGACCATGCCCAGCGCGACCAGCAGCGAGCTGGGAGCGGGCAAATGGTCCGCCGGGCTGGCCGGCGTGGCGGTGCATGCCAGCAAGGAAGGGCTGCTGGGCGCGCTGGTGCAATGGCAGCATTCATTCGCCGGCCAGAATGCGCGCGACACGGTGCACACCGCCACCTTCCAGCCGTTCCTGATACGCAATCTGCCGCAAGGCTGGTATTTGAGGTCCACCGCAACCTGGACCTTCGACCTGCAGAAGAACGACTACTACATTCCCTTGGGGCTGGGCGCGGGCAAGGCCTGGCGCGTCGGGAAGAACATCTTCAACGTGTTCGCGGAACCGCAATGGACGGTTGCGCACAAGGGGGAGGGCCTGCCTCAGTTCACGCTGTTCGCCGGCTTGAACATCACCTTCGGGAATTGATCCCGTCAGCGTTTTTCTGGTCTTTCGGAGTGTAGGGATGCGGAGCGCGATTGCGGCAGTTGCAGGGTTGTTGGCGGTTCTGGCCGGATTGGTCCTGCCGTCTGCCGCCTGGGCCACTGAAGGGGCGCTGGGCCGCCAGATCACCGGCACCAACGTGCAGCCCAACGCCGGCATCGTGTCTCCCGAGCCTATCTGGGCCGTCAACCTGTCGCAGATCTACCTGGACGGCACCGTGGGCGGCAGCCGCGAAGTGCCGGTAGGAGGCCGTACCTCGCTGGGCCTGGACGCGAAAGTCGCGTTCACCCTGGCCACGGTCCTCAAGACCTGGGACACCGGGCCGGGGCGCTGGAACTTCGCGTCCAGCTTCACCTTGCCCTACGTCTGGACCAAGGTGAATTCCACCGTGACGGGACCAGGCGGGCGCAGCACAGACCAAAGCGATACCGCCTCGAACCTGTTCGACCTGTACTTCTCGCCCATCATCGCGGGCTATCACTTTTCCGAAACGTCGCACATGGCGCTCAGCCTGAACATCTGGGCGCCCACCGGCAAGTACAACGCCGACGACATGGCCAACCCCAGCCTGAACAACTGGACCTTCATTCCTCAGGTGGCCTACACCAAGATATTTCCGGAATCCGGTTTTCAACTGGACACCGTGGCCGGCGTCCAGTTCTACACCCGCAACAACGCCACGGACTATCGCAACGCGCCGCTGTTCAGCATGGACGTGATGGGCCGCAAGATCTTCAGCAACGGGGCGAGCGCGGGCTTGATCCTGGGCACCATCCAGCAACTGGGCAGCGATTCGGGACCGACGGCCGACCGGCTCAACGGCTTCAAGGGGCGCGACTGGGCGCTGGGCCCGATCCTGACCTATGACACGAAGCTGGCGGACAAGCGCTCCTTGTCCCTCAGCCTGCGCTGGGTACCCACGATCAGCAGCACGAAGCGTCTGGACAGCAACGATACGGTCATGGCGACCGCGACGCTGGTGTTCTGAACGTCAGCACGATTTCAAGGGGCTGCCAGCCCCGGGCGCGGCACCGCCACGCCTGAACCATCAGCTTTCGGGTGATTGAAATGGCAAAGCAGACAACAGGAAAGACACGCTACGCCAGCGCATTGCTGCTGGCCGGCGTGGTGCTGGGCGCGGGCGCCAGCACCGCCTATGTGGTCATGGGCAAGGACGGGCCGCCCGAAGCGGTGAAGGTGGTGCTGGGCGACGGCAAGAGCGGCCCGGCGGGCATGGCCTGGGTACCCGGGCGCGAGTTCCTGATGGGCAGCAGCCACAAACTGGCCCAGCCCAATGAAATGCCGGCGCACAAGGTATCCGTCAGCGGCTTCTGGATGGACGTGAACGACGTGACCAACGCGCAGTTCCGCCGCTTCGTCGAGGCCACCGGCTACGTCACGACGGCCGAGCAGAAGCCGCGGTGGGAAGACTTGAAGGTGCAGTTGCCGCCTGGCACGCCGCGCCCGGACGACAGCCTGCTGGTGCCCGGCGCCATGGTGTTCGTCGGCACCGAAAGCGAGGTCTCGCTGCGCGACTATTCGCGCTGGTGGCGCTATGTGCCCGGCGCGAACTGGCGCCATCCGCAAGGACCGGGCAGCTCCATCGCCGGCAAGGACGACCACCCGGTGGTGCAGGTGTCGTACCAGGACGCCATGGCCTATGCCAAATGGGCGGGCAAGCGCCTGCCGACGGAATCCGAATGGGAAATGGCCGCGCGCGGCGGGCTGGAGCAGGCCACCTATGCCTGGGGCGAGGAGCTGCTGCCGCAGGGCAAGGCCATGGCCAATATCTGGGACACGCAGCAACAGCAGCCGTTTCCGGTGGTGAAGGATGAAAAGGTACAGGTCGGCACCATGCCGGTGGGCAGCTTCTCGCCCAATGGCTATGGGCTGTACGACATGGCCGGCAACGTCTGGCAATGGACCGCCGACTGGTACCGCGCCGACGCCTTCAAGATCCAGGCGCAGTACCGCCAGCCGCCCGCGGATCCGGCGGGGCCGGCCGACAGCTACGACCCCGACGACGGCATCGTGCCGCCGGCCGCGCCCAAGCGCGTGACGCGCGGCGGCTCGTTCCTGTGCAGCGACACCTATTGCATCAGCTACCGCACCAGCGCCCGGCGCGGCACGGATCCGATGAACGGCATGTCGCACCTGGGATTCCGCACCGTCATGACGCCCGCGCAATGGAAACTGGCCCAGACCGCCAGGAACGGCATCGCCAGCCGCTAGCCGGCATCACGCAGGAGAGGAAATGCCGATGAGCAAGCGCGACAGCATTCTGGAACTGGAGCGCGCCATGGCGCGCGCGGTGCTGGGGCAGGCCGCCGTCATCCGCGAGGTGCTGCTGGGCCTGTTGGCCGACGGCCACCTGCTGCTGGAAAGCCTGCCGGGGCTGGCCAAGACGCGCACCGTCAAGACGCTGGCGCAGCATCTGGCCGCGGCAATGAGCCGCATCCAGTTCACGCCCGACCTGCTGCCTTCGGACATCACGGGCGCAGAGGTGCTGCAGCAGGACGCGCAGGGCGCCAGCCGCATCCAGTTCCAGCAGGGGCCGCTGTTCGGCAACCTGATCCTGGCCGACGAGATCAACCGCGCGCCCGCCAAGGTGCAGGCCGCGCTGCTGGAAGCCATGGAGGAACGCCAGATCACCGTGGCTGGCACGACCCACCGCATGCCGCAGCTGTTCATGGTGCTGGCCACCCAGAACCCGATAGAGCAGGAGGGCACCTATCCCTTGCCCGAAGCGCAGATGGACCGCTTCATCATGAAGATCGTGCTGGACTACCCCGACCCCGCCAGCGAAAGGCAGATGCTGGCCATGCTGCGCGGCGAGTCGCGCCAGGACGCGGAACCCGCCGGCGCGCCGCTGAGCCAGGAGGACCTGTTCGCCTGCCGCGCCGAGGTTGATCGGGTGCACGTGTCCGAAGCGCTGGACCAGTACCTGGTGGACCTGGTCAACGCCACCCGCCACCCGGGCGGGCATGACGCCGACCTGGCGCGCTGGATCCAGGTCGGCGCCAGCCCGCGCGGCGCGATCGCGTTGGACAAGGTGGCGCGCGCCCACGCCTGGCTGGCGGGGCAGGACTATGTCTCGCCCGATGATGTGCGCAGCGTGGCCCGGCCGGTGCTGCGGCATCGCCTGCACCTGTCGTATGACGCGGTCGCCGACGGCGTCTCGGCGGACCAGGTGATAGACAAGCTGCTGGACACGGTCGCCGTGCCGGTCTGAGCCCGCCATGCCTTCCGCCGCTCCTTCCCCGGAAGTCCAGGTCCACATCAAGGACCTGATGGCGCTGGAACCTGCCGCGCGCGGCCTGGGGTTCTTCAGCCGCCAGCCGGTGCGCAGCATTCTGGCCGGCCAGCATGGCTCGCGCCTGCGCGGGCGCGGCCTGGACTTCGAGGAGCTGCGCCGCTATCTGCCCGGAGACGATCTGCGCCAGCTGGACTGGCGCGCCTCACAGCGGTTGGGCAAGCCCTATGTGCGCACCTACAGCGAGGAGCGCGACCGGCCGGCGCTGGTGGTGGTGGATCAGCGCATGGGCATGTATTTCGGTTCGGTGCGCAGCTTCAAGTCTGTCGTGGCCGCGCGCATCGCGGCGCTGTCGGCCTGGATGGCCTATCTGGCGGGGGACCGCGTGGGCGGCCTGGTGTTCAGCGATGCGGGCATCGACAACGTGCGTCCGCTGCGCAGCCGCGAACGCATCCAGGCCCTGTTCGCCGCCATTGCGCGGCGCAGCCAGTCCATGGGCGCGGACCAACCCGATGTGGATGCGTCCGGACGGCTGAACGAAGCGCTGCAAGGGGCGCTGGCGCACGCGCCGCACGATTGCCTGGTCTGCCTGATCAGCGATTTTGCCGGCGCCGATGACGCTACCTTGCGCCTCTTGCGCACGCTGGCCGCGCATAACGATGTGGTCGCAACGCTGGTGTATGACCCGCTGGCGTTGCGCATTCCCCTGAGCGGCCGGCTGGTGGTGACGCAGGGCGAGCTGCAGGTCGAAGTCGCCGCGGATCGCAAGCAGGTACGCGAGCCGCTGTCGGACTTCTTTTCAGGACGCCTGCACGACGTGGCCGAGCTGCTGCGCCGCAGCCATGTGCCGCTCTTGTCCATCGATACGGCGGACGACACCGTGGCGCAGTTGCGCCGCGAGCTCGGCCGCCAGGCCAGCCGCGCGCAAACCAGGGGCCGGACATGAACGCCGACGCCGCTCCTTCCATCGAACAGCTGCGTCAGTTGCCGCTGCCCGAGCCGGTCAGCTACTGGCCGCAGACCTGGGGCTGGCTGGTCGTGCTGGCCGTGGTGCTGGCGCTGGCCACATGGGCCGCGTGGCGGATGGCGCGCCGCCACCGACGCAATGGCTACCGCCGCGCAGGGCTGCGCATGCTGGAAGCGCTGCGGCGCGAAACACAGGCGGATCCCCTGGCCGCACGCGCCTTGCCGGATCTGCTCAAGCGCGTCGGCCTGTCGTCGGTGGCGGCAGCGGAGCGCGACCGGGTCGGCGCGCTGCAAGGCGCGGAGTGGGTCGCCTTCATGGATGCCGGCGTGGCCGTGTTTCCGCCCGACGCGGCCGTGCTGCTGCGCGCGCTGGCGTATGCGCCGCCCGAGACCTTGCGGGCCATCGACCCCGCGCGCGTGCGGACCTTGTTCGCCGCCAGCCGGCAATGGATGGAGCGTCACCATGTGGCGGCTTGAATATCCCTGGCTGCTGGCGCTGCTGCCGCTGGGCTGGCTGGCGTACCGCTATCTGCCGCCGTATGTGCAGCGGCGCAGCGCCGTACGCATTCCATTCTTCGAATCGGTGGCGCGCAGCACCGGCCAGACACCGCAGCGCCCCGGCGTGCGCGGCGACCGCTGGCAACTGGCCTTGAACGCGCTGGTGTGGCTGCTGCTGGTCCTGGCGCTGGCGCGGCCCGAACGGGTCGAGCCGCCGCTGGAGCATCGCCAGCCGGTGCGCGACCTGCTGCTGGCCATCGATATCTCGCAATCCATGGAGACCGAGGACTTCGTGGCGCCGGACGGCCGCCGCGAGGACCGCTTGAGCGGCGTCAAGGCCGTGGTGGCCGATTTCATCGACCGCCGCAAGGACGACCGGCTTGGACTGATCGTGTTCGGCACCGCCGCCTATCCCCAGGCGCCGCTGACCCAGGACCATGCCACGCTCAAGCTGCTGCTCGGCCAGGTAAGCACGCGCATGGCCGGGCCCAATACCGCCATCGGCGACGCCATCGGCGTGGCGATCAAGCAGTTCGAGCATGCCGGCGAACACGACCAGGTCCTGATCCTGCTGACGGACGGCAACGATACCGGCAGCGCCGTGCCGCCGGACCGCGCCGCAGCCATGGCGGCCGCGCGCCATATCGTCGTGCATACCGTGGGCATAGGCGATCCGCAGGCGCAGGGCGAGGAGAAGGTCGATTTCGACGCCTTGCGCGCGATCGCAGCCAAGACCGGGGGCCGCTTTTTCCCGGCGCAGGACCAGGCGTCCTTGCGGCAGGTCTATGCCGAACTGGATCGCATCACGCCGCACGAAGTGCGCGAATTGCGCCACCAGCCCAAGCAGGATTTCTTCTGGGTGCCGCTGGGCCTGGCGCTGTTGCTGCTGGCTGGCTGGCACTTGGCCGCGGCGCTGCGCGGCCGGCGGCGCGACGCCCGGCCGCAAGGGGATGCGCGCGTGGAGGAGGGCGGATGGAAATCGACCTGAGCGCCTTCCATTTCCTGCGCCCCTGGTGGCTGCTGGCGGTCGCGGCCGCGGCCTTTGTGCTTTGGCGGCGGCGCGACGAGGACGGCCGGCTCGGCTGGCGCAGCAACATCGCGCCGGCGCTGCTGCCATACCTGACGGTGCGCACGCAGGGCAGCCGCGGGCCGCGGCCCGCGCAACTGCTGGCCGCCTTGCTGGCGCTGGGCGGCTTCGCCGCTGCCGGGCCGACGTGGCAGCAGGACCGCCCGGCCTTCCTGGACAATCTTGCGCCCCTGATCGCGGCGGTCGACCTGTCGCCCTCGATGGACGCGGCGGATCTGCCGCCCAGCCGGCTGGAGGCCGCCAAACGCAAGCTGCGCGATCTGCTGAAACGGCGCGCAGGCGCCAAGACGGGCCTGATCGCCTATGCCGGTTCGGCGCATCTGGTGTTGCCGCCGACCGACGACCCCGCCTTGCCCGACATGTTCGTGCAGGCCCTGTCCACCGGGCTCATCGCCGCGCCCGGCAAGGATGCAGCGGGCGCGATCTCGCTGGCCGCGAGCCTGCTGCAAGCGGGCGAGGCGGGCGGCACCCTGCTGCTGGTGACGGACGGCGCGGACACCGGCCAGCTGGCCGAAGTCGAGCGCCTGGCGCGGGCCAATTCCTTCCAGATCCTGGTGTGGGCGGCGGGCACGCGCGATGGCGGCGTGGTGCGCGACGCCCGCGGCCAGCCGCGCCTCGACGCGCAGGGCCGGCCCTTGCTGGGCAGTTTCGACGAGGATGCGCTGAAACAGCTGGCGCAAGCCGCCCGCGCGCCGCTGGGCAGCCTGACCCTGAACGACGACGACCTGGACTGGGTGACGCTGCATGCCGAACGGCACTTCCAGGAGGTACAGGACGCGGACAAGCCGCTGCACTGGAAGGACGCCGGCTATTGGCTGTGCTGGCCGCTGGCGCTGCTGGCATTGCTGGCGCTGCGGCGCGGCTGGAACATCAACTGGACGGCCTGCCTGCTGCTCGCCGCCACGGCTACGCTGCATACCCCGCGCGCGGAAGCAGGCGCGCTGGCCGACGCCTTTTTCACGCCCGACCAGCAGGGCCGCTGGGCCTATGAACACAAGCGCTATGCCGAGGCTGCCGCCTTGTATGCCGATCCTTACTGGAAGGGTCGCGCCGCCTATGACGCCGGCGACTATCAGGCGGCGCTGGCCGCATTCGCCAAACTGGACACGCCCGAGGGCGACTTCTATCTGGGCAATACCCAGGTCCGTCTGCGCAGCTACGACGCCGCGCTGGCGGCGTACGACCAGGCGCTGCGCCTGCGGCCGGATTTTCCCGAGGCGCGCGAAAACCGCGAACTGGTCGCCAGATTGATCGCCGCCGCGGAAAGCGAGCAACAGGACGACGACTCGGAGAAACCGGACGAGACCCGCGTGGACAGCGACAAGGGCGCGGGCAAGATGATCCGCACGCAGGCGCCGCAAGCCGCGTCCGACGAGGTCTGGCTGCGCAACCTGAGCCTGTCGCCGGCCGGCTTCCTGAAGCAGAAATTCGCGATCGAAGACGCACGCAAGGCCGCGCCGGCGCAGGGGAGGCAGCCATGATGCACCGCCATGCCGCGCTGCTGCGTTGCCTGGGCCTGCTGCTGTTGCTGCAACTGGGCCTGTGCGCCGGCGTGGCGCGAGCCCAGCAGGCGGATGGCGGGCCGCAGCTGCACGCCGAGGCGCGCATGGCGGCATCGGGCGACCTGATGGCTGGCGCCACCGCCATCCTGCAGGTGGACGTGTTGACGTCGACCTGGTTCACCCAGCCCCCGCAGATGCCGGCCCTGGACATCCCTGGCGCGCTGGTGTCGGGGCCGTCAGGGCAGGCCACCATCATCCGCGCCACCATCGGAGGCGTGGCCTACAGCGGATTGCGCTACGCCTATCTGGTCAGTCCCGAGGCGGCGGGCGACCTGCGCGTGCCGGCCATCCGGGTCAGCGCGCAGGTGGGACAGGCGACTGCGCCCCTGGTTGCGCAGACGCGCCCGTTCGAGGCGCGCGCCGCCGGACCGCCAGGCGGGGCAGCCGGTCATGTCCTGGCGGCAAACTCGGTCCAGGCGACCCAGCAGATCCGCTATTCGGCCGAGCCTCCCGCCGTCGGCGACCACGTCAGCCGCGTCATCACCGTGCAGGCCCAGGGCGCCCAGGCCATGCTGATCCCGCCGCCTGCCGCGGCCGCCGTGCAGGGCCTCAAGCTGTACCCGTCCGAACCCGAATTGACACAGATGTCCGACAGCCGCGGCGGTTTCCTCGGCGGACAGCGCATCGACCGCCTGGACTATGTGATCGAAAGCGGCGGCGCCCATGAACTGCCGGCGGTGGAAATCCGCTGGTGGAACGTCGCGGCCAACAAGGAAGAGCGCGTCACGCTGCCCGCGCAACGCTTCGAAGCGCGGGCGGGCGCCGCCTACCAGGCGCCATTCTCGGTCGAACAGGACCTGCGCGACATGGGCCGGCAAGTGCAGGTGCGCGTTCCGGGAGGATGGCTGGCGCTGGCCGCGGGCGCGGCGCTGGCGGCGTTGGCCTGGTGGCTGGGTGCGCCCTGGTTGCGGCGGACATTGGCCCGCCTGCGGGCCGGACTGCGGGCGCGGCGCGAACAATGGCACGCCTCCGAACCCTATGCGGCAATGACCTTGCGACGCTTGTTGGCGCAGCCCCAGCCGCGCATGGACGCGCTATACGCATGGCTGCGCCGAGCTTGCGGCGCAGCCACGATCGCGCAGGGGACGGCCGGCCTGGACCCGGCGCTGCGCCAATCCGCAGACGATGCGCTGCGAGCCTGCTATGGCCGGGAGCCGGACGCGGCGCGCGGCTGGCGCGGATTGCGCGGGATGTTCCCGCGTTGGCGCCGAGCCTTGCGCGCACCGGTACGAGAGGGCGGCGCGCAAGACCTGCCTACGCTGAATCCCCGTCCGGCCGCAACATCGCGCGGACTTGCGGGCATGCCGCCCGCCGAAATTCCAGGAGATCTCCCATGACGACGCCTTTGCTTGCCCGCCGCTGGTTCGCGCTGCTGCTCCTGGTGCTCCTGGCCGGGCTGGCGCGCGCGCAGACGCCGCTGCCTTCCTGGAACGAAGGACCTTCGCGCCAGGCCATTCTTGGATTCGTGCAAGCCGTCACGACGGAGGGCAGCCCGGACTATGTGGCGCCGGCCGACCGCATCGCGGTGTTCGACAACGACGGCACGCTATGGAGCGAGCAACCTCTGTACTTCCAGCTGATCTTCGCGCTGGACCAGGTCAAGGCCATGGCGCCGCAGCATCCCGAATGGTCGACCGAGCAACCCTACAAGGCCGCGATCGAAGGCGACCGCCAGGCGCTTGCCGCCTCGGGCACCGAAGGACTGCTGAAGATCGTGGGCGCCACCCATACCAACATGACGACGCAGGCCTTCGGCGCGGAGGTCCGGCAATGGATCAAGACCGCGCGCCATCCGCGCTTCAAGCAGCCTTACACCAGCATGATCTATGCGCCGATGCTGGAGTTGCTGGACTATCTGCGCGGCAACGGCTTCAAGACTTACATCGTGTCGGGCGGCGAAGTGGAATTCATGCGGGCCTGGGCGCAGGACGTCTACGGCATTCCGCCCGAACAGGTGATAGGCACCACGTTCGTCACCGAGTTCCAGATGCAGGACGGCAAGCCCGTGCTGATGCGCACGCCCAAGCTCGACTTCAACGACGACGGCCCGGGCAAGCCCGTGGCCATCAACAAGTTCATCGGCCGCCAGCCCATATTCGCCTTCGGCAATTCGGACGGCGACCTGCAGATGCTGCAGTGGACGGCGGCCGGCAGCGGCAAGCGCTTCGCGGGCCTGGTGCATCACACCGACGCCCGGCGCGAATGGGCCTATGACCGGGATTCCAAGATCGGCAGGCTGGACCGCGCGCTGGATGAAGCGCAGCAAAAGGGTTGGGTAATCGTAGACATGGCAAAGGAGTGGAGAAGGGTATACGCATTTGAAACACAGTGATTCGTTTACGTGACTGGGAACCGCCCGCGAGGGTCAGGAGAAAGCGATGAACGCAAGAAAACTGTTGAGCGCGGCGCTCTTCGCCGCAACAGGCCTCATGGCACTGGCAAGCGCGCAGGCGCAGACCCAGGCGCCTGCGGCCAATCAGGGCCAGGCGGCGGCATCGGGCAAGAAGCCGAACATCCTGGTGATCTTCGGCGACGACATCGGGCAGGCGAATATCAGCGCCTACACGCATGGCGTGGTCGGATACACCACGCCGAACATCGACCGGATCGCCAAGGAGGGCATCCTGTTCACGGACTACTACGCCGAGAACAGCTGCACGGCGGGCCGCTCGTCCTTCATCACGGGGCAGTCGCCGCTGCGCACGGGCTTGTCCAAAGTCGGCATGCCCGGTGCAACAGTGGGGCTGCAAAAGGGCGACATCACCCTCGCCGAGGCCTTGAAGGCGCAGGGCTACACCACGGCCCAATTCGGCAAGAATCACCTGGGCGACCGGGACGAGTACCTGCCCACCCGCCACGGCTTCGACGAGTTCTTCGGCAATCTCTACCACCTGAATGCCGAAGAGGAACCCGAACGCCCGTACTGGCCCAAGGATCCCAACGATCCCTACGTCAAGAACTTTTCGCCGCGCGGCGTGATCAAGGCCACGGCCGATGGCAAGGTGCAGGACACCGGCGCCCTGACCACCAAGCGCATGGAGACCATCGACGACGAAACCGTGGGCGCGGCGATCGACTACATCGACAAGCACGGCAAGGACGACAAGCCGTTCTTCGTGTGGATGAACACCACGCGCATGCATATCTATACGCACATCCGGCCGGAGCACAAGGGCAAGAGCGGCATGCCCGGCAATGACTACGCCGATGGCATGTGGGAGCATGACCAGGACGTGGGCAAGCTCTTGAAGAAGCTGGACGACATGGGCATCGCCGACAACACCATCGTCGTCTACACCACCGACAACGGGCCCAACGCCTTCACCTGGCCGGATGCCGCCACCACGCCATTCCGCAGCGAAAAGGACTCCAACTGGGAAGGCGCGTTCCGCGTGCCGGCCATGGTGCGCTGGCCGGGCAAGATCCCTGCCGGGGAAATCAAGCGCGGCATCGTGTCCGGCATGGACTGGTTCCCGACGCTGATGGCGGCCACGGGTGACACCACCATCAAGGAACGGCTGCTGGATGGCTGGGCGCCGCAGGCTGGCGGCACCAAGTTCAAGGTGCACCTGGACGGCTACGACCAGTTGGGCTACCTGACCGGCAAGCAGGACAAGAGCGCCCGCGACGAGTTCTTCTACTTCAACGACGACGGCGTGCTGGTCGGAGCGCGGTTTGGCGACTGGAAGGCGGTGTTCTGCGAGCAGCGGGCTCCCGGCAATCTCAACATCTGGCAGGACCCGTTCGTCTGCCTGCGCTTGCCGAAGATCTTCAACCTGCGCATGGACCCGTACGAGCGCGCCGACATCACGTCGGACCAGTACAACGATTGGCTGGCCAAGAACGCCTATCTGACCGCCATCGCCACGATGAAGGCCACCGCGTTCCTGGACACGTTCCTCAAGTATCCGCCGAGCCAGCGTCCCGCTACGTTCAGCGTGGATCAGGTGCAGGAGAAGGTCAACAAGGCCATGGAAGAACACTTCCAGCAGCTTGACAAGCAGAAGGCGAAGTAACTGCGCCCGGCGCAAGCCGGGACAGTACCGGGCGGCGCCTGTCGCGCCGCCCGGCAACGCAGCAGGAGCAGCATGATGGGCATGGGGGCAAGCGAGGCAGCGATGCAGGGACATGATGTGGACGACAAGGCGGCGCAAGGGCGCGCCCTGACGGCGGTCCGGCCGGCCGCGTTGCTGTTCCTGTCCGGAACGGCGGCCCTGGTGTTCCAGGTGCTGTGGATCAAGCAGTTGTCGCTGGTGGTGGGCGTGGAGGTCAGCGCCATCGCCGGCGCTGTCAGCGCATTCTTCCTGGGCCTGGCGCTGGGCGGCTGGTTGTTGGGCCGCAAGGCGGACCAGTTGCGGCGCCCGGTACGCTTCTACGCCATGCTGGAAGCGGGCGTGGCGCTGTCCTGCATCGCGGTGACGTGGCTGCTGGCGCGCAGCGCCGCCGCCTTTGTCGCGGTCGAGGCCCATAGCAGCCTGGCGGCCTGGCTGGCGGTAGGGCTGATGCTGGCCGTCCCCGCATTCTTGATGGGCGGCACCTTGCCGGTGCTGCTGCGCGCCGTGAGCCGGCAGCAGGGCGCGGACGTGAGCCGCTCTGGCGGGGCGATGTATGCCGCGAATACCTGCGGCGCGATCCTGGGCGCATTGCTGCCCGCGTTCTTCCTGATTCCGCGCTTCGGCGTGCAAGGTGCGGCGCTGGCCGCGGCCTCGCTCAACGTGCTGGCGGCGCTGGGCGCCTGGATGCTGGACCGCAGGGCAGGCGACAGCGCGGCGCCCGCTGACAATCCGCAGGCCGCTGCGGCGCCCTTGTCGGGCGAGGCGCGCCTGGCCGTGGCGCTGTACGCGGTGGCTGGCGCGGTGGCGCTGGGCTACGAAGTGATCTGGTCGCAGATGATCGTGCCCTTCATGAGCACACGCGCCTTCGCCTTCGCCATCGTGCTGGCCACCTATCTGGCCGGGCTGGCCATCGGCGCGGCGCTCTATGCGCGCTGGGCCCACCGCGTGCGCAATCCCTGGCCGGTGTTCGGCTTCCTGATCGCTGGCGCAGGCCTGATCGCGGTGCTGGAGGTGGCCTTGCTGGGCAAATGGCTGATCGTGGCCCAGACGCAGGCGGAAGCGGCGGTCTACCAATGGACGGGCAGCGGCTTTGCCGGCATGTGCGCGCGCTTCGCGGTAGCGGCGGCCAGCCTGGTGTTGGCGCCCACGCTGCTGCTGGGCGCGGCGTTTCCCGCTGTGCTGCGTATCGCGGTGGGCGACCGGCAGGTGGGGCGGGAAGCCGGGGCCGTGCTCGCCTGCAACACGCTGGGCGGCATCGCGGGCACCTTGTTGACGGGATTCCTGCTGTTGCCCGCCCTGGGGCTGGTACGCACGCTGAGCGTGCTGGCGGCCATCGCCGCGGCGGTGGGCGCCGTTGCCGCCTGGCGCGGGCGTGCGGACGGCCGCGCCGCCACCGGGTGGGCCACCGGCATCGCGGGCCTCGCCACCCTGGCGCTGATCGCCACGCTGCCGGCAGACCAGTTTGCGCGGCTACTGCCGGGGGCGAGCGGCGCGGGCCTGGTGTTCTACGAGGAAAGCCATGGCGGCACCGTGGCCGTGGTCGAGCGCGCCGGCAACGGCAACCGCTTCCACCGGCTCTATATCCAGGGCGTATCGAATTCGGGCGACGCCATGCCTTCGCTGCGCTACATGCGGCTGCAGGCGCTGCTGCCCTTGATCGTGCATGCGGGCGAACCCAAGTCCGCGCTGGTCGTGGGCTACGGCACCGGCATCACGGCGGGCGCCTTGTCGCAATACCGCGGGCTGGAAAAGCGGGCGGTCGCCGAGCTGCTGCCAGCCGTGCTGCGCGCCGCGCCGCACTTCCAGGGTACGTTCCAGGCCGCCACCGATCCTGGCCTGGACAAGCGGCTGCGCGACGGACGCCGCGAGCTGCAGGCCAGCGCCGAACGCTGGGACCTGATCACGCTGGAGCCGCCGCCGCCTTCCGCCGCGGGCGTGGTGAATCTGTATTCCCGCGACTTCTACCAACTGGCCGCAAGCCGGCTGGCGCCGCAAGGCATCGTGGCGCAATGGCTGCCGCTGCCCACGCAGAACGAAGACGACACCCGCGCGCTCATCGCCAGCTTCATACAGGTGTTTCCGCATGCCCAGCTCTGGACCAGCGAACTGCATGAAATGCTGCTGCTAGGTTCCATGCAGCCGCTGACGCTGGACGCGGCCCGCATCCAGGCGCGCTACGGCCAGCCCGATACCGCCGCCGCGTTGCAGGCTGTGGGCGTGCCATCCGCCGCCGCCTTGTTGTCCACCTGGGTCACGGACCGGGAAGGCCTGGCGCGCTTTGCCGGCGATACCCCGGCCGTGACCGACGACCGCCCGGGCATCGAGTACGCGAGCTGGGTCCGCCCGCGCGAAGTGGCGCGCGTCCTGCCCGCGCTGCTGGCCCTGCGCAGCGAACCGCCGCTGACCGGCGCGTCCGACGCGCTGCGCGCCGACATGGAACTGGAGCGGGCGCGGCTCGACACGTTCTACCGGGCGTCGCTGGCGGCCTATGTGGGGGATCGTGAAACCTGGGGCAGGGAAATGAACAAGCTGGCGCGCGATGATGGCGACAACGCCTACTACCGCTGGTTCATGCCCAGCGCCAGGCAGTAGGGCTAACTACATATGCGCCGCCATGGCGCGACCCCGTGGGGCGAGCAATAGCCCGCGCAGGGCGTCGCCATCGACATGCCGCTCTGGCAGCGCAGGTCCGGCGCCCGTTCGCCATAGGGCACCATGCCCTGGCAATCGCATGAGGCAAGGCCGGCGCCGGACGGCAGCTTCTTGGGCAGTTCCGGCACAGCGGCGCGTTCGGCCTTGGCCTTGGGCGCGGGCGGCGGCGCTTCGTCGTTCGCATCGGCGCGCTCGATCACGCCCCGGACCTTGGCCGTCGGCATGCTGCAGGCTTTGGCAATGGCATTGACCGTGCGGCCGTCGTTGGCCATCGCCACGATCTTCTTGTCGCTGCAGGCCGCCTCGGCGCGCGGCGCGGCGAGGAGCCACAGCGCAAGCGCGGCCGCCAGAAAAATACCGGGACTGGTCAGTGTCATTGCACGCCTCCTGCACCCATGCCCGAATGAGGAAGTACGGCGTAGTCTGGTCAGGCGAGAGGGTTCTGGCCAAGAGCGTAGTGCCGGCTATTTGGGGGTGTCAACGCAGCCCGATTGCCTAATACTTCTTGCGTAAGCGGGCTCGGCGCCGGCGCTATTCCTAAGCATGAGGCGGCTTGGTGCGCGCGCCATGATGCGCGGGCACCAGCCCCGGCGCGATCAAGCTGCCGCGAATTCCGGATGCAGACCCGCCGCGAACGGATGCGCGACGATCTCCGATTGCGCCTGCGCGCGGGCCGCCTGCAACGCCTCCGCGCCCCGCGCCGTGCCCTGCACCGAAAAGAACGTCACGTTCTTCAGGCCCATCGTGCCCAGCACGTGCCTAAGATAAGGCGTGAGAAAGTCCGGCTGGCTTTGCCCGTCGCAGCCGAAGTCGCCGCCGGACGAGATCGCCACGTATACCGGACGGTCCTCCAGGCTGCCTTCCTTGCCGCGCGCCGTGATCTGGAAGGTGCTGCGCACCCGCACCACGTGGTCGATCCAGGTTTTCAACGATGCCGGCACGGTGAAGTTGTGCATCGGAGTCGCGATGACGACGTGGGTCGCGGCCTGCAGGGACTGGATCAGTTCGGTTGAGCGGCCCAGCGCGCCCCGATTCTCGCGTCCGTCCGTGGGGTCCTGGCGCGCGCTCAGCGTGGCGGCGTAGTCGGAGTCGACCAGGGACAGGGCGGTCGCGTCGACGTCGACCACGGCCGCGTCGGGCGCGGCGGCGGTGAGTTGGTCGACGATGGCTTGCGACAGGCGATAGCTTTCGGAGGCGCGGCCGCGCGGGCTGCAGATGATGCGCAGGATATTCATGAGGCGGAGGTTTCCAGGGATTTGCTGAATCGGATGGCGCTGGTCAACAGACCGGCGCGGAAATAGAAGCGTTGGGCCAGGGCGTTGCCCAGGCCGGTGTCGAGCACCAGGCGGGCGCAGCCGTGGCCGCGCGCGGCGGCGTCCAGGGCTTGCAGGAGCCGGGCGCCCCAGCGTTCGCCGCGGCGGCCGTCCGCCACCACCAGGTCGTCCACGTACAGAAAGCGGCCGTAGATCAGGTTTTCCTGCACGCGGTAGCCGGCCAGCGCGACGGCTTGGCCGTGGTCCATGGCGGCCAGCAGCCGGTAGCCGTCGGCGCGCATGCGGCTCACGCGTTCGACGAAATCGGCTTCGTTTTTCAGATGGGGCCTGAGTTCCCGCATGAGCGGCAGGCAGGCCCTCAGGTCCTGCGGGCTTTCGAGGTGTTGCATAGTGGCGTCGGTCATGGATGCACTGGCGGTGTCAGGGTTCAAGTGCAGTCATCTTAGGAGCCGCATGCCATAATTAGAAGGGCCATAAATTGAATTCTGGACTATGCCATGATCAGCCCGCAGCAGCAGGACCCGCCCATGCCGCCGGACGGCGCCGAGCCTCTGTACCGCCAGGTCTACGAGCGCTTTCGCGGCGCCATTGCGCAGGGCACGCTCAAGCCAGGCGACCGCATTCCATCGGCGCGGGCGCTGGCCAAGGAGATGGGCGTGGCGCGCGGCACGGTGGAGGTCGCGTATTCACTGCTGGCATCGGAAGGCTATATCCAGGCGCGCGGCCAGGCGGGTACGGTGGTGGCGCCCGACCTGCAGCCCCAGCACGCGCCGCCGCCCGCCGTGGCCATTCCTGCCGAGACGCCCGGCGACGGCCCGGGCTGGCGCGAACCCTCGGGCCTGCGGCCGTTCCAGATGGGCTTGCCGGCGCTGGATGAATTTCCCCGCAAGCTCTGGGCCCGCCTGGGCGCGCGGCAACTGCGCGGCCTGCAGGCCGGGGACCTGGCCTATCCGCCCAGCGGCGGCCTGCCAGCCCTGCGCAGCGCGACCGCCGCCTATCTGCAGGTGGCGCGCGGCATCCATTGCCAGCCCTCGCAGGTGTTCATCACCGCCGGCTACAACAGCACGATGGCGCTGATCCTGCAGACGCTGTTCGAAGCCGGCGACCAGGTCTGGATGGAAGATCCAGGCTATCCGCCAACCCGCGCGCTGCTGGAGCAGGCGCGCTTGAAGCCCGTGCCCGTGCCGGTGGACCAGGACGGCATCATGGTCGGCGCCGGCATCGAGCGGGCGGGGCGGGCGCGCGGCGCGGTGGTGACGCCTGCCCATCAAAGCCCCTTGAGCATGTCCTTGTCATTGCCGCGCCGGCAGGCCTTGCTGGACTGGGCCGAACGCTGCGGGGCCTGGATCGTGGAAGACGATTACGACGGCGAATACCGCTACGTCGGCCGTCCGCTGCCGGCCTTGAAGAGCCTGGATACGCAGGGGCGGGTGTTGTATGCGGGCACCTTCAGCAAGGTGTTGTTCCCCGGCCTGCGGCTGGCCTATCTGGTGGTGCCCGAGGCGCAGGCTGGACGCTTCGCGCAGTCCGCGCGCTTGCAGGCGGGCGCTGCGCCTGGCCTGACCCAGGCCATATTGAGCGCCTTCATGGCCGAAGGCCATTTCGGCCGCCACATCCAGCGCATGCGCAAGCTGTACGCGGAACGGCGCGCCGCGACCGTGGCGGGCCTGAATGATGCGCTGGGGCAGCGCCTGCGGATCGAGCCGCAGCCCGGCGGCATGCATCTGGTGGCGCGCCTGGAAGACGGCCAGAGCGACGTGGCGTTGGCCGGGCGGATGGAAGAGCAGGGCATGTATGCGGGCGTATTGTCGCGCTGGCACGCCGCCCCGCAGGGGCAATCGGCGCTGCTGCTCAGCTTCACCAATATCGCCACGCAGGCGCAAGCCCGTGAACTGGGTCTGCGCATACTGCAGCTGATGCAGTCCTAGTTCAGCCCGGCCTTGTCCAGGCCGTAGGCCGCGTCGGCCGAACCCGGCACGGTGCGCAATGCCACGTTCAGCCGGTTCCAGCCGTTGATCCCGACCACCAGCAGGGTCAGGTCGGAAATTTCCTTTTCGGACAGCTGCTCGCGCACGTCCTCATAGACCGCATCCGATACGCCCTGCGGCGACAGGGTGGTGACCGCCTCGGTCCAGGCCAGCGCGGCGCGCTCGCGCGGCGAGAACAGCGTGGACTCGCGCCAGATGGCGATGTGATGCAGGCGCAGTTCGCGCTCGCCGGCGATGCGGGCCTGCTTGACGTGCATGTCCAGGCAAAAGCCGCAGCCGTTGATTTGCGACGCGCGGATATCCACCAGTTCGCCGACCTCCTGCACGATGGGGGTCTTCTTCAGCGACATGCTGAATTCCAGGTACTTCCTGGACTGTTCCTCGGATACCTGGAAATAATTCAAACGCTGGGTCATGTTCCTACCTTTTCGATGCGTGTTGCCGAGCGGAATCTCGTGCCGACAGGATGCCGCGGCTTGGACCAGGAAGGTAGTGCCATAAATGGAGTTTTCGCCTGGGCCATGCTCAGGCCGGCCAGCGCAACACGAAGCGTGCGCCGCCCAGGGGGCTGTCGTGGATTTCGATACCGCCGCCGTGGCTGGCGGCCACTCGCCAGACGATGGCCAGGCCCAGGCCGGCGCCGCCGGTGCCGCGGTCGCGGCTTTCGTCCAGGCGGATGAAGGGTTCGAACACGCGCGTCCGGTCGGCGGGCGCGATGCCGCCGCCGTCGTCGTCCACGATCAGCTCGAAGCCGCCCGACGGGCACTGGGTGAGCTTGACCTCCACGTGGCGGCTGGCGTAGCGCACCGCGTTCTGCACCAGGTTCAGCAAGGCCCGGCTCATGTAGCGCGGATGCAGCCGCACGCGCGGCGGGTAGTCGCGATGCACATGGCACTGGATCGCACGCGCCTCGGCCTGGTGCGCCACCTGCGCCAGCGCTTCGCCCAGCCAGTCGCAGGTGTCCACGGTTTCCAGCCGGACGGTGTCGTCGGTGGGGCGTTCCAGCCGCGCATAGACCAGCAATTCGGCCACCAGCGTTTCCAGTTCGCAGATGTCGGCCTGCATGTCGCGCAGTATCTGGTGCCGCTTGGGCAGGTGCTGGTCCTGGCCCAGCATGGCGACCTCGAAGGACAGTCGCGCCAGCGGCGTGCGCAATTCGTGGGAGACCGCGTTGGTCAGGCTGCGCTGGTTTTCGACCAGCGCCGAAATGCGCTCGGCCATCTGGTTAAAGCTTTCGCCCACGTGCCGCATGCCGGCCAGGCGCGACAGCCGCACCCGCGCGCCCAGGTCTCCCTGGCCCATGCGCAGCGTGGCGTTGCGCAGCCGGTCCAGGTCGCGCCACAGGGGCAGGGCCCACAGCAGCAGCAGGATGATGCCCACGATCAGGCTCAACGCAGTCCAGACGCCAACGGTGACCCATCGCTCCAGCACCGGCGCGCGCGGCAGGCGGACTTCCAGCCACTGCCGGGGCTGGCCCGCCAAGGGCGCGAGATAGACGTTGTAATCGTCGCGCATGATGATGCCCAGCGTGGCCAATTGCCGCTGTTCCTCTGTGCTGGGCGTGACGTCGGCATCGGCCAGCAGACCCAGGCCCAGGCCGTAAAGCGGCTGGATGTCGTCGCGCAGGCGCTCGGCGCGAGCGGCCGGCGCAATGCTGTCGAGTTCCGTGCGCAGCACATGCATCTGTCCCCGGACAGCCTGGTACGACAGATCCGCGCTGACCGAATCCAGCAGATACATCAAGCTGCGTTCCACCAGCTGCGACCCCGCGACATAACCGATGGCGGCGACGACGAAGATGCGGATCGCGAACTTGAACATGGGGGATACGGCCGGATGAGGACTCGCGATGCTAGGCGCATGCCGCCGGGCAGTCCGCCGATATTTGTAGGGTATTTGTAAAGTTGTTTGTAGCGGCTACGCGGGCGAGGTAAACCCGCCATATGGCCCGGCCCGTTCAGGCGGTTGAATCCGCCGCGGCGCCCGGCTATAAGCATGGGGCGGGGGCAGGACCCTCATGCCCCGCCTGCCGATGAAGCCGAATCCCATGCCGCCGCTGCCTCCCCACCAAGACGAACACGTCGCCAGCAAGCCCGCCACTGCCACGCGCGAGCAGCCCGGCCGGGGGTCCTGTCTGGAAGTCTTCCTGGTATTCCTGCGCCTCGGGCTGACGTCCTTCGGCGGGCCGGTGGCGCACCTGGCGTATTTCCGCACGGAATTCGTGGAGCGCAGGCGCTGGCTGGACGACTATGCGTATTCCGACCTGGTGGCGCTGTGCCAGTTCCTGCCGGGGCCGGCCAGCAGCCAGGTCGGCATGGCGATAGGCCTGAAACGCGCCGGATGGGCCGGCATGCTGGCGGCCTGGGTGGCGTTCACGCTGCCCACGGCCGTGGCGCTGATCCTCTTCGCGCTGGGGCTGGCGCAGTTCGGCTGGCTGTCCGCGTCGGGCGCCATCCATGGACTGAAGATCGCCGCGGTGGCCATCATTGCGCAAGCGGTCTGGGGCATGGGCCGCTCGCTCTGTCCTGACCGCGAACGGGCGGGACTGGCGGTGGCGGCGGCGCTCATCACCATCCTCATGCCGACGACCCTGGGGCAATTGAGCGCGATCCTGCTGGGCGCCATCGCCGGCCTGGCCGCGCTGCAGGTGCCGCCGCGACCTGCGCTGGCGGTGCCGCCGTTGAATGTGTCGCGCCGCGCGGGATTCACGGCCCTGGCGCTGTTCGTGCTGCTGCTGGCGGTCTTGCCGGCCTGGGCGGCGATCAGCGGCATGCCGCTGGCGCAGCAGCTCTCAGGCTTCTACCGCGCGGGCGCGCTGGTGTTCGGCGGCGGCCACGTGGTGCTGCCCTTGCTGGAATCCGCCTCGGTGGCGGGAGGCATGGTTTCCAACGCCGATTTCCTGGCAGGCTATGGCGCGGCGCAGGCCATGCCGGGGCCGCTGTTCGCCTTTGCCGCCTTCCTGGGCGCGATGTCGTCGGGCCCCTTGTCGGGCTGGGCCGGCGGACTGGTGTTGCTGGCGGCGATCTTCCTGCCGGGCGCCTTGCTGGTGGCGGCGGCGCTGCCGTTCTGGGAAAGCCTGCGGCGGCGGCCCGGCGTGCGCAACCTGATCGCGGGCGTGAACGCGAGCGTCGTGGGCATCCTGCTGTCGGCCCTGTACGACCCGGTCTGGACCAGCGCCATCCGCGATCGGGTGGATTTCGGCCTGGCCTTGCTGCTGTTCGGCCTGCTGGTCTATGCACGCTGGTCGCCCGTCTGGGTGGTGCTGCTGGCCGCGGCCGGCGGCTGGGCCTTGGCCTAGCGGAGCCGCGGGCGGCGCAGCCCCAAAGCGTCGAATCAGGACTGCCAGCGCGGCGGACGTTTTTGCAGGAAGGCGTCTATGCCTTCGCAGGCGTCGGCTTCCATCATGTTGCGCGCCATCACGTCGCCCGCATAGTCGTAGGCATCCGCCAGCGCCATCTGCCGCTGCTTGTAGAACATGCGCTTGCCGTAGCGGATGGCCGTGGGGCTCTTGGCCAGGATGTCATCCACCAGTGCACGCACGCGCTGGTCCAGTTGCGCCTCCGGCACGGCGTCGTTGATGAGGCCCCAATCCCTGGCCTGGCCGGCATCGATGAAGCGCGCCGTCACCAGCATTTCGAAGGCGCGCTTGGCCGATACGTTACGACTGAGGGCGACAGCGGGCGTGGAGCAGAACAGGCCGACGTTGATGCCCGACACCGCGAACTTCGCCGTGTCGGCCGCCACGGCCAGGTCGCAGCTGGCCACCAGTTGGCAGCCCGCCGCGGTGGCGATGCCGTGCACCTTGGCGATCACCGGCACCGGCAATGCCTGCAAACCTTGCATCACGGCGCTGCATTTCCTGAAAAGGTCGCGGTAATAATCCAGCGAGGGCTGGCTGCGCATTTCGCGCAGGTCGTGGCCGGCGCAGAACGCCCGGCCGCTGGATTCAAGCACCACGCAGCGCACGCCGGCATCGCGCGACAAAGCGTCGATCTCCGCCTGCAGCGCGGCCAGCATGCCTTCGGACAGCGCGTTGAACTGGCCCGGGCGGTTCAGGCGCAGCGTCACCACGCCGCCTTCGGCGTGGCGCGCCAGGATCGGCTCTTGCGCCGCTTGTTCGTTATTCATGTCGTCTCCAGGGTGGGCTATCCCTGGATAGTAGAGGCTTACGCGGCTCGGCGTCAGCCCGCAGCCAGGCGCCGCGCCATGCCCGGCGACAGGCACAGCAGCGGCCCGACGATGACCGCGCCGATCAGCGCCATCGCCGCTTGGGGCGCCATGCCGCTGTCCAGCAAAAGGGTGGCGATGACGGCCGATCCGCTCATCTGGAACAAGCCATACACCGCGGCCGCGGTGCCAGCGCGCTCGGCGAAGGGCTCCAGCGCCAGGCTCAGCCCGGATCCCAGCGCGAGCGAAAAGCCCACGGTCAACACCGCCACCGGCAACATGAAGATCCAGGCCGACAAGGGCAGCCACAGCCAAGCGGCCAGGTGCATGGCGGCGGCCGCGAGCAGGGCGGCCATGCCTACGCGCACCATGGTGTGGCGGCCATAGCGCGCGATGAAGGCGGGAGCCAGGAAGAAGGCGCCGATGTTGATCGCCGCGTTGCCGCCGAACCAGGCGGAGAAGCCCAGTTCGGAATAGCCCAGCTGCTGCACCAGCACCACGGGCGCGGCGGATACGAACACCAGGATCATCGCCATGCCGGCCATGCCGAACGCCGCGAAATACAGAAACCGTCCGCTGGCCGCGATCGGCGCATAGCGGCGCAGGCTGTAGAGCGGGCCTTGCTGTCTGGGAGGCGCGGCGCGCGTTTCCTCGAAGCGGATCGCCAGAAAGCCGGCCAGCGTCAGGGCGAACAACACCATGAAGACGAAGGTGCTGCGCCAGCCCGCATGGACGGCCAGCGCGCCGCCCACCATGGGCGCCAGCGCGGGCACGGTGCATAAGGCGCCGTTCAAATAGCTGTAGACGCGCGCGCCCACCGCGGGACTGAAGCAGTCGCGCACCGCGGCAAAGGCCACCAGCGAGGCCGAGCACGCGCCCAGCCCCTGGATCACGCGCGCGGCATAGAACACGTCCAGCGACGTGGCCGCGGCGCCCAGCGCCGAGCCCAGCAGATACGCCAGCGCGCCGCCCAGCGCAACTGGCCGCCGGCCATAGCGGTCGGCCAGCGGGCCGATCAGAATCTGGCCCACGCCGACGGCGAAGATGAAGAGGGTGATGCTGGCTTGCAGCGCGGTGACAGGCTGGCCGTAATCCTGCGCCATGACGGGCAGGGAGGGCAGATAGATGTCGATGCCCATGGGCGTGAGCGTGACCAGCCCCATCAGGAGGCCGATCAGCCAGCGTTGGCCGCGGGGGGATAATGCAGACTTCATGGCAGGCTCGGGGTCCATCGCAGACCCGGGAAAACCCGATATTATCCATGAACCGGCGTAGAATCTTCCAGCTATGAACACACCCGCCCTGCGCCCCCGCATCGTCATCCATTACTGCACGCAGTGCCAGTGGCTGCTGCGCGCCGGCTGGATGGCCCAGGAACTCTTGTCCACCTTTTCCATCGATCTGGGCGAGGTCGTGCTGCAGCCCGGCACCGGCGGGATCTTCCAGGTCACCTACAACGGCGACCTGATCTGGGACCGCAAGAGCGATGGCGGCTTCCCCTCGGCCAAGGAACTGAAGCAGCGCGTGCGCGATCGTCTGGATCCCGGGCGCACGCTGGGCCATATCGACGGCCACACCGCCGGCCCGCTGGCCGCGCCCGACGCCTGAAGCGCATACGGACCGGCCCCGCAGGAGCCGGCCCGTCGCCACGCAGCGGCAGTCGTCAGGCGGAAGACTCCGCTTGCGCCAGGCCCACACGCTGCTTGCGTTGGCGCATGGCCGACACCACCAGCAGCGCAATCAACCCCACGCACGCCACCACGAAGCCCAGGCTGATGGGCCGCGAGACGAAGATCGTCAGGTCGCCGCGCGACAGCAGCAGGGCGCGGCGGAAGTTCTCTTCCACCATGGGGCCAAGCACGAAGCCCAGCAACAGCGGCGCGGGTTCGAAGCGCATGCGGATCAGCGCGTAGCCCGCCGCGCCGAACAAGGTCACCATGGCCACGTCGAACAGATTGTTGTTGGTGCTGTAGACGCCCACGCAAACAAAGAACAGCGCCGCCGGGAACAGGTAGCGGAACGGCACCGTCAGCAGCCGCACCCACATGCCGATAAGCGGCAGGTTCAACAGCAGCAACAGCACGTTGCCGACCCAGAAGCTGGCGATCAGCCCCCAGAACATGTCGGCGTGCTCCACCATCATCTGCGGTCCCGGCTGGATGCCGTGGATGATCAGCGCGCCCAGCATCAGCGCCATCACCGGATCGCCAGGGATGCCCAGGCTCATGGTGGGAATGAAGCTGGTCTGGGTCGAGGCGCTGGTGGCCGCTTCCGGTCCGGCGATGCCCTCGATGGCGCCGCGGCCGAAGCGGCGCGGCTCGCGCGCCACCTTCTTTTCCGTCGCATACGAAATGAACGAGGCGATGGTAGGGCCGGTGCCGGGCAGGATGCCGAAGGCCGCGCCGATTGCCGTGCCGCGCACCAGCGCGCCGCGCGACTGCTTGATGTCGCCGGCTTCGGGGCGCATCGACTTCATGCTGATCTTGGCGGTGGTCACCTTGGCGTCGCCGCCGATGCGGTTGATGTTCTTCAGGAAGTCCGCCACGCCGAAGAGACCCATGGCCAGCGCCACGATCTGCAGGCCGTCGGACAGTTCCAGGATGCCGAAGTGAAAACGCATCGTGCCGGTGTTGACGTCGGTGCCCACCACGCCCAGCAGCAGGCCCACCACCACCATCGCCACGCCCTTGATCGCCGACCCCTTGGCCAAGGTGGCGCCGGCCAGCAGGCCCAGCATCATCATGGAGAAGTACTCGGCGGGGCCGAACTTGAAGGCCACGTCAACCAGCATGGGCGAGAACAGAATCATCGCCAGGATGCCGACCGACGCGCCGCAGAACGACGAGAACATCAGCATGAACAGCGCCGAGCCAGCCTTGCCGTTGCGCGCCAGCGGATTGCCGTCCAGGCAGGCCACCGCGTGTGATGCGGTGCCAGGCAGGTTCAGCATGATGGAGGTAATGCCGCCGCCGTACTGCGAACCGTAGTAGATGCCTGACAGCATCACCAGCGCCGCCGTGGGCGTCATGGTGTAGGTCAGCGGCAGCAGGATGGAGATCGCGGCCAGCACGCCCATGCCCGGCAGCACGCCGATAAGGTTGCCCATGAACACGCCGAACACGGCCCACATGAGGTTGTCCAGCGCGAAGGCGACGGAGAACCCGTGCATCAGGTTGTTGAAGATTTCCATCGATCAGCCCCAGCGGAACAGCGGAAACTGCAGTTGCAGCGCCCAGGAGAAAACGGCCACGCCCAGCACGGTCACGCCAGCGGCCAGCAGCGCCGCGCTGCGCGGCGTGTGCTGGCGGTCGCCCATCGCGGAAATGAAGACCAGCGCGAAGGTCGCGGGCACCAGGCCGCCGTATTTGCCCACCAGGATGAAGGCCATGAGTCCGCCGATGATGCAGCCCCAGCCGCGCCAGTCGGGCGGAGGCTCGTCCTCGGCGTCGTCATCGGCTGCCGCGGGCGCCGCGGCCATGCGCGCGATGATCAGGCCCAACAGCACCAGCAGCACGCCCAGGATCGCCGGGAACATCCCTGGCCCCATGCGCGCCAGGCTGCCGATGTTGTAGGTGGATGCCTGCGCGATGGCGCCCAGGCCCAGCACGATCATCGTGCCGGCGGCCCAGACTTCGCGCCGCGCGGCGCTGCGTTTGGATTGCATCTGTAGTCCTCCCGTTGTTGTGCTTTTGCCTGACTACGTTCTGAACAAAAGCTGACTTTTGAATGAACGCGGAAGTCTAGGAATTCAAACTTCCGTTCACCTTTCAGGGACACGGGATATGCGCCAAACAGGCTTTTTTTCCGCAAAAACGGGGGAAATCCCTAAGCGCGCGAGGATTGCGGGCAGGGTCGATGCGCGGCGCTCAGACGGGTGTTGCGGCGTTGCGCCGCGCGTTGTTGCGGCGGGGTATTCAGCCCTTGGGCGTCCAGGGCTTGCGCGGGCTGCCGGCCAGCGCGGCGTCAAGGCGCTGCCTGGCGGCCTGGGGCCAGCAGGCGTCCATGTCGTAGAACGCTTCGGCCGCCGGCACGTCGTCCGGTATGCCCACCCACGGGTGCTTGGAGCGCACGAAGCAATGCGCGCCTGGCGGGAAGTCGGCGGCGCGGTCCAGCGTGCCCGCATAGATCAGCGCCACCGTTTCGCCGAACCCCGGGTGATGGCTCCACAACAGGCCCAGGCAGGCCGCGCAGCGCACGACCACGACCGTCTCGCCATCATTGGCGTTCTTGTCTGCGGGATGGCGGCGCAGCTCGCCCCGCAACTGGTGCACGCGGTCGGATTCGATCACCGCGTTCATCGCAAAGGCGGTGCCGGCGTGCCGTTGGCACACGGTGCAATGGCAGCAATGCACGAACATGGGCGGGCTGGCGAGGCGGTAGCGGACCGCGCCGCAATCGCAGCCGCCCTCGATGGGAGCGTGGGTCACTATCAGTCTCCGGACAATGGGCGCATCCAGTGTATGGAGGCCCGTCCGGCAGCGGGAGTGGCGATCGCGTCATGTTGCGGGGGCATTTGCGTCATTGGCCATTGCCGGCGTCGACGCGTCAGGGGCAGGGCGCGGCCTTTGTGGTCCACGCCAGAATCGCTTGCTATTTCAGGCAATTTAATGCTAAAATTCAACATCTTTCGGCAAAATCATAACAAAACCAAGTGCCAGAAGATTTGTAAGTCGCTGGCGGCCGCGGCCGCCATTTTCGTTTGCGTTGCCTGCGCGCATGCCCCCCGCGCTCCGATGGCATCCATTGGAAACAGCATCCATGGCACGCACGAATCTCATGCATTGCGCTTTGCGCGGGGGAAAGCCATGCGTCCTGAACAGGAGAACGTTCATGTCTCATCAACTCGTTGGCAAGAAGTGGCAATTCGAGATTCCTCCCCTGGACTGGAAGGCGCCCGAGACCAATAAGGAAGCGGACATCAAGACCGTTGCCGCGGACGCCGATGCCGCCGAAGACCAGGACGCCTGACCCGGCGTTGCCACAGCCCTGAAATAGCCGCCGGGCGGGCAGGGGCGTCAGCCCGCGTGCGTCACCACGCGATTTCGCCCCTGCTGCTTGGCCGCGTACAGCGCGGCATCCGCAGCCTGGAAGACCAGATCCACGTCCGCGCTGCCGGCCGTCCAGTGTGCCACGCCGGCTGACACCGTGATTTCCGGAGAGCCGCTCGCACGGCGCATCTCCGTGGTCTTGCGCAGGCGCTCAGCCATGCCCGTTGCTTCCCTGGGGCCCGCGCCGGGCAGCAGGATCAGGAATTCCTCGCCGCCGTTGCGGCAGAGTATGTCTGTCGGGCGCGAACAGTCGCGCATCAACTGCGCCATTCCCTGTATCGCCTCGTCGCCCACCGTGTGGCCGTAGGTGTCATTGACTCGCTTGAAATGGTCGATGTCCAGCGCGATCACCGCAAAGGGGGTGTCGGCCGCCTGCAGCGCATCCACCGCCTGACGCGTGCCGCGACGGTTGCGCAGCCCGGTCAGCGGATCGGTAATGCTGGCCTGGTTGAGCTTGCCGATCTTGTCCTGCAGGCTCGAGTAGCTGCGGATCACCGCGCGCTTGAGGCGCTGCGCCTCGAAGTACCAGGCTTTCACCGAGCGCACCCGCTGCATGGCCACCGCCATGTCGTGGTGCTCGACATTGGTGGCCAGTTGCGACAGCGGCTGCGAAATCTTGCGCGCACACCACCAGATCGCCAACAGGAACAGCAGGGCGAAGGGCGCCGCGTAGCGGATCAGCGCCCAGATGAGATCGTGCAAGGGCTCCAGCGTGGCCAACGCCGGGCGCTGCGCGATTACTCCCCAGCCGCTGCGCGAGACGTGGGCATAGCCGGCCAGCATGTCCACCCCGCGCGTGTTGATCAGGCGCTGCGCGCCATCCTCCCCGCGCATCACCGCCGCCACGACAGGATTGCCGGTGACATCCTCGCCGACGCGGTCGCTCTCGGCGTGATAGATCAGCCGCCCCTCGTTATCCACCACGTAGAGATAAGACCCGTCCTGATAAGGATGCTTGCCCAGCAGGTTGTGCAGGGCGCCTTCGTTGCGCAGGTAGATCGTGCCCGACACGTAGCCCAGGTAGATGCCGCCCTCGGAATGAATGGGATACGAGACGTTGATCAGCAGGTTGCCGGCAACGGACACATAGGGCTTGCTGATCAGGGGCTTGCGCGTCTGCAGCGCCATGCGGCTGGCGGCGTTGTCGACCCGCGTTCCCTGGAAGCTGCGGATGGCCTGGCTGGCCGCCACCATGACGCCGTCGGCGCGGATGATGGCGACCGTGTTGAAGCTGTCCGTCTGCTCCCGCAGGCGCGCGACTTCCGCGTTCAAGACTTCCGGCGCATCGAAGCGCCAGGCGACATGGCGGGCGCTGTACTCCAGTTGCTGCAGGGCCGAGTCCAGGAAGGTGCCCGCGCTCTCCGCCAGCTTGGCGGCGTACACCCGGTTGGATTCCAGCGTATTGGCGATGAGCTGTTCACGCTGCACCCGGTAACTGGCGTACAGGGCGTTGGCGGTAGCGGCGAGGGCGCTGCATACGGTAAGCGCAAGCACCAGCCCGCGTAGGTTGATTCGCATGAAGATCGTGTCGGGCAGGATTCGGGTTGCGGCGAGTGCGCGGGATTTTACCCGCGCGGGGCGTCCGGCTCGTCCAGCAGCCGGGCCGCGGGCGATTCGGCCGCCGCCCCGGCGCGGAAGTAGCCCATGACGGTGGCCACGCTGGCATGTCCGGTCATGGCCATGGTGTCGCCCAGCGGCACGTTGCGCCGTCCCGCCTCGGTCACGAATCCCGAGCGCAGGCTGTGCGCCGAAAACTCGCCTTCCAGGCCGGCCAGCTTGCAGCGTTCCTGCACGATGTCCCGTACCGCGGCCGCGGCCAGCGGCTCGCCCAGCACGTCGCCGCGCCGCACGCGCCGGAACAGCGGACCTTGCGTGATGCCGCTGGCGCGCAGCCAGGCATCAAGCGCCTGGGCAGCCACGCCGACGATGGGCTTCTGGTCATTGGCGCGCACGGCGCCCGCCTGGTTGGTCTTGGAATACGCCAGCGCGTACAGAAACCCCTCGGCCGTGCGCCGCGTGTTTTCCATCGTGGCATGAACGACTTCGGAGCGCCTGCGCCCGCCGCTGGCCCAGGCGAACAGCAGCAGGGCGCGGTCACGCATGCCACGCAGGGAATCGTCACAGGTGGCCAGCATGGCCTCCAGCGGTTCGCGCGTCAGTGCCACCTTCTTGGCCGGCGCCACGCCGCGCCGGGCATAGGCGCGCCGCGTCCTGGCAAGCAGCTCGCGCACCGCGGCCGCGCGGCAGGGGTTGGGGTGGCCTTGAAGTTCGTGCGCCTTGGACAGCACGGAAATGCGCTGCAGCAGCGTGTTGAGGCTGGGCGCGCCCAGCCTGCCTTTGGCTTTGAGCCGGACCAGTTCCTGATCCAACGCCAGCGGCAATTCCCATTTCAGGCCTTGCTCGGTGGAGCGCTGGGCATGGTCCACCACGAACTGGATCACGGCGGCTTCCGGCAAGGGCAGGGCAAAGGGGCGCGCATAGCGCAGCTCGAACCAGGCGCTCCAGTAGCGGATGGCGGCGCGGTAGCTGGCGACCGTATTGGCCGAACTGCCTTCGCGCAACAGCGCGCTGGCGGCGGCATCAGCCTGGGCGTCCAGGGTGAGCGGGTCCAGAACGGGCAGCGGCGCCTGCGTTTTCAGCTGTGTCATGGTTGAAGAGGGTGGGAAAATCGCATTTCATACATGTTATTATGTATGCTGTATGATATCTAACATAAATATCAAATTACTCTCGATAAGGTTCCATTATCGTGGGTAATTATCCCGCAAATGCCGAATTCGGCACGGAGCAAGCGCATGGCCACCGGAATTACCGAAACTGACGTCTGGACCGCCGCCGACGCCTTGCTGCTGGAGGGCGCGCGGCCCACCATCGAACGGGTGCGACAGAAGATCGGCCGGGGCTCGCCGAATACCGTCAGCCCCTATCTGGAAACCTGGTTCCGGGCCTTGGGCGCGCGCATCAAGGACCCGGGCGCGTTTGCAGCGCCGGCTGCCGTCCCGGACCCCGTGGCGCAGGCCGCCTCGCACTTCTGGGAAGCCGCCTTGTCCGAGGCCCGCGCCCAACAGGAACAGGCCTATCGCGGGCGCTGGGAAGAACTGGCGCGGGAAGGGGAGCAATTGGCCTCGGACGCCGAACAGCTGCAGCAACGCGAAGCCCAGCTAGCGCACCGCGAACAGGATCTGCAGGAAGCCCTCAGGGTGGCGACCTCCCAATTGGCGGCCGCCGAAGACCGGCTGCAGTCGGCCGAACAGCAGCTGCGCCAACGCGACGAACTGCTCAGGCGCAACCAGCTGCAGCTGGAAGACGCCCGCAGCGCCACGCAGGCGGCGCTGGCGGAGAACGAGAAGATCCGCGCCCAGCATGCGCAAGCGCTCGATGCGCTGGAAACCCGTCATACCGCCCACGAACGCCGCTGGCTCAATGAGCTGGACAGCGAACGCGGCACGGTCAAGCGCTTGCAGGCGCGGCTGGACGACGCGCAGGCAGCCAGCCAACAGCAGGCGGCGCAGGCGCGCAAGAGGCTGGAACAGGAACAGCATCAGCGCCGCCAGGCGGAACAAGAGGCGCAAGCCCTGCGCACCGAAGTCCAGGCTATGCAAGTGCGCCAGCAAGCCGATCAGGCCGCGGCCGATATGGCCTTGGCGGCGGCGCGCGATCGCGAAAGGACGCTGGAATCCCGGCTGGCGGCCGCCGAGCAGCGCTCATCCGACTGCCTCGCGCAGTTGAAAGGGAAGGACGAACAACTGGGCGAGCTGACTCGGCATCTGATGGCGCAGGCCCAGCGGCAGGACGCCGGTCATGCGCCGCCGAAACCCGCGCAGCCCTAGAGGCCCGTTGGATGCCGTCCGCATTGCACGCCGCAGCGGAAAGAATCCGTTGCATGAACCTCGGCCGCCCGATATTGTTGTAGCCACGGCCCGGCGCGCAACGCGCCTTGCCGCGCGGCATACCTGACTTGCCGCAGTAACCGGGCCTGCCGGAGGAACTATGTCATTTCGCGTGATTGCCTCGATGCTTTGCGCGCTGTTGCTGTGGTTGCCTCCATCGCCCGGGTACGCCCAGACGGCGAAGGCCAAAGGCGACCCGCTGGCGCTGGCCTACAACATGAAGCCCTGGACCGGGGACTTCGACGGCATGGTCAAGCGCCGGCAAGTCCGGGTGCTGGTGCCCTACAACAAGACCCTGTACTTCCTGGACAAAGGCGGCACGCAGCGCGGCATCATCGCGGACATGATGACCGAGTTCGAGAACGACCTGAACCGGCAGCTCAAGACCAAGAACATCCGCGTGTACGTGGTGTTCCTGCCGACCTCGCGCGAACGCCTGATTCCCGATCTGCTGGCGGGCAAGGGCGACATCATCGCCGCCAATCTGACGGTCACTGAAGAACGCCAGAAGCTGGTGGACTTTTCCACGCCGCTGGCGTCGGGCGTGCGGGAGCTGGTCGTGGCCGCGCCAGGCGCGCCCGAGCTCAAGTCGCTGGACGACCTTTCCGGGCAGGAGCTCTTCATCAGCCCCGTCAGCAGCTACTACGGCAGCATCAAGAAGCTGAACGCGGATCTGGCGGCCAGGGGCCTGAAGCCCGCCATCATCCGTGACGCGCCGGGCACTTTCGAGACCGACGACATCCTGGAGATGGCCAGCGCGGACCTGGTCAAGTACACGGTCGCCGACCGCTACCTGGCGAATTTCTGGAAACAGATCTTCCCGCAGATCCGGGTCTACGAAAATCTGGAGGTCGACAGCGGCAGCGATATTGCCTTCGCCTTCCGCAAGAACTCGCCCAAGCTCGCGGCGGCGCTCAACCCCTTCATGGAGAAGAACCGCGTCGGCACCTCTTTCGGCAACCAGCAGCTGACCAAGTACCTGAAATCCGTGAAGTGGGTAAAGGCCGCCACCGATCCGGAGGAAATCGAAAAATTCCACCGCCTCGCTGACTTCTTCCGCAAGTACGGCGACCAATACAACATAGACTGGCTGCTGATGATGGCGCAGGGCTACCAGGAGTCCCGGCTGGACCAGGGCGCCAAAAGCTCGGTCGGGGCGATAGGCGTCATGCAGATCATGCCGGCCACCGGCAAGGAACTGAAAGTAGGTGACATCCGGCGCGAGGAATACAACATCCATGGCGGCGTCAAATACATCCGTTTCATGATCGACCAGTACTACGCGAAAGAGCCCATGACGGACCTGAACAAGGGGCTGTTCGCCTTCGCGGCCTACAACGCCGGCCCCGGCCGGATCAACCAATTGCGCAAGGACGCCGCCGCCCGCGGACTGGACCCGAACGTCTGGTTCGACAATGTGGAACGGGTGGCAGCCGAGCGCATCGGGCGTGAAACGGTGCAGTACGTGAGCAACATCTACAAGTACTACATCGCCTACACGCTGATCCGCGCGCAGGGCGCGGGCGACGGCGCGGGCGCCCCACGCTAGCCGCAGGCGGCGCCGCTTGCGGGCGGCCGGTATATATACGCGCCGCATTTTCGGATAAATTCGCCAAAGACGCATTCAGGTGTACCAACCGGGCATACGCCCAACCGGCATCGATGCGCCACAAACCAGGGCTGCCGGCCCTGTCAGGAGCAGCGGTTGAATCCTCTTCCACGCCAGACGGTCGATCTCGCCCGCATCATCCTCGTCATCGTGATCCTGGCCGGCCTGATGGCAGGCAGCCTCTACATCCTGCGCCCGTTCCTGCCCGGCCTGGTCTGGGCAACCACGATCGTCGTGGCGACCTGGCCGGTCATGCTGGCGATCCAGCGCTATTGCGGCGGGCGGCGCTGGATGGGCACCCTGACGATGCTGGTCATCCTGCTGTTCGTCATCGTGCTGCCGCTTTACGAGGTGATCTCGACGCTGGCCTTGCACAGCAGCTCGATCATGGCGGCGGTCAAGAGCCTGCCCGAATACGCGCTGCTGGCGCCGCCCGCCTGGGTCCACGGCATTCCGCTGGTCGGCCCCAAGATTGCGCAGGAATGGCAGACCCTGTCGGACGCCGGCGCCGGCGGCCTGCTGGCCAAACTGGAACCGTACCTGACCAGCGCCGCGGCCTGGCTGCTCGGGCATGCCGCCATCGTCGGCGCCTTCATGATGCACATGCTGATCACGGTGGTCGTGGCCGGCATCCTCTACACCAAGGGCGAAGTGGCGGTCGATTTCGTGCGGCGCTTCTTCAACCGGCTGGCGGGCCAGCGCGGCCTGGCGGCCGTCAAGCTTGCCGGGCAGGCGATACGCGCCGTGGCCCTGGGCATCGTCGTGACCGCCGTGGTGCAGTCCGGGCTGGGCGGGATCGGCTTGTGGATCGCGGGCGTGCCGGCTGCCGGCATCCTTACCGCGCTGATGGTGATGCTGTGCCTGGCGCAGCTGGGGCCTTTCCTGCCCATGCTGGCCGGCGTGGTCTGGCTGTTCCAGAACGACATGAAGCTGGCGGCCGCGGTGCTGCTGGTCTGGTCGGTGCTGGTGGCGATGCTGGACAACCTGCTGCGGCCGCTGCTCATCAAGCGCGGGGTCAACCTGTCCTTGCTGCTGATCCTGGTGGGCGTGCTGGGCGGCCTGTTTGCCTTCGGCATCGTGGGCCTGTTCATCGGCCCGGTGATCCTGGCGGTGACCCATACGCTGCTCAAGGCCTGGATCGACGAAGTGCCGCCGCCCGCCGCGCTGGACGCGGAAACGCAACCGGCGGCAACGCCCGCGGGACACGCCGAATTCCCGCCGGTCTGAACGCCGCCCGCATCGGCTGCCAGCCAGGCCGCGGCCGGCAGCCTGCCGGGGAAGGGCGTAACATCTGCCTCACGTCGCGGGCGCAAGGCCCGCTTTTCTGGCAACACCCCGGCAATACCTCATGACGATGCACCCACTGGCGCCGCTGCAAGGCGGCTATTCTTTCCGGTCCGAACTGCGGTCCGAATCACGGTCCGAACTGCGGCTCGATTCATGGCCTGACTCCACGCCCGGCCCCGCGGCTTCCCAGCACAAGGCGGTGGCGCGATGAGCGAAAGCGTACGCCTGGCCAAGCGCTTGGCCACCGAACTGTCCTGCTCGCGCGGCGACGCAGAACGCTACATAGAAGGCGGCTGGGTCGCCGTGGATGGCAAGCAGGTCGAGGAGCCGGGCTATCGGGTGGCGCCCGGCCAGTCCGTGGGCCTGCTGCCAGGCGCGCGCCTGGAAGACGCGCGTCCCGTGACCATCCTGCTGCACAAGCCCGCCGGCCTCTACGCCAATGACGAGCCCGGCTCTGCGCGCGACCTGATCCTGCCCGCAAACCTGATGCCCGGCGATCGCTCCGGGCAGCGCTACCTGAAGCGCATGCTTAATGGCCTGAAGCTGGTCACGCCGCTGGAACGCGCAGCCAGCGGCCTGGTCGTCTACACGCAGGAATACCCGATCGCGCGCAAGCTGGTGGAAGAAGGGCGCTACGTGGAACAGGAGTACGTGGCCCAGGTGTCCGGCCAGCTCAGCGCCGCCGACCTGGCGCGCCTGCAGCGCGGCATGGCTTATGACGGCCGCGCCGCCACGCCCATGAAGGTCAGCTGGCAGAACGAAACCCATCTGCGCTTCGCCCTGAAGACGCCTGCGCCCGGCTTCATCGAATACGTGTGCGACGCGGCGGGATTGCGCCTGCAGGCCCTGCGCCGCATCCGCATCGGCCGCCTGCCGATGGCGGGCCTGGCCCTCGGCCAGTGGCGCTACCGCCTGGACTACGAACGTTTCTGACGGCAGCAGGGATGACCATGGAACAAGCGCCGCAAGGCCAGCGACCGCAGCGAAATACCGGACGCAGGAGTTTTCTGATCAACACCGGGGCCCTGTGCCTGTCCGCGGCCTTGGCCGGCTGCGCGGCGCCCAAGCCGCCGCGCCGCGCGCCGCAATCGGCCAAGCCCGGTTCCGCGGCGCCCCCGGTTGCCAGCGGCGCAGCAACGCCGGTGCCCGCGCTCAAGCCCGGTGCGCGCGTCGCCATCGTGGCGCCCGCGTCCGCCGCGCTGGATGCCGCGGATGACGCGGCCGAATGGTTGCTGGCGCGTGGCTACGTGCCGCAGGTCATGCCGGCCTCGCGTTCGCGGCTGGACGCCCCCTATGACTATCTGGCGGGTTCGGACGCCGACCGCTTGGCCGACCTGCATGCGGCCTTCGCCGCGCCGGATATCGGCGCCGTCTGGTGCCTGCAGGGCGGCTTCGGTTCGTGGCGCCTGCTGGATCAGCTGGACTTCGATCTGCTGCGCCGCCACCCCAAGCCGTTCATCGGCTACAGCGACATCACGGCGCTGCACCTGGCCATGCAGCGCCGCGCCGGCTTCGTCACGTTCCACGGGCCGATGCTGGCGCAGGACCTGCTGGCCGGCAAGCGTGAACCCACCGAATCGCATTTGCTGTCGATGATCAGCGGCCAGGTGGGGCAGGGGGCGTGGATTACGCCGCCGCCCTATGCCACCGCCACGGAACTGATACCGGGCACGGCGACCGGGCGGCTGATCGGCGGCAATCTGGCGCTGATCGGCGCACTGATCGGGTCCGATAGCGAAATCGACACCAGCGGCGGAATTCTTTTCATCGAGGACGTGAACGAAGCCTTGCCCCGCATTGACCGCTTGTTGAGCCAGCTGGCCGCCGCTGGCAAGTTCGACGACCTCAAAGGCGTGCTGGTTGGCAACTTCACCCGCATCCTCGGCGTGCCGGGCGACGATGCCCAGGCGCAGGGGCTGCTGTATCCGCTGGTACTCGACCAGTTCCGCCCGCGCGGCATTCCGGTGCTGGCCGGATGGCCCAGCGGCCATGGCGATCCGAACCTGACCTTGCCGCTGGGCGCACAGGTCACGCTGGACACGGCGCGTGGCGGATTGCGGCTGGAACAGGCGATTGTAGTTTGACCTGTTTTGCTGATTTAATGAGTCATAAATTAAAATAATGCCTCACTAATAGAACATTCTTAATTCCCAATATGCCTCATTAATAGTGCAAACCAACAAACAAAGCACTATTATTGACTCATGAAAAAGAAGATCGAACCCAGCTTCGATGCCGCCAGTGCGCTTGCGCGCCTTGGCGCCAACATCCGCACCGCCCGGCTGCGCCGCGCCGAAACCGAATCCACGCTGGCCGCCCGCATGGGCGTGTCGCGCGCCACCATCACGCGCCTGGAACGCGGCGACGGCGGCGTGTCCCTGGCGCTGGCCATTGAAGCCTTGCTGCAGTACGGCTATGCGGACCAGGTCTACGCCCTGGGCGATCCCGACCTGGACGGCGTAGGCAAACGCCTGGACGCGGTGCGCCGGCCCAGCCGGGGCAGCGGCAAGACGCCCAACACGCACCGCGCCGATCCTACCCAGCTGTAGCGCCACGCAAATCGTGAAAGCAAGAAAGCACAAATCGGTGGAAAGCGAGCTGTATGTCTACGTCGACATCCGCGGCGAGGCCGTGCTCGCCGGCCTGCTGACGCTGGACGATTCGGATGAAAGCCGCTTCTACGCCGAGTTCACCTATGTGCAGTCCTATGTGAACGATCAGCGCGCCTTTGCGCTGGATCCGCTGAACCTGCCGCTGGTGGACGCGCGCACCACCTTCCGCACCGAAAGCCGCTACGAAACGCTGGGCGCGATCTTTGACGCCGCCCCCGACGCATGGGGCCGCAACGTCATGCGCGTGGACAACGCTGGCGCCCGCGTGACCGAGGACGAAGTCCTGCTCAAGGGACGCGGGATGGGCGTGGGGGCGTTGTTCTTCAGCGCCCGCCGGCTTACGCCGAACATGCGCAAGACCTATCGCCTGCCGGAACTCAGCCAGGTGGAATCGCTTGCGGACCTGCTCACCGATATCGATCAGGGCGTCAAGCCCAAGGGCCTGTACCGCGACATCCTGGGCAGCTCCTGGGACATCGGCGGCGCGCGCCCCAAGACCATCGTGCGCGACGAGCGCGGCGAAATGTGGATCGCCAAGTTTCCGCGCAAGGGGGATTCCTACGACCGCCAGCGCGTCGAATACGCCAATCTGCAGATGGCGCGCGCCATCGGCCTGACGGTGCCCGAGATCCGCCTGGCTGAAACGCATCTGGGCGCGGTGCTGCTGACGCACCGCTTCGACCGCGAGCTGCTGCCGGCCGGGCAGGGCGCGACTCCCATCGTCGCGCGCCGCCATTTCCTCAGCGGCGCCTCCCTGATCAGCCCCTCGGCGCAGATCGGCAAACGCGAACTCGACGAGGCGCGCGGCAAGGCCACGTACTCCTACGCGCGGCTGGCGGACGTCACGCGCCGGATTTCGTCCAACCCGGTGCGGGACTTGAAGGAGCTGTACGCGCGCATGATCCTGAACGTCGCCGTCCACAACACCGACGACCACTTGAAGAACGTCGGCTTCCTGAAGGACGAGGGCGCGCAGACCTACCGGCTGTCGCCCCTGTTCGACGTGGTCACGCAGGAAGGCTCCGCCAGGCACTACCTGCACATCGGCGCAGCCGGCCGGGAAAGCTCATTCCAGAACTGCCTGAGCGAATACCGGCGCTTCGGCCTGCGGTCTGAAGCCGTCGCTCGCGGCATCCTTGAGCACGTGCGCGAGGTGGTGGAGCAACGCCAGCGCTACTACGCCATGGCCGGGATGACGGCGCAGGAAATCGGGCATGTGGAAGCATCCTTGACGGCCTGGCGCCACGCGGCATAACCCGTCCGCGTCGCGGCCCTACACCCGCTTGGCCGACCAGTTCCCCCGGCCGGCGGCGCTGCCGCTCATCTGCTTGCCATTCACCGTCCCGGTATAGCGCACGCCGTTGGCGACAAAGGAGATCTCGGCGCCATTCAGCCGCGCCTCCGAAATCGGCGCGCCGCCCAGCTTGCCCGACAGGCGCTGGTAGCGCTGCTCCAGCTGCAGGGGCTGGCCGTCCACCTCCCAGTTGCCCGCCACCTTGGCGGGCACGATCCACAAGAGCGCCGTGCAGTAGGTGTTGCAGTCCTGCCGGATGGTTTCCTCGGCGTCCGGCTCCCAATCGCCCATGCGGAAGGAGTTCGACACGATGCGGGTGCCGGGCGCCAATTCCAGCAGCTTGGGCCGCAGTTTTTCGTTGATGGTAGACAGCAGGAACATGGTGATCACGTCCGCCTGCGACAGATCGGTGGCGAACAGGTCCGCCGTCACGAAGGTGGCGCGGTCGGCAACGCCGGCGCGCTGCGCGTTGCGGCGCGACAGTTCGACCAGGTCCGGGTTGTACTCGATGCCCTGGGCCGTCAGGCCGCGCTGGGCCGCGGTGATGACGGTGCGCCCGTCGCCCGAGCCCAGGTCCATCAATTTGTCCTTGGGCGTGACCTTGGCCATGTCCAGCATGGTATCGACCAGGGCCTGCGGCGTAGGCACCCAGATGACGTCCTTGCCGTCCTGGCCCACGTCCGGCACGTACTCTTTCTGTTCCGAGGGCTGCACGGCGGCGGCCAGCGACGGCAGCGGGACGCATGCCAGGGCCAGCGCGGCCGCCGACGCGAGCACGGCGCCGCGCAGGGGCGGCATGGCGCTACGGGCGACGGATCTGAAGGACTGAATCGCGATGTGCATGATGTGGACTCCTTGCAGGTAAGGCATGCGGACGGGATCGCCGCCCCGGGGAAACCTTGGTCAGGCCCGCGGCGGCGCGGGCCCCAGCAGGCGCAGCAGCGGCAGGCCCGCCGCCAGCACCGCCAGCCCGATCAGCGCGCCGGCGCCGGCGTACATGGCGCTGGAAACCACCAGGCCGGCGCAGGTCAGCGCCAGCAGCAGCGGGGGCAAGGGATAGAGCGGCACGCGGAACGGGCGCGGCCGATCCGGATCGATGCGCCGCAGGCGCCACACCGAGGCCGCAACCAGCAGCATGAAGATCCAGAACACCGGTGCGGTATAGGCCACCAGGGTCTGCACGCTGTTCTGGCTGAAGGCGCCCAGCGCGATCAGCGCAAGCGTGATCGCGCCCTGGACCAGCAGTGCGGATGCGGGCGTCTCGCCTTGCGCGTTCCACGCCGCCAGCGCGCGCAGCCGCGGCACGTCGCGGCCCAGGGCGCAATACACCCGCGCGCCGGTGATGATGGTGCCGTTGATGGTGCTGAGCGCCGTGGCGCAGATCGTCAGGCTGAGCAGGGCTGCAGCGTAGGGGCCGGCCGCCAGCTGCATCACGTCCGCCCCCAGCGCCGGCGTATCGCGCAGCCCCTGCAGGCCGAAGATCTCCAGCAGCGCCAGGTTGGTCAGCACGTACGCGCCCGTCACCAGCAGCGTGCCGATCAGCAGCACCCGGCTCATGTTGCGGCCCGGGTCGCGCAGCTCGCCGCTGAGATAGGCGGCTTCGTTCCAGCCGCCATAAGTCAGCAGCACGAACACCATGCCCATGCCCAGCAGGCCCGCGGTATTGCCGGTCAAAGGCCCCGGTTCGGCAGCGCTGCGCAGCGGGCTGTCTCCCGCGGCGGCCAGGCTGGCGATCAGCACCGCCGCCAAGGCCGCCACCGTCAGCGCGGTGAACACCCATTGCAACCGCTTGGAATAGCGCGTGCCCGCCACGTTCAAGGCGGTCAGCGCCACTACCGATATCGCCGCGTGCAGGGCGGGGCCGTACGGACCAAGGGGCGCGAGCCGTTGGGCGTAATCGCCATAGATATAGGCGACCACGGCGATGGCGCCCGTCTGGATGACGGAGCAACGCGCCCAGGCGAACATCAGTCCCACCTGCCGGCCCCAGGCCCGCGTCAGGTACAGGTATTCGCCGCCCGCGCCGGGATAGGCCGAGCCCAGCTCGCCGTAGCAAAGCGCGCCGATCAGCATCACCAGGCCGCCCGCGCACCACAAGGCGATGTACATCGCCTCGGAACTCGCGTGCTGCGCCACCAGTGGCGGAAAGCCGAATATGCCGATCCCGATCACCACGCCCACCAGCACCATGGTGGCATCCATCACCGACAAGCCGGCCGGCGCGCGCGGCTGGAGCAACAGGGCCGGATTCGCGGGCGAACGCAGGGTGGGCTGTGTCATCGGATGCTCTCGGTTGGGCGCGGCGGGCGCGTGGAGACGGCGCCATTTGGGGACGGTGCCTGACAATCACCTGAACAATTTGCGACCGTATTCCGTGCGGGAAAGTTTCTCCGGGTTTTCCCGTGAGAAACGATTATTTCTCGAATTCAGCATAGATTCAGCATCATCCAAGTTCTTAGAACAGCTTTCTAATTCATTGATTAATATGACTTTAATTTCATATTTAAGGTTCTTTATTTAATGTAATTTCTCATCATTGAACCAAGCTCGATATGCAACGCCTCCCGCGCTATGCTGATTGCGCCGGACGCGCGCCACACGAGCGGCCGCCGCAAAGGAAGGGGAGCCAAACCGCAATTCAGGAGCAGCGACATGAAGCTATCCATACGCGTCGCCACGGCAGCGCTGGCGCTTTCCGGACTGATGGGCCTGGCGCCCGCCGCGATGGCCCACCACGGCTGGTCGTGGGCCGAATCCGAACAGATGACGTTGCAAGGCACGGTCCAGCAAGTGCAGATCGCGCCCCCGCATCCCTGGCTGGACGTACGCGCCGACGACGGCGTCTGGCGCGTGGAGCTGGGCAATCCCACCCAGACCAAGGACGCCGGATTCGTCGAAGGTTCGGCCAAACCGGGCGATGCCATCGTCGCCGTCGGCAACCGCGACCGCGAGTCGGACGCCAAGCGCATGAAAGCCGTCCAGATCAAGGTAGGCGGCAAGACCTACGACATCTATCCCAGCCGCATCAAGAAGCCCTGACCGGCCGGGCCATGCCTGAGCTGCTGCGTCTTGCGCTGGAACAGCTTCAGACCCTGCCGCCGTCGATCTGGCTGCGGCGGTGGAGCACGCTGTATCTGCTGGTGAACGCCGCCCATATCGGCGCCATCGGCCTGCTCATAGGCTCCATCGTTCCGCTGGACCTGCGCCTCCTGGGGTGGCTCAAGCCCGGACCGCTGGCTGTGCTGGCGCCGGTGTTGGCGCGGACTGCGGCAGCGGGCCTGGCGCTGGCGGCGTTGACGGGCGCCATGCTTTTCAGCGTCCAGCCGCTGGAGTACCTGGCGAATCCCGCGTTCGGGATCAAGATGGGCCTGCTGGCCGCGGGTGCGATCAATGCCGTGCTTGCACGGCGCAGCCTGGCCTGGCAGACGGTGCGGGATCAGGGCAGTGCGACGGGCGCCATGCGCGTGCGCGCAGGCGCTTCGCTGTTTTTATGGCTGGCTTGCCTGGTGGCGGGGCGCTGGATCGGGTTCCTGTCTTAGGAGCCAGGGCCTTGCGCGTGCGGCGATCGCAGCGCCCGGAAAATCAACGTGCGGCGTCAGCCACGGCCTCGACCGTGATGCGCAGTTGCACTTCGTCGCTCACGCCGGGCGCAAACGCGTCCACGCCGAAATCGCTGCGCTTGACCACCGTCATGGCGTCAAAGCCGATGGCCGGACGCTGCGCCATGGGATGGATGCCTTGCTTGTTCTGGCGCGCCTGCAGCACCACCGGTTTTTCGATGTTCTTGATGCGCAGGACGCCACTGATGCTGAGATTGCCGTTGCCGTGGTCGGTGACCGAGGTGCTCTTGAACTGGATGTCCGGGTACTTGGCCGCCTGGAAGAACTCGGCGCCTTGCAGCATGTCGTCCAGCTTGGGTACGTGCGACGTCAGGCGCGCCACCGGCACGCGCAGGTCGACGGCCGACTTTGCAGGCTGCGCGGCGTCGTAGCGGATCACGCCCGTCACGGCCCCGGCATGCGCGGTGGGCTTGGAGAAACCCAGGTGGTCCCAGGTCACCACGACTTCCGTGTGTTCCGGGTCGATCTGGTAATCCACGGGCGCGGCGTGCGCCGGCAGGCTGCCCAAGGCCAGCAGCGAGGCGGCCAGAAATGCTGCGTAGGTGTGCTTCATTCGATTCTCGGTATGTTCGGCGTCCGGAGGAGCCGGGACGCGCATTCCGTCAGCCCGTCAGCTTAAAACGCGCTGACAGCAACGGCACGGAAGAAGGATAGGAAAGGATGCAATACCGCGCTAGTCCGCCGGAACTGACTGCAGCGTTCCAGTTTTGATGCCAATCAAACCGATACGATCGGCGGCATTGCTGGCCGGGCGCCGCGCACCGGCCAGCCCGCCGCCGTCAGGAAGCCTGCGCTTCGGCCAGTGCGCGCTGCACGGCCGGTCTTGCCGCAACCCGGGCCAGATAGGCCGCAAGCCTGGGGAACTGCGCGAGGTCGACGCCGTCGCCCTCCAGCCAGCTGCCGATGGTGTAGAGATAACCGTCGACCACGCTGTAGCGCTCGCCCGCCGCCCAGGGGCCGGCGATCTGCGATTCCAGGTAGGCGGCGCAGGCGGTCATGGTCTGCGGTACCTTGGCCTGCATGGCGGCATGCGCGGCCGGATCGTCGGCCCAGCGCGCGCCGCGGCGCTTGTGCGCGTGCGCCACGTGCGCGGTGGACGCCAGATAGCTGGCCAGCTCCTGCATGCGCGCGAAGGCGAAAGGATCGTCGACCGGCGCCAGCTGCGCGGCTGGAAAGCTTTGCGCCACGAAGGCGAGCAGGGCGGGCGTCTCGGTCAGCACGCCGTGCTCGGTCGCCAGCGCCGGCACGCGGCCCTTGGGGTTGACGCGCAGGTACTCGGGGCTCTGTTGCTGCGCAGCGCCCATGTCCAGCTTGACCAGGTCGAAGTCGGCGCCTGCTTCATGAAGCGCGATATGCGTCGCCAGCGCACAGGTGCCAGGGGCTGTGTAAAAAGTCCAACGGGACATCCGCATCCTCTACTTTCTATGGTTGAAAAGCCAAGTCGCCACTACGGGCTGCCGGCTACAGGGTAGCCCGATCACCTGCCTGCGCCAAGCTTGGCGGCGACGCGCACGAAGCGGCGGCATTGTCTGATCTACATCAGACGGCAATCCGAATTGGCTGCGCGTTGCCAGCCGTGCGCGGGATCTGCTCTGCCTTGCGTGATAGCATCTGCGCCGATAAGGAACCGCCGAATGCATGCATCTGCCTATGCCCGTAGACGTTGGGTCGCGCTGGTCGCGATGGCCCTGTTCGTCTTCCAGGCGCTGATCGCGTCTTCGGCGCTGGCGGCCTCGGGCATCGGAACGGGCAAGCCCGGTGTCACCACCATCGTCTGCACGGCCAGCGGCCCACGCGTGGTGACGCTGGATGCCGATGGGCAAAAGCAGGGCGCGCAGCAGCACAGCGGCGCCTTGCCGCACTGCTGCAGCGCAGGCTGCGCCATGCTGAGCGACGCGCTGCCGCCCGAAATCGTGCTGCTGGCCTGGCTCCTGCCAGCCGCAGCTCCCGCGGTCCATCCCCCCGCCGCCGAACCCCACGTTGCAAGCGCCTTGACCCGGCTGCCGCAACGGTCGCGCGCGCCGCCGCCATCCGCCTGACCCTCTCCCCAGACTTCCACGACACGCCATCCGCGCAGCCCGCCAACCCGCGGGCCTGAGCGGTTGCGCCAGCGTCGTCCGCACGCAGCAGGCCAAGGTCCTTTTGCGCCGCGCGGGGAGGGCCCCCACTTCGTCACGCCCATGCGCAGACAGCGCGCTCCTGCCGCGCCTTTCTTAAAGGGAGGCGGCCGCGCTGCCCGTCCGCGCCTGCCACCGCACGTTCCCGATCGACAGACACCAGACATGACCACAAACCAAGAATTCCTGCGCGCGAGTTGCCTGGCCGCCGCACTGGCCGCCTCATCTCCCGCCTGGCCCCAAGCCGCCGACACGCCCGACGTCTACACCACCGATCCCGTGGTCATCACGGGCGTGGAACCCAGCGCGCCGTTGACCTTCACCACGGATCCCAAGATCCCGCGCCAGCCGCTGCCGGCCAGCGACGGGACCGACTATCTGAAGACGATTCCCGGCTTCTCGGCCATCCGCAATGGCGGCACCAACGGCGATCCCGTGCTGCGCGGCATGTTCGGCTCGCGCTTGAATCTGCTGACCAATGGCACCTCCATGCCGGGCGCGTGCCCTGCGCGCATGGACGCGCCCAGTTCCTATATCTCGCCCGAGAACTTCGACCAGCTCACGGTCATCAAGGGACCGCAGACCGTGCTGTGGGGACCCGGCGCGTCGGCCGGGACGGTCAAGTTCGACCGCGACACGCCCCGTTTCACCGGAGCCGGCGTGCGATTCGACGGCAGCCTGACGGGCGGCTCGTTCGGTCGCAACGACCAGGCCGCCGACCTGACCGTGGGCAACGACAAGGTCTACACGCGCATCACCGCCAACCATTCCCACTCCCAGGACTACAAGGACGGCGACGGCAACACCGTGCCTTCGCGCTGGGACAAGTGGAACGCCGACCTGACCCTGGGTTTCACGCCCGACGCCGACACGCTGTACGAACTGACCGCGGGCACGGGCGATGGCGAAGCGCGCTATGCCGGCCGCGGCATGGACGGCTCCCAGTTCAAGCGCGAGAGCTTCGGCCTGCGCTTCGAGAAGCGCAACCTGGGACCCGTGCTGAGCAAGGTCGAGGCGCAGCTGTACTACAACTACGCCGACCACGTGATGGATAACTACACGCTGCGCGCGCCGGACCCCATGAGCGCCATGCCCATGGCCATGGCGGCCGACGTGGACCGCGCGACCTGGGGCGGCCGCTACGCCGGCACCTGGGAACTGACGCCGGATATCAGTCTGGTCACCGGCCTGGATTTCCAGCAGAGCCGCCATCGCTCCCGCAGCGGCACCGATACCGTGCCGTACAGCAGCCAGAGCTGGGTCAAGGACGCCGACTTTTCCAACACCGGACTGTTCGGCGAACTGACCTGGCGCGTCGCGCCGGACAGCCGCGTCATCGGCGGCGCACGGGTCGACTGGGCTTCGGCCAAGGACTTCCGCCAGGACACGGGCTCGATGATGATGCCCATGCCCAATCCCACCGCGGATGAGCGCCGCAAGGACACGCTGCCCAGCGGCTTCCTGCGCTATGAGCAGGATCTGGCCTCGCTGCCGGCCACGATCTATGTGGGCCTGGGCCACGTCGAGCGCTTCCCCGATTACTGGGAACTGTTCTCTCCGGACCAGGGGCCTGCCGGGTCCGTCAACGCCTTCCAGGGCGTGAAGCCCGAGAAAACCACCCAGCTGGATTTCGGCGCCCAGTACAAAACCGAAGCGCTGGACGCCTGGTTCTCAGGCTACGCCGGTTACATCAATGACTTCATCCTGTTCAGCTACACCTCGGGCGGCATGATGGGTCCGGCGTCGCAGGCCAGCAATGTCGACGCACGCATTGCAGGCGGCGAACTCGGCGTCTCATACAAGCCCGCGTCCGCGTGGAAACTGGGCGCGACGCTCGCGTATGCCTGGGGCGAGAACCGCAGCGACGGCAGGGCGCTGCCGCAAATGCCGCCGCTGGAGGCCAGGCTCAGCGCCGCCTACGATGACGGCACCTGGTCGGCCGGGGCGCTGTGGCGCATCGTGGCCGCGCAAAAACGCTACGCCTTGAATGAGGGCAACGTAGTCGGCAAGGACTTCGGCCCGAGCGCGGGCTTCGGCGTTTTCTCCGTCAACGGCGGCTATGCGGTCAACAAGCAGGTCCGCCTGTCGCTGGGCGTGGACAATCTGTTCAACAAGACCTACAGCGAACACTTGAACCTGGCGGGGAATGCGGGTTTCGGCTATGCCGCCAACACCGCAGTCAATGAGCCGGGCCGCACGGTCTGGGCGCGCGTGAGCTTCAAGTACTGACGCGCCCAGTCCGGAACACTCAGTCAGGACTAACGCCCGGTTGTCAGCAGACGGATGATGCCGCGCAGGTCCTGTTCGGCCTCCAGTCCGCGCAGCCGTCGCGCCAGCTCCCGTGTCTGGCCGGCGGGCAGCGGCGGCTGCGCGGACGCGCAGCAGGCTTCGAACTTGGCGTCCTGTTCCGCCACGCCCAAGGGGCGTTCCGGACTGCCGGGAAAGGCCGGCATGTCGACCGCGAATTCGCGGCCGTCCTTCAGCCGCAATTCCACGCGCTGGGGGCTCATGGCGTTGGGGTCCGGATTGCCGTCATCCAGCACCTGGACACGGGCAGCCAGTTCGAAAGTCCTGGCCTCGGCCAGCGCGTCGGGATCGAAGTCGGGTATGCCGACCCGGCCGCGCAGCAGGGCAGTAGCGATGGCATAGCCCATGCAGAGCCGGGCCGTGGCGGAATCCATGCCCGGATGGGCCGGCCGTCCCACCAGGCGCACGATCAACGACGACGCGCGGACCGTGATCCGGTCCACGTCCCCGGGCTGCAGCGCATGGGCGCGCATGAGGTCCAGCACGGCGCCGATGCCGCTATGGGTGGCCCGGCCGGTCGGGTAGGGCTTGTGGCTCATGCGGGTGATCTGGAACACCCGGCCCACGTCCGCGCGAACCGCGTCCCAGTCGGCCTGGCCGGCGTCATACAGCGCGAAGTAGCCATAAGGGCCTTCCAGGATGTCGCGCGGACCGGGAAAGCCCGCGCGCGCCAGCTCGAAGGCCGTAACCGCCGCTCTGGCGTTCAGGCCGACCTGCAGGCCGACCGCGGGCGAGCCTTCGATATGCGCCTGCATGGTGCCGGAGAGATGGCTGTACGCCAGCCCCAGCGCATCGCGCGTGGCGCTCTCATCCAACCCGCCAAGCTTGCACAGCGTGGCCGTGGCGCCCAGGCCGCCGCACATGGCCGGCCGGAAAAAACGCATGGGCGCGCGCTGGGCCAGCGCGACATAGATGGCGAAGTCCAATCCGGCGGCGACCGCGGTGATCAATCGGGGACCATCGACGCCGCCTTCGCGTTCGGCATAGCCCAGCGCCGCCGGCACGATGCAGGCAAACGCGTGCACCACGGCCCGGTCGTGGATCGCGTCGAACTCCTGGTTGAACACTTGATATGCGTTCAGCATGACCGCGCTGGCCAGCGGCAGCCGCTCGCCGCTGCCCCAGACGGTCGCTTCCGCGCCCTGGCCCAGGGCCTGGGCCGCCTGGCGCAGCGAGGGCATGCGGGGATGGCGCGAGCCGGATAGCCCGACGCCAACCGCATCCAGGATGAAGGTCTTGGCCGCTTCCACCGCCGCTGCGGGCAGGTGCTCGTATTGGGTGCGCAGCAAATGCGCGACCAGGGTATCGATGGCGTTCATGCGGCGGCTCCGTCGGGCTGGACGGGAACCTGGGCGGCGTACCAGTCATACATCGCGGCGCCGGTGACGAAGGCGGTCATCGGGTGCTTTTGCAGCAGGTCCAGCATGGTGAGCAGGTCGGCGTAGCGGTGCGGCACGCCCATCAGATGGGGATGCAGTCCCAGCGTGAGGACGCGCGGACGGCCCGCGGTCCGGGCCTCGTCGGCATACAGGTCCAGCGTCCGCTCCAGGCGCCGGCTGAATTCCCCGGTGGCATGCTTTTCCACGGCGTGGATGACCGAGTCGTTCAGTTCCAGCGCGTACGGCAAGGCCAGCAAGGGCCTGCCGGCGGTCCGCATCCAGTTGGGCAGATCGTCCAGGCACCAGTCGAACAGGTAGTCGATGCCGGCCTGGGCGAGGAGATCCGGCGTGTCCAGCGTTTCGCGCAGGCCCGGCGAGAGCCAGCCGCGCGGCCGGCGGCCGCTGAAGCGCTCGATCCGGTCCAGCGCCGCGGCGATGGTGCGGGCCTGGCCGTCGCCGTCCTCTTGCGACAAAGCGCGCTGGTGGATGCCGTGGCCGATGAATTCCCAGCCGGCCTCCAGCAGCGCCTGGGCCGCCTCGGGGTAGGCATCGATGACGGAGGCGTTCAGGCTGGCCGAGGCAGGCAGGCCGCGGCCGCGGATGGCATCGATGATCCGCGGCAGCCCGCAGCGCAGGCCATATTCGGCCCAGCTGTAGTTGGGCACGTCCGGCACCGTCTCGCGCCCGTGCGGCGCGGTCAGCAGGGTGCGGGGCATGGGCTGGTCGAACGGCCAGTGCTCCACATTGACGACCAGGTGCACCAGGATGGCCCGGCCGTCCAGCGCCGCCAGGGGCGGGCGCTGGCTGGAAAGCATGAAAGGAATGCGTGGATTGTTCATGGCATCTTGCTCATGGTTCAAAGACGGCTCAGCGGCCAAGGAAGACCGGGTCGCGTTTTTCGGCGAACGCCCGCCGGCCCTCGGCGTAGTCCTCGCTGGCGAAGCACCGGGCCACCAGGGCGTCGATCGCATCGAGCTGCGCGGGCGCGGGCGGATTCATGGTCGCCAGTATGGCTGCCTTTGCCGCGCGCAGGGAGAGGGGCGCATTGGCGGCGATGGCGCGCACCCGGGCCTGCGACTGGCGGACGAAATCGTCGTCGGCGTACCGTTCGTGGACCAGGCCGCGGCGTTCGGCCTGCTCGGCGTCAAGGATGCGGGCGGTATAGAACAGGTCGAAGGCGGACGCCGCGCCCACCACGCCCGCCAGCCTGCGCATGTCGGCATAGGAGTAGCCCAGCCCCAATCTTGCGGCCGGCATGCGGAAGCGGGCGCTGGCGCTGGCATAGCGCAGGTCGCAGGCCAGCGCCAGGCCGATGCCGCCGCCCATGCAGGCGCCTTGTATCAGCGCAACGGTAGGCGCGGCGAAGTCCGCCAGCAATTGCTGCGCATCCGCCACCGCCTGGTTGTACCGGGCGACCGCGGCCGCGCCGTCGCGGGCCTGGTCGAACTCGCTGATGTCGGCCCCGGACACGAAGGCCCGGGTACCGGCGCCGGTCAGCGCCAGCACCCGGACCTCGGCGCCGTCGAGTTCACGCAGCGCTGCAGCCAACTGCAGCCACATGTCCAGCGTCATTGCGTTGCGCCGTTCGGGATGGCAGACCGTCAGGGTTGCAATGCCGTCCTGGAAATCCACCTGGATCTGGCCGCCGCTCATACCACGCCCTCTTCATACAGGCGCTCGATGTCGTCCGCGGCATAGCCCATCTCCGCGAGCATTTCGCGGGTGTGCTCGCCCCAGCCTGGCGCGGGCCGTCTGATCTGGGCGGGCGTGCGCGTCAAGGCCACGGGCTGCGAGATCAGCCGGTACTGGTGTCCGGCATCGTCGGCAACCGGCTGCGCCACGCCCAGGTGGCGCACCTGTTCGTCCTCGAACACCTGCGGAATGCTGTAGACCGGGCCTGCAGGCACCCCGGCGCGGTTCAGCAGGCCAACCCAGTGCGCGACGCTCTGTTGGCTAAAGCGCTGCGCCAGGGATTCATTGAGCGCACCGCGGTTCGCCACGCGCAACTTCTCGGTCGCGTAGCGCGGGTCTTCCAGCCATTGCGGCGCATCCAGGCACTCGCACAGGCGGCGCCAGTTGCCTTCGCCGGACGCGCCCAGGTTGAACGCGCCGTCGCTGGCCTCGAACAGCCCCATCGGGCTGCTGGTCGGATGGTCATTGCCTGCCTGCACCGGCGTGTCGCCGTCGTTCAGATAGCGCGCAGCCTGGAAGTCCATCAGCGCGATCTGCGTGTGCAGCAGGGAACTGTGGACCCATTGGCCCACGCCGGAGTGTTCGCGCTCCAGCAGGGCCAGCAGGACGCCGACCGCGGCATAGATGCCGGTGCCGCAATCTGCGACCGCGAGTCCCGCGCGCAGCGGACCGCCGCCGGCAAAGCCCGTGACCGACATGAGCCCGCCCATGCCCTGGATGATCTGGTCAAAGCCCGGCCGGTCCGCATAGGGACCGTCCTGGCCAAAGCCGGAGATGCTGGCCAGGATGATGCGGGGATTGATGGCGCGCAGGGCGTCGTAGTCCACCCCAAGGCGCGCCTTGACGTCGGGCCGCCAGTTTTCCACCACCACGTCGGCCGTGGCCACCAACTGCTTGAAGACGGCAAGGCCTTCGGGCTTCTTCAGGTTCAGCGTCATCGACCGCTTGTTGCGGTTCAGGTTCTGGAAGTCGCCGCCAGTACGGTCCGCGGCGAACATGGCTTCATTGGGATCGATCCCGGCCGGCGGTTCGATGCGGATCACGTCCGCACCGAAGTCGGCCAGGATGCGCACGCAGGTCGGGCCTGCGCGCACGCGCGAGAGGTCCAGCACGCGAAAGCGCGCCAGGGTGGGGGAGGCATTGATTCTGGCCATGATGAGTCCGTGGATTAGCGTTGCAGAATGGCGGAAAAGGGCAGGGCGTACTGATGCGCGAAGGCCAGCAGCAGGGCTTCGCTGCCGGGCGCGCCGACCGCTTGCACGCAGACAGGGCGGCCTTGCGCATCGATGCCGACGGGCAGGACCAGCGCCGGCAGCCCCAGGTAGTTGAGGTAGGCGTGATGGCGGTGCAGCGCGCCAAGGGCGCGGGGATCGAAATCGGGGCTGCTGGTGGTGACCGCGGCGCGGTCCGGCACGCCTTGCGGCAGGCAGGGCGTCAGCAATAGATCGGCGTCGGCCAGACAGGTGGCAAGGAAGGCCGCGCGCAGCGGCGCGATCTGCGACAAGGCATGGCGATACCAGACCGCCGGCATGGCCCAGCCCGGCAGCGCGATGGCCTGGGTGGCCGGCGCCAGCGAGGCCAAATCACGGCGCACGCTGCCCGCGAGCGTGGCGGCGGCTTCGGCATGGAGCACGATCTGCGCCAGACGGTTCAAGCGGTCCAGATCGGGCGCGGGGCGCAAGCCGATGCGTTGCGGATCGGGCAGGCCGCGTTCGAATCGCGCCATCGTCTCTGCCACGTCGGCGCGCGCTCCGGCAGTCGCCAGCGTCGAGGCCAGCCTCCAACGCCGCGGCCTGGATAGTTCCCGTTCGATCAGCGCCATGTCCGCGGGCAACGCGGACGCGGTTGGCGGCGTTGGCAGCAACGCGGCGTAGACGCAGGCCGCATCCAGCGCGCTGCGGCCCATCACGCCCACCGTGTCCAAGGTAGGCGCCAAGGCCGCCACGCCGTCGGCCGGGATCGCCCCCGGAGTCGGCTTGAGTCCCACCAGGCCGCAGGTCGCGGCCGGCATGCGCACAGAGCCGGCCGTATCGGTGCCCAGCGTCGCGGGGACCAGGCCTGCCGCCACCGCGACCGCACAACCGCTGGACGATCCGCCCACCGCGGCGGCGGCGTCCAGCGGATTGGCCAGCGGCGCGCCGTGGGGGGTCTCGGCCGTCGCGCCGCAGGCATGCTCGGCCATCGCCAGCGCGCCCAGGTTCAGCGCGCCGTGTTCCTGCAAGCGGCGCAGCGCCGTGGCCATCGGCCCTGGGGCTTCGTCGCGCAACGGCCGCCCGCGCCCCGGGGCGTGCATGCCGGTCTGGAAGGCATCCTTGTGCGCCAAGGCCACGCCTTCAAGCAGGCCGCCCGGACGCACGGTCAGCGCAGAGGGTTGATAGGTGCGCGTGGCGCAGTGCAGGTCGGCCGCCCGGCGCTGGAACGCCGCAGCCTGGGTCGAGACCAATGCCACGCGTGCGCCGGGCGCGGCCTGGGCGTAGTTTCGACGCATGTCGGCCACGGAAAGATGCAGCAGAGAATCAGGCATCGTCGTCCCCGCAGCCGTCGATCTCGGCCTGCACGGCGGCAAGGCGCAAAAGCGTGCGTGCGACCGCCGCTTGCGTCTCCACTGGTACCGCCAGGCCATGCGTCTTGCAGGCCAGGGCGACCCAGGCCTGCCATTCCTGCTTGGGCGAGTCTTCCATGCTCACTACCTCCTGCCGCGTTTTGCTCGTTAAAATAAAAGTCTAGTCTCATAAATATATTTATAGAAGTCAAGAAAATACTATGCCTAGCGTGAATTTTCTTACCCCCTACACCGGAGTCCGCCATGAAAGCCGCTGAGCGCATCCGCCTGTCAGTCGAAGAGTCCATCCGCGATGGCAGCCTGCTGCCGGGAGATCCGGTCGATGAACAGATGCTGATGCAGACCTACGACGTCTCCCGCACGCCGGTGCGCGAGGCGCTGCTGCAGTTGCAGGCGCAAGGGCTGGTGGCCAGCCTGCCGCGTGGCGGCATGGTGGTGGCGAAGATGGACGTGGCCCAGTTGCTGGCGATGTGGGAGCTGCTGGCGGAGCTGGAAGGCATAGGCGCGCGCCTGGCCTGCGAACGCATGACGCCCGCCGAACGCGACGAGCTGGCAGCCATCCATGAACGCGCCGCGGCCGTGGTGCGGCGCGAGGACACCGACGCCTGGCAGGAACACAACCGGCGCTTCCACGATGCCCTGTACCTGGGCGCCCGCAATCCCTATCTGCGCCAGGAGATCCTGCGCATGCGGTCGCGCACCGGCGCCTACCGGCTGCACGCCTTTTCCGCTTTCGGCCGCCTGGCCTCGTCATGGGAACAGCATGGCCAACTGCTCGAAGCCATCCAGGCGCAGGACCCGGCGCGCGCGGCCGCGGTCATGACGCAGCACATGAGCCCCGGGCAGGGCGCCACCAGCTTCGCGTCCTTCATCGCCGCGCTGCCCAAGAACCTGTTGGCCTGAAGACGCGGCGGCGGACCTCGCCCCGCGGCGGCCACCGCGGGTTAATCCTGATTATTGTATTTTTTCATAATGGCAAAATATATTTATAGCAGACAAAAACATCTGCTCGCGTAACCTTGCCCCGGTATCGGCGGGCTAGGGCGCTCCCCTGATCCGCTCCACCGAGGAACCCGCTATGGATGCTGTTTCACCGCAACCCCTGTCCGCGCCGGCACACGACGCCGCGCCGGCCGCCGACCCTGGCCAGATGCACCGCAAGGTCGCCTGGCGCCTCATTCCCTTCCTGATCTTCCTGTTCCTGCTGGCGTGGATCGACCGCGTCAACGTGGGCTTCGCCAAGCTGCAGATGCTGCAGGACCTGCGCTTCAGCGAAGCGGTGTACGGCCTGGGGGCGGGCATCTTCTTCATCGGCTACTTCATCTTCGAAGTGCCCAGCAACCTGCTGCTGCAACGCATCGGCGCGCGCAAGACGCTGGCCCGCATCACGATCCTGTGGGGCCTGACCTCGATGGCGATGGCGTTCGTGACCACGCCCACCTCCTTCTATGTCCTGCGCTTTCTGCTGGGCGCCTTCGAAGCGGGCTTCTTCCCCGGCGTCATGCTTTATTTGACGTACTGGATACCGGCAGGCAGGCGAGGGCGCATCAATGGCTGGTTCATGACGTCGTTCGGCATCGCCGGCATCGTCGGCGGGCCGATAGCCGGACTCATCATGAGCGGCATGGACGGGGTGGCGCCGCTGCGCAACTGGCAATGGCTGTTCGTGCTGGAAGGCATTCCTTCGGTGATCGCCGGACTGGTGGTGCTGGCCTATCTGCCGGACCGCCCCCAGCAGGCGCGCTGGCTCAGCGCGGCGGAAAAGGCCGCGCTGACGGCCGAGCTGGACAGTGAACGCCTGGACCCCGGCAAACACGCCAGCTTCGCCCAGGCCCTGCGCCTGCCTGCCTTGTGGCTGTGCACCGCGGCGTACTTCTGCATCGTCGGCGGCAATGCGACGCTGGCGTTCTGGATGCCTTCCATCGTGCGCGAGCTGGGCGTGCAAGGCGCGCTGAACATAGGCCTGTTGTCGGCCATCCCGTTCATCCTGGGCACGGCCGCGATGGTGATCAACGGCGCCCATTCCGACTCCACCCGCGAACGCCGGTTGCATTGCGCCGGCGCCACCCTGGTCGGCGCGGTCGGCCTGTCCTTGACCGGCGCCTACATCGGCAGCCCCTTGCTGGCGATGGGCGCCTTGAGCATCGCCGCCATCGGCGTGCTGGGGGCGTTCCCCGTCTTCTGGGCCATCCCGGCGGCATTCCTGACCGGCACCGCCGCGGCGGGCGGCATCGCCTTCATCAATTCGGTCGGCAACCTGGCCGGCTTCGCCACGCCGTTCATGATGGGCTGGCTCAAGGAATGGACGGGCGGCGTGGCCGCCGGCCTGTACGTCGTGGCCGGCATGCAGCTAGTCGCCACGGCGGTCGTCGCGCTGACGATGCGCAGGCTCGCGGTCTAGGCAGCGGTGGCGGAAGTAGTGCGCAAGATCCGGCGCCGTGTCATCATCGGCGGTGCACGACTGAACGCGCGGCTCCAGTCTCATTCTTGCGAGCCGCCCGACATCGCCGGACTGCGGCACTACAACGGGGAAGGACTCCGTGCGCCAGGAATGCAGACACGCCCGAGACAGCGCCTCCAGGGGTGCCGTGCCCGCCACGGGCGGCGCGGCACCCCGGGGCCATCCGGTCACCTGGCCGCGACTGGCCAGGCAAATCCTGATCCTGCTGTGCACGGGCCCGGCTTTCATGGGCGCGGCGTTGGCGCAAGCGGACGCCGACGCGGACGCGAACGGCGGCGGCCTGGACATGGGCGACTTCCTGTTGCGCCAGAACGGCGCGCTACCGGTACCCGTGATCATCACCGAGCCCGCCGTGGGCTATGGCGGCGGCGTGATGCTGCTGTACTTCTCCGAACCGGCGGGTGAGGCCGCCTCCCAGGGCCAGCCGGAAGGCAAAAGCAAGGCGCCGCCCAATGTCACCGGCATTGGCGCCATGGCCACCGAAAACGGCACGCGCGGCGGCGCGCTGTTCCATTTCCGCAACTGGGACGCCGACCGCTACCGCTACCTGGGCGCGCTGGCCCAGGGACGCGCAAACCTGGAGTACTACGGCGCCTCCAGCCACGGACGCAGCTACGAGGTGAAGGGCACCTTCCTGATGCAGCAGGTCCTGGCCCGGGTGGGCGACACGCCCTGGTACGTCGGTCCGCGCTATACCTATTTCCGCTCGAACACCCGGTTCACCAGCGGCCAGGCTGGCGAACTGTCCAAGGCCGAATTGGCGGGCCGCATCGGCAAGGCCGGCATGGTGGTGGACTACGACACGCGCGACAATATGTTCTATCCCAACCGGGGCAGCTATGCCGAGTTGGAGGCCCAGTTTTCGCGCAGCTGGCTGGGCAGCGACCAGGCCTTCGAAAGCTACCGCACGCGCGGCTACACCTGGCTGCCGCTGGCCCCGCGCTGGACCCTGGGCCTGCGGGGCGACGGCCAGTTCACGCGCGGCACGGTGCCGTTCTACGCCCAGCCTTACGTCGACCTGCGCGGCGTGGCGCGGGGCCGCTACCAGGACCGCGACGCGCTGACCTTCGAAACAGAATTGCGCTGGGACGCCACCCCGCGCTGGTCCATACTGGGGTTCAGCGGCGTGGGCAAGGCCTACGGAAACTGGAAATCCTTTGCCGATTCCACCAATGTCGTCAGCATCGGCACAGGCTTCCGGTATCTGATAGCCGCCAAGCTGGGATTGGCGGTGGGGATAGACATCGCCCACAGCAAGGACCAGAACGCCTTTTACATCCAGGTTGGGAGTGCATGGCGATGAAGACAGATGACGATAGTTCCATGTTGCAGGCCGGCACGTCCCAGCTCGGCAACCTGCTGCAATTCCTGGCCTGGATCGCCGAACGGCCGCGCACCTATGCGCAGACCATGGACGCCTGGCGCAGTTCGTGTCCGCGCCTGTCCGCCTGGGAAGACGCGACCGCCAACGGGCTGGTGGACGTTCCCCGCCGCGCGGATGTCGAACCGGTGGTTGTCCTGACACCCAAAGGGCAGATGCTGCTGGCATCTTCGGACGGCGGCAGGCGGACGCGAGCGCGCCCCTGACACGGCCGGCCGGCGGCTCTACGCCGCATTCAATCTTTACTTACATTTGTGGCCGCGCAAGCGGTAACAGTGTGGTTTTCTTTGCGGATTTCGTCGAAAAAAAGCACTGATTCGTCGAAAAAAAGTTGCGCGAGGTGCGCTGCCTGCGGATTCTAGTGGCGAAACTTTGCCAGTTACTACTGAGCGCGCGCCCGCCGACCCGGGTAAACCGCGCTCGGGTCACAAGAATCCGCTCATCCATGAAGCCCACATCACGCCCGGCGCACAGCCCCAGTCTGCCTTTTCCCCTGCTGCGGCAGAACACGTTGCGGCTGGCCATCGCGTCCGCGCTGGGCGCCTGCGCCTGGAGCGTAGCGGGCGGCGCACAGGCCGGCTATGCATGCGCAGGCGGCCCCACCCTGAACGTGCCGTCCGGCAACTACCCAAGCGCCCAGGCCATCTGCGAGGGCGACAGCGGCGTAGACCATGACAACGAAAAGAACGGCCAGAACGGACCGGACGTGTCGGTCACGTCCTCGGGCAACTACAACGCCGACGAGAACCAGACCCGGCTGAACCCGGTGGGCGTGGTCACGGCCATATCGCGCGGCGGCGACGGCGTGGACGAAGGCACGGCAGGAGACGGCGGCCACATTACCGTATCCAGCACGGGCGACATCGCGCTCAACGGCACGGCGCTCAGCAATTTCAACAGCCTGATCATGGCAGTCTCGTCCGGCGGCATCGGCGACCCCGCCAACGACAACAACGACTCGAACGGCGGACACGGCGGACTGGGCCAGAACGTCACCGTGACCAATTCCGGCAACCTGACGATGTCCGGTTCCTTGCCCACGCCGCGCCAAGGCCTGTACGGCATCAACGCGCGGGCCCTGGGCGGGGCCGGCGGCGACCAGAACGATCCGACGCTGGAATACGGCGACCAGGTGGGCGGCAATGGCGGCAACGCCAGCACGGTCACGGTCAGCAACACCGGCGCCATCAACCTGGGCAGCAGCGCCACGCGGCTGCGCACCTATGCCAACGGAGCTGCCATCTACGCGAATTCCGTGGGCGGCATGGGCGGCTACAACAACGGCAATGCGGGCACCGGCGGCACCGTGCAAGTGACGCACCAGGGCCAGGCCAACAGCTACTGGCAGGTCTTCGACAGCGCCACGGTCTTTGGCATCTACGCGCAAAGCATAGGCGGCGACGGCACCGCGTCGACCGACAACAGCGATAACGGCGGCAATGGCGGCGGCAACTCCGACACCTGGACCCAGAAGGTGACCGTGGACGTGAATGGCTCCGTGCTGCTGGACGTGGCCGGTTCGGCGGCCGGCGCGACCGTGCAGGGCGCCGGCGCCGCCGCCCGCGCCATCGGCGGCAAGGGCGGCAAAGGCCCGGACAAGGACCATTCCGGCGGCAATGGCGGCGCGGGCGGCGCCGTGGCGATCAATCTCTATCAGGGCGGCAGCGTCGCGACCCGCGGCGACAACCTGCCCGGCCTGGCGGCGCAAAGCCTGGGCGGGCAGGGCGGCGACGGCACCGACAGCACCAAGCTGGCCGGGCAGGGCGGGGGCGGCGGGTTTGGCGGCAACGCCAGCGCCGTCAACATTTCCACCGCCAGCGGCAGCGCCATCAGCACGACGGGCAATTTTTCCACCGGCATCGTGGCGCAGTCGGTCGGCGGCGGCGGCGGCACGGGCAGCGACTTCGTGTCGGTGTTGGGTGGCCAGGGCGGCAATGGCGGCAATGGCGGCAACGCTGGCGCGGTCAATGTGGCGACAGGCGCCGCGGTCACCACTGGCGGCAACCACGCCTACGGCGTGCTGGCCCAGTCCATTGCCGGCAGCGGCGGGGCGGGCGGCGCGGACACGGCCGAACTGGTTTCCTTGGGCGGGGACGGCGCGGGCGGCGGCGCGGCCGGCCAGGTCACCCTGAGCAACACGGGGTCCATCGCCACCTCGGGCTACAACTCGCACGGCATGATAGGCCAGTCCATCGGCGGCGGCGGCGGGGCCTCGGGCAGCGCCACTGGCCTGCTCAGCGTAGGCGGCAGCTCGGCCGGGGCCACCGGCTCGTCGGGCAGCACGGTGGTGATCGGCAATACCGGCTCCATCACGACGGCCGGCAACGCCGCCATCGGCCTGGTGGCCCAGTCCATCGGCGGCGGCGGCGGCAGCGGCGGCGACAGTATCGGCGTGCTGGGCGTGGGCGGCGGCGGCGCGGGCGGCGGGGCGGGCGGCAACGTCATCATCCAGGACCTGGGCTCGATCCAGACCGCGGGCCAATTCGGCGCGGGCGTGCTGGCCCAGTCCGTGGGCGGCGGCGGCGGCAACGGCGGCGATACCTTCACCGCATCGGTGGGCGTGTCGGTGGCGATCGGCGGCAGCGCCAGCGGCGGCGGCAACGGCGGCACGGTCTGCATGAGCAACCAGGGCGGCTGCGACGGCACATTGACGTACTCGACCGCGAACCTCACCACCCACGGCAACTACGCACCCGGCATCATCGCGCAAAGCATCGGCGGCGGCGGCGGCACGGGCGGCAGCGTCAAGAACGCCAGCGTGGCATCCTTCGCGGCGCTGCAATTGGGCGGTAGCGGCGGCGCCGGCGGCAATGCCGCCGAGGTCAAGGTGGGCTACAGCAACCTCAACATCAGCACCGGCGGCGCCCACTCGGCCGGCATCCTGGCCCAATCCATAGGCGGAGGCGGCGGCAACGGCGGCGACGCCAGCTATTACGACGTCACGCTGGGCTTCAATGCCGCGGTGGTGTTGGGCGGCAGCGGCGGCTCGGGCGGCACCGGCTATTCCTCCATCGTGAACCTGAGCGGCTCCCACGTCGCCACGGGCATGGATTACGCCAGCCCGAACATCGATCCCTCGACCTACGCGCCCAACGATTCCTTCGGCATCCTGGCGCAGAGCATAGGCGGGGGCGGCGGCAATGGCGGCAGCTCCAGCGCCAGCGACCTGGTGGTGGCGGTACCCACCGGCGAGGGCGCGTCCCTGGCGTTCAATTTTGAAGCCGCGGTGGGCGGCAGCGGCGGGGCGGGCGGCAGCGCCTGCCCGCCGGGGGATGGCGCGTGCGTCACCCAGGTCAACCTCAGCAACGGTTCCACGGTCGCCACCTTGGGCGACGGCTCCCACGCCGTGATGGCCCAGTCCATCGGCGGCGGCGGCGGCAATGGCGGCGATTCGTCCGTGCTATCCACCGTGCTGGGCGATGCGACCACGATCTCGCTGTCGGCCGGCATGACGCTGGGCGGTTCCGGTTCGGCAGGCGGCAACGGCGGCGCGGTGGGCGTGAGCCTGGGCGATGCCAACGGCGCCTATGTCGGCATGCCGCCGTCGTTGCTGACCCCGCCTGGCGTGCGCGTCCCCTCGGCATCCACCATCGTGACCTATGGCGACTACGCCAATGGCGTGCTGGCGCAATCCATAGGCGGAGGCGGCGGCAACGGCGGGGTCGGCAGCAGCAACGCCTACACCCACGGCGGGCCCACTAACGTCAAGCTGACCCTGGCCCTGGGCGGTACCGGCGGCTCGGGCGGCACCGGCGGCAATGTGGACGTGACGCTGAATCCCAACTTCGCCATCCGCACGCTGGGCTCGGGTTCGCGCGGCATCGTGGCGCAGTCCATCGGCGGCGGCGGCGGGGCCTCGCAGGGCGGCACGCTGAATGTGGCTGGCAGCGCCGAAGAGCGTCCGTCAGCCCGTCTGCAGGTGGGCCTGGGCGCGACCGGCGGTTCCGGCGCCACTGGCGGCAGCATCAATGCGACATTGCAAGGCGCCATCCGCACCGAAGGCGGCGACGCCGATGGCGTGCTGCTGCAATCGATCGGCGGCGGCGGCGGGCTGGGCGGATCGCTGGGCGCCGACGCCTCGTCCTATCCCATCCTGGACCGCATCGGCAATCACAGCGACAACAAGGAACGGCTCGACGACGAAAACAGCACTTATCAATTCGGCGTGGACGTGGGCGGCACCGGCGGCACGGGCGGCCATGGCGGCAACGTCACCGTGAACTACGCGGGCAAGATCGCCACCGCCGGCGACTGGGCCGACGGCCTGGTGGCCCAGTCCATAGGCGGAGGCGGCGGCGTGGGCGGATCGTCCAGCGCCTCGGGCAGCAAGATCAAGGCCAACGCGATCATCGGCGTGGGCGGCAGCGGCGGCGCCGGCGGCAATGGCGGTGTCCTGAGCTTCTTCTTCGACGACGACCATGGCAACAGCATCGCCACCACCGGCTACAACGCCTACGGCGTGCTGCTGCAATCGATCGGCGGGGGCGGCGGGCAGGGCGGCGATGGCTCGGACCAGGCCCAAGGCACCATCACCGTCGGCGCCTCGTTTGGCGGCACAGGCGGCGTGGCCGGCAACGGCGGCAACATCCTGACCTCTGGCGGCGGAAGCTGGCTGAATGTCCAGACCGCGGGCGACGACTCCCCGGCGCTGGCGATGCAATCTATCGGCGGAGGCGGCGGCACGGCCGGCGCGGGCAACAGCAGCTCCAAGCTGCAGCAGGACAGCCATTCCATGAGCGTCGCAGTGGGCGGCAACGGCGGCTTGTCCGGCTCGGGCGGCGCCATCGACGTCGCCACCGGCATCGCCGCCACCACGCAAGGCGCGCGCGCCTATGGCGTGCTGGCCCAATCGATCGGCGGCGGCGGCGGGCTGGGCGGCGCGGGCGACGCCAGCAACCTGTCTGGCGTGTCGCTGGGCGGGCGCGGCGGCGCGGCCGGCGACGGCGGCGCCGTGACCCTGACCTTGAATGCCGGCAGCCACATCAGCACCAGCGGCGCGGGCTCCCATGGCCTGATCGCCCAGTCCATCGGCGGCGGCGGAGGCATCGCGGGCGACACCAGCAAGGGCTTGCAGCTGGACTCGGGCGGCTGGACCCCAGGCAGCGGCCAGACGGGTGGCAACGGTAACGGCGGCGCGCTTAACCTCAATGTCGCCAGCAACATCACGACCCAGGGCGCCTACGCCTTCGGCGTGATCGCCCAATCCATCGGCGGCGGGGGCGGGCTGGGCGGCAATGCCGCCGGCGGCTTCGCCGGCAGCACGGCAGGCGCCGGCAGCACGGGATCCGGCGGGAACGTCACGCTGACGCAGAGCGGCAGCATCGCCGCCACCGGCGCCGGCGCCACCGGCATCTTTGCGCAAAGCGCCGGTCCGCAAGGTTCGGGCCAGGTCGCGGTCACCGTCGACGGTTCGGTCAGCGGCGGCACCGGCGCGGGCGCATATGGCGTCTGGATCGTCGGCGACAAGCAGAACACGCTGACCGTGGGCTCGGCGGGCATGATCATCGCCGGCGCAGGCGGCAGCGCCGTACGCTACGACGGCGCCGCCCTGCAGCAGGCCAAGACCGTGAGCTTCCTGGCCAGCGCCCCCGGCGCCAGCCTGTCCGTCAACAATGCGGGGACCGTGCTGGGCAACATCGAATGCGGCGGCGGCGCGGGCGGCATCGCCTGCAACGTCTGGAACGCCGCCAGCGGCACCCTGAGCGACGCCACGCTTTATCAGGCCAACATCGACAACGCGGGGCTGGTCGCCATAGGCAGGTCCGGCGCCTTCGACACGCTCATGGTTACGGGGAATTTCAACCTGCAGGCCGGCGGCCTGCTGCAGGCGGACGTGGACTTCGCCAACCTCAAATCGCCGAGCATGGTGGTGCAGGGCGATACCCGCCTGAACGGCCAGGTCAATGTCCAGCCCATCACCTTGCTGCCCGATCACGAAGTCACCGTGGCGACGCTGCAAGGCGATGTGCAAGGCAGCCCCGTTGCCAAGGACAGCCCGGTGATCGACTACGACGCCAGGCTGGACGGCAAGAACGTGCGCGTGCGCGCAACGCAGGCCGACTTCGCCGCGCCGTCCATGCAATTGGCCGCCAATCAGCGCTCGGTTGCGAATCATCTGCAAGGCGCCTGGAACCTGGGTGGCAACGCCGCCATGGCGTCCTTGTTCGCGGCGCTGGACATGGCCTCCCGCGAAAGCGCCGACACCTATTCGAACCGGCTGTCCGACCTGTCGGCCGGCGTCACCGTGGCGCCTGCCGCGCAGATGCAGGCCAGCATGGCGCGCTTTACCGGCGCCATGATGTCGTGCCCGGCATTCCAGGGCGGCGACGCGCTGACCGGCGAGCAGGATTGCCTGTGGGGCCAGGTGTCCGGCATCAATACCAACCAGGACGGCGACGGCGGGGTCTCCGGATTTTCGTTCGATGGCGTCACCTACCAGTTCGGCGGCCAGCGCCAGGTCAGTCCGGGCTGGTTCCTGGGCGGGTCCGTTGCCTACCAAAACAGCCATCTGAGCGGCGACGACGGACGGGTCAGCGGCAAGGGCGACAGCGGCTATGCCGGCGTGGTGGTCAAGCGCGAAACCGGACCCTGGACCCTGTCCGCGGCCCTGGGCGGCGGCTACGGCCAGTACGACATCAACCGCAGCATCCGCATCCCCGGCATGCAAAGCACGGCCGACTCGGACCTGGACGTCTACGGCGCGGCCTTGCGCCTGCGCATCGCGCGCACCTACGCCGGGGAACACGTTTACCTGAAACCCTATGTGGACGTGGACGCGTCCTACACCCACATGCCCGGCTACAGCGAATCCCGCGACGCCCTGCATCTGGACGTGGAAAGCAGCAACGAATTCGTCATGGCCCTGTCGCCGACGCTGGAACTGGGTGGCAAGGTGGCGCTGAAGAACGGCGCAACCATGCGCCCCTACATGTATGGCGGCGTGTCGTTCCTGTCCAAGGACGAGTACACGGTCAAGTCGCGCTTGCAGGGCGCGCCGGCAGGCTCGGGCGCCTTCGAGACCTCGGTGCCCATGGACGACGTCATCGGCCGCATCGGCGCGGGCCTGCAGGTATCCAACGCGGGCGGCCTGGACTTCCGGTTGCAGTACGACGGGGATTTTTCGTCCCACATACAAAGCCATCGCGGCACGTTGAAGGTGATGGTGCCGTTCTGAACGCCCCGCAGGGCTCCGCGCGATTCGATACTGCGAACGGTTCTTGGTATCATTTAGCCCCGCTGGCCGCCGGGCTGAATCCGGCCAGGCCGCCATTCCGTGTCATCGCGCTGCCTATCGGGGGCGTTCGAGCATGTCCAAGCCCCTACAGCCGCTCCAGCTACTCTGCGAAAACCACTACGACTGGCTCTGCCAATGGTGGCGGCATCGCCTCGGCCATGGCGATGAGGCCGCGGACTTCGCGCACGACACCTTTCTGCGCGTGCTGCGCCATCCCGAGGAAGTCCGCACGCTGCGCCAGCCCAGGGCCTATCTGACCACCATCGCGCGGGGGCTGCTCAACGATCACTGGCGCCGCCGCTCGCTGGAACGCGCCTGGCTCGAGGCCATGGCCGCGCTGCCGCCCGAATTGGAAGCCTCGCCCGAGATGCTGCTGGGCGTGCAGCAAGCGCTGCAACAGTTGGACCGCATGCTCGGCAATCTGGCGCCGCAGGCGCGCGAGGTGTTCGTCCTGTCGCAACTGGAAGGGCTCACCTACGTCGAAATCGCCGCCCGCACCGGCTTGAGCGACCGCACGGTGAAACGCTACATGGCCCAGGGCTTCGAAATCTGCCTGACCATGCTGGATTCCTGACCCATGGCCGCCGCTGAATCCAAACCGCTAGACGCCTCCGTCATACGGGAAGCCGCCCGCTGGCTCGTGCGCCTGCATTCCGGCGAGGCCGGACCGGCGGATCACGCCGCCTTCGAACGCTGGCGTCACGGTCATCCCGAACGCGAGCTTGCCTGGCAACGCGCCCAGCGCCTGATGCAGCAGTTCGACACGGTGCCGGCCTCGGTGGGCGTGCCGCTCTTGACGCGCCCGTCGCAGGTCAGCCGGCGCGCCGTGCTGCGTACGCTGGCGGTCCTGGGGGTTGCCGCGCCCGCCGCCTTGCTGACCTACCGCCTGTATGCGGAGCCGGCAGGCGCCTATCGCACGGCGGTGGGCGAAAACCAGGACCTGCGGCTGGCCGACGGCAGCCAGGTCCATCTGAATACCGATACGGCCATGGAGGTGGGCTACTCCGACGAAATGCGCCTGCTGCACCTGCGCGGCGGCGAAATCTATGTGCGCACGGCCGCCGACCCGGCGGGCAGGGCGCGGCCCTTTATCGTGGAGACTCCCCAGGGCCGCTTGCGCGCCTTGGGCACCCGTTTTGTCGTCCGGCAACTGGACGATGGCGACGCCCAGACCGAGCTGACCGTGCTGGAACATCGCGTCGCCGTCACCCTCGGGAATGGCAGTCCGGAGCGGATCTTCAATGCCGGCGAGTCGGTGCGCTTCACCGCCAATGCCTTTCTGCCGAACGCCCAGGCCAGGTCAGACGCGCCAGGATGGACGCGCGGCGTCCTCGAAGCCGACAACATGCGCCTGGACGCGTTGCTGGCCGAGGTCTCGCGCTACCGGCGCGGCGTATTGCGCTGCGACCCGGCGGTGGGCGGCCTGCGGGTATCTGGCGTATTCCGCCTGCAAGACACCGACGCGCTGCTTGCCGTCGTGGCCAAGACCCTGGATCTGCGCGTCGTCACGCGTACCGCCTACTGGGTCACCCTGACGCGCTGAAAGCCGCCTGGTTTCACTCGCTTACAACTTTGCCGCTACGCCCTTGTCCCTTTTCCCCGCGCTCATCCGGCATACCGCGCATTGATGACCTGTAGGGATGTGACCAAGTGGCAGTCGTAGACAAAACCCAACCCCGCGTCCTGCGCTTGGCCGGATTGACACTGAGCCTGGCCGCCGCCTTCGCCGCCGCGCCGCCCGCCGCGGCCCAAAGCTCGGCCCCGGCCGCGACGCACGACTATCGCATTCCGGCAGGTCCCCTGGACCAGGCGCTTTCCGCCTTCGCCAAGGCGGGCGGCATCACCGTTTCCTTCCGGCCCGAAGACACGCGCGGACTGAGGACGCAGGGCCTGGACGGCAGCTACGGCGTGGAATCGGGGCTGGCCAGGCTGCTGGCCGGCACCGGCCTCGCCGCGGAGGAGCAGGGCGGCCAGGGATACGTGGTGCGCGCGCCAGCCCCTGCGGCCAAGGCCGTGCCTGCCGGCAACGCCAACACGCTGGAATCGATCCAGGTCAGCGGCGACTGGCTGGGCACCGGCCTGGAAAACAGCGTGCAGACCTTTGGCGGCGCCCGCACGCTGGTCAAGCGCGACGAGATCCAGAACAGCGGCGCCACCAGCGTGGCCGACGTGCTGCGGCGCGTGCCAGGTGTGCAGATCAGCGGCAGCACCAGCGCCAGCGGCAGCTCGGTCGGCCTGCACGTCGGCATCCGCGGCCTGAACCCGCGCAATTCATTCCGCACCACCATGCTGCTGGACGGCATCCCCATGGCCATGGCCCCTTATGGCCAGCCGAACCTGGTGATGTCGCCGACCAGCCTGGGCAACATCGAAGCCATCGACGTGGTGCGGGGCGGCGGGGCGGTGCGCTATGGCCCGCAGAACGTGGGCGGCGTAATCAACTTCAAGACCCGCTCGATTCCGACTGGCAGCGGACTCACCGCCGAGGCCTCCGCCCGCTACAACATCTTCAGCCAGGGCGGCACCAATACCCAGTACACCGGCTTCCTGGGCACGCAGTTCGAAAACGGGCTGGGCGTGGCGCTGATGTACTCCGGCATGGACGGCGAACAATGGCGCGATGCCAGCCATGACCGCTACAACGACGTGGCGCTGAAATGGCGCTTCGAGCTGACCCCGACGTCGGAAATCTACGGCAAGTTCGCCCATTACGACGTCAAATCGATGACGCCGGGCGGCCTGACGGTGGCGCAGTACCGCGACGATCCATTCCAGAACACCCATCCCACCGATTACTGGAAAGGGCAGCGCGATCAGGTCGACATCGGATACCTCAATTCGATCTCGGACACCCAGGAATTCGAGGCCCGGGTCTATCACTACGACAGCTCGCGCCAGAGTTCGCTCATCAATACCGCGACGGGCCGCAACGATTATCAGCCGCGCAACAACCAGGTACTGGGCATAGAGCCGCGTTACACGCAGCGCCTGGAATGGGGGCCGACCACGCACGACGTGACCATCGGCTACCGCTACATCCACGAAACCGGCCAGGACCGGCGCTATTCGGAATCCCTGGCCACGGGCCAACGCATCGGCGCCGCACAGGTCTTCGACAACAAGACCGAAGCGCACTCCATCTATCTGGACGACCGCATCGCCTACGGCAAATGGCGCGTCACGCCCGGCGTGCGCTATGAACACATCCGCACCAACCGGCAGCCCAGCGGCACCGCCAACGACACGCCGTTCGACCTGCGCAACAGCCGCGGCCTGCCTTCGCTGAACATCGCCTATCTGGTCGACGATGCGTTGACGCTCTATACCAACTACAACACCTCGTTCGGCGCGGTGCAGTACACGCAGCTGAACTCGATGTCGGCCTCCAATCCGCTCAGCCCGGAAGTCGCCAAGACCCTGGAAGCCGGCCTGCGCTACTCGGGCGAACAGACCCACACCGAGTTCACGGTCTTCAACCTGAAGTTCGACAACCAGATCCTGTCGATACCCGGCACCAACCCGGCCGTCTTCCGCAACCTGGGCGCCACTACCCACAACGGCGTCGAATTCGCCATCGACTACGACTTCGACAGGTCCGGGCCGCTCGCCGGCCTGAACCTCTACGCCAACTACACCTACGTGCGCGCCATCCAGAAATCCGGCGAATTCGAAGGCAAGGATGTGCCGTTCTATTCGCGCCAGACCGGTACGCTGGGCGGACGCTACATGCGCAACAACTGGACTTTCAACCTCTACACGACGGCACAGAGCGGCCAGTACTCGGACACCGCCAACACCGAAGAGGAGAACGCCGCCGCGACCAACGGCCGCGTGCCGGGTTTCAGCGTCTGGAACACGCAGCTCAGCTACAAATTGCCCCAATGGAAGGGCAGCGAGCTGGCGGTGGGCGTGAACAACCTGTTTGACCGGCGCTACTACACCCGCAACGTCGACACCAACGGCGGCCGCATGGTGGGCGCGCCGCGCATGGTCTACCTGCAGGCGCGCCTGGCCTACTGATGCCCAGGCGCATCTGGCTGCTCTGCCATCGCTGGGTGGCGCTGGGCCTGGGCGGGATCCTGATCCTGTCTGGACTGACCGGCGCCTTCCTCGTGGCCGCGCGGCCGCTGGACAAGCTGCTGCATCCGGAGCTCTTCCGGGCCGGCAACGCAGGCGGCGGCCAGCCCGCATCGTTCGAATCCATGCGCCGCAACCTGGCCGCCGAGTTCGGCCCGCAAGCCTCCTACACCTTCCGCCCGCCGCGCGAATCCGGCGAAACCATGCAGGTCAGGGTGAGGGCGCCCGACGCCTGGGACGGCACGGTCTATCTCGATCCGGCCAGCGGCCGGGAGCAGGGCAGAAGGGGAGAAGACGAGGGCCTGGTCGCCATCGTCTACAAGCTGCACAGCGCCCTGATGCTGGATCGCACCGGCAAGGCCGTGCTGGCCTGGACCGCGCTGGCCTATCTGGTCCTGACGGTGTCAGGCCTGATCGCATGGTGGCCGCGCAAATGGCCGCCGTCCTTGCGCATGGTGTTCAACAAGGGCGCGCTGCGCGCCTTGTTCGACGTGCACCGCAACGGCGGCGCCATCCTCGCGCTGCTGCTGGCGGTGTGCATGGCCAGCGGCGCCTATCTGGCATGGCGTCCGATAGGCGGCTGGATCACGCTGGCCAGCGGCCAGCCCCCGGTCGTGGCGCCCAAGCTGCCGGCGCGGCCAGCGGGCGCCATCCCGCCGCGCTCCTTGGACGAATTGGCCGCAACCGCACAAGCGGCATTCCCGGACGGCGCGATCGGCTACCTGCTGTACACGCCGCGCATCGACCGCCCCTTGGCCATACGCATGCGCGTGCCCGACGATCCGCATCCCAATGGCAGATCCACCGTCTGGCTCGACCCGCGCGACGGCACAGTGCTGGCGGCGCAGCGCTGGAATCAGCTGGATCCGGGCGCCCGGATCAACTCGGTGCTTTATCCGCTGCACACGGGAGAGTTGGGCGGGGTGGCCGGCGAAGCCATCGTGGCCTTGCTCGGCCTGGGCCTGGGCGTGCTGGGCATCAGCGGCATCTGGCTGTGGTGGCGCAGGCGCGCATGGAAAGCCCAGTTGAAAATCCAGGCCCGCGCGCCGCGATGAGTCCATCTAGATGGACGCCTGCTTCATCCGGCGCGACAGATCGGCGGCCGCCTCCTTGCGTTCGCTATAGCGATCCACCAGGTAGGGCGAGGCGTCCCGCGTAAGCAAGGTGAACTTCATCAGTTCCTCGACGACGTCGACGACACGGTCGTAGTAGGGCGATGGCTTCATGCGTCCCGCCTCGTCGAATTCCTGGTAGGCCTTGGCCACCGACGATTGATTGGGAATGGTCAACATGCGCATCCAGCGCCCCAGCACCCGCATCTGGTTCACGGCGTTGAAGGACTGCGATCCGCCCGACACCTGCATCACCGCCAACGTCTTGCCCTGGGTCGGGCGCACCGCGCCCACCGACAGCGGAATCCAGTCGATCTGCGTCTTCATCAATCCCGTCATTGCGCCGTGACGCTCGGGCGAACTCCAGACCATGCCTTCGGCCCATTGGACCAGCTCATGCAGCTCGCGCACCTTGGGATGGTCATCGCTGGCGTCATCGACCAGCGGCAGTCCCGAAGGATTGAACAGCCGGGTTTCGCCGCCCAGCGCCTGCAACAGGCGCGCGGCTTCCTCGGCCACCAGGCGGCTATAGGAGCGTTCGCGCAACGAACCGTACAGCAGCAGGAACCGCGGCGCGTGCGCGGCCCGCACGGCAGGAAACAGCCCGGCCTCGCCGGGTCGATGGAACAACGACGAATCAATGTTGGGCAAATCGGCCAGGGTTTCAGACACGGACCACCTCCGCGCCGATGCGGGTCTCAACGGTTTTCTGGATCAACTTCATGCAACACCTCTATACATACGACACTCAGATTTCAATCGGCCGACGCCCGCGCACGCAGCAGCAATAGCGCGGCAAAGGCGCCAAGCCCTATGCCCCCGGACAGCCACAGCGCGTTGACCCCCCAGCGGTCCAGCGCCACCCCGAAAAGAAATGGCGCTAGCGCCTGCGCCACCCGCGCCGGCATCATCAGCCAGCCCTGGCGCGCGCCATAGCCCTGGGGGCCGAACAGCACCAGCGGCAAGGTCCCCTTGGCAATGGTCAGGATGCCGTTGCCCGCCCCATGCAGGACGGCGAACACCGGCGCCATTACCGGACCGCCTCCCAGCAGCAGGGCAACCCCGGCCGGATGCGCCAGCGCAGCCAGGCGTGCGGACAACAAGGGATGAACCCGCCGCAAGAAACCGAATTCCAGCAGGCGGCCCGCAACCTGCGCCGGACCGATGAGCGCACCCACGGCCACGGCGGCTGCGAGCGTGGCGCCCGTGGCTTCCAGCATGCGCGGCAAATGCGTGGCCATCGCGGTGCTGATGAACCAGGTCGCCGCAAACACGAAGGCGAGGAGGGCGGTGGCATACCTCTGCTGCCGCGGCTGGGGGGCAGAGGAGGGGACATCCTGCACATTGTCCGCAGGCTCTTGCGTTCGTCCCGCGCCCGGCGCTTTCGGAAACCATGCGTTCAACGGCAGGCCGACCAGCAGGTGCAATCCTGCCCAGCCCAGGCACGCGCCGCGCCAACCGAATTGGGTTTCCATCCAGGCCGAAAGCGGCCATCCCACCGTGCTCGCAAAACCGGCAATCAGCGTGATCCCCGTGATGGCGCCGCGGGCGTGATGGCCATACAGCCGCACCAGGCTGGAGAAGGCTGCTTCGTAGAGTCCGGCCCCCATCGCCACGCCAATAACCAGCCAGGCGGCGACCATCGTCCAGAGGCCCTGGGCGGCGCCCAGCAAGCCCAGCCCCAGCGCAAACAGCAGGCTCGTGCCGGCCAATACGACGCGCCCGCCATGGCGGTCGATCGCTAGTCCCGCCCAGGGACCGACCACGGCCGAAGCCACCATCGCAGCGGAAAACGCCGCATACACCGCCGGCGCCGACACCCCCAGGTCGCGGGCCATCGGATCCGCCAGCATCGCCGGCAGGTAATAGGAAGACGCCCAGGCGAGCGTCTGAGCCGTGCCCAGGGAGCCAACGACGCGTACGGGAGCGTCGAGCATGTATCAATGCCGCTGGAGGAGGCGGGATGGCGGGCTGCATGCCGCGCTGGCGCCGGTCTCGGCTCCCTCACCAGCCGCGCCCGCGCAGCAATGCTCGGTAAGGTATCCGAGCAAGCCATTCATCTGGGAGAAATCCGCGCGGTAGATCAGATTCCGGCCTTGCTGCTCGACGCTGACCAGGGCTGCGTGCGCAAGCTCCTTCAAGTGGAAAGACAACGCGTTGCGGGCAACGCCAAGCCCTTCGGCCATGACACTGGGTGTAAGGCCGTCGGGCCCCGCGACGACAAGCGCACGAAAAACGCGCAGGCGTTGGGCATGGGCCAGGGCATTCAGGGCAGTAACGGCTTGATCTTCATTCATTGATCAATGATACAACAATTATTGAACTATTTATGCATGCAGGCCCGCCGCGGGCCTAAGTAAACGTGCCTCTAGATATCGGCTACATCGCGCAGCCGTACGCCGGAGAAGTTGGCCGCACTCAATGCATCAAACATCGCGCGGTCGCAGATGGGAGGCGCTCCCATGCGATCCTGGCGGAAGATATGGGCATCTCCCACCACATCCTGTTTGAACACCAGGCTGGCTCCGCCGACGAGGCTGTAAAGTTTCTCGTCCTCGCCGGTCTGATAGTTATGCTCGAACTTGATCCTCACGCGGGAAGAGGCTTCATCCAGGGCGTCGAGTCTGCGCAGCACATTGCCTAGGTAGTACTGAGGGGCGGGGCTGCCGTCAGCCAGGCTGAAGTCGCACGCCACAAATGCAAACGCCTCGGCGTCCAACTGCTCAAACAGTTGCTTCAATGGCTCCGACACAATCCATATGCCAGCAAGCACCTCCAAATCGCGTGGCATTCCGCCTTTCTCCGGTACATGAACCAGGCGGGGACGCTCCGGATACTGATCTGGCATTCCATTAGGACGCGAGACGACATTCATCCCCGGATCGATCAGCTTCTCTTCGTTGGCGATTTCGATGCCGGGAATCCTGCCGTTTCCCAAGAAGCTGGCGTCGATCAGGAAAAATTCGCCCTTATGAGATGCGGCTTCGGCTGAAACTTCAATGGCGGTCGGTTCGGTCACGGTCGCTCCAAAGTTCATAACACGCTCCAATTACGGACAGCACGGAAACACAAGTTCCGCGACCAAACCGCCACCCTCCCGGGGCTTGAGATGCAATGCTCCCCCGAACCGCTTGGCAATGGCATGCACGATCGAGATGCCAAGACCCGCGCCGTCGTTGCGGCTTCGGCCTTGGTCCCCGCGCCAGAAGCGTTGGCCAATCTTGGCTGCTTGATCCGCACTGAGCCCCGGCCCCCGGTCCGCCACGACGATGCGGCATTGTCGGGTTGGAGAATCGAAGCGGGCAACGACTTCGACAGGCATGTCATAGGGGGAGTAGCGAATCGCATTGTCCACCAGGTTGCGGATGGCAGCCTCCAGCATCTCGCGCGGAATGGAGCAGCAAGCATCAGCGCCGTCGACGGATACCGCCAGGCGCAGCCGCGCTTCGACAGTTGTCGCATCGATGACGCTGGCGATGACCTCCTGGATGGACGTACACCCGTTCTCCGAATTGGGCGATGCTTCGGCACGCGCCAGAATCATCATCTGGTCGAGCGTACCCCGCAGGCGCTTCACGCCTTCCTCGGCACTGCAGAGTGACGATTCGGCTTCTTCCCCTTCGGTCAACCTGGCCACTTGCAGGTGGGTATCGATCACGGTCAGCGGTGTGCGCAACTCGTGTGCCGCGGCGTCGGTAAACGCCCGCTGGCTGGAGAGTGCCAGGGATAAGCGTCCCAACAATCCGTTCATGGCATCCAGCACAGGACGAAGCTCGGTGGGCGGCTTTGCGACAGCGATAGGGGTGGTATCGTCCGTTTGCTTGGCCCGCAACTGCATGCGCAAGGCTTGCAGCGGCGCAAGGCCTTGCCCGATACCGATCCACAGGGCAGCCAGCCCGCCAAGAAGCGCGATCAGGAAGGGCACGCCAGCCGCAAACAGCAGTTCATTGATCAGCGTGTTCCTTTGCTCGACGCGATCCGCTGTCGTTATTTGATAACTGTCATCGCGAAGCACATAAATCCGCCACTCGTGTCCGGCGACCATGCGCGTGCTGTAACCGGCAGGCAGGTTGTCGAAATCCGAGGCCGGACTGCCGCTGGTGCGCGCCAGGACCTCGCCGCGCAGCGCGCGAATCTCGCAAGCGATTCCTTCGCTGCCGTTGACGCGGATGGCTTGCGTGAAATCCGTAGTCTTGGCGTTGGGATCTATGACAGACCCGGCAAGCAAGCCCGAGACCATGCGAGCCGACATGGCCAGGCGGCCATCAAGCGTGCGGGCAAGGTCGGCGCGCACGCCCAGCATCATCCAGGCCGCCGCCGCCGCCCACAAGACCATGAGAGAAAGTCCTGCAATCAGGACTGCACGAAGACGCAAACTCATGCGTCGAGCCTCCAACCCAGCCGAAATCCCAATCCACGCGACGTTTCAATCACGTCAGCGCCAAGCTTGCGGCGCAGGTTGTGGATATGAACGTTGAGCGCGTTGCTGCTCACTTCCTCGCCCAGCCCGTACAGGCGTTCATTGAGTAGATCAGGAGGGATCCACCGCGCATTGGCCGCGGCCAGATGCGCCAGCAGATCCACCTCGCGACGCGATAGCGAAATGGCTTGGCCTCCCAACCAAGCCAGGCCGCTTTCGGGCTCCAGACGCAAAGGTCCCGCCACAATGATCTGGGCTGCGCGCCCCTGTGTGCGCCTGACCAGCGCATGCAATCGCGCTGCCAGTTCGCGCAAGTCAAACGGTTTGGTCATGTAGTCGTCGGCGCCTTGTTGCAGGCCCGCGATCCTGTGGTCGATGGCATCCCGGGCGGACAGTATCAGCACGGGCAAACACGGTTCAATGCTACGCACGGCAGAGAGCAATTCCATTCCGTCACGGTCCGGAAGTCCCAGGTCGAGCACCAAGGCATTGAAGGAGTTTTCCGTTTGGGCGGCTTCAGCGTCAACGGCAGTGCAAACGTGATGCACCGTGATGCCATGCGCGCGCAAGCCAGCCACGATTCCTTTGCCGATCAGTTCATCGTCTTCTACCAGCAATACCCGCATTTGAATCCCGATTCGTTGCAACCCAGGGCCCATATGTTAGGCCAGAACTTTTCAGCCAAGAATGGCCGGCGCCTTGATTTCCGTTCGTTCCGCGCCTGCTTTCCCTTCTTTAGTTTCGGTTAATCGATCTCCTCCATCATGGCTGGATAAGCTCCCCTGCGCCTCAACATGAGGGCGGTTGGGGAAGGCCGACTATTGCCCCGGAGGAATGAGGTTGTTGGTATATCGACGAGTACTGGCCGTTGTGTTTCTGTTTTTTTTCGCCATCGGCAGTGCATGGGGGAGTGCAGGCCTGTTTTCCTGGCAGGAAGAGGCTGAATTTCTGGATCCTGTCGATGTATTCAAACTGGCGCAGGTGCAGCAGCAGGGGACGGAACTGGCGGCGCAAGGACACATTGCCGAGAACTACTATGTCTATCGCCACTCATTGAAGCTGGTATCGGGGCAGGGTGAGGAAGTCCGCCTGGATCTTCCCCCTGGTACGCCCAAGAATGACGAGTTCTTTGGCGATACGGAAATCTATCTTGGAGATGCGCTGCGACTGCGCTTTCCCGCCTCCGTCACAGGTCCGTTGACACTGCATTGGCAAGGCTGTGCGGAAGGGGGCATCTGCTACCCCCCGCAGACCATGGCCTTGAACTTGCCCGCGACGGCGGCGGGAGCCAGCAGCGCTGCCGCGCCTTCCGCCACCGCCAGTCAACCGAAGGCGGGCGCCGGCGGCGCGGCCAACGTCGCCGAGGACCAGGCTGCTGCCCAACGCCTGGCGACGCTGGGGCCGATCGCAGGCACATTGCTGTTCTTCGGCTTCGGCCTGCTCCTGGCTTTCACGCCTTGCACCTTGCCGATGATCCCCATCATCTCCAGCATGGTCGTGGGCGCTCAGGCCAGTCCGCGGCGCGCTTTTGTCACGTCCCTGTCGTATGTGCTGGCAATGGCCGCCACCTATGCCGCCGTGGGCGTGGCCGCCGGCTTGGCAGGCGCGAATCTCCAGGCGACCCTGCAATCCCCCTGGCTGCTGGGAGCGTTCGCGGCCTTGTTCCTGATTCTCGCCAGTTCCTTGTTCGGAATGTTCGAACTGCGCCTGCCGTCCGCCTTGTTGAACCGGGTCGGATCCGCCAACCAGGGGCGCGCGGGCGGAAACGTGGTCGGCGCTGCGGCGCTGGGCTTCTTGTCGGCATTGCTGGTCGGGCCATGCATGACCGCGCCCTTGGCGGGAGCGCTGCTCTACATCAGCCAGACCGGCAGCGCGCTGTATGGCGGCCTGGCATTGTTTGCCCTGGGCCTGGGCATGGGCCTGCCGCTGCTGGTGATCGCCATATGCGGCGCCCGCGTACTGCCCAAGCCGGGAGCGTGGATGGATCGCGTGCGCATCGCGTTCGGCTACGTGATGGTCGGGATGGCAGTGATGATGCTCGATCGCTTCCTGCCAGCCACCTTGAGCCTGGTGCTCTGGGGGGCCTGGATACTGTCCATCGCCATCGGCCTGCTGGCCTGGGCGCAAGCGGTCGCGCAAAAGCTGCGCCTGATGTGGGCCTTGCGCACACTGGGAGCCATCGCAGGCCTGTGGTCCATTCTCATGCTGGTGGGCGCCGCGTCGGGCGGTGATTCACTGTCGCAACCGCTGGCGCACCTGCGCGCCGCCTCGTCGGCCGCCGTGCCAGCCATCGCCAACAAGCCAGCCTACGTCGAGGCCAAGTCGGTCGAGGACGTGGACAGGCGCCTGGCGGACGCGGCCGCGCGCGGCCAATGGACCTTGATCGACTTCTACGCCGACTGGTGCATCAGTTGCCACGTGATCGAACGCAATGTGTTCGGCGACCCCGCTGTGGCGCAGCGGCTGGCGCGCATGCAGGTGCTGCGGCCGGACGTGACACGCAACGACGCAACGGATCAGGCCCTGCTCAAACGTTGGGGCGTCATGGGGCCGCCCACGCTCATCCTGGTGGGACCCGACGGCACGGAGCGCCGAGACCTCCGCGTGGTGGGCGAGGTCAGCGCCGCTGATTTCCTGGGGCGACTGAACAAGGCGGGAACGCCATGATAGGCATCGGTCCCTTCTCCATTCAAAGCATGGGCGTCTTCGCGGCTGTACTGTTTTCCTGGCTGGTGACCCGCGCGCTGGCCAAACGCCTGCCGGACGCTTCTCATCGGCTTGCCGGCGCCGTGCTGCTCGACGGCGTGTTTTGGGGCATTGTGGCGGCGCGCCTGGGATACATCGCCTTCTGGTGGGAAGACTACTTCGCGGCTCCCATGGCGCTGATCGCAATCGGCGATGGCGGATACTACTGGTGGGTTGGGGTGCCAGCCACGCTGGCCTTCGTCTGGTGGCGGACCCGTACCATGCCGGCGCCGCGCCGTCCCATATACGCGGGCATATTGGCCGGGGTCGTGGCCTGGTTCGCAGGCGGCGCGCTGCTGCCGCTGCTGCTCGAGCCGCCGCGTCTGCCGGACTTGCAGTTGCAAACGCTGGATGGGAACCCCATCGCGCTGAGGTCATACGAGGGCAAACCGCTAGTCGTCAACCTCTGGGCGAGCTGGTGCCCGCCTTGCCGCCGTGAGATGCCCGCCCTGGAACAGGCGCAGTCCGAGTTCCCGGGCGTCAGCATCGTCCTGGTCAATCAGGGGGAGGGCGCGCAACAGGCGCATGACTTCATCCAGAGCGAAGGCCTGGCATTGCGCAACGTCTTGCTCGACCCTGCGTCCGCGTCCATGCGGGCGGTGAATTCGCGCGGCCTGCCCACGACCTTGTTCTATGACGCGCAGGGACGCCTGGTGGATACGCATCTGGGCGAGATCACCATGGCAGCCCTCAAGGACAAGATGTCGCGGCGTTTCGATATGCCCCGAGACGGCATCCAAGATTTACCCAAGTAAGGAATGACCATGTTTGCATTGCGTATGCGTATTTCATCCATCGCAGCCATCCCGCTCGTGCTGGCAGCCGGCTACAGCCAGGCCCAGACCGGAGCTCGACCGCCGGCCATCCAGGCACTGGAAGCGCAAGGCCTCACCATCGTGGGAGAGTTCGATGTGGAAGGTGGCCTGCGCGCTTTCGCCGGCACGGCAGAAGACCGCCCCATCGCCGTCTACCTCACCAGCGATGGCAACGCCATCGTGGGCACGCGCCTGGACGCCAATGGCAAGCCCATCGACCGGATGAAGCTGCGGGACCTGGTTGAAAAGCCGATGGGCGAAAAGACGTGGAGTCAACTGGAATCCGCGACCTGGGTACAGGACGGCAAACCCGACGCGCCCCGCATTATCTACACTTTCTCCGATGCAAACTGTCCCTACTGCCACCAGTTCTGGGAAGCAGCGCGCCCCTGGGTGGACGCCGGAAAGGTGCAGCTTCGCCATCTGCTCGTGGGCGTGATCCGGGCAGACAGTCCGGCAAAGGCCGCGGCTATCCTTGGCGCTCCCGACCCAACGGCCGCACTGATCGAAAACGAACACAAGTTTGATCAGGGCGGCATCAAGCCTGCCGACAGCGTCCCCGACGCTGTGCTCCAGACCCTCGAAGACAACCACATGCTGATGCTGTCGAGCGGGTTCCGAGGCACGCCCGGCATCGTGGTGCGGGAGAACGACGGCTCGGTCAAGAAATTCAGGGGCATGCCCCAGGGCGCGCAATTGGCCGAGGTGTTGGGGCCGCGTTGAATCCAAGACGGGATCCGCCTTGGACGCCAAGACACGCAGGCGAGGAGGGCGGTGGCGAAAACCTATGCCTTCCGCGCTCGGATTCCATGCCCTGGCCCATGACGATGCCGGTGATGAATATCCGGATAGTGGGGATGCGTGTGCGTCAGCGCTTCATGACGGTGCGGGTGCGTATGCGGCTCCGCGCCATCCCAGGCAAAGGGATGCGCGTGCTGGTGGTGCTCGTCGTGCACGTGACGGTGGCTATGTTCCATGGCTTCGTGGGAATGTTCGTGCGCATGCCGTTCGCGCAGGTGCAACCACACGCCCAGCGCCATCAGGGCGGCCGCCGGCCAGAATAGAAGGCCCGGATTCTCGGGCCACAAGATGAAGGAAATGATCACCCCGACTAGCGGCGCCACTGAAAAGTAGGCCCCAGTCCTGGCGGTTCCCAGCGTTCTTAGCGCCAGGACGAATAGCGTCAGGCTCAGGCCGTACCCCAGAAATCCCACGACAAGACTGGCCCCCAGCATGGTAACCGGCGGAAGTTCGGCGCCACCAAGCAGCGCCAGGATCGTACTGACCGCTCCGGCAGACAAGCCTTTCAGACCGGCGATCAGCATGGCGTCATTGGTGGCGACCCGACGCGTCAGGTTGTTGTCTATGGCCCAGCAGAGACAGGCCCCAACTATGAGCAGCGCCCCGAGTGACGGCGCCGTGCCGCCCGGCTCCCAAGACAGCAGTACGCCGCCGAGCACGATCGCGACCATGCCGAGCACGATCTGGCGGTCGGCGTTTTCCTTGAACACGCACCACGCGATGATGGCCGTGAGCACCCCTTCGATATTCAGCAAGAGCGAGGCCGAGGCGCCGCTCGTCTGGGTCAGCCCGAGCATCAGCAGCGCCGGGCCGAGCACGCCGCCTGTCGCAATCGCACCCGCCAGCCAGGGCAGGTCTGCGCGCGGAATGCGCAAGCCAGGCGCATCCCCCGGGCTGTGGCCGCGGCCGATGTGACGTAGCGCCAGCAGGATGCCGAGACCCAGCCCGCTGCCCAGATAGAGAAGTCCAGCCAGCAGCAACGGTGCGACGCCTTCGACCAAGGTTTTGGCGAATGGCGTGCTCGCGCCGAACAGGAGCGCCGCGGCCAGCGCGGGGGATGCTGAGCGGATCGACATGTGGACGTGATGGCGGGAACGGCTTGGAGGGCAAGCGTACGCCCCATTTACTTCCGATTAAACAGACAATAAACGAACTGCTGGCTGGTACCGAAGGGCGTCTGGTGAGATTCTACCGTGCTGTCCATAAGCGCGAAGCCAGCTCCAAACTCCGCCTGAAGCGCCGCGGCATCGTAGCGGACGGTATCCAATCCGCTGCACTTGAGCGGGCCATCGGGTCCGAACGTTGCAACAACGAGGAAACCATCCGCTTTCACCGACTGCGTCGCCTGCGCAATGTACGCTTGGCGGTCGGCTGGATCCGTCAGGAAATGGAAAACAGCGCGATCATGCCAAACGTCGTAGCGAGCGGAGGGCAGGGTAGCGGTAGTCACGTCAGTGACCAGCCATTCCACACTCGCGGACTTCGTCCCCAGTCGTTCCCGCATCGCCTGAATGGCCGTTTCCGAAATATCCAGCACGGTCAGATCCCGGTAGCCGAGAGCCAGCAAATCATCTGCCAGTGTGGCTTCGCCGCCGCCAACATCGATGATTGCGGCCTCGGGCATCGGGGCCACGTGCTGGATCATGCGCAAAGACGTATCGAGATGAGCGGCGTACCAACTCACCGCATCCTCGGATTTGGTGCGGTAGACATTGTTCCAGTGATTCTTGTTGCTCACGCTGCATTCCTCTTCATTGTCGACCCAAATGTAGTACGTGTTTGGCGGGTGTTCTGCGCGCGCTGCTGATGCCATGCCATGTCAACACAACGGCAGCCGCGGCCAGCCAGGGCAACAACAGCCCATTGAGTGTCTGCCAACCGAATTTCTCCAGTAAGCCTGCAGCGCCAAACGAACATGCAAGGCCAACCGCAAAAATGGTCATGTCATTGGTGGCTTGGGCCCGACTCTTCTCCGCCGGCGTGTACGTCGTCGTCAGGAGCGTGGTCCCGCCGATGTATAGAAAATTCCAACCCACACCCAGCAACACCAGGGCCGCTGCAAACGAATGGAAAGAGGTGCCCGTCCAGGTCATGAAAACGTGGCTTGCCAATAGCGCAACGCCGACGAACATGATCCGGGTTACGCCGAAACGGGCTATCAACGCTCCCGTGAAGAATGAAGGAAGGAACATACCCAGGACATGCAACTGGATCACGGTGGACGCCGCCGACAGTTCGTGGCGATGATGGAGCATGGCGAGCGGGGTCGCCGTCATCGCCAGGATCATGATCCCGTACCCGGTGACCGCGCCGAACAGCGCAACCAGGTAGGCGGGCTGGCTCACAATGGCGAACCAGCTTCGCCCCGTGGCCGTATCCGCATGGTCGATATGAGAGTCAGGCATGCGCAACCCCGTCAGTGCGCAGGTCGCCACCAGGGAGACTACGGCCAAGATGAGGAACGAACCGGTGTAGACCGGTTGCAGGAGCGGACCGCCATATCGGGCCAAGGAGGGCCCGAGCAAGGCGGCGACTATCCCGCCAGCGAGGACTAGCGAGATAGCGCGTGAGCGGAATCTCTCGTCCGCGACCTCGCTGGCCGCGAACCGGTAGAACTGGGCAAATGCCTGGTACGCGCCCACGAGGAAAGTGCCGGCGCACAGTATGGGCAGCGATGCCAGCCAGACGCCCAGGGCGGCGATCAGCCCGCCCAGGACTCCAAGAGAGGATCCGGCGAGAAAGCCTGCCCGGCGGCCAATTTTCGCCATCCAGGAGGATGCTGGAAATGTGCTTAGCGCTGTCCCGAGGAACATCGCAGCGATCGGGGTCGTAGCCAATTCTGGACGGCTCGCTACAAGGCCGCCAGCCAATCCACCTACGGTCATTACCAAGACGGAAGCGGTTTGAAACAGGGCTTGCGCCGTCGCCAGGATGAACACCTGGCGGTGCATGGTGTAGCCGCTCATCGACTTGAATTCCTCACTGCAACTGGTCAAGGTCTGCTCGCGGCTGCTGGGCCGTGAGTATGAGGTTGGCAGTGTGATCGTTTCAGATTTATTATTCAAACGAATAATCTATAGAATCAACCCCAATAAAATTAATGGAAAGAATACCGATCGATGTCCGTCATCTTCAAACCCTGATTGCATTGCGGGATAGCGGCAGTGTCTCCAAGGCGGCGAGCTGGCTACGCTTGACGCAAGGAGCGCTCTCGCACCACATCAAGGCGCTTGAAGACTTCTACGGATTGCCGCTGTTCGTGCGCAAATCCACACCCGTGGTGTTCACGCCGGCGGGCAGGCGGCTACTGGAAACTGCTGATGCGGTCGTGCCGCTCCTGCACCAGACCACGCGAGACTTGACGCGGCTGGCAAAGGGCGCAAAAGGTACGCTGCGCATCGCGCTCGAATGCCACACCTGTTTCGACTGGCTGATGCCAGCGGTCGACGCCTTTCGCGCCCGCTGGCCAGAGGTGGAGGTTGACCTGGTATCGGGCTATCAAGCCGACCCCGTGGCCTTGCTGCATAAGGAAAGGGCGGACGTAGCCCTTGTATCGTGCCAGGAACCCGAGAATGGCGTCGATTTCCACCACCTGTTCAAGTATCGCCTGATGGCCGTGGTGGCCAATGATCACCCGCTTGCGCAGAAGAAGATCCTGCAGGCGGAAGACTTCGCTGGCGAGACACTCATCACCTATCCGGTCCCGGATGAGTCGCTGGATATCATTCGCCAACTCCTGGCGCCGGCAGGGATCAATCCCAAACGCCGAACCACCGAGCTGACCGTCGCCATCCTGATGCTCGTCGCGACAAGCAGGGGGATTGCCGTCTTGCCTCGATGGGCGATCCAAAGCTATTTGCAGCGGCAGTACGTCAGCGCCAGGCCGATCACGGATGCCGGCCTGACGGCCGAAGTCTGGGCCGCCATGCGTGCGTCCGAGAGCACCAAGCCTTACCTGGTTGAATTTGTGTCGCTGATCAGGGATACCAGCGCGGCAACGCTGACGGACATCGTTCTTTCGTAGCGTGTCGGGATACCGCCCATTGTCGGCAGGCGTAGCGGGGGGATAACTACGCCTATCCATTACTTTACATAATACACATTATGCGCATACCTGGTATGTTTGGCGCTGTTGCGGGATCCCGGACGTCTGGTGCTTTATGACCGCAACAACTAGCTGGTGGTAGCCCCACTGGACTCATCGCAGATCATCGCCCGGCACGTCGCCGGCCTGGCGTTCCAGGACCTGCCGGCATCCGCCGTCGAAGCGACCCGCAGGAACCTGCTCGACACGGTCGGCGTGGCGATCGCCGGCGCCACCGCGCCCGGCTGCGCCGCGGCGGTCGGCGCCATACTTCGACGACACGCACGACCTCGCGGTCCTGCATGCGGGCGTATCGGTGGTGCCGGCCGCGCTGGCGATGGCGGACCGCATCGGCGGCGTCAACGGCGAGGACCTGGCCGTGGCCGTGACGGCGGCCTGGACCTGGCCTGCCGGCTGGGCGTGGCGACGCGGGTCTCGCCCGTGGTCCGTGGCTGGGCCTACACCGCCACCCATAGGCTGTTCGGCGCCACCGCGGCGGCGGCCCGGCTGCTGAAGCTGGACGCGGAACGAACCGGCCATGCCTTGGGGTTAGGTGCCAGGTCTCGGTTGGACGGTGGCAACGGCAGAGATGTGCACTTGAGATCGATGACGCCGCGACTTAAAAAGATGAACGTTAGTCCGGCATCACGGCCCGCTGTGCAATGGCATTTTCTGGGAACATCGTGGGCGTTCAGCCGTCACGCATCAATAGGATGCTGAGCCCACACCTACTCAAGATGATTTCGCCGGATGCATATGTCGGAATGACCGCAACATGGCGAAGTCCGACCCCACAACCTTGCAAATCCACCGGCAGCAACCGCTGCGGAGCAGTCGTTCGCGGACAGACTACGAGTGGCCACTGCGGGTCGAAAGCGGAAATTGCTTGCAGAGGCGGGGAAGACCGCCGCTACGTAGCCAGCTGCGGCAGCACCACCGCGTGCTACTGGGCCAGGAACGTCAGGTGTACGGCACGGTCAGCTATCGCTGGTAGGCCGCATCGGACGGCGCGTCCGGCCCTCTCGCCGGCGCGCTGTCGCCCAACGGAGCGCGCGTTCGCCGCGCCCGCATTCCCTACGCCCTTGCGTGATGCCGTGCTTTTGTATTAAAGTTGAAAACCATTCTCATTTACATAAAGGCACGAGGAAGCGTGGTGGGCACTGATTCGGGCGTACAGCAGCAATTTCATTTGCTGTACCTCGATCATCATTCCTGGCTTTTTAGCTGGCTACGCAGACGCATGGGTTGCACCCATCACGCGGCAGATCTCGCTCACGACACGTTTGAGCGCTTGCTGGCCTCGCGCGACGCACTGCTGGGCCAGCCGCTGGGGCTGCAAGAGCCGCGTGCCTACCTGACCACCACCGCCAAACGCCTGCTCATCGACCGGGCGCGCCGCGAGCTGCTCGAACGAACTTACCTGGCCGAGCTCGAACGGCTGGCTCCGGAACTGGCTCAGCATCCCTCGCCCGAGCAATTGCTTATCGCCATGCAGGCGTTGGAACAGATCTGCCAAGCGCTGGAAGGCGTATCCGCCAAGGCCCGCGCAGCCTTCCTGCTGCACTACCTTGAAGGCCACACGCACGCCTACGTCGCCGGGCAACTGAAGGTCTCGACCAAGATGGTGCAGAAGTACCTGGTCCAGGTGCTGTTGCATTGCCATCAACGGCTTGCCTGAACCGTGGCTGCGCCCTCGCCTGCCTCGGTTGCCGCACAGGCCGCGCAATGGATCGTCCAGCTTTCCTGCGACGACGCCGCGCAACGGCGCGCGGCCAGGCAGGCCTTTGAAGCCTGGAAGGCGGCAGACCCACTCCATGCCACGGCCGCGGAACGCATGGAGGGCCTGTTGGACCAAGTAGACGCGATCCGCGTCGGCGGCGTGGGTGAACCGGGCAGCGCCGCCCTGGCCGCCGCGCTCAATGCGCGCGGCAAGCGCAGCCGCATCAAGAAATACGCCGCCGCCGCCCTGCTGGGCTGCGTCCTGGCCGCGCCCGCATGGCTGACGTTGCAAGCCTATCCCCCCTCCTGGCTGATGGCCGACCTGCGAGCTACCAGCGGCCAATGGAGGACGCAGGTTTTGGACGATGGCACTCGCATCAGCATCAACAGCGGCACTGCCGTCAATCTCCGCTACGACTCCCGGCTCCGGGCTTTGGAACTGATCCAGGGCGAGATTCTGGTCGAGGTCGCCAAAGATGCCACGCGCCCCTTCCTGGTCGAAACCCGGGACGGAACCATGCGCGCCCTGGGCACGAAGTTCGTCGTCAGCCGCGAGGACGGCGCAACGCGATTGAGCGTGCTGGAATCGCGCGTATCGGTCCAGACCGACGCGCAACGCCGCGGCGGATCGCGCGACGCCACCGTGGTTGAAGCCGGCCAGGCCGTGCGGATCCGTCCAAACGGCCTGGATCCAGTAACGGAGATCGACACCGGCCAGATCGAAGATGGCTGGAAGCAGCACCGGCTGTTCATACACGATCGTCCGCTCGCCGAGGTGCTCGACACCCTGGCGCGCCATCGCAGCGGCCTGATTCAGTACGACGCCCAGGCGCTAGCCAGCATCCGCATTTCGGCGGTGCTGCCTCTCGATGACACAGATCGCGCCATGCAGCTGCTGACAGCCAATTTGCCGACGCTGCGCGTGCGCAGCTTCACTCCCTATTTCCTGCGCGTGGACGTGGCGCCGGGAGACTGAACCGGGCGGTTCCGGCCCCTCAGGCACGCGAATTTTTTTGGACAGCAGGTTCCACTTCCGAATTCTCGTTCGTCAAACCAAAAGACATCACGAACAGGAATTCCCGATATGGCCCTGCCCCGCATCACCGCGCACCCCGTTTCTTCCCGCCAGCCCTACCTGCTCCGCCACCTGCCGCTGGCCGTCGCCCTGGCGCTCGTCGCCCTGCATCCGCATGCTGCGCGGGCCCAGGCCGCAACAGGCATGGCCGTCACCCAATACGACATCCCGGCCGGTCCGCTGGCCCCGGCGCTGAACCGTTATGCGCAGTTGTCCGGCGCGGACATCGTGGTCGACACGCGCAATCTGCAAGGCCTGACGACCCAGGGGCTGCAGGGCAGCCACACCGTTGCCGGCGGCTTCGACATCCTGCTGCGCGGCACCGGCTACAGCGCCAGGCAGACCCCCGCCGGCTACGTCATCGAGCCCGAACCGCGCGCCAGCGCCGTTACGCTGGAATCCGTGCGCGTGGACGGCGACGCGTGGCGCAACGCCACCACCGAAGAAACGGGCTCCTATGCCGCGCGCGCGGTCACGATCACCAAGGGCGCCCAGACCCTGCGTGAAATACCTCAGTCGGTGTCGGTGATGACCCGGCAGCAAATGGACGACCAGGGCCTGACCACGATCGCCGACGCCATGGGCTATGTAACGGGCCTGACGGCCTCCGACTATGAAGACACCGAGAAATTCAATGCGCGCGGGTTCGGCACCAGCGCGCAATACGACGGTCTGCCTCAGCAGGCAGCCAGCACCAACATGGATCTCGCCATCTACGACCGCATCGAGATCCTGCGAGGCCCCACCGGCCTGCTGACCGGGACGGGAGAACCTGGCGGAGCCATCAACTACGTGCGCAAGCGTCCGCGCGCCGAGAGCCATTTTTCCGCCTCCGTCTCCGGCGGCTCCTGGGACCAGTACCGTCTGGAGGCCGACGGCGGGGGTCCGCTCAATGAATCGGGCACGCTGCGCGGCCGCCTCGTCGGCGCCTACAAGGACGAAAACAAATTCTATGACTGGGGACGTTCGGAACCGCGCACCTTTTACGGTGTGCTGGAATACGACCTCGCGCCGCGCACAACGATCGGCGTGACCGCTACCTACAACGATCGCCGCTTCCGCAACTTCAACGGCCTGCCCCTTTACTCGGATGGCAGCGTGCCAGATCGCGACGCGTATGTCGGCCCGTCGAAAATGTCGGACATGTCGACCTATGACGTCGGGACCGACCTGACACATCGATGGAGCAATGGCTGGGAATTCAAGGCGGCCTATCTGCATCGCGACACGCGCTATCGCGGCTATTCGGCGTTTACCGGCAGCCGTATCGATATCGACACCGGCCTGGCCGCCGGCATGTCGGTCGGACGCATCGCGAACGACTTCAAGTGGGATCAGGGCGACGTCCACGTGTCGGGGCCCGTCTCCCTGTTTGGACAGGAGCACACGCTCACGCTGGGCTACAACTACGCGCGCTCTGACGAAACGACCGGAAGCCGCTTCAGCTACATCGAGAACGTCGCACCGCTGACCGATCACGACTTCGATCAGGAATACGCGCTGCCGGTAATCAATCGCAACAACACCATCACCACGCAATCTGGCATCTACGCCTCGGGGCGATTCAAGCTGGCCGAGCCGCTGAGCCTGATCCTGGGGGGCCGCTGGACGGACTACCGCCAGAAAAGCCGCCCGGTGTCGCCACGGACCGGAGACTGGGAATACAGCGCGGCCAATACGAAGGACGAATTCACGCCGTTCGGCGGCATTGTGCTGGACCTGAATCAACAGGTCTCGGTCTACGCCAGTTATACGGACATCTTCGTGCCCCAAAGCGAGCAGGACTACACGGGGCAAACGCTCAAGCCGCGCAAGGGTTGGCAAACCGAAGCCGGCGTCAAGGGCGAGTTCTTCGATGGCCGCTTGAATGCATCGCTGGCGATGTTCCGGATTCGCGACCAGAACCGCGCCATTACCGATCCGGACCACATCGGTTGCGGCGGCACGCCCACCGGTTCGTGCTCGCGCGCGGCCGGCCTGGTGCAAAGCCAGGGTTGGGAAGCGGAAATCAGCGGCAGCCCCTTGCCGGGCTGGGACATAGCCGCCGGCTATACCTTCACCAACGCAAAATTCCTGCGTGACGCCGACGCCGACAACGTGGGCCAGCGCTTCGCTGCCGATGTTCTGCCCAAGCACCTTTTCAAACTCTGGACGCAATACCGGTTCCAACCCCGCGATTTCAACGGCGCGCTGAACGGCTGGCGCGTCGGCATGGGCTTGCAGGCGCAAAGCGATGTCTACACCTCATCCATGCGCCAGGGCGGCTACGCGGTTGTCTCCGCGCGCCTGGGCTACCAGATCAACAAGCAATGGGACGCCGCGCTTTCGATCAACAATCTTTTTGACCGGGAGTACCTGCGCACGCCGGGCTACGACATTTTCTACAACCTCTATGGCGCGCCGCGCAGCGCTATCCTGACGCTGCGCTACACGATGTAGCGTCTGGTGGAGATCCGCAAGCCTCGCGCAGCGCCGCCGCGATGTTTCCACGCCAAAGCCTTGCTTGCGCGCGGGGTAAACCCTAGGAAGACGGTGTTTTCGGGCGTCCGCCCGACGAGATCCTGGCGACTGGCGGCTTCGCGGCAAGCGCGCAAGCGATAGGCGCGCCAACCGGAACAATTGACACACCATTACAAATAAATCTCAATATATTTCACGCTATCCGCCCGACCGTCCGCGTTGGGAGGATGCCGGCACTGCCCCCTCCCTGGGCGCTTTTTTCCTTGTCTCTCTCCCTGCGGCCTGCGCGCGCGTGCGCCCGATTCATCGCCGGAGCCATACCCTGTACGACGGATGCTCCTCCTCCAAATTCCGGTGCTAAAGATGAACACGCCACGGGGGAACGCGTCTGCAGGCAATTCAAATCCCGACGCAGGCGCGCCGATCTTGGAGGGAGACTCTATGGCCTCAAGCACTCGACTAGCGGACGTCATCGTCAAGCTGCCAGATCGATCGACCTGCCTCGTACAACGTCGCCTGGTCATCAAACGCAGCGATGCGCCCCCACCAGAGCCGCAATACATCTGTTCATTACCATCGGGCGAGCCTGTGACATGGTTGCGCGATGGGAAGTATCGGCTGCCAGACGGCACCGTCGCTGTCGCGGTCGCTCATCGACGACCCAGCAAGTAGGTATCAAAGTCCATCGCAGTCGACATTGCGCTGCTGATGGCACGCTGCATTACCTGATGTCCGCCGTGATCGGCTATCCGGCGCATGCTTTGCTGACCGGCGGGGAAAGGCTAGGGCATGATATCGCGTCGCCCCCCCCCCCGCCCGCGCAAGCATCAGAACCGCCCGCGCAACGTCAGCATCATGTTGCGCGGCGCGCCGTAGTTGTTGCGGTTCTCGACATAGCCCGGATACTCGTAATACACCTTGTCGAACAGATTGTTCACGTTCAACGCAGCCGTCCAATTCGACGTCACGTCATACGCGACCCGCGCGTTCCACACGCTGTACGACGGCCGGCGCACCTTCGAGATGCTGTTGGTCAGCGCGCTCTGCCAATTCACGCCCGCGCCCACGCTCAGGCGGTTCAACTGGCCGGGCAAGCGGTATTCGCTCCACAGACGCAACAGGTGCCGCGGCGTTTCCTCGCTGAAAGTCTGGCCCTCGCGGTCCGGATCGCTCAGGTATTTATTGCTGTTGAATGTATAGCCCGCCGCCACTTGCAGGCCCCGCATCAGCTCGCCGCTCATCTCCGTCTCGAAGCCCTGGCTGCGCACCTTGCCCGCCGCGCGCGAACAATACCCGCCGTTGCACACCGGCCCGGCCTCGTAGTCCTGCACAGCGCGGTTTTTCTGGTCGATGCGGTACAGAGCGAACGATGTGTTCAGCTTGCCGTCCATCAGCTCGCCCTTCACGCCCACTTCGTAGTTCGCGCCGACGATGGGCTTCAAAATGCTGCCGTCCAGCGTAGTGGCCGTTTGCGGCTCGAAGATATCCGCATAGCTGGCGTAGGCCGACCACTGCGGCGTCAGCGCGTAGACTAGCCCCACCATGGGCGTGAACTCCGCGCTGGCCTTGGCGGTACTGACATCGTCCCACGTGGCGGCCTGCGTGGTATAGCGGCTTTCAAACCAGCTGAAGCGCCCGCCCGACACCAGCGTCAGGTCTTCCGTCAGGCTGCTGCGCAGCTGCGCATAGACGCCTTTCTGCACATGCGGTTCATAGCGCGACGTGCGCTGAGAATCCGGAAAGCTTTCTGGCTTGGGCACATGCGGATTAGGGTGGAACACATCCAGCGGCAGATAGTTGGACGCGTACTCGATGCGGTCCTTCGACGTCAGCCGCGACATGCTCACACCCACCGTCAGGTCCTGCGCCATGCCCAGCACCGTGAAGCGGCCGTTCACATTCGCATCAAAACCAATGTGCTCCGCCGACTTGTCGTAATTCCACGCATTGCGCATCGGCCCCATCAAGGTCACCGGGTCCACCGCGCCCGTCGCGTCCAGCGCCGAGGTCAGGCTCGTCTCCTTCACGTAGGTGGCCGCCACGTTCACGCGCCAATCGCTGTTGAAGCGATGTGTCAGGTCTGCAAACACCTGCGTCTCATCCCGGTCCCACTGGTTCCAGTCCGCGCCCAGAAAGGTAGACCGCTTCAGCCCCAGCGAACTGCCGTCGCTATATCGCGGCAAGCCGCCGAAGAACGGCGTGGACCGCAGGCGCGACACCAGCACGCCCGCGCCCACCGTCGTGCTGGGCGACAGGTCGTAATCCAGCGCGAAGTACAGATTGGTGTTGCGCTCCTTCACCACGTCGATGAACGAACCCTTGGAATCCAGATCCAGCACCGCCCGCGCCCGCAGGCTGCCATCCGCGTTCAAGGCCCCGCCCGCATCCAGCATACCTCCCACGTGGTCCCACGAGCCCGCGCGCGCCTCCATCAACACCTGCGTCTCGGCGGTAGGGCGCTTGCGCACCAGGTTCACCGAGCCGCCCGGCTGCCCCGCGCCTTCGAACAGGCCCTGCGCGCCGCGGAACACCTCCACCCGGTCCAGATACGCCGTGCTACCGGTGAAGCTATTGCCCACCGCATAGAAACTGCGCGACAGCGGCACGCCGTCGTATTGGATATTTGTGATCTTGAACCCGCGAGAATAGAAATTGCGCCCGCCGTCGGCCACCTCGCTGATTGTCACGCCCGTGGTGTTCTCCAAGACCTCGCTGATGGTCGACAGGTTCTGGTCATCCAACCGCTTGCGCGTCACCACCGTGACCGACTGCGGAATGTCCTTCAGCGCCTGCTCGGTCTTGCCGATGGTCGCCATGCTGGACCCGTAAGACTGCGTGCCCTCGGTCTGCGCATGATAGGCGCCCGTCACCAGCACCGGCGCCAGCGTGCTGGTGGCGGACGGCGCCTCGGCTTCCACACGGATACCGCCGTCCACATTCACCGCGCGATACCCCGTGCCCGTCAACAGCGCGCGCAAGCCATCCGCCACGCCATACTGGCCACTCAGGCCCGCGCTGTGCGCCCCGGTCAACTGCGACGAGGAATACCCCAACGAAATCCCCGCCTGCCGCGCAAACGCGGCCAGCGCGTCATTCAACGGTCCCGGCGCAATCGCGTACACGCGGGCCGATTCGGACTGCGCCGCCGTGGCCGGCGCGGCCTGGGCGTAGGAGAGCGACGGCGCCGACAAGGCGGCCAAGGCCGCCGCCAACGGCAGCAGCACGGTAAAGAAGGGATGGGGGCAAGCGCGCAAGCAAGCCCGCGCGCCGGACGACGGCGTCGCGGCCCGGAGACGATGGGTCTTCACGAAAGGGATACTCCAATGAGGGTCGGTCGGTGCTGGGCAGTGCGCACTGCTACAACCGGTATGACGAACGAATTCGCCCATCCCCTCAGATTTTTTTGTTTGTTCAGCCCCGCGCCCGTTCCGGCGCCCGTGCGCGTGCCCGAACCCGCGTCACCCGCCCGCCCCACCACAAGCGTCCCGCCTGCGGCTCCACCGGCAGAATCTGACGCAGCAGCGCCAGCACCTTGCGCGTATCGTCCAACTGGAACACTCCCGACACCGGCAACCGCGCCACCGCCGGGTCACACTCGATCGCCCCGTGATAGCGCGACAGCTCCTGCAAGAAGGCGTCCAGCGGCATATCGCGCACCGACAAGGCCCCCTCGACCCAGGCCCCGCCATCCATCATGCGCCCCTCCACCGGCACCAGCGCCCGCACACCTTGCGGCGTCATCCGCGCAGACTCCCGGGCCCGCAGCGTCGCGCCCGCCGCCTCGCCCGCGCCATCGCGCGGCAGCAACGCCACCGCGCCTTCATCCACCGCCACCTCGCTACCGTCGTCCCACTGCCGCACCCGATACCGCGTGCCTAGCGCCTGCGCCCGCCCGTCGCGCGTCTCCACGAACAGCGGCCGCGACAGCGGATCATGCCCCGAGATCACATACACCTCGCCCGCCAGCAAACGAATGCGCCGCACCGGCCCGCCATAGTCGATATCGACCGCCGTCTCCGTATTCAGCACCAGCGTCCCGCCATCCGGCAGCGTGACGCGGCGCCGCTCGCCCCGCGACGTAGACACGTCGGCCAACGCCTGCCGAACGGCCGGCACATCCCCCGCCCGCCACGCCACCCAACCGCCCGCCGCCAGCGCACCCAGCGACATCAAGGCCTTGCGGCGCGACCTCCGTGCCTGTGCCGCCTCTGTCTGCCGCAGAATCCGCGCCGCCGCCTCGCCCGGCATCTCCACCGCTGGCCCCTGCAAACGCGCGCCCAGCGCCTGCAAACGCTCCCACACCAACGCATGCGCGGGCTGCGCCCGCAGCCAGGCATCGAACGCCTGCCACGCCGACGCGTCCGCCGTGTTGTATTGCAGCTTGATGCGCCAGCGGATCGCTTCGTCCAGCATCGCCCGATCCACCGCGCCCTCCGCGCCGTCCTCCGGACGCGCGCCTGGCGCGCCTGGCGACACGCCCGCCCGATCAAACCCCATAGACCAGCCGATAGCAGTGCTGCAACGCCTGCGCCAGATAACGCTCCACCGTCGCCACCGACCTCCCCACCTGCCGCGCAATCTGCGGGCACGTATGCCCCTCCATCTGCGCCAACAGAAACACCTCGCGCACCTCCGGCTTCAACCGGCCCAGCATCTGCGCCACCTGCTCCAGCGACTCCAGAATCAACAGCCGCGACTCTTCCGAGGGCCAATGGCTCTGCGGATAAGTCTGCAACACCGCCAGATAACTGCGCTCGATCTCCAACCGCCGCCAATGGTCCACCAGCAAGCGGTTCGCGATGGTGCGCAGGTAGGCCCGCGGCTCGCGCAGCACGGTGTCAGAGGGGGAGTTTGCCGACAGCAGGCGCACAAACGTGTCCTGCGCCAGATCCGCCGCGCGATGCGCATCGCCCAGCTTCAGCCGCAGCCAGCCGTGCAGCCAGGAATGATGGTCGCGGTACAACGTCGCGATGCCGGCGTCGGGACTGGCGCTAGGGGTAGCGGGCATGGGGATATACTGGGAATGGGAATTGTTCCCATTATATCCAGACGAATACCGGCCCAAGCCCGGTGTTCGCCCCCATGCCCGCCGGCTCGGGCGGGTCTTTGTCGTTGGGCGGGCGCCTACTGCAACGAAGCCGGCGCGTCGTGCAACACGCCGCAAGGGTCCGCGTCCGCGCCGCAAGCCCGCGCCTGCTCCAGCATGGCATTGAACTGCTCCCTGTGAACAGCGCCGCAGCATTGCTGTGACGCGGTACTGGCCGGCTTCCCAGCGAAGGTCATTTGGCCATCCATGGCCCGAGCTTGAACTCGCTGCTCATTTCGACGCAACACCTACGAGGTGAGCTGTGAGTTTGCAATCAATCAGTGTTGCGTTAGCCGCCATCTCATGCGCAACACAAGAAGCACAGCGGGGACCGCAACGCAGATTTGGAGACCCCGATGATCTCCAGAGTGGAGTCGAACGCAACACCAATCCCGAACTACCAAGAATGTGTCTTAAGCCCGTAGCGCAACTGAACCTTACTTCTGCACAATGGATTCCGATGCCAGGCGGCCGGTTTCGATGCACGAAACAAGGTTGGCCCTTACCAACGTGTCCACAGCGGCGTCTTCACGCTGACTCGCTATTTTCGCGAGCGCACCGCGAGCACTATCGAAGGCCTGCGCCAGATCACTTGCGCTGGGCCATTTGGGCTGCAACGCCGACAAGCTCGACTGGACATTGCCCAAGATGCGATTACTGGCATTTTTCAGCTCTGGGACCAGTCGGCTGGAACCCAGAACCGGACTTGCCGCAGCCACGACACAAGTCAATTGAGCCGCTGCCGCCGAAAAAATGGCGTCCTGCGCCGTCAGGGAATACTGCGCCATTAACAATGCGGAGCCCGTCGCGATGCCCGCTCCCACTGCGGTCGTAGCAACATTGCCGATAATCGCGCCTACGGCTCCCGTCACAGCGCCGCCAATCGCTCCCGTACGCAGCTCAAGCCCCCCGGTCCGCGCCCTTTCCGAACGGTAGCGGTAGTATTCGGTCTGAACTTGCAGCTTCGCAACGACGTCGTCAACGGTGGTTTCGGACGACAGGTCGAATGCCTTTTGCGCATTGGTTTTTTCTCCTGTGTTCGTCTTGCTGGGATCGCTCCAGACGTCCAGAACCGGATAGGCATTTGGCGGTGTCCAGGCGCATCCGGATATACCACCCGCGAAGCTCACCAACGCCAATCTGACGGCTGTTCGGACGATGCAACGAGATGTTGGGTATGACACGCGCCCTCCTCTGTCGAACTCGATGGTCGCGACACCGCCGAGACAACTGAATCACTGATACGCCTTTTTCATTTTCCGAGTTGACCGATGCCTTGTTCGATGACACTGGTACGCACTCGGACGCCCTGCTCCTGCAATGCCAGATTCCGAAGCACAATTGTCAGATTGGGCAGAGGCATACCGGCGGCATCGAACAATTTCAAGTCCGCATTGATATCAAGGTTCAAGTCGCGCACCAACACGCTCGCGATTTCAGGCGGGCAATTGCAGCCCGCAGCGCAATCGGCCGTCCCGGGCGCCGCTTTCTTTGGCGCTTCGCACCACGGGCCCGCGAAGGTCGCAGCCGGCTTTGCCCGTCCATCCTTGCAGGTCCTGCCATGCCCGTTGACGACAGCTTTCGACCCCAGCGTGTCGCACCATGGCGAATGCGCTGCGGCAATATCCACGGCAGACACCAGGCCCCGCCGGTACTTGGACCGAAGGTCCATCGCAATCGCGCGGGCCGACCAGGCCGCCGAATCGAAGATCGCATGCCCGTCCACGTCGCGGTTGCCGTCGTTGCCCTGCGCGTCGGTCGTTCCCCGCCAAGAGCTGGCCCCATGTTTCTGGCACCAGTAGTTATTCATTTTGATGCAGCGCTTCGCAACCGCGGCGCACTCGACCGCGTTGCCATTGGCATCTGTCAGCGCTTTCCTGGCTTCTTCGCACCAATTCGAGGCCTCGGCCTGGGGGGGTGGCATCGACTGTGCGCCCACGGAAAAGGACAACACTGCCGCCATCGTGGCAGGCGCAACGAGCAGTGACCAGGATACGAGTTGTCGCATGGCAGGCACCTGAAGAGACGGCATACCCGGCAGCCAGACTTCAGCACCGCTGCGCTTCAGAGAGCGCGGAAAGCTACTGGGAGCATGGATCGTGGGAGCGTTGCTCTCGAATTTTTACCACGCGTGGATTCGTTCAAACACCACCACAACATCCTCCAAATTGAGTATGACGCAGCCCGGTTTTTTCCGGAGGAACGTCACCGCAACTGGAGTCCGCTCAGGGCTGCCCCCCAGTCGCCTTGGCAACATATGCCGCCAATACCTCGATTTCCTGATCCGACAAGCTCGTATAAGCCGGCATCTGGCCGATGCCATTGCGGATGGCCGTCGCCACGCGCGCCGCATCGGGCTTGATTTCGTCGAGCTTGGGACCGATGGCGCCGCTGGATTGCGCGTCGTTCAGGGTATGGCAGATCGCGCAGGCTGGCGTTGCGCCAACGAACAAGGCGCGGCCAGCCTCCATGTCGGGTTCGGCTGCCGACACGCCGGCATGGAGGCTGGCGATCAGCAATCCGGCGCCTAATGCGCGCTTCCTGGGTAACGCCAGCGCAGCTTCCCTCATGCCTTGGCCACCACCGTCACGGCGTGATCGCGCCAACTGCTATTGATGTAGCCGCCGGAATTCTGCGGACGCTCTTCTTCCTGCACGCGGCCCTCGGTATCCGTGGCCCGGCTGACCAGCACGTGTTCGCCCGCCGCCAATTCCACCGGCAACGCGAACTGGCGCCAGGCATAGCGCCCGAGGTCCGGGCCGACCAGCTCCGCCTTCTGCCAGTTCTTGCCGCCGTCTATCGAGACCTCGACCTGCTTGATGCCATTGGTGCCGCCAAACGCCACGCCCTGCACCACCACGCGCCCGGCCTTCAGGGTGGACGCAGCCGGATTGGGCGTATTGATCCACGACTTCACGCCCATGGCCCAGACAGAGGGCTGGCTCGGATTCCCTTTCTGCCCAGGTGGCGCGAGGCGATAGCCGGTCTGCTGGATCGCGGCCGGGCTTTCCTTTTCGGTGAAGGCCAGCCGCTTGATGTATTTGACGCTGTTCACGCCCGTGTAGCCCGGCACGATCAGGCGCAAGGGGCCGCCATGAGCCAGCGGGATCGGCTCGCCGTTCAGCTCCCACGCCAGGAGCGCATCCCGCATCGCTTCCTTGGGTACAGAACGCTCGACCATGACCATGTTCGGATCCAGGCCGTCGGGCAGCTTCTCGCCGCCGGTGCCGGTCATGTACACGGCGGCCGCCTCCAGTCCGCCGCAATGCTCGACCAGGACGCTGACCGGCAAACCGCTCCAGATCACGCAGCCAGCCGCGCCGACCTGCCAAGGCGTGCCGCTGGGTTTGTTGGGGAAATAGCCGCGGCCATTGCCCGAACACTGCAAGACCATCGCCAGCGTCTGCAGGCCCATGCTTTTCAGCTGCCCCACGCTCAGCGACATGGGCTTGGCCACGCCGCCGATTTCGACGACCCACGCATCGCGGTCGGCCACGATGGACTCGTCGGGCGGCGGCAGGTTGTTGCGCACGTAGAGTTGACGCAGCGGCGTGACCACCCCGCTGCCGAATGCCTCGCGCCGCGTTTCGATGGTGTTGGCGCTGTGCACGATCATCGCATCGGGCTGCTTCCAGGCCGCGTAGGCCGGCAGCGGCTTGGCGGCGGATGCCGGGGCCGGTGGCGCAGCCGCGGCTGGCGCGGCTTTCTGTTCCGCGGCCAAGGCCGCGCGTCCCAGGCCCGCTGCGGCCAGCGCGCTGGCGCCGCCAGCCAACAGGCGCCGCCGCGCCGCGCTCTCGATCAGGGATGAACGCATTGCAGTCTCCTCGTTGGGGTCTGGAATCGTTGGTGTTCCAGAACCCTGCCGGCCTGCTACGACGTGGCTGTCTACCCCGCACGCACGTGTCCCAGACCGCCAATAGTTATGACTGCGATGTTGGTTGAGCGATCTTTTCGTGTCAATTAGTTATTTGCAATACCCTGCCCTAGCCCATTTGGATAGGACGAGCCCATGCCAGCCAGCGCGGCCTAGGCCCGCCGTGCCAGGCTGTACACCGACGCTGGCGGCAGGTTCAGCGGCACGAACCCGACCTTGCTGGCCTGCAAGCCGCAAGCCTCCAGCACACTGTCGGATATCGGACAACGCACGCCATAGGTGAATAGCGCCATCGAGCCCTCTGCCGGCAGCGCGTCGAACACGGCGGCCAGCAGTTGCTGGTGATGCGCATGGCTCATGTTGCGCAACGGCAGGCCGCAGATGGCGGCGCCGATGCCATCCATCTCGGGATGGCGCTTGCGGCAGAGTTCCTGCGCCGGCACCCGTAGCACCGCTGCCTCCGGAAACTGCGCCTGCAAGCTGCTGCTCATGGCCATGTCCTGTTCGACCAGCACCAGGTTGGCCGGATCCACGCCCCGGCGCAGCATTTCGCGGGTAAAAACACCTGTGCCGCAGCCCAGCTCCAGGACTTTGCCCGCGCCGGGCGGTATGCAGGCGGTGATGGCCGCTGCCAGTGCCGGGCCGGACGGCGCCACAGCGCCTATGGCCGCGGGATTGGACAGCAGCGCCCGGACGAACTGCGTACGCTCCTGCAGCCAGCCCAACGGCGAGCGGCTCGCGGACTGGCGCGGGATAACGGTCTTGTAGGATTGCGTGGAATGCATGGGGGCCTCAGTCTCCTGGATCGGGAATGCCGTGCGACCCCAAAACCTTAACTGCGCAAGCCCCGCCGCACCCGCAACCGTCGGTAAGCACCCTTGTCAATTCGGTCTTGAAAGGCACGCCCGCCGCGCCCATGCGCGGCCGCACGCGGAGAGTTTAAGTTGCATAACTCTATCCTGCCCTGCGTTATTGCGCCGTTCGATCAGCGAGGCCACGCTGATCGAACGGCGCTCCGCCGGCAGGCTGGCCTGAATCAGCGCTGTACCGGGCGCAGATTCAAGGTACCCGCCTTCTCGCTATCCACCTTGGCGCGGCTGAACGCCATGGGGAAATACTCGCCCGTTGCCCAGTCCTTGAGCAGGTTCTGGTAATACGGGCTGCGCGGGTCGGCGGATTGTCCCGGCACGTTCTGCATGCGCGAGTTGTCCCAGTCAGCCACGTCGATCACCTGGCGGTATGACGCGCCGCTGGTCTGGCGGAAGTCGCTGGCGCGGAAGGTGGCGCGGTGCACGGTGTCGTTGTCGCCGCTGACCGGATAGCGCGGCGTGCCGTAGGCATTGGCGGTGGCCTCGGGCAGCAGGCTGGCCAGGCTGTGCTCGAACTGGATGTGGTGCAGCTTGCCCCACTGCCATTGCGAGGAATCCGGTCCCAGCTTGGCGCGCAGCTTCTGCAAGCCGTCGTTCAGCGCCTGCAGCAGCAGCGCGTCACGGCCCTGCTGCGGCTGCGCACCGAAAGCGCTGTCCGGCGTGGCCAGCTTCTCCAGCGTTTTGGCGGTGGACAGATTGCCGAAGGCGGCCCGGCCGTTGGCAGGCACGTAGAGTTCAGTCACGCGCTTGACGACCTCGGGCAGCCAGAACTCGTACACCGTGGCCGCGCGCGATTCCGTTCCCACTCGGGCGTCCCAGTCCTTCAGCATGCTCAAGGCCTGCGACGTCGCGGGATCGGCCGAATTCAGCGACTTCGCGTAGCCCGTCAGCGTGCGCGCCGGAATGGACAGGTTGTCGTACTGCAGCGCCTGCGAACTCTGGACCGTTTGCCCCTTGCTGTCGGCCAGCACCTCGCGTATGCGCTGCACGCGGTAGGGTTCGGCCCAGGTGCGGGCGGACATGTCCTTGTAGCGGTAGTCGGCCGGCAGGTTGTATTCGTTGGCGGTGGCGACATAGCCCTCGGGAGGGTTGTAGGCGCGGGGCAGCGCGCTGCCCGGCAGGACGCCGCGCCATTCGAACTCGCCATTGCCGGGCACGGGGAGCATGCCGGACCAATCCGCGCGCGGGCGTATCGGCGCGATGCTGCCGCCGAACCAGCCGATGTTGCCGTCCACGTCGGCATACACCATGTTCTCGCTGGGCGTGTAGTGCTTTTCCATGCCGGCGACGAACTCGTTCCAGTTCTGCGCCTGGTTCAGCCGCAGGCTGGCCAGATAGGCCGCGGTTCCGGGAAATTCCAGATAGGCCGCGCGCAAGGCATAGGCCTTGCGCTTCACCGGATCCACGTAGATCACCGGGCCGTGGCGGGTGAACTTCAGCTGGCGCGTTGCCGCCGCCTGCCCGCGCACGGGGATCGACTCATCCACCTGGCGCATCTTTTCCCAGCGGCCGTTGTAGCGGTATTCGTTCGGCCTGGCTGGATTGGTGTCGTAGACGTACAGGTCTTCCTCGTCGCCAAAGGCGAAGATCGTCAGCCCGAAAGCGATGCGGTCGTTGTGGCCCATGGACACGCCGGGCAGCGCCGGCTCGCCCGCGCCGATCACGTTCCAGCCCGGCGCGTTCAGGTGCACCATGTAGCGCAGCGACGGCATGGTGATGGACCGGTGCGGATCGCCCGCGAGGATGGGCTTGCCGCTGGCCGTATGCTGGCCGGCTATGGTCCAGTTGTTGCTCTCGTAGCGGGTCGCCATGGGGTCGAACGCCGGATCCAGCGACGCCAGCAGATTCGCGGACAATTCCTGCGCTAGTTTTTCGCGCTCGGCGGCCGCGAGCGGGCTGCGCGGGAAGTCGGCGGCGACGAATTTCTGGCCGTTGCGCGCCAGGTTGTAGTCGCCCAGGACCTTGCTGTCGACGTCGCGCACGTCCAGTCCGGCAGGCACCTGCAGCGCCAGCGGCGGCTCGAAGGTGCTGAGTCCCTGCACGGCGTTCAGGCCCAGCGCCGCGACGCGTTGCGCCATCCGCACCTCTTCGCTGAGATTACGGGTCAGGCCGTAGATGCGGATGAGCGAGGTCTCGGGGCTCCAATAGCCAGGCTCGGTGCCGGTCAGCTTGAATTCCGGCGGCATCTGTTCAGGATTCGCCTTGACCCAATCGATGTAGGCATTGATGCCAGCCGCGAAGGACGTGAGGATCGCCTTGCCCTGCGGGTGGTAGCTGGCGAATTCGGCCTGCATGTCGCCGCGGTACAGGAACAGGCGAGCCGCGCGGTCCTGCTCGACAAAGCGCGGACCGAATTGTTCGGCCATCTTGCCCTCGCCCTGGCGGCGCCAGAGGTCCAGTTGCCAGAGGCGGTCGCGCGCCGCGTTGAAGCCTTGGGCGAAGAACAGGTCATCCTGGTTCTGCGCGTAGATGTGGGACACGCCGTGGCGGTCGCGCACGATCTCCACGGGCTGGGACAGCCCCTTCATATCGACGGTTTCTTTCTTGCCTCCGGGCGACGCGCAGCCTGCCAGCACTGCAATCAGCCCGCTCGCCAGGAATGCCGCGGCCCTGCGATTGAACGTACGCATTGACTCCTCCTCGGGTTTATTTGTCTTCTATGTGCCTGCCGGCATCGAGGGGGCCATGCCGCCCGACGCGACAGCTAGCCATATGTACAGCGAAATTCCAAAGGCGGCGAACGCTGTTTCATTTGAATAGGCTTGCCAGAATCGGTAACGTCTGCGCCAGGTCCGTGTTGAAGCCCGATGGCAGAGCGGCACGCCTCTTGCGCAAGCATGCTTTCAAGCCTAAATTGATCTGGTCGCCTGGCGCTTGGCCATTGCAAGCGAACTGCGCGCATGGCGTTCTGGTTGTTTTTCTGTCTTTTGTTCCACCAAGGAGCGATATGATGAAAGTGAAACACCTGTTAGGCCCGGCAGCCCTCGCGCTGTCACTGCTGGTCGCCGCGCCGGTGGTAGCGGCGCCTACCGACCCGGCGCCCATCATCACCGGCAAGCAATGGTCGGAGTCCGACGCGAATCTGAAGAAGGCCTACCTGCTGGGCATGGCGAACCTCATCCAGGTGGAGCAGGCCTATCAGCAGCGCCGCGCGCCGGCGGACAACCAGACGCTGATCCCGCGTTTCGCCAAGGGTTTGCAGAGCCATACGCTCGATTCGGTGCGCGAACGGCTGGATAGCTGGTACGCGGCCAATCCGACCCGGATGGACCGCCCCGTGGTCGAAACGCTCTGGTTCGAAATCGTCGCGCCCGCGGCGCCGGCCACGCCGGCCGCTCCCGCCAAGCGCGCCCGCTAGGAGTCAACCATGAAAGTCATCCGATCGATCGCCATAGGCCTCATGATGGGGTCGCTGGTAGCCTGCACCAACATGAGTTCCAAGCAGCAAGGCACCCTGTCGGGCGCGGCCATCGGCGCCGCTGCCGGCGCGGGCATTGCCGCCATCGCGGGCGGCAGCGGCTGGACCGGGGCCGCCATCGGCGCCGCCGCCGGCGGCATTGCCGGCAATATCTACGGCGACAAGCACTAAGCCTCTGCCCTTGCGCAATGGCCAGTCCCGGGCCGCGGCCCGGGACTGCGGCTACAGATTGCCGGTGGACTTGCCGATCCGCCAGTACACGCCTCCTCCCGTCATGCCGCCGTCGACCGGCAGGTCCGCGCCGGTGATGAACGAAGCCTCGGGCCCCAACAGGAACATTACCGCCGCCGCGATCTCGTCGGCATCCGCGCCGCGCGACAGCGGCGTGGCGTCGCGGTTGCCTTCATAGAACAGGCGCGCCCGGCCGGCGTCATGCACGGCATTGGGCTGCATGATCATCGGCGTTTCCACCAGGCCCGGGCATACGGTGTTGACGCGTATGCCCCGCCCCGCCAGTTCCAGCGATGCCGCCCGCGTCAGGCCGCGCAGGGCCCACTTGCTGGCGGTGTAGGCTGCGCTGAAGTAGCCGGTAAGCCCCGCCGTCGACGACGTATTGACGATCGCCGCGCCCTGCGGCATCAGTGCGGCCAGGTTGCGGATGGCGAGGAATGGCCCGTCCAGATTGATGTCCAGCAGGCGCCGCCATTCCGCGTGCGTGGTCTCGGTCACGGTCTTGCGCAGGGTCACGCCGGCGTTGTTGACCAGGCCGTAGAGCGGCACGCCCGCAGCCGAAATCTCGTCGGCCAACGCCAGCCAATCGGATTCGCGGGCCACGTCCGCAACCCGGATGCGCAGCCGTTCGGCATCCTCGCCCGCCGCCGCGCGCAACTCCGCCCAGGTCGCATCGCTTTCGGGCAAGACGTCCAGCGCGTAGACGGTTGCGCCGGCCTGCAACAGGCGCAGCGCCTCGGCCGCGCCCTGCCCTCTGGCCGCGCCCGTCACAACGGCCGCCTTGCCGTTCCACCACGATGCCACGTCCTTGTCGTCGCTCATGTCTTGGACACTCCGCCGTCGACCATCAGCACGTGACCAGTGACATAGCCGGATGCCTGCGAAGCCAGATACAGCGCCGCGTCGGCGATCTCGGACGGCTGGCCCACGCGGCGCGCCGGCAGGCGTTCCACGTATTCGGCAAAGGTGGCGGCGTCGGCGTGCATCCAGCTGCTCATCGGCGTTTCGATGAAGCCGGGCGCAATGGCGTTGACGCGCAGCCCCTTGGGGCTCCACTCCAGCGCCAGGCATTGGGTCAGATGGGCCACGCCGGCCTTGGCAGCCGCATAGTCGGCGCAGTTCGGGCGCGGCTTGACGCCGGCATAGCTGGACAGGTTGATGATGGCGCCGCTGCCTTGCGCGATCATGTGGCGCGCAGCCGCCTGCGCGCCGAAGAACGTGCCTTTCAGGTTGATGTCCATGGTGCGTTGCCATGCGGCTTCGTCCAGGTCCAGGGCGGGCATGCGGGCCATGAAGCCGGCGTTGTTGACCCACACGTCCAGCGCGCCGTACCGCGCAGCCACCGCGTCGGCCAGTGCGCGTACCGCCTGCGCTTGCGTGACGTCCAGTTGGCGGCAATCCGCGTCCACGCCGGACAGCGCCCCAAGGTCCAGGTCGGTGGCGACCACGGTCGCGCCCTGCTGGCGGAACGCCGCCGCCATGGCGCGTCCAATACCGCCCCCGGCCCCCGTGACAACCGCGATTTTCCCTGCCAGATCCGGATAGTTCATTTTGCTCATGTGATGATGAAAAAATTGGAGTTCAGTTGAATGCCGCGCGCTTGGCGGCCTTGTTGACTGCGGTGTTGCCGGCTTCCTCGCCCGGCAGGCGGATATCGTTCAGGTCCATGCCCGCCGTCTCCTTGATGAGGAAGGCGCCGGCAAACGCCATCAGCCCCAGCGCCCCCACGTAGGCCGTGTAGACCCAATCCAGCCCTTGGGCGCCCAGCCAGGCATTGATGTAGGGCGCGGTGCCGCCAAAGATCGCGACCGACAGCGAAGAGATGAAGCCCACGCCCATGGCGCGCGCGCCGGTCGGCACCTGTTCGGCCACCACGGCGGGGAAGATCGCCGCCAGCAGCGCCCAGACCAGGAGGCCTATCAGCTGCCCCACGAACAGCGTCCAGGGCTGGTCGGTCACGATGTGCGATACCGGGAACACCGCCAGCGCCACGCCCAGGCCGAAGGCCATCACCATCGGCTTGCGGCCGTAGCGGTCCGCCAGCCAGCCGCAGACCGGCAGCCACAACAGGCACACCAACTGCGCGATCAGGCTGGCCGTGTAGGCGCCCGCCGGATCCATGCCCTTGGTCGCGATGGCCGTGGCCGGCGCGAAGGTAACCCAGGTGTAATACGTGGCGTTGGATGCCGCGGCGATCATCACGATGTTGCGGGCGATCTTCAAGGCCTGCCGCGCCGACACCTTCTGCGTGCCGCCCTGCTCCGCGCTGTGTTCGAAGACCTCGCTTTCGCTTGCGCTGCGGCGCAGGAACAGCGCGTAGACACCCAGCAGCGCCCCCACGCCAAAACCCACGCGCCAGCCCCAGGCTTCCATCGCGGGCTTGCCCAGCCAGGACGTCAGCAACGCCGCCAGCGCGGTCGCGGCCATGACGCCGATGGTCACGCTGACGAACACCGAACTCGACCACAGCCCGCGCCGCGCGGGCGGCGCGATTTCGGCAACATAGGTATAGGCCACCCCGGACTCGCCGCCATGCGCCAATCCCTGCATCAGGCGGCAAATGAAGAGCAATACCGAAGCCAGCACCCCGGCCTGCTCATAGGTGGGCAGCAGCGCGATTGCCAGGCTGGTCAGGGCCAGCAGGCACATGGTCAGAACCAGCGTGAACTTGCGGCCGTAGCGGTCGCCGATGCGGCCAAACAGCCAGCCGCCGATCGGCCGCGCCAGGAATCCGCCCGCGAACACGGCCAGCGTGGCCAGCAGCGCCGAACCGCGGTCGGACGGGTCGAACAGGTTCATGGCCAGATAGGCCGAGAACGTGCCGTACAAGGTCCAGTCGAACCATTCCAGGGCATTGCCCACGGCCGCCGCGCGCAGCGAAGCGTGGCGGCGTTGGCGGTCCTGTGTCTCCATCATTATTGTCGTCGTCATTTTTTTATCCGTGCTGGTCTTGGCCGAGGTGCCGCGCGAACCAATTGGCCGCGGCGCTGCTGGTGCGTTCGAAATGTTCCGTGTAGACCGAGTAATGGCCGCCGGGCAGCAGCAGCAACTCCTTGGGCTGATGCGCCGCGTTGAAAGCGTCCTGCTGCAGATCGGCAGGCGTCAGGCCGTCGCCGGTGGCGACGATCATCAGGAGCGGCGTGGGCGCGATGCGGCGCACGTACATGCCGGGCTCATAGGCGCGGGCCAATTCCAGCGACCGCAACGTGACCTCATTGACCCAACTTGGGCAGCGGCGCGCTTCGCCCGTCATATAGTTGTAGGAGTCCGGGCCCGGATAGGCGACTGGCGCGTCGGGATCGGCATCGACCATGCGCAGCATCGCAGGCGGCTGGCCCGCGTCGCGTGCCTCGCGGTCGGCTTCGAACGCGGCCTGCAGCGCCTGCGCCTTGTCGTAGCGCACGCGCCGTTGGGCCGCGGAGAAACCGCTGGTGGTCGGAACCTGGCTGACCACGCACTTGACGCGGCGGTCGATGGCGGCCACCGTCAGCGCGTGGCCGCCGCTGTAGCTGCTGCCCCAGATGCCGATGCGCTCACGGTCGACTTCCGGACGTTGGCGCAGATAGGAAATTGCCGAACGGAAATCCTGGATCTGCCGCTGCGGATCGATCTCCTGGCGCGGCATGCCCTCGCTGCGGCCGAGATTGCGGAAGTCGAAGGTCAGCGCGGCCAGGCCCCGGGCCACCACAGCGGCCGCGTACTCTTCCAGGTCGCCCCCGGCGACCATGGACCAGCCGTGCGCGAGCGCGACCGCGCCGACCGGGCCGCTGGCCTGCTCGGGCCGGTAGAAGGTACCGCGCACCAGATCCCCTTCGACCAGGAATTCAATCGGTTCTGCCGATCTTTTTGGGCCTGATCGTTCTGGCATAGATGAACTCATGCCTGTCTCCTTATCGCTCATCAATGAGCTAAGCTTGTGTGAACAGGTCGAATTCTGCCCATCGGGCCTGGCGCGAACATGCGCTATTATTCACGCCATCAATCGTTAATCCCGATCGATATAAGAACGACTACTACGCGCACGGAAGGTGCCCCGGAGCCATGGATCTACGCCAATTCGATTGTTTTCTGGCCGTTGCGGACAAGCTGCATTTCGGCCGCGCGGCGGAAGCGCTGCACATGAGCCAGTCATCCGTATCGGAAGCGGTCAAGGCGTTGGAAAAGACGCTGGGCGCCCCCTTGTTCGAGCGCAGCAGCCGCCGCGTCGCGCTTACGCCGTTGGGCGAAACCCTGAAGCTGGGCGCGGGACCGGCCGTGGTCATGCTGAAAGCCGCGCTGGACGACTGCAAGCGCCAGGCCGCGGGCAAGCCGCGCCATCTGCGCATCGGCTTCCTGGGCGGCGGTTTCTACGAGCTATACCGCCCGCTGGTCTCGGAATTCAAGGCCGCGCATCCCAACGTGGAGCTGGAGTTCGTGGAACTGACCTACGTCACCCACTACGCGGCGGTGGCCGACGGCTCGGTCGACATTGCGTTCTGCCGTTTGCCGCTGGGCGCGGACGGCCTGTGCCATGGGCCCATCGTGTTGCGGGACCAGCGCATGTTGTGCGTCCCGCTTGATCACCCGTTTGCCGCGGCGACCCTGTTGGACCCTGAGCTGCTGGCCGAGGAACGGCTGGTGCGCATGGTGCCGGGATCGGTCAACCAGGAATGGCAGGACTACCACTTTCCGCGCCACACGCCCAAGGGCAAGCCCATCGGCGACGGCCCGGTGGTGCGCACGATCCGCGAGGGCATCGCGGCCGTGAACACGCGCGAAGGCCTGCTGATGCTGACCAAGCGCGCCGCCAGTTATTACGCGACGCCCGAGATCGCATTCGTCGAGATCGACCTGCCCGCCATGCCTTCTGCCCTGGTCAGGCGGGTGGACGACCACCGGCCCATCCTCCAGGAACTGGAAGCCTTGCTGCTGCGCATCGCCGAGCGGCATGGCGTGGCGGCTTGATCCGGGCCGCGAGGCCCGGGCCTCCGCTTACATCGAAGCGGATCAGCGCTGCGAATCCAGGACTTCGTTGTTCTTCACCACTTCCTGCGCCTTGGAGTAGCTTTCGATCAACAGCTGGTAGGCCGGGAACACCTTGGTGTAGACCTCGGCCCACTGCATGGCGTCTTCACGGTTCCAGGTCTTCTGCAGTTCCGAGGCCACGGCGGCAGTGTCCATCGGCACCACGCCGGCCTGCACCACGCGCGCCAGCGTGATTTCCTGGGCCATCTTGGTGTACGTGCCAGAGGCGTCGATCACCGCGAACACCTTGTAGCCGTCGGCGACGGCGCTGATGGCCGGGAACGCCATGCACACGCTGGTGATGGTGCCGGCGATGATGAGCGTCTTGCGGCCGGTGGCCTTCACGGCGGCAACGAATTCGGGGTTGTCCCAGGCGTTGATCTCGCCCTTGCGCGCAATGTATTGCGCATGCGGGGCGTTGGCGTGGATCTCGGGAATCAGCGGACCATTCGGGCCTTGCGGCACGGAAGCCGTGGTGATGACGGGCATCTTGGCCAGCGTGGCCATCGACGCCAAGGCGCCAGCGCGGGCACGCAGCTCCGGCATGGGCATGTCGCCCACGGTCTGGAACAGGCCGCTCTGATGATCGATCAGCAGCATGACGGCGTCGTCGGCGTCGATAACAGGACGTTGGCCGTTGAAGTTGGCGGGTGCGGACATGGTGTACTCCTAATTTGAAAGGTCGACGGCTTGTGGCCGAATCAGAAGCCTTATGGCTGCACAAATATTAAAAATAGAACAAAATTGTCGGAAGACCGATTTTTTGCTTTCAGCGTTCTATTTTTTGAACCAAAGGGATGCCCATGCAGGATCTCAACGACCTTTTCTATTTCGTGCAGACCGTCGAGCACCAGGGCTTTGCCCCCGCGGGACGTGCGCTGGGCATGCCCAAGTCCCGCCTCAGCCGCAGGCTGGCCCTGCTGGAAGAGCGCCTCGGCGTGCGCCTCATCCAGCGCTCGACCCGGCATTTCATGGTCACGGACATAGGCCAGACCTACTACGAGCGCTGCAAGGCCATGCTGGCCGAAGCGGAAGCCGCGCAGGAAGTGATCGACGCGGCCCAGGTCGAGCCGCGCGGCGTGGTCAAGCTGACCTGCCCGATCGCCCTGCTGCATACCCATGTGGGCGGCATGCTCGCCGACTTCATGATCAAGTACCCGCGCGTGGTCATACAGTTGGAGGCCACCAACCGCCGGGTCGACGTGCTGGGTGAAGCCGTGGACGTGGCGATCCGCGTCCGCCCGCCTCCGCTGGAAGACAGCGAACTGGTCATGCGCGTGCTGTCGGACCGCGGCCAGAGCCTGATCGCCAGCCCGGGCCTGACGGCCCAATGCGGCCAGCCCGCAACCCCGGACGACCTGGGCGCCTGGCCCAGCCTGGCGCTGGGCTCGCCCAACCAGGCCTATCGCCTGGAGCTGTACAAGCAGGACGGCCAGCAGGCCACCGTCTCGCTTGCCCCCAGGATGATCACCACCGACATGATCGCCTTGCGCAACGCGGCGGTGGCCGGCGTGGGCGTCGTGCAACTGCCCACCATGATGGTGCGCGAACAGCTGCAGGCGGGACAGCTGGTCCGGCTGCTGCCTGACTGGGCCCCAAGCCGCGAGCTGATACATGCGGTGTTCCCGTCGCGGCGCGGCCTGCTGTCGTCGGTCAGGGCCTTGGTGGATTATCTGGCGGAGCGCTTCGGGAAGTTGCAGGAAGACTAGCCCAGCGTTCCGTTTTCAGGACAGCCAGGGCTAAAAATGGCGACTACCGACGCCATTGTCCTTAATCTATCTTGCCGCCTGGTCACTTCTACCGCTGTCGACGCTTGCACGCGTCGGCTGCAGCCCAGGCAACTTGAACTTCCACAGACTCGCAATCCTCCCGCTGGCCGCGCTGGCAATCGGCGCCGCGCAGGCCGCCGGGTCCGCGCTGCCGCCCATCGATCCCTGGCGTTATACCGAGGACTACAGCTACCTGGACGACCCGACCAAGCGCACGGGCGCCTGGGGCGAAGCCGGCAAGTGGATCCGGCTGGGCGATTCCTCCGCGCTGACCCTGGGCGCCGAGCTGCGCGCCCGCTATGAGCGCTACCGCAACAACGAATTCGGCGACGCGGCCGTACCCGACGAGGGTTACCAGCTGTACCGTTTCCTGCCCTATGCCGACCTGCGGCTGGGCCGGCAGGTGCGCGCCTTCGGCCAGTTGAACCTGACCCATGCCGAACGCGACACCGGCTCCATCGGACCGCCCGACGACACCGGCAGCGACGTGCTGCAGGCTTTCGTCGACGTCTCCCTTGCCGGCGCTGCGGGCACCTGGACCGCGCGCGCGGGCCGCCAGGTCATGGCCTATGGCAGCGAACGGCTGATCTCGGCGCGCTACGGTCCCAACGTGCTGCGCTCGTTCGACGGCGGCGCGCTCAGTTGGCAGAGCCAGGAACTGCGCGTGGACGGTTTCCTGGTGCGCCCGGTGCGCAACGATCCGGACGATTTCAGCGACCGCGCCGACTCCCAGCGCCGGCTCGGCGGCCTCTACGGCACCTGGTCCGCGCCCGGCGGCCTGGGCGACACCGGCCTGGATGCCTACCTGCTGTCGCTGTCCAGCGACTCGGCCACCTACAACCAGGGCAGCGGCCCCGAAACCCGCAACGCGCTGGGCGCGCGCTACTTCGGCCAGCACGCCTCCTGGCGCTGGGACCTGGAAGCGGTCTACCAATACGGCAGCTTCGCCGGCGCGCCGGCGCGCGCCTGGTCGCTCGCCAGCGACGTGAGCTACACCTTCCGCGGCACGCCATTGCAGCCGCGCGTAGGCCTGAAGGCCAACATCATCAGCGGCGACCGCAATCCGGACGATCCCAAGCTCCAGACCTTTGCCGTCTTCTTCCCCAAGGGCAAGTACTTCGGCGAAGCGGGCCTGATCGGCCCTTCCAACCTGATCAACTTGCATCCCTCGCTCACGCTGGACTTGGGCTCCGGCTGGACGTTGGGAACCGCGGCGGTCTTCTATTGGCGTCAAAGCCTGCAGGACGGCGTGTACGGCGTGGCCGGCAATCTGCTGCGCCCGGCCGGCGCCAGCCGCGCCCGCTACATCGGCACGCAGGCCGACGTGGTGCTGGGCTGGGAAGTGTCGCGCCACCTGAGTTTCGAAGCCGCCTACTCGGTGTTCCGGCCCGGAAGCTTCATCCGCGACACCGGCCGCGCCGAAACCGTCCATTTTTTTGGCCTGGAAGCGCTATGGCGCTACTGAACCCCCTCGATGACCGGAGACGACACATGAAAAGAACCACGGCGCTTGTCCTCGCATTGGCAGCCGCGCTGCCCTGCGCCGCCCACAGCCGCGACGCCGACCTGGTGCTGCGCAATGGCCAGATCATCACCATGGACCCCGCGGCGCCGCGCGCAACGGCCCTGGCAATCCAGGGCGAACGCATCGTGGCGGTGGGCGAGGACGGCGATGTCGAGCAACACGTCGGACCGGCCACGCGCCAGTTGGACCTGCAGGGCCGCACGGTGATACCCGGCCTCATCGACACGCATATCCACGCCATCCGCGGCGGCCAGACCTATGCGTTCGAAACCTACTGGTACGACGCACCCAGCCTGGCAGACGCGCTGGGCCGGCTGGCGCGCGACGCCGCGCAACGCCCGCGCGACCATTGGGTCGCGGTGGTCGGATCCTGGCATCCGCGGCAATTCCGCGAGCGCCGCGCGCCCACCCGCGCCGACCTGGACCAGGCGGTCCCCCGGCATCCCGCCTATGTCCAATACCTGTACGACTACGCCCTGCTCAATAGCCGCGGCATCGAAGCCCTGGGCCTGGACGGCCCGCAGCCGCCGGAACTGCACGGCATCACGGTCGAGCGCGACGCGCAGGGCCGCGCCACCGGCAGGCTGCTGGGCGGCATCGGCCCATTCAACGCGCTGTTCGCCCGCCTGAGCCATACCGCCGACCGCCCCGCCGGGCTGCAAGCCTTTCTGCGCGCCATGAACGCGCGCGGGCTGACGGGCTTCATCGATCCGTCGGCCGGCGGCGCTGAAGCCTACGAGCCGCTCTACGCGCTGCGCGACCGTGGCGAACTGACCGTGCGCGCGGGTTACCGGATCTCGGCCATGCGCGCGGGCGGCGAGGCGCAATGGTTCCGCGACATCATGGCCTTCCGTCCGCCGCGCCATGACGACGGCAAGCTCGCGTTCCTGGGATTGGGTGAAAACCTGGTGTCCGCCATGAACGACGGGGTGCGCATGGGCCCGGGATTCAACCCGCCGGCCGAAGCGCGCCAGGAACTCGCCCGCATCGCCCGCTACGCGGCCGAACGCCGCATCCCGCTGGAGATCCACGCCTACACCGACGATGCCGCCAGCGCCATCCTCGACGTGTTCGAGGAAGTCGGCCGCGACCACGACCTACGCCCGCTGCGCTGGTCCATCGCCCACCTGAACACCGGCTCGCGCCGCACGCTGGAACGCATGGCGCGTTTGGGGCTGGCCTATACGGTGCAGATGGGTCCGTACTTTGAGGGCGAGGCGATACGCGAAGCCAATCCCAAGGGGGCGGAGCAGGATTCGCCGCCGGTGCGCACGGCGCTGGACCTGGGTCTGCCGGTCGCGGGCGGCACCGATTCGACCCGCATCGGCGTGGCTGGCGTCTGGCAGGCCGTGGAGTACCACGTGCAGGGACGCGCCATCGGCGCCACCGTGCTGCGCGAGCCCGGCGCCTTGCTCACGCGGGAGGAAGCGCTGGCGCTCTACACGCGCCAGGCCGCCTGGCTGGCATTCGACGAAGACGACCGCGGGCAACTGAACGCCGGCAAGCTGGCCGACCTGGCGGTGCTGGACCAGCCCTACCTGACGATGCCGGCGGACCAGATCCACGCCATCAATTCGGTGCTCACGCTGCTGGGCGGCAAGCCGGTGCATGATGCCGGGGTGTTGCCGGCGGCACCTGCCAAGGCGGTCCAATAAAAAATTGCGGCCCCGCACTGAGCGGGGCCGCAGCGCATCACGCTCAGAACGAGTGGCTGATCCCGACCTGGAAGCCCTTCGAGTTCGCGCCCGGCACGCCTTCCGGCGCGACGTCCCCGGTCACGAAGGCGGCATTGCCCTCGTTCTTGATGAAGGACGCCGCCGTGTACAGCACCGTGCGCTTGCTGAGCGCGTAGGTGTAGCCCAGCGCAAACTGCTGGGCGTCGTCGCCTTCGTACTGTCCGCTCTGGGTGGAACGGGAGTACGACAGCTTCACGTGGCCGCCACCCACAGGCACCGACGCGCCCGCCAGGGCCACGTGCTGCTTGTCCGACCCGATCTTCTGCTGCAGGTAGTTGGCAAACAGCTTCACCACGCGGAAGTCATAGCTGGCACCCAGGGTCGCGGTTTCGTAGTGCTCGCCGCTGCCCATCGACGTCCTGCCGTATGCGGCGGCGACATTGAGCGGACCGGACTGGTAGCCCAGCCGACCGCCGGCATAGTCGGCGCCGCGCAGGTCTTCTTCGCGCGCATAGTTCAGGTGTCCGTATATCCCGCCGAGTTTCTTCGGCAGGAAGTACGCCACCATGTTGCTGGCGCGCGAGAGCGTGGTGGCGCCCTCCATCCCCAAGGGCCAGCCCTTGATGATGTTGCTGCTGCCGCCCACGCCCACGGTGCCGAAGGGCGAGAACGAGGACACGTTCCAGAACGCCGCGGTGTAGTCCCGCCCCAGCCGCAGTTCGCCGTAGCGCTCGTTGCTCAAGCTGATGGTCGAACGCCGTGTCCAGTTCAGGCCTTGCGGCCCGCCACTATTCGGCAGGATGGGCGCCTCCAGCCAGAACCCCACCGAGTTGCCGTTGCCCAGATTCTCGGTGCCGCGCATGCCGATGCGGCTGGGCAGCATGTAGCCGCCCTGGTCCATGCCGATCTTGGAAGTGCTGCCCGCGGTGGCGCTGGTCACGTTCAGGTCGATGTGGCCGAACAGGGTCAGCGACGACGATTGCGCAAACGCCGGTCCCGCCAGCGCACAGGCTCCCAACAGCCCGATTCTTCTGATTATTGACATATTCCCCCCAGTTTCCCCGACTCAATTGCCGACGCGTATGCCGGCGCCGCGGATCAGGCTGCCGGTGCTTTCCATTTCCCGGCCGATCAGCTCGGCGAATTGCTGCTGCGGCATGGGCGCGGGCTCGGCCCCCAGGTTGTCGAAGCGCTCGCGCGTGGCCTCCGAGCGCAGCGCCTGTTCGGTGCCGGCATGCAGCTTGGCCAGGACCGCCGGCGGCGTCGCGGCCGGCACGAACATGGCCACCCAGAACAGCTGGTCCACGTCGCGGTAGCCAGCCTCTGCTGTCGTGGGCACGTCCGGCAACGCGGGCGAGCGGTGGTCGGCGCTGATCGCCAGCGCGGTCAGCTTGCCAGCCTTGACCATGGGCAGCGCCAGCGGCAATGGCAGGAAGAACCAGTCGACCCGGCCGGCGATCACGTCGTTGACCGCCTCCGGCGTGCCGCGGTACGGCACGTGGATAGCCTGGATGCCAGTCGCGGCCCTGAACTTTTCGCCCGCGATGTGCGCGCCGCTGCCGCTGCCGGACGAGCCGTAGGTATATTGGTCGGGTTCGGCGCGGGCGCGCTCCACCAGGTCCTTCAGCGACTTGAAGTTGCGCGCGTTCGACGCCACGATCACGTTCGGCATCGAGGCCAGCATGGTCACGGGCGTGAAGTCCTTGAGGGTGTCGTATTTGAGGTTGGCGTAGAGCGACTGGTTGGCCACGTGGGCAGCGGAGTGCACCAGCACCGTGTAGCCATCGGCCGCGGCGCCCGCCACCATGGTGGCGCCCAGCACGCCGCCTGCGCCCGGCCGGTTCTCCACCACCACCGGCTGGCCGAGTTTCTTCTCCAGCTGTTCCGCCACCGTCCTGCCGATGACATCGGTGGTCGACCCCGCCGTGAACGGCACTACCATCCTGATGGGGCGCGCCGGATAGTCCGGCTGGGCCTGCAGCGTGGCGCTAAGCCCCACGACGCCGGCCAGGGCCGTCGCGTATTGAAGAAAATGTCTGCGGTGCAGTGTCATGGTTTGTCTCCTTTTATGCTTCTGCTGCGCGAAAAAAAGCCGATCGCCCATGACGGACAGGCGATCGGCCGGATAAAGCGGGTCGCGGATCAGGGGGCGAGGACGGGCCGGTCCTGCGCGCCTTCCAGCACCTTGATGTAGGCCTCGCGGGCTTGCGCCAGCGGCACCACGGCGGCCGGACTGACCGGAAAGGACTGCAGGCTGCCGTCCTCGAAGCCGGGCAGCAGCTCGCGGAACACCGCGGCGCAGCGGGCCGAGTCCAGCTTCAGGCTGTCCACGCCGATCAATTGGAGGTCGCGGCGGTAGAAGGCCTGGATGTCGAAGGGCACGTTGCGGTCAGGGGTGGAAATGACGATCTGCCGCCCGCCCACCTTCAACGATTCCAGCGCCGCGGCGAAGTACGGCGAGCCCACCGTGTTGTAGGCAATGTCCGCGCCCGTCTGGCTGGTCAGCTCCATGACACGCTGGGCGATCCCGTCGCGGCTGCCATCGATGACCGACACGCCTGAAACCGCATGGCCGACGTAGCCTTCGCCGCCGCGCTCCACCCCGATCACCCGGGCGCCGGCGCGGCTGGCCAGCTGGATGGCGGCCTGCCCGACCTTGCCGTTCGAGCCGAACACCACCACCGTCTGGCCCGGGCCAGACAGGCCGGCGCGGCGCAGCCCTTCATAGGCGGTGACAAACGGCACGCCCGCCATGGCGGCGCTGGCCGCTGCGATGTGGGCAGGCCTGCGCACCAAGGCGGCCACGGGCAGCACCAGGTAGCGCGCGTGGGTCCCGTCGCGCGTAATGCCCAGTTCGCCGCCCGTGCCCCACACCTCCTGCCCCATCCATTCCGCGGGGCCGGCTATCACCTTGCCCGCGTAGTCGCGTCCGGGCGTGCGTGGCCAGATCGCGTAAGGCATCATGCCCATCGCCGCCTTGACGTCGCTGGGATTGATCCCGGCCGCGCTGACTTCGACCACGGCATGGCCTTCCGGCGCTTGCGGCACGGAGATGTCGACCAGGGCCGGCCGCAGCTCGGCGACGGTGGAAACGCGTTCGATCACGCGCAGGGCTTGGGTTTTCTTGCTCATGTCTGTCTCTGGTTCTGGTTGTTGCGGGCAAAGGCTGCCCAAGGCGCGGCAGGCCGCGCCGGGATTGAGGTCGAAAGCGGGGAAAGCCGGATCAGGAAAGCGGCGGCTTGGGCATGCGCGTTTCGCCCGGCTCGAGCTTGAGTTCCACGTCCAGGCGGTAGGTGCCGTCGCCCGTCGCTTCGAACTTCCGCAGCAGCGACCCCACCGCGCCGAATGCCGCATCGCTATACGCGTAGGCGTCGTTGGCGTCGAAGATCTGGGTGGTCAACACCTTGTGGCCGGGCGCCGAGGCGATGAAGTGCAGGTGCGCGGGCCGCATGTGGTTGCGCTGCTGCAGCGCCAGCAGGTCGCCGCAGGGGCCGTCGATGGGCACGCCGTAGCCGGCGGGCTTGACGCTGTCGAACCAGAAGCGGCCGTCCGCGTCAGTCATGAACACGGCCCGCAGGTTCATGTCTTCCTGCTCGGGATCCTGGTTTTCGTACAGGCCGCTGGGCGCGGCCTGCCAGGTTTCCAGGCGCGCGCCGGCCAGCGGCTGGCCATCCAGCGTGCAGATGCGCCCCGTCACCAGCAGCCGATCGCCGGTCGTATCCTCGGTGGCGATCTTGGAACCGTTTTCGAGTACGGGCTGGTTGGCGCGCCAGAACGGCCCGATCAGCGCGGGCTCCGTGCCGCCGGCCTCCAGCACGCCCTCGGCGTCCATCAACAGGACCAGCGTGGCCACGCCCAGGATGTCGGCCAGCAGGATGCCTTCGTGCCGCAGCGGATTGGTGGCCTGGCCCACTCGCACCATGAAATCCAGGCCCCGGTGCAGTTCCTCGTAGCTCAGTTTCACGTCCGCCGCAAACGCGTGCAGGTGGCGGATCAGGGAATCAAGAACCTCGCGGGTGCGCGGGTCCGTGGCCTGGTTGGCCGCAAGAACGGCTTGCAGCAACGCTTGCGGCGTGGCGGGTATGGCGCGCTGTTCGCCGGCGGCGCGCGTGTCCGCGCAGGAATTGGCATGACTCATAAACATTCAACCCTGTAGTCTGACTAATGAAATTTGCGTGCCGCGCTTCAGTCGGCGCTTATTCCCGCCTGGGCCGCCACGGCAGCCCATTGCGGGACCTCCTGCGCCACCCTGGCCTCCAGCGCCGCTGAAGAACTGGCGATGACGCGAAATCCGAGCCCGTCGAGCTGCCTGCGCACCGGCTCTTTGCCCAGCGCTTCGGCCACCGCTTTGTTGATGCGTTCGACCGTGGCGGCCGGCGTGCCCGCCGGCGCAAACAGCGCCTGCATGGTTTCCGAGCGGAAATCGGCGAAGCCGGCTTGTGCGATCGTCGGCACGCCGGAAAGCGCCGGCCAGCGCTCTTCCCCGCCCACGGCCAAGGCCCTGAGCCGGCCGTCGGCGAGAAACGCCTGCGCCGCGGGCAGCGCGGCAAAGGCGCAGTCGACCTGGCCTCCCAGCGCCGCCAGCACTGCGGGCGCCGCGCCCGAGTACGGGACGTGCAAAGCCTTGACACCCGCGCGCCGCCACAGCAGTTCGGCAGCCAGATGCACGCTGTTGCCGTTGCCCGGCGTGGCGTACGTGAGCGTGCCGGGATCCCGGGCGGCAGCGTCCAGCAGATCCTTGAGCGTGGCCAGGCGGCTTTCGGCGCGGACCACGATGACGTCCGGGGAACTCACCGCCAGGCTCACCGGCGCGAAGTCGCGCACCGGATCGTAGGCGGGCCGTTCTGCGGCGATGGCAGGATTCGTGACGAACGAGGACGACACCAGCAGCAGCGTGCCGCCGTCCGCCTGCGCCCGGGCGACCGAGGCCACGCCGATATTGCCGCCTGCGCCTGGGCGGTTCTCCACGATCACGCTCTGCCCCAGATAGGCCGGCAGCTGCGCGGCCAGCAGGCGCGCGACGATGTCCGTGGAGCCTCCGGGGGCGAACGGCACCACCAGGCGCATTGGCGTGCGCGAACTCCTGCCGAAGAACGGAACGAGCTGCTTGGCCTGGCCCATCGCAGGCGCCGCGCAAAGCGCGCCCGTACAGGCGACGGCCCGCAACACGCGTCTTCTTGCAATCAGCCGGGATACGCCATAGTCATCGCTCATTCCATGTCTCCTCTGTTGTTCTCTTTGTTATCGATGGCGCCGCACCTGGCCGGCGCAGGCCATCGTCCGGCATCAGCTTTCCGCTTTCTCTTTCAGGAAGCCGTCGGTGCCGTAGACCAGGCCGGTGTTCTCGGCGGCGCGCACCACGTCGGGATGCCAGGCAATGCGCCCGCATTCCTCGTCGGTGCCGCCGACGACGGAATAGACGACCAGGGCATGCGGGTTGGGATTGCGGAATCCGCGCATCACGCCGATGGGGCAGGAAATCACGTCCCACTGGTTCAGCATCACCGAGTGCTCGCCCTTCTCGCCCCAGATCACTTCCATCTGGCCGTTCAGAGGGCAGAAGACTTCCTCGGTCTTGTGCGCATGCAGGCTGGCGCCCTGCCCCACGGGAATTTCGATGAAGGTCACGCCAAAGCGGTGGTTGCCGGGGATGGCTGGCTCCACGCCTTTGTTCTCCAGCACGCCGCGGTTCATGATCTTGTAGATGTTCTTCTTCATGCCGGGCAGGCGGCTTTCGATGAAGGTCTCGCGGTAGGGCTCGACCTTGCCCCAGCGCGCGATGCGGGTGGCTTCCATTTCCTGAGCATTGATATCCATGTCATTCCTTTTTCTGATGAGCTTTAAAGAGAGAGGTGCTGCGGCTTTTCTCGCGGCTGATGCAAGTTAAAGCTCACCCCGATGCAGCGTCCACTACCATTTTCTTACCGCTCCCATATAATTTTGTTATGACTCAATCCGCCACATAGGGCTGCTACGGAAATGGATCTGCGGCAACTTCGCTACTTTGTCGTTCTGGCCAACCAGGGGCATTTCGGCCGCGCCGCAAGCGTCCTGCATGTGGCGCAGCCCGCGCTTACGCGCCAGATCCAGCTGCTGGAAGAAGAGCTCGGCGTCCAGCTCTTCGTGCGCCATTCGCGCGGCGCGTCGCCCACCGAAGAAGCCGCCTTCCTGCTGGAACGCGCTTCTTTCCTGCTGCGCTACGCCGAACAGCTCAAGCAGGACATGTCTGCCCTGCAACGCCATCCCAGCGGCCCCGTCGTCATCGGTCTTTCTCCCGGACTCGCAATGACGCTGGCCGTGCCCCTGACTCGCGCCGTGCAGGAACAGCTCCCCGAAGTCCGGCTGCGCTTCGTTCAAGCCTTCTCTCCCACGCTGCACGAAATGCTGCTCAAGGGCCAGGTGGACCTGGCCATGCTCAACGGTCCGGTTCCCGTCGCCAACCTGCTCACCTATCCCTTCCTGACCGAAGGCATGTGCCTCATCGGACCGCCCTCGCATCGCAAGGCCCGGCCCGCGCGGATCGGCGTGCGCGACCTGGCCGAGCTGCCGCTGGTGATGACCGGCCTGGCCAAGTCCGGCGTGCGGCTCGAGCTCGAGGCCCAGGCGGCGCACGCCGGGGTGCATCTGAATCCGGTGGTGGAAGTCGAAACCATGGAAGTCGCCAAGCGCCTCATAAAGGAAAAGGTCGGCGTGACCGTGCACTTCGCCGCAACCGTGCTGGAAGACATCGAGGCAGGCCGCCTGTCCGCCCAGCCCATCGACGGCCTCAGCCTGCGTCGCATCCTGGCCCACCCTTCGGATCGGCCGGCCTCGCGCGCCACCAAGGCGGCGGTCGAGATCCTGCGCCAGGTAGCGCGCGAGCTGGTGGCGACGAAGCGCTGGCCCCACGCCACGCTGGACTTCTGAACCCACCCCCGCAGGTTGCGGCATTTTTATCATCGTCCCGCGTTCCAGACGCGGGACGCAGCGTACGGTTGCCGCGCCTTCCAAAAGACCCCGCGATCGGGCAGGCATGAACCGCCGCGGCGCGGCTCTCGGCATACACTGCTACGCGCCAAGCCTGTCCCGGACCCCGCCATGCACACGCTCAATCCATGATGTACCTACTGTGGTCGCTACCCGCCCTGGCCGTCATCGGCGCCATCGCCAGCGGACGCCTGAACACCACGGCCGCCGCCTTGCTGGGCCTGCTGGCCGCCGTGCCCATCGCCCTGTATGCGGCGCCCGCCTCCTTCACCACCGGCCAGCTCGGGGTGGCGCTGGAACGCGGCCTCTGGATAGGCGGGATCATCACGCCGTACATCCTGGGCGGGCTGCTGTTCTGGAACATGGCGGCACAAGGACGCGCGCCGCACGCGGCGGCGGACGGCGCAAACACCGCACTGGCCCATCCGCTGGCGCGCCGCCGGCTGCTGTTCTTTGCCTGTTTCCTGGTCGGCCCTTTCGCCGAAGCGGCCACCGGCTTCGGCGTGGGCATGCTGGGAACGGTGCTGCTGATCCGGCCTTTGAATTTGAAGCCGCGCGAAACCATGGTGTTCGCGCTGCTAAGCCAGACCCTGATCCCTTGGGGCGCCATGGGCAGCGGCACGCTGCTGGCGTCGGCCTATGCGCGCGTCCCGGCCACGGAGCTGGCGCTCTACGGCATGGCGCCGGTCGCCTTGCTGACGGTATTGTGGATGCTGCTGTACTGGCGCACCGCCAGGCGCGCAGGCTTGCGCGCTGAACCCGCGGAGCATGTGCGCGAAGCCGTCTGGATGATCGCGAGCCTGGCCGCCCTGAGCGCCGCGACAGCGCTATTGGGACCGGAAACCGCGCTGCTGTCGGCCTACGGCCCGCTCATCGTGCTGCGCTTCCTGCTGGACCGCCGGCCCGACCGGCCCCGGATGATGGCGGCGGCGCGCAAGGCGCTGCCCTATATCCTGATGATTGCTTGGCTGGTGGCCACGCGCTTGCTGCCAGGCTTGAACGGCGGCCTGGCCGGACTGGCTGCGTTCAAGCCGTTCCCGGACCTGCCCGGCTGGATGCCGCTGCTGCATGCCGGCAGTTGGCTGATCGTGGGCGCCGTGCTCATGGCCGCCATTTGCCGCCAGCGCGACCTGCTCGCGACGCAGGCGCGCGCGGCCTGGACCACGGGACGGCACGCGGTGTACTCCGTGTTCCTGTTCGCCATGATGGCCGAAGTCCTGGCCGGCGCCGGCATCTCGCAAGCGTATGCCGACGGCCTGTTCGCCAGCCTGAAGGACTGGACCATATTGATCACGCCGCTGCTGGCCGGCGTATTCGGCATCCTGGCCAACAGCGGCAACGCGCCCAACAGCCTCTTCATGCCTGCGCAACTGTCGCTGGCCTTGAATGCGGGCCTGAGCGTGCCGGCTGCGGCCGCGCTGCTGCATGTGTCGGGCACGTCAATGGGAATTTTTTCACCGGTGCGGATGTCGATCGCGGCTGGCCTGGCGCATGGCCGCGGCGAAGAGCGCGGCGTGTATGTGCAGTTGCTGCCCTACGCGCTGGCGGCGTTCGGACTGCTGCTGTGCCTGGCGGTGCTGGTGGTGCTGGCGGGGGCCTGATCGCTATCCGCGACCAGCCTGCGATACGGTACACGGCCCGCTTCAGGCGTTCGCGTACATCCGCAGGATCCCATGCCCGATGACTCCCTGGCTGAGCGCGTACTGGCTGAATGCCCCTAGCGGCATCGGCCTGCCATGGAAGTACCCTTGCGTGACCTGCGCGCCCAAGGCGCGCACCATGTCGTAGTCCTCCTGGCTCTCGATGCCTTCGGCCACCACCGTCATGTCCAGCGACCGCGCCATCTCGACGGTGCAGGCCAGGACATCCTGGGCATGGCGATGGCGGCGCGCCCGGGCGATCATGTCGCGATCGATCTTCAATTCGTCGAAAGGCGCGCACAGCAACCGGTCGAGCGAGGAGTCGCCGGTGCCGAAGTCGTCGATCGCGCAGCTGAAGCCGCGCAAGCGCAGTTGCGTGATGGCGCCCGCCAGCGCCCCGTTGGAGCGCGCGCCACCGTCCTCGGTGATCTCGATGACGATGCGGCTCGGATCCACGCCGGCGAATTCGGCCCGGTCGGCCACGTCCTGGGCCCAGCAGATGGAACTTGCGACGGCCGCGGGCACGTTGATGCTGATGACGCAATCGGGCCGGCCGCCCAGTTCGCGCTGCGCCTCGAAGGCGCGCGCCAACATGTAGTCGGTCAGCGATCCCAGCAAGCCCGCCGCCTCGAAAGCCGGCAGGAAAGCGGCCGGAGGAATCATCGCGCCGTCATCCGCGACCCAGCGCGCCAGCATTTCAGCGCCGCGCAGTTCGCCCGTCGACACGCAATGCTGTGGCTGGAAGTACGCAGCAATCTCGCGCTGCGCCAGGGCGCGGCGCAGACGTTCGGTGTCCAGGCCGGCCAGCGCGACGCCGCTGCTCTGCGCCGCGGCGCGCAACGTCGCCTCGCCATCGGCCAGCGCGGTCCGGGCCAGGGATTCGATCATCGAAATCAGGCAGGCCGCCTCCAGCGGCTTGCCCAGCGCGGCGATGATGGGCAGGCCGCGATTCCGGGCGTAGGTCGCCGCCGCCTGCAGGATCCGGGTCGGATGGCTGCTGGCGATCGCGATGCCGCCGCAACCGCCGGCATCGGCCAGCGCATCGATCATCTGCAGCCCGGTGCGGTCCGCCATGTCCAGATCGACAATGACCAGATCCCATTGCTGCTGCTGGATCGCCGCCACGGCCGACGCGCCGTCGTGCGCCGTCGCCACTTCAGGCACGCCGATCTTGCCCAGCATCCGCGCCAGCGCGGCACGTTGGAATTCGTCTTGGTCGACAACTAGGGCGGATTTGAGCATGATGGTCCCGGGGAACGAAGCGCCCATGGCGCGGCGCCGAGGCGCCTGCGGGCGGAAGGCCAGGCAGCGAACTGCCGACGAATTCATTGTTCCACCCGCCGCCGGGAACGGAAATCAGCCGAGTCCTATATTGCCGGTTCCGGCCTGTTTGGCTCTATCATGGCGTCACCCATTCCGGCGGAGCCAAACCCAGCATGGCCGCGCAGATCCAAGACGCCCCTGAGCCCGAGACCGCCGGCCGGCCGTCGCGCAGCGCCATCAGCATCCTGAACCGCTATCAACGGGCACTGCTATATGTGGGCGGCGCCGTCACAACCTTGGTCCTGCTGACAGTCGCTGGCGTCATGCTGTTCGCGCAAGCCAAGGATTACGTCGCGGAACGCTATGCCGGCTTCGTGGTGCGCAAAGCGCTGTTGCAGACGGCGCTGGGCGTGCGCGAGGGCGCATTCCGCATCGGTCTTTCGCACGAGGAGTACGCCTGGCCCGCACGCGTGTCGTCCGCGGCCCCCGACCTGGTGCAGACTTTCGCGCGCCTGCAAGGGCGCATGGAATTCCAGCGCAACCCAAACTTTCCTCCGGTGGTGGCCCTGGCCGACATCGAACCCGGCCGGCCCGCCGCCGCCTACCTGCCCTATCTGCATCTGACCGACGAGATCAGCTATTCCGCTGCGGCCTACGCCAAGGCGCTTTCGGTCAGCGGCTTCTTCTACAGCCCCGACCGCGGCTTCCTCGGCGTGGGTCCCATGTCCGACACCGTGGATCCGCTGGCGCTGGTGGGCGCGAAAGACGTCGCGGAACTGATCCGGACGATCGCCCCCGACCTGGGCGACCTGGAATCGCCCGAGATCCAGCAGCGCCTGATGGCGGCAGGCGGACCGCGCTGGCTGCCGCCCGCCGTCGATCCCTTGACGCGCAAGCTGTCCCTGCGGCTGTACCAGGCCGCAAGCAGCCAGGGCCGCATATTCGCCATCTTTGTTGCCATCTATCCTGCCGATACGCTGAACGCCTATCTGACGACAACGCGCTACGAAGAGGCAGCCCTGATCGTCGACCAGGACGGGCGCCAGCTCCTGCCTGTGGCCATGGAAGAGCAAGACGCGAAGATCGCTGCCAGGATGCTGGACGCAACGCGATTGGATCCGGTCGCGCCGTCGGAGGTGCGTTACCGCGACGGCCTGTTCATCCTCGGCGACCAGGTTTCCGAATCCGGCTGGCGCCTGACCTACGCCTTTTCCTGGCGCACCATAGTCGCCGACCTATGGCCTAGGCTGGCCGGCTACGCGCTCGCGACGCTGCTGATGGTGACGTTCGTCTGGGCGGTACTGCTGCTGCTCGACCGCAAGGTCTTCAAGCCCGGCTATGCCCGCTCGCAGCGCATATTCGAAAGCGAGAACCTGAACCGCACCATGGTCGCCACCGCGCCCTCGGGCCTTGCGCTGCTGTCGCTGAACACGGGCGAAGTGCTGTTGCAGAACGAGGTCATGCAGGATTATGCCGCCAGCGCAGCGCCCGGCAGCCCGCCCTTGCATGCGCGTCTGCTCGCCCTGTATGGCGGCGCTTCGGACTCCGCCGGCTGGCACGCCGAGCTGGAACTGGCCCATCCACGCATCGGCGGCAGCCACAGCGATCTGCTGGTGAACGCGGTGCGGACCAAGTACCAGGGCGTGGACGTGCTGCTGTGCAACTTCACCGACATCACGGCCCGCAAGCAACTTGAACAGAAACTGGACGAAGCCCGCGTCGCCGCCGACACCGCGAATCAGGCCAAATCCGCCTTCCTGGCCACCATGAGCCACGAAATCCGCACGCCGCTGAACGCCATCCTGGGCAATCTCGAACTGCTCGAGCGCTCTGGCCTGCAGCCCGCCCAGAGCGAGCGCCTGCGGGCGGTGACGTCCTCCTCGGCCACGCTGCTGGAGATCATCAACGACATTCTGGATTTCTCCAAGGTCGAATCCGGCCAGATGAGCGTCGAGTCGATTCCTTTCGACCTCGCGGAAGCCGCCCGGCAAGTCGTCGCCGTTTTCACGCCGGCCGCTCAAGCCAAGGGCCTGGAGCTGGATTGCAGCATAGACGACGGCTTGGCGCCCCGCTATCTGGGCGACCCCACGCGCATCCGCCAGATCATGTTCAACCTGGTCGGCAACGCCATCAAATTCACATCCCACGGCGATGTGCTTCTTGAGGTCTACCGCCAGGACGACGATGCGCCCGACACCCCTATCGTGATCGGCGTCAGCGACACGGGCATCGGCATGACCCCGGCGCAGCAAGCCGTGCTGTTCCGGCCGTTCACCCAGGCGGATTCCTCCATCGCCCGGCGCTACGGCGGCACGGGGCTGGGCCTGGCGCTATGCGGCCGGCTGGCCACGCTCATGCACGGCAGCATAGCCGTCACCAGCAAGCCGCAGGAAGGCAGCACCTTCCTCGTCACGCTCCCCTTGCCCCCCGCACCCGCCGAGGCCCCGGATGCTGCAGTTCCGGCGAGCACGGCGCCGCTGGAACCGGAGCAGCCGCTTGCCGCCCGCATCCTGGTGATCGATGACAACCCCGCCAACCGCGAGCTCATGAAAATACAGCTGGAGACCCTGGGCTATCAGGCGGACCTGGCGGCGGATGGCAGCGCGGCCTTGGCGCGCTTCATGGAACAGGCCTACGGCCTGGTCATCACCGACGTGAACATGCCCGGCATGGACGGCTATGCCTTGGCCCGCTGCCTGCGCGCGCAAGGCGCGCAAGTGCCCATCATCGCCTACACCGCCCACGTCGGCGCGCAGGAGCACCAGCAATGCCGCGACGCCGGCATCGACACGGTGCTGGTCAAACCCCTGCTGCTGGACAAGCTGGATGCCGCCATCCGGCGCCTGCTGCGCGGCGCCCCGGCGCCTGCCCCGCGCCCGCGCGCCCGGGACGAGATCGCACAAGGCCCGCTGCCTGCGCGAGTCCATGAGGCACTGACGCGGTCGCTGCACCAGTCGCTCGCAGCCATCCGCAAGGAACTCGCGGCGATCCGGACCGGCAATGCGCCCGCCGAGCCCGAGGCGGGAGCGCATCTGCACTCGCTGCGCGGGGCCTACGCCATGATTCACGAAACGGCGCTGGCAGACCGGTGCGCACAGATGGAAGACCTGGCGCGCAACCGGCGCACCGATGCCTTGGCTGAGGCCTTGGACGTGTTCGAACCCATGGCGCTGGCAGCCCTCGCAGGGCGCCACCCCCGCGACGCCGAAAAATAGGCTTAGTCCTATCCGAACCGGGCCTGCAATCGGACTCGGCTGCTTATCCGCCAGACCACGCGCCTCTACAGTCTGTCCTGCGCCGCCTCGCCGCGCCTGGCCGCCTCGCCAGCCTGGTCCCACCCTGTTCCATCATGAAGCCTCTGAATCTACGCGTCGTGGTCGCCGACGACCATCCCGCCGTGCGCGCCGGCGTGCAACACACGCTCGCATCCAGCAGCACCGTATCCGTGATCGGCGCGGCCCGCGACTCCACCGAGCTGATGGAGATGCTGAGCCGGCATCCGTGCGAGGTGCTGATCTCCGACTATTCCATGCCGGGCGGCCATTTCGGCGACGGCATCACCCTGTTCGGCCTGATCCGCCAGCGCTACCCCGGCCTGAAGATCGTCGTGCTGACCATGCTGGAAAGCCCCGGCATCGTGCATTCGCTATTGAACCTGGGCATTCCCGCCGTCCTCAGCAAGTCCGATTCGTTGAATCATCTGTTGCCCGCGATACATGGCGCCCACGCCAACGGCCGCTATCTTTCGCCGCGCATCGCCGATCTGGCCAATGCGCTGGACCGCGGCGACTATGGGATCCACATGCTGACCCGGCGCGAGCTGGAAGTGGTGCGCCTGTTCGTGTCCGGCCTGACAATCAACGAAATCGCCGAGCGCCTGCATCGCAGCAAGAAGACCATCAGTACGCAGAAAGGCACCGCCATGCTAAAGCTGGGGTTGGAGCGCGACATTGAACTGCTGCGCTACGGCATCGAATCGGGACTGGTCAGCGCCAATCCGTCGGGAAGCCCGGCAGGCGCAATGGACCAAGCGCCTGCATCGTCATAAGCCGGGGCAAGCGACCGGGCTCAACCCTGCGCGCCTTCCGCCGGCTCCTGCACTGGGGACGCGGAGTCCGCGGCCAGCGTGGCTGTCAGGCCGTTCTCCATCGCATACCGGAACAGGTCGACCTCACGTTCGATGCCGAGCTTTTCCATGGCCTTGGCCTTCTGGGTGCTGATGGTCTTCTTGCTGCGATGCAGGCGCTCGGCGATTTCATTGATCGTCAGGCCCGAGGCATACAGCCGCACGACCTCGGATTCGCGCTGGCTCAACACGCTTTCCGGATTGCGTCCACGCCGGTTCCAGTCTATGCCCTGGATTACCTTGTTGGCGCTGGGCGAATAGTACTTGCCGCCGGTATGCGCGGCGTGGATGGCGGGTATCAGGTGCGCCAGCGCGTCAGACTTGCTGACGATGCCGCCTATGCCCAGCGTGACCAGCGTGTGCAGGACCGCCGCGTTGTCCAGCATGGTCAGGACCACCAGCTTCAGTTGCGGATAGCGCCGTTGCAACAAGCCGAACAGCGATGCTCCATCGCCGAAATCGCCCGCGGGCATGGAGTAGTCGGATACCACCACGTCGCAGGGCGTACGGTCCAGCAATGCGACCAGCTCGGTGGAGTTGGCGGCCGCGCCCACCAGCGCAATCGTGGGCACTTCGGCCAGCGCGTGCTGTACGCCCGCGACCATGCCGGGATGGTCATCCGCCAGCATCACCTTGATCTTGAATTCGTCCATGTCCGACCCTCTGGTCCGGCGCGCTGCCGGGGCGCTGCATTGTATTCGCCCTAATGGCGTCAGCGAATATTGAAAGGCGGAGCCCGCCCGACCACGGCGGGCTCCGCCAGCCGCCGGCTAGTCGTAGGCCAGCATGACGACCGCCTTGGCGGGCCCGGCCGGCGGATGCGTCCGGCTTGCGGTCAAGGCCAGCGCGCCGCCGCCCGCGGGCAGATGGCAGGTCGTGGCCTGCTGCTTGCCCATGCCTGCGCAAGCCAGGGCATATGACGATGCGTCCAGATTGACGAGGCTGACGGTCGCGCTGCTGCGCTCGACGCGCGCGCCCTGGAACTGCATGGCGGCGCCTGCCGCCGTCGGCGCCAGCGTGCGCGTATATGAAGCTGCGGAAATGCCGCCGGTGAACGAGACCGTCCCTCCGGCGGCATGCGTCGCCCAGGGCATCACGCCCGCCGCCAACACGCTTGCCATGACCATACGAACAGAAATCCTCGCAGGATGCCTCATGTCAACTCCTCAACAAATGCGGCAAGGGCGCCGCATATTCTTCATTCATGACCGGATAACGACTGCCAGGTCTCGGAATTGAGAGCGCGGAGCCGCCGCCCCGGACGTGGCACAACAGTCTCTTGCGCGGCGGCAAGTCTGGAAGCGCGAAGCGTGGCCTGCAGGCCGCCTCGAAGCCGGCCTTGACGCCGGGCAAACAGGCGGTGCGGGCTTGAGCGGAACAGGCGGTTCGCTGCGGTGCGATGGAGTTGCGTTGCGAGCTCCGAGCCTGAGCCAGCGTAGCCGTCCGTGCCCTGCCCGCAGTCCTGTCCAGGGGCGAATTCATCAGCCGTGTCCTAGTTCGTAAGCCATTGATATAGGACGAATCCGAATACTGGAAAACAAATGCAAATATAGCCCTGAAAATGGATAGCAAGCGGGAATTTCATGGGATTCTTCGCTTCTGCATCGCGCGCGCCACACATCTGCGCGCGCAGTCCCAACCGATACACCGATATGCCGAATACCACCGCCACGGCCAGCCTTGGCGATCCTCAAAACCTGCTCAGCGCTGGTGCGCGACATGCCAGGGAACTCAGCCTCCTCGCCCGCTATCACTCCGTGATGCTGTTCGGAGGCGGCATCGTGCTGTCCGTCCTGATCGTGGTCGCGGCGTGCCTGGTGCTTTATCACTCCGCGCATGCCGCCATCTCCAGGCTGCACACGGAACTCGTCGCGCACCAGTCCCAGGTGGCGCTGGACCTCGAAGGCAAGCAGACGGCCATGCGGCGCGGCGTCATCCATGCGGAGCTGCTCTGGCAGGCGCGCCCCGCGCCCACGCCCGAAACCGAGGCGGCGTTCCGCGCCGGCGGCGGCCACGCGCGGCTGCAGGTCGGCGCGGGCCTGCCGTCCATTCTGGCTGCCGGCAGCGTCACGGCCGCCGCGCCCCCGGCCAGCTACGCCCGCTACCTGGGCATGACGGAACTGCAGGCGTTCACCGCGACGGCCAGCGAGCGCGAAAGAAAGCTGCCGCTGACGGCTTACGGCTACAGTCCGGACCTGAGTTTCCTGGCCCTGATGCCCGCGCCCTCCACGCCCTATGCGCAGTTGCTCGAGCACCTGGGCGCAGCGGACACCGCCGGTCTCATCGGCCAACTGTCCTATGACCTCGGCATGCTGTCCGATCCCGCCGTAGCCAAACAATGGGAGACCAGCCGGCGCATCCTCTGGCAGCCGCCCGCAATCAATCCGCTGACGGGCCAAAACGTGATCAAGCTGGTCGAACCCGCGTTCGACGGGCCCCAGCCGTTCATGATCTTCGTCAGCGACTACCCCGTCAGCGCCCTGGCAGCCCGCCTGGATGACATCCCCGCGGGCACCGCCGTGGCGCTGGTCGACGGCAATGGCGGCATCCTGCTCGAGTCCGACCGCGCGCAATCCGCCGCAGGCCTGGATACGCCCAGCCGGATCGCGCTGGCGTCGCATCCGTGGAAGCAGGCGGCGCAAGAACCCCTGACGCGCTATCAGGACGGCGTGTTCAGCGTCGGCGCGCGGTTGCTCGATACCGGTTGGACCCTGGTGTATGCCTATTCCTGGCGCACCGTCGCCGCCGCGCTTCTGCCCAGCCTCACGCTATACCTGACCGTAACCGTGCTGCTGCTCGGGACGCTCTGGGCGCTCTTGCTGTGGTTCAGCCGCAAGGCGCTGGCCCCCGTGTACCGCCGTTCGCAGCATGTGTTTGAAAGCGAGCACATGAACCGCTCCATCATCGCATCGGCGCAGTTCGGCGTGGGACTGGTGTCCTGCGCAAGCGGCGAGGCGCTGCTGCAAAACGCGATGATGCAGCGTTACGCTGCCCGCGCCGCGCCAGGCGTGTCGCTGCATGCCTTGCTGCGTGACTGCCACGCCCGCGGCGACCGCGAGGCCTGGCTGCAGCGCGACCGCGAACTTACCCTGACGCTGGACGATGGCCGCGAATGCGAACTGCTGGTCAACATCGTCAAGACCCGCTATCACGGCGATGACGTGCTGCTGTGCAGCTTCTCGGACGCCACGGCCCGCAAGGACATCGAAAAGAAGCGCGAGGACGCGCGCATCGCCGCGATCGATGCCGCGCGGGCAAAGTCCGTCTTCCTGGCCAGCATGAGCCACGAGATCCGCACTCCCCTGAGCCTGGTCCTGGGCCACCTGGAACTGCTGGACCGGGATCCGGCCGCCGCCGGCCAGGGCGGGCGTCTGCGCACCGTCCGCAACGCTTCGCGCGCACTGGTCGATCTCATCAACGACATTCTGGACGTGTCGCGCATGGAGTCGGGGCAGATGACGGTCGAGCGCATACCGTTCGACCTGCCGCAGCTTGTCGCCCAGGTCGTCGCGATGTTCAAGCCCGCCGCGCTCGCCAAGGGAGTGCAACTGTCCGCCACTGTGGGCAGCGAGGTGGCCCAGATCTATGCCGGCGACCCGACGCGGATACGCCAGGTTCTGGTCAACCTGGTCGGCAATGCCCTCAAGTTCACCGACGCGGGCGCAGTAGAAATCACGGTCGAGCCTGCGCGCGACCCTGCGCTGGCGGATACCATGCTCATGCGCGTGCGCGACACAGGCATCGGGATGACGCCCGAACAGGCGGATCGCGTGTTCACGCTGTACGCGCAGACCGACAGCTCGATAAACCGCCGCTACGGCGGCTCCGGGCTGGGCCTGCCGATCAGCAAGAAGCTGGTGGAAATGATGGACGGCACGATCGCCGTCGCCTGCCCCGCCGACGGGGGCGCCATATTCACGGTGACGCTGCCCTTGCATCCCTGCGCGCAAACGCTGAACGCTGCGCCGTCCGCGGACGACCCCGCAACGCCTGCGCCCGACGCCCTGCCTCAGGACATCCGCGTGCTGGTGGTCGACGACCATCCGGCCAACCGCGAACTGATCCTGGACCAGCTGGCCGCCCTGGGCGTCGCGGCAGACGCGGCGGAAGGAGCGGCAGCGGCGATGCGCTGCGTGAAGATGCGCCGCTACGACATGGTGCTGACGGACATCTCCATGCCCGAGATCAACGGTTATGCGCTGGCGCAGTTCCTGCGCGAACGCGGCCCCAGGCTGCCGGTCGTCGCGGTCACGGCGCACGTGGAGCCGGACGAACTGCACAACAGTCAGGCGGACTTCGACGCGGTGCTGCTCAAGCCCATGTCGCTGCGTACGCTACGGCGCGTCATAAGCGAGCACATTCCGCGGGCGCGGCTGAATGAAGAGCCCGCGGGGCTTGCCGAACCGGCGGCGTTGCCGCCGGATCCCGCCGTCCTGGCGGCGCTGGACTCCAGCCTGGGCTTCTCGCTGGCGGCCATCCGCGACGCGCTGGCGCGAGCGGACTTTCAAGGCGTGCGCGAACAATGCCATTCGATCCGCGGCGCGTTCGCCATGATAGGAAAGACCGCCGTGGCCGACCTCTGCATGCAGATGGGGCAGTATGCGGCAGCCCAGGACCGCGGCAAGCTCCATGAGCGCCTGGTAAGTCTGGAGACCGCCGCGCGCGCCGCCTTGCGCTGAATCCTGGGTGTTGCCAATTGTCCTTCGCAGCGCGGCCACGTATAACGTCGTCTTGGCCGCCTGCCCGGGACGACAGACCCGGCCGGCGTCGCGTCAACCCGCAACCAGGTGTCACCCCGCATGAAGGCATACTTCCACGACGACCAGAAACTGCACCATCCGCAGACCTATTTCTCGCGCGGCAAGATGCGCACGCCCCAGGAAGTGCCATCGCGCCTGGACGCGTTGGCCGAGGCCGCGCGCAAGCTGGGCTTTGACGTGCAGGCGCCGCCCGACCAGGGCGCGGGCGCGATCTCGGCGGTCCACACGCTGGACTACCTGCGTTTCCTGCAAGGGGCGCACTCCGCCTGGAAGCAATTGCCCGACGATTGGGGCGACGAGGTCGTCTCCAACGTCTTCGTGCGCCAACCCAACGCCTTGCGCGGCGTGCTGGCCCAGGCCGCGCGTTACCTGGCCGACGGCAGCTGCCCGGTCGGCCAGCACACCTGGCACTCTGCCTACTGGTCGGCGCAATGCGCCATCGCCGGCGCCGATGCGCTGTTGGCGGGCGAGCGCCACGCCTACGCCATCTGCCGTCCGCCCGGACATCACGCGCGGCGCGACGCGGCCGGCGGCTTCTGCTACCTGAACAACGCCGCGATCGCCGCGCAGCGCCTGACCTCGCGCTTTCCGCGCGTGGCGATCCTGGACACCGACATGCACCACGGCCAGGGGATCCAGGAGATCTTCTACGAACGCAGCGACGTCCTGTACGCGTCCATCCACGGCGATCCCGAGAACTTCTATCCCGTCGTCGCGGGCTACGAGGACGAGCGCGGCGCCGGCCCGGGCTACGGCTACAACATCAACCTGCCCATGCCCCATGGCTCGCCGGAATCGGTGTTCTTCGACAAGCTGGGAGAGGCGCGCCGCGCCATCGAACTGTTCCAACCCGACGCCCTGGTGCTGTCGCTGGGCTTCGACATCTTCGAGAAGGACCCGCAGGCCATGGTCGCCGTCAGCGAAAACGGCTTCGAACGCCTGGGCCGGGAAGTCGGCGGCCTGGCGCTGCCCACCCTGATCGTGCAAGAGGGCGGCTATTACATCGAAGGCCTGGAATCGAACGCCTCGCGCTTCTTCGGCGGACTGGCTTCGGGCTGACCCCGCGCGCCGTCGGCGTCCCGCCGCGGACGCCGGTCGCAAGTCCGCTGCCGTGGCGCAAAAGCCGCGCTAGTGGTTTTCCCTAGAAATGGAAAAGCCCGGTTCACAAGCCGGGGCGCCTCCGGTACATTTCGTCCAGTGGCCTGACCACTGGGCCACCAGATATCCAGGCACCCTCGGTGATCGCCGGGGGGCATGCAAGACAAAGCCCGGGCAGACCCATTACCCTCTACATCCCGACCATTCATCCAAACGCAACAATGACCTCTCTCCAGGCCGTCGCCTCCACCCGCCTCTACCGCATGATTGCCGACCAGATCGCCGCGCGCATCAAGGCGGGCGACTTCCCCGCGGGCGGGCGGCTGCCGGCAGAGCGCGAACTGGCTGAACAGTTGCAGGTCAGCCGCGCCTCGGTGCGCGAGGCGCTGATCGCGCTGGAAATCGAAGGCTATGTGGAAGTGCGCGTAGGCACGGGCGTGTTCGTGAACCCGGCGCGCGAAGACGGCCAGTACCTGTCGCCGCAGCAGGCGCCGGTTGCCGCCAACGGCGTCGAAGCCACCGACATCGGCCCCTTCGACCTGCTGGAAACCCGTTTGCTGCTGGAACCCGAGTGCGCAGCCCTGGCGGCGCAAAAGGCATCGCCCGCCCAGATCGCGGCGATCCGCGCCGCGCACGAAGGCATGTCCCTGACCGAATCGCCCAGCGTGCACGACCGCGCCTTCCACAGCGCGATCGGCGCGGCCTGCGGCAACGCCGCCCTGGCGGCGGCAATTTCCCATATCTGGCACCTCAGCACGCTGAGTCCCGTATTCAACCGTCTTGAAGAGCACTTCGTGACCACCAAGGTGTGGAGCGAAGCCCAGCAGGAACACGAACGCATCCTCGCGGCCATTTCCGACCGCGATCCCATCCGCGCGCGCCACGCCATGCACGACCACCTGGTCGGCATCCTGGCCCGCCTGCGGGAAGACTTCGGCAGCGCTGGGATCCGATGATTTGATGAACGCCTGAACCCCGGCCTGAACGCCAGGCCCCTCCCCTTACCGACAGAACGAGCACCGCCGGCGCAGAACGCGCCGCCTGCGGCAAGGGGAGCGGCTTGCCCGCCGATACGCAAACAGCAGTTCCGCAGTACCCGTAAGTCCCATACCTAAAACACATCAAGGTGAAAACATGCAGCTGACCCGTACCGTGAAGCTTTTGAGCGCGGCGCTATTGGCGCTTGGCGCCCATGCCGCCCAGGCCAACAAGGCTGACAACTCCCTCAACATCGCGTTCGACGCGGCGCCCGCCACGCTGGACGCCTACAAGGAATCGGACCGTCCCGGCCTGGCGCTGGCGCGCATGGTGTTCTCGGGACTGCTGCAGAAGAACCAGGACACGGGCGAATTCGGTCCGGCCATCGCCACCGGCTACAAGTTCGTGGACGACACCACGATCGAACTGCCCATCCGCAAGGACGTGAAGTTCCATGACGGCTCGTTGCTCACCATCGACGACGTGCTGTACACCCTGAACCTGGTGTCATCCGAAGGCTACAAGGCGCGCTTCCAGAACCAGGTGGCCTGGATCGCCAAGGCCGAAAAGGCTTCCGACGATACCGTCCGCATCAAGATGAAGACGCCGTACCCGCTGGCGCTGGAAATGCTTTCGGAAAACCTGCCGATCTATCCGCGCAAGTACTACGAGGCCAACCAGTCCGACATGGGCGCCAAGCCCATCGGCACCGGCCCCTACCGCCTGGTGGAAAGCCAGCCCGGCAGCCGCTACGTGTACGAGCGCTTCGAGGACTACTTCGGCCCCAAGCCCGCCGTGCAGAAGCTCGTGGTGCGCGTGCTGCCGGACGCCAATACCCAATACGCCGAGATGTTGTCCGGCGGCCTGGACTGGATCTGGCGCGTGCCGCCGGACGTGGCCAAGCGCATGGAAAAGCAGCCGGCCGTCACAGTCAAGAGCAGCAGCATCATGCGCATCAGCTACATCTCGCTGAACCCGCGCGCTGACGACGGCAAGTCGCCGCTGGCCAAGCAGGAAGTGCGCCAGGCCATCAACTACGCCATCGACCGCGAAGCCATCCGCAAGGCCCTGGTAGGCGGCGCCTCCAAGGTGATCAACGCGGCCTGCAACCCGGCGCAGTTCGGCTGCGCCGCTGACGTGCAGTCCTACAAGTTCGACCCCGCCCGCGCCAAGCAGCTGCTGGCCCAGGCCGGCTACCCCAACGGCGTGACGCTGGACCTGGTGATCTCTGCCCCGCCGCGCGCCATCCTGGACGCCGCCGCCGCGCAGATGGCGCAGGCCGGCATCAAGCTGAACCTGGTCGAACAGCAGTACGGCACCGCCATGACCAACTGGCGCGAAGGCAAGATCGCCATGCTGTCGTCCAACTGGGGCTCCTACGGCATCGCCGACGCGGCGCTGTCGACCAGCAACTTCTTCCGCGGCGGTCCGGACGACCAGGCGCGCAACCCGGAAGTCATCAAGTACCTGGAAACCGCCGACACCTCCGTGGACCGCGAGCTGCGCGCCAAGAACTACGCCGCCGCCCAGAAGATCGTGGCCGAACAGGCCTACTGGGTGCCGCTGTGGAACCACTCGCTCAACGCCGTGCAGTCCAAGGACCTGAACTTCTCGGTCGACGGCGACGAGTTCCCGCGTTTCTACAAGGCCCGCTGGAACTGACCGGCGCCGCCGGCGCGGCCCCGTTTCCACGCCCGGCCGGGCGGGAGCGGCGGCCTCTCCGGCGCATTCCGTCATAGGTAGCCCCATGATTGCATTCCTGTTCCGCCGCCTGATTGTGTCCGCGCTGCTGGTGGTGTTCGTCTCGCTGATCAGCTTCTCGCTGGTGTTCGCTTCCGGCAACCCGGCGGCGCGCCTGGCCGGTGAAGGCAGCGCCGCCGACGCGGCCCGCCTGGCGCAGCTGCACGGCTTCAACGACCCCATCCTGGTCCAGTACGGCCGCTGGCTGGGCGGCGTCGCCCGCGGCGACTTCGGCGACAGCCTGTACTTCAGCCGCCCGGTGGCCGAACTGCTGACCCAGCATTTCCCCGCCACCGCCAAGCTGGGCCTGGCCGCCATGCTGTTCGCGCTGCTGCTGGCGATACCGCTGGGCGTGGTCGCCGGACTGCGCCGCGGCTCGCTGATCGACCGCGCCACCATGCTGCTGTCGGCCTGCGCCCAGGCCATGCCGCCGTTCTGCCTGGCCTTCCTGCTCATCATCCTTTTCAGCGTGCGCAACCAATGGCTGCCGGCCTCGGGCTTTGACAGCTGGAAGCACTACGTGATGCCGGTGACCGCGCTGGGGCTGTTCGCCATGCCGGCAATGCTGCGGCTGATGAAATCCGAAATGGAAACCGTGCTGGCCACCGACTACATCCGGACTGCGCGGGCCATGGGCCTGGGCGGCCCGAGCGTGGTGCTCAAGTACGCGCTGCGCAACGCCTTGCGGCCGCTGGTGTCGCTGGCCGCGGCCCAGATGGGCACGCTGCTGGCCGGTTCCGTCGTCATCGAGACCGTGTTCGCCATCAACGGCGCGGGTCTCCTGGCCTGGACCTCGATCCTGCGCGGCGACTTTCCCACGATGCAGGCGCTGATCCTGATCTTCGCCCTGATCTACATCGTCCTGACCCTGGTCGCCGACCTGATCAACGGTTGGCTCGACCCCCGCGTGCGAGTTTCCTCATGAGCAGCGTCATCGCCTCCTCCTTTCCCGTCCGCTCGCGCGGCGCACGCGCGGCCCGCCTGGGCCGCAACCTGGGCCTGGCCGTGCTGGCGCTGCTGGTGCTGGCCGGCCTGCTGGGCCCCTACCTCGTCCCGCACGACCCGTACACGCAGGACCTGCTGGCGCGGCTGCAAGAGCCCGTCTGGGGCGAAGACGGCAGCTGGAACCATATCCTCGGCACCGACCAGCTGGGCCGCGACGTGCTGGCGCGCGCGCTGTACGGCGTGCGCGTGTCGGCGCTGATCGGCCTGTCGGTCGCGCTGATGGGCGGGCTGATCGGCACCATGCTGGGCGTGGCCGCCGGCTACTTCGGCGGCGCGGTGGATCGCGCCGTGTCCTTCCTGATCACCGCGCGCCTGGCGCTGCCCATCATCCTGGTGGCGCTGGCGGTGGTGTCGGTGGTGGGCGCCTCGCTCACCGTGGTGGTGCTGGTGCTGGGCCTGTTGCTGTGGGAACGCTATGCGCTGGTGGCCCGCACCATGGCGGCCGGCCTGCGCAACGCCGAGTTCGTCACGGCCTCGCGCCTGCAGGGCTGCACCCATCTGCAGATCATCTGGCGCGACATCCTGCCCAACCTGGTGGGCAACCTGCTCATCATCGGCACCGTGGACGCCGCCATGGCGATCACGCTGGAAGCGTCGCTGTCGTTCCTGGGCCTGGGCGTGCCGGCGCCGATGCCGTCGCTGGGCCTGATGATCGCCGAAGGCAAGGAGAACATGCTGTTCCAGCCCTCGCTGGTGGTGATCCCCAGCGTGGTGCTGTTCGTGCTGGTGTTGTGCGTGAACCGCGCGGGCGAATCGCTGCGTGCCGTGCAAATGAAGAAGGGCTGACCCCATGACCGATACCAGCCATCCCCTGCTGCGGGTCCAGGATCTGCACATCGACATCCAGACGCCCACCCACGTCAAGCACGTGGTGCGCGCGGTGGACTTCAGCCTGGAGCGCGGCAAGACACTGTGCATCGTGGGCGAATCGGGTTGCGGCAAATCGTTGACCGCGCTGGCGCTGCTGGACCTGCTGCCGGCGGCCGCGCGCCGCCGCGTGGCGAAGCTGGAGTTCGCCGGCCAGGACTTGGCGGCGCTCACGCCCGCCGAACTGGCGCAGCTGCGCGGCGCGCGCATCGCCATGATCTTCCAGGATCCGATGACCTCGCTGAACCCGGTGTTCCCCATCGGCACCCAGCTGGTCGACGTGCTGCGCCGGCACAAGCGTGTCTGCCGGCGCGCGGCTGAAGAACGCGCGGAGTACCTGCTGCGCCGCGTCGGCATCGCCAATCCCCGCGACCGCATGCGGCAGTATCCCTTTGAACTTTCGGGCGGACTGCGCCAGCGCGTCATGATCGCAATGGCGCTCATGTGCGGTCCCGAGCTGCTGATCGCCGACGAACCCACCACCGCGCTGGACGTCACCGTGCAGGCCGAGCTGCTGGACCTGCTGCGCGACATCCAGGCCGAGTTCGGTCTGGGCATGGTGTTCATCTCCCATGACATGGGCCTGGTGGCGCGCATCGCCGACCATGTCATCGTCATGTACGCGGGCGACATCGTCGAAGGCGGCAGCGTGCGCGAAGTGCTGGAGCAACCCAGCCATCCCTATACCGCGATGCTGCTGAACTGCATCCCGCAGCCCGGACGCACCGCGCCGCGCGCCGACCTGCCCACCATCGCCGGCGCCGTCCCCTCGCTGGACACCGCCATCCGCGGCTGCGCCTTCCGCGAGCGCTGCCCGGCGGCCGAAGCCCGCTGCGCCCAGCCCTTCCCCGCGCGCGTGCAGGGCGGACACCGCTGCCTGTGCATCAAACCCGGCGCCTTGCGCCTAGGAGCCACGGCATGAGCAGCCCGACCGCCACTTCCGCCAGCATCAGCCTGAACGCGCTGTGCTTCCAGTATGGCCGCGCCGGCCTGTTCTCGCGCCGGCCCGCGCCGCGCATCCTGCATGACATCGACTTGCACGTGCCCGCCGGCCAGACCATCGGCCTGGTGGGCGAATCCGGCAGCGGCAAGTCCACCATCGCCAAGCTGATGCTGGGCCTGTTGGCGCCGACCCAGGGCCAGGCGCTGCTGGACGGCAAGCCGCTGGCCGCGATGCCGGCCCGCGCCCGCGCCCGCCGCATCCAGATGGTGTTTCAGGATCCGTATTCCTCGCTCAACCCGCGCCGCACCATCAGCGAGATCCTGACCGCGCCGCTGCGCACGCATGGCATCGGCAATGCGGCCTCCCAGGCCGCGTCGGTGCGCCGCATGATGGACGCCGTGGGCCTGGTGCCGGCCTTCGCCGCGCGCTATCCGCGCGAGCTGTCCGGCGGCCAGCGCCAGCGCGTGGCCATCGCGCGCGCCCTGATGCTGGAGCCGCAGTTGCTGATCTGCGACGAACCCACTTCGGCGCTGGACGTATCTGTGCAGGCGCAGATCCTGAACCTTTTGATGGAGCTGCAGCGCGAACGCGGCCTGGGCTATCTGTTCATCAGCCACAACCTGGCCGTGGTGCAGCACATTGCCGACGAGATCGTGGTGCTGCAAGGCGGCCGCGTGGTCGAACGCGGTCCTGCCAGCCAGGTTTACTTCGAGCCGGTCCACCCGTACACGCGGCAGCTCATCGGCGCCACCCTGGCGGTACCGCAGGCGCAGGAGCTCGCGGCATGACCACACCCGCCACCCGCCACCTGCTGCTGGTCGGCAACGACCAGAAGGTCACCTGGGACGACGGCCAGATCCGTTTCCTGGCCCCGGGCAATGACAGCCTGTGCGTCTACGACGCCGGCGCGAATCCCGCCGCGCCGGAATTGGTCGCCACCTTGTCCCTGCCCAACTCCCTGTTCGGCCCGCCAGTCAACCTGGCCGTCACGCCCGACCAGCGCCTGGGCCTGATCGCGGATTCGATGGATTGGCCCGCGCGCGCCGACGGCGCCGGCTGGCAGCCCAAGCCGGGCCGCGGCCTGTACGTGATCGACCTGCAAGCCAGCCCGCCCGCCATTGTGCAGCGGCTGGAGGTCGGGTTGCAGCCCTCCGGCCTGTCCATCAACCGCGCCGGCACGCTGGCGCTGGTGGCCAACAAGGCCGGCCGCTCGATGTCGGTGCTGCGCATCGCGGGCAAGCGCGCCGAGGTCTGCGGCGAAGTGGACGTAGGCACCCCTGTGGTGGCCGTTTCATTTTCCGCGGACGGCCGCCGCGCCTTCGTGGTCAAGACCGACACCCATCGCCTGGGCGTGCTGCGCATCGACGAGAGCGGCGCGGCCCCCATCGTGACCCACGATCCGGCCGAGGACCTGACCACCGGCCTGGTGCCGTTCAACCTGGTAGTGTCGCCCGACGGCGCGCTGGCGCTGGTGGTGGACATGGGCAGCCCGACCGCGTCGGACGGCCACGCGGATTCGGTCAGCGTGGTGGACCTGCGCGCCGATCCGCCGCGCGTGATCGACCGCGTCATGGTCGAGGACGGCCCCGAAGGCATCGCCATCAGTCCCGACGGCCGCCATGCCGCGGTCGCCATCGTGCAAGGTTCCAACAACCCGTCCAGCGTCTGGTTCCACCACCCGCGCGGACAGATCGTATTGCTGCGCATCGACGGGCAGTCCGTGACCCGCGCCGGCGCCATCGAAGTCGGCGCGCTGCCCGAGGGCCTGGCCTTCAGCCCCGACAGCCGCTACCTCTATGTCGGCAATTTCCTCGATGCCGAAATGCAGGTTCTGGCCGTGGGCGACCACGGCCTGAGCGACACCGGCACCCGCATCGCCCTGCCCGGACGGCCCGCTTCGATGCGCGCCCAATCCTACTGACCCTACCCATCCCCCCTGCTCCCGGAGTTCCGCCATGACCACCGCTCCTCAAAAGAAACCGGCCCTGCTGGCCGCCGCCCTGCTCGCCCTCGCCGGCCTCGCGCCGTTGTCGGCCCACGCCCTGGATATCAAGCTCGGCCACGTGCTGGCGCCCAGCCACAGCTGGAACAAGGCCGCCGAAGGCTTTGCCGCCGAGGTCAAGGAAAAGACCGCCGGCCGCGTCAATTTCGTGCTGTTCCCCAGCGGCCAGCTGGGCAATGAAAAGACCATGCTCGAAGGCCTGCAGATCGGCAGCCAGGGCGCGGCCATCATCGGCTCGGGCTCGCTGCAGCCCATCGAACCCAAGTTCGGCGTGGTCGAGCTGCCCTATACCTGGTCGACCTCGCAACAGGCCTACAAGGCCTTCGACGGCGAACTGGGCGAGGCGCTGGCCAAGCTGGCCGACAAGAAGAACCTGACCATCATCTCGTGGTGGGAAAACGGCTTTCGCCACGTCACCAACAACCGCGGCGCGGTGGCCAAACCCACCGACCTGGCCGGCCTGAAGACCCGCGTCACGCCCGACAAGATGCGCCTGGACACCTTTACCGCGCTGGGCGCCAACCCCGCGCCGCTGGCCTTCGGCGAACTGTATTCGGCCCTGCAGCAGAAGGTGTTCGACGCCCAGGAGAACCCGCTGTCCATCATCTACACCTCTTCCTTCTTCGAGGTGCAGAAATACCTGTCGCTGACCGGCCACGTCTGGGGTCCGGCCAACCTGATCATCTCCAAGCCGGTGTGGAACCGCCTCTCGGCCGAGGACAAGAAGATCGTGCAGGCCGCCGCCGACAAGTGGCGCGACGCCCAGCGCCAGATGATCACCGACGGCGACCAGCAATACATCGCCCAGCTGAAGGACAAGGGCATGCAGGTCAACGAGGTCGACAAGGCCGCCTTCGCCGCCGCGGTGGAGCCGGTGTGGAAGACCTACTCGGTCACCTACGGCCCCGAGCTGATGGCGCTGGTGCAGAAGTACCGCGAGGCCAAGTAATGCTCAACCGACTGTCCGCGATCCTGTCGGGCATCAGCAAGGCCTTCGCCGCCCTGGCGGTGGCCTTGCTGGCGATCCTGATCTCCTACGTGGTGTTCGCCCGCTTCGTCACCCACACCACGCCGCACTGGGCCGAGGAACTGCCGCGGCTGGTGCTGGTGTGGTCGGCCTTCATCGGCGGCGTCGTCTGCAGCCATGAGCGTTCGCACCTGATGGCCGGGCTGCTGCCCTTCGTGGTGCGCAATCCCCGGATCCTCAACGCCTTTGAACGCATCAACCAGGCGCTCATCATCGTCGGCCTGGCGGCACTGGGTTATGCCGGCTGGCAGCTGGCCGAGCTGACCATGGACCAGACCCTGCCCGCGCTGGACGTGTCCGCCGGCACCGTCTACCTGGCGCTGCCTTTCGCCTGCGCCATCACCATCGTGGTGCACCTGGCGCAGCTGTTCTCTTCCGCTCCCGCCGCTGCAAAGGATTAACAAGATGTCTACGGGTGCTCTCTTCCTGATGGGCGTGTTCACGATCACGGTGCTGATCGACATGCCCATCGCTTTCGGCCTGGTGCTGTCCTGCCTGGCCTATCTGGCGGTCTTCGACTCCGCGCCCATGATGGTGGCGGCGCAACAGTATGTGGTGGGGCTGGACAGCTTCACGCTGCTGGCGATTCCGCTGTTCATCCTGGCCGCGCAGCTGATGAACGGCGCCGGCCTGACCCAGCGCATCGTGCGCCTGTGCGCCGCCATCGTCGGCGACATCAAGGGTGGCCTGGCGGTGGTGGCCGTGCTGGCCTGCCTGATGTTCGGCGCGCTGTCCGGTTCCGGCGTGGCCGACGTGGTCGCCATCGGCAGCCTGCTGCTGCCCGCCATGGCCCGCAGCGGCTACGACAAGGGCTTTTCCTGCGCCCTGGTCGGCAGCGCCGGCGCCACTTCCACCATCATCCCGCCCAGCATCGTGCTGATCGTCTACGGCACCATCACCGACACCTCGGTGGGCAAGCTGTTCGTGGCCGGGATCATTCCGGGCATCCTGCTGGGGCTGTCGCTGATCGGCGTGGCCGTCTGGCAGTCGCGCAAGCACAACTGGGCCGGCGGCCAGCCATTCAGCTGGCCGGAACTGCGCGCCGCCGCCATCGACGCGCTGCCTGCCCTGATGGTGCCGGTGCTGATCATCGGCGGCATCCGCTTCGGGATCTTCACCGCTACAGAGGCCGCCTCCAGCGCCATCATCTACGCCTTGCTGATCGGCTTCTTCTGGTACCGCACGCTGAGCCTGAAGTCGCTGTGGGACAACCTCAAGTCCACCGGCGAAAGCAGCGCATCCATCCTGCTGATCATCGGCGCGTCGGGCCTGTTCGCCTGGGTGCTGGTGGCCGAGCAGGTGCCGCAGGCGCTGTCCACGCTGCTGGTCGAATGGACCGACAGCAAGACCGCCGTGCTGCTGGTGCTGACCGTGGTGCTGTTGCTGCTGGGCACCTTCATGGAAGCGATCCCGGTCATCATCATCGTGGCCCCGGTCGTGATGCCGGTGCTGGCGCACTACAACATCGATCCGGTGCACTTCGGCATCCTGCTGTCGATCAACATGGCCATTGGCGCCAACACGCCGCCCGTCGGGGTCGACCTGATGGCCGCGTGCAAGATCGGCGGCATCAACATGATGCAGACCCTGCGTCCTCTGTCCTGGATGATGCTGGCCATGACCGCGGTCATGCTGCTGCTGACTTTCGTACCTGAACTGGTGCTGTTCCTGCCGAGGCACGTGCAATGACCCCTATTACCCCCTCCCGCCGTCCCCCCTTCCTGCGCCGCAGCTGGATGTTCGTGCCCGGATTCGACCCCAACGCCCAGGCCGACGGCCTGGCCAGCGGCGCCGATGCGCTGGTCGCGGACCTGGAAGAGTTCACCGCCCCGGCGGACCGGCCAGCCGCGCGCCCCATCATCGCCGAACTGTTCGGCCGCTGCCGCGCCCTGGGCGTGGTGGCCGCGGTGCGCATCAACAAGCTCGAAGACGACGGCCTGGCGGACCTGCGCGGCGTGATGCCGGGCGCGCCGGACGCGGTGTTCCTGCCCCACGCCGAAAGCGCGGCGCAGATCGCCGCGCTGGACCAGGCGATCACCGCGCTGGAAGCCGAACTGGGCCTGCCCGCCGGCAGCACCGAGATCGTGCCCACGCTGGAGTCCGCGCTGGGCGTGCACCGCGCCTATGACATCCTGACCGCCAGCCCGCGCGTGTCCGCCTGCCTGCTGGCCGCCGAGGACCTGACCGCCAGCCTGGGCGCCGAACGCGGCAAGGACGGCATCGAACTGCATCACCTGCGCGCCCGCTTCCTGCTGGATTGCGCGGCGGCCGGCTGCCTGCCCATCGACTGCCCCTTCAACTACCGCGACATGCCGGCGCTGGAAGCCGATGTGCGCTGGGCCCGCCGCATGGGCCTGAAGTCCAAGTGCGCCACCGTGGCCGACCAGGTCAAGCTGATCCACGCGGTGTTCACGCCCGCCCCGGACGAAGTCATGGCGGCCCATGATTGCGTCGCCCGCTATGAAGCCCAGCGCGCCGGCCGCCACGACGCCGAGCGCATCGATCCGCCTGTCTACAACACCGCGCGCCGTCTGTTGGCGCGCCATCACCAATTCGAACGATGGGCCGCCGAGCGCCGCGCGCAGGCCGTCCCGCAACAAGGAGACTCCGCATGACGTCAGCAGCAATTCCCGAACGCAATGGCGGTCAGATCCTGATGCAGCAGCTGCGCATCCATGGCGCGCGCCGCGTGTTCATGATCCCCGGCGAAAGCTATCTGCCCTGCATCGACGCGCTGAACGACCACACCGATGCCATCGAGGCCATCGTCTGCCGCCAGGAAAGCGGCGCGGCCTACATGGCCGAAGCCTATGGCAAGCTGACCGGCGAACCCGGCATCTGCTTCGTCACGCGGGGCCCGGGCGCCACCAACGCCAGCATCGGCGTGCATACCGCCTTCCAGGACTCCACCCCGATGATCCTGTTCGTGGGCCAGGTGGGCAACGACTTCATGGAGCGCGAAGCCTTCCAGGAAATCGACTATCGCCGCATGTTCGGCCAGATGGCCAAATGGGTGGCGCAGATCGACCGCACCGACCGCATCCCCGAGTACATTTCGCGCGCCTTCGCAATTGCCACCAGCGGCCGTCCCGGCCCCGTGGTGCTGGCACTGCCCGAGGACACGCTGTGGGGCCGCGCCCGCGTGGCCGACCTGCCGCGCTACCCGCGCGTGCACAGCCATCCCGGCGCCGCCGACCTGGCCCGCATGACCCAATTGCTGGACGCTGCCGAACGTCCCTTCCTGCTGCTGGGCGGCAATGGCTGGCACCAGACCGCCATCGACCAGATCGCCGGCTTCGCCGAACGCTTCGAGCTGCCGGTAGGCACGGCCTGGCGCCGCCTGGAGTGCTTCGACCAGCGCCACCCCAACGCCGCCGGCCACGTCGGCTGGGCCATGACGCCCGAGCTGCGCCAGCGCCTGCACGACGCCGACCTGGTGCTGGCCGTGGGCACGCGCATGGGCGAGGCCACGACCGAAGGCTATACCGTCATCGAAAGCCCGCTGCCGCGCCAGCAACTGATCCACGTGTATCCGGACGCCGCCGAACTGGGCCGCGTGTTCTCGCCCACCCAGGCCATCGTGGCGGACGTGGCCAGCTTCGCCGCCAGCGTGGCGGGCCTGGTCCCCGGCCACAAGACGGCGCGCGGCGAGGCGGTGCGCGCCGCGCACCAGGAACTTGTCGATAGCCTCAAGCCGCTGCCATCGCCCGGGCCGATGAGCCTGGACCAGGCCGCCGCCTACGTCGACGCGCACGTGCCGGCCGACGCCTGCATCACCGTGGGCGCGGGCAACTATGCGCTGTACCCCCACCGCTACCGCCGCTATGCCGGCCCCGGCACCAGCCTCACGCCCACCGTGGGCTCCATGGGCTACGGCCTGCCGGCGGCGATCTCGGCGAAGCTGGAAGACCGCAAGCGCACGGTGGTCTGCTATGCCGGCGACGGCTGCTTCCAGATGAACATGCAGGAACTGGGCGTGGCGCTGCAATACCGCCTGGGCGTGGTGGTGCTGGTGTTCAACAACGGCATCTGGGGCACCATCCGCGCGCACCAGGAACGCGAGTTCCCGGCGCGCACCATCGCCCTGTCCTTCGAGAACCCGGATTTCACGCAGATCATCCGCGGCTACGGCGGCTACGGCGAAGCCGTGGAAGACACCGCCAGCTTCGGTCCCGCATTCGAACGCGCGCTGGCCTTTGCCGAACGCGAGAACATGCCGGCCCTTCTGGAAATCCGCTACGACGCCAATGGCATTTCGCCGGGCGAAACCCTGATGGGCATCCGCGAAGCCGCACTGGCCCGCAATGCCACCGCCAGCCACTGACACAGAGGAACTCCAACATGACGACGATATCGATCAACGGACAGCGGCTGTGGCAGTCGCTGATGGACCTGGCGCAGATCGGCGCCACGGCCAAGGGCGGCAACTGCCGCCTGGCGCTGACCGCGCTGGATGGCCAGGGCCGCGACCTGGTCACCGGCTGGATGCGCGATGCCGGCATGACGCTGCGCGTGGACCAGGTGGGCAACATCTTCGCCCGCCGCGCCGGCCGCAACAATGACCTGCCGCCGGTCATGACCGGCAGCCATATCGACACCCAGCCCACCGGCGGCAAGTTCGACGGCTGCTATGGCGTGCTGGCGGGCCTGGAGGTCATGCGCAGCCTGAACGACCACGGCGTGGTCACGGAGGCGCCGCTGGAAGTCGCCATCTGGACCAATGAGGAAGGCTCGCGCTTCGTGCCCGTGATGATGGGTTCGGGCGTATTCGCCGGCAAATTCCCGCTGGAAGTGGCGCTGACCGCGACCGACCGCGACGGCAAGTCGGTGGCCGACGAGCTGGCGGCCATCGGCTATGCCGGCACGGACCCCGTGGGCGGGCGCCCGGTGGGCGCCTATTTCGAGGCCCACATCGAACAAGGCCCGATCCTGGAGCATGAAGAAAAAGTGGTTGGCGTGGTGACCGGGTCGCTCGGCCTGCGCTGGTACGACGTGACCGTGACCGGCATGGAAATGCATGCCGGCCCCACCCCCATGCCGATCCGGCGCGACGCGCTGTACGCCTCCAGCTTCCTGCTGCAGGCGGTGGTCGACATTGCCAACGATAACCAGCCGCATGGCCGCGGCACCGTGGGTGAAATCCACGCGCACCCCGGTTCGCGCAACGTCATCCCGGGCCAGGTGCGTTTCACGGTGGACCTGCGCCACGAGGACGAGGCTACGCTCACCCGCATGGACCAGCGCTGGCACGAAATCTGCGCCGAAATCGCCCAGCGCCACAACGTGGAAGTGGACGTGAAGCACGTGCAGTACTTCCCGCCCACCCCGTTCGACCCGGACTTGGTCGGCAAGGTGCGCGACGGCGCCGCGCGCCGCGGCCTGGCCGCCATGGACATCGTCACCGGCGCGGGCCACGACGCGGTCTACATGGCCGCCGTCACCCCTACCGCCATGATCTTCGTGCCGTGCAAGGACGGCGTCAGCCACAACGAGATCGAGGACGCCAAGCCCGCTGACCTGGAAGCCGGGTGCAACGTGCTGCTCGACGCCATGGTGGCGCGCGCCAACGCCCAGGAGGTCCGCTCATGACCCAGGACGCCGCCTACTGGCGCGCCCGCGCCGCCGCGCTGGCCTTCAATGGCCAGGCCTACATCGACGGCGCCTATTGCGACGCGGCCGATGGCGCCACCTTCCCCGCCACCAGCCCGATAGACGGGCGCAAGCTGGCCGACGTGGCGTCTTGCGGCGCGGCCGACGTGGACCGCGCCGTGCAGGCCGCCCGCCGCGCCTTCGAAGCCGGCGTCTGGAGCGCCTTGGCGCCGCGCCAGCGCAAGCAGCATCTGCTGCGCCTGGCCGCGCTGATCGACGAGCACCGCGAGGAACTCGCGCTGCTGGAAACGCTGGACATGGGCAAGCCCATCCGCGACGCGCTGGCGTTCGACGTACCCGAGACGGCGCGCTGCTACGCCTGGTACGCCGAGGCCATCGACAAGATCTACGACGAGATCGCCCCCACCGGCCCGGACGCGCTGGCCACCATCACGCGCGAAGCGCTGGGCGTGGTCGCGGCGGTGGTGCCGTGGAACTACCCGCTGATGATGGCCGCCTGGAAAGTCGCGCCAGCCTTGGCCGCCGGCAACAGCGTCATCCTCAAACCGGCCGAACAAGCCTCGCTGTCGGCCATCCGGCTGGCGGCGCTGGCCGAGGAAGCAGGCATCCCCGCCGGCGTCTTCAGCGTGGTGCCCGGCCTGGGCGCGCAGGCCGGCCAGGCGCTGGGCCTGCATCCCGATGTGGACTGCATCGCCTTCACCGGGTCGACCGCCACCGGCAAGCGCTTCATGGAGTATTCGGGACAATCGAACCTGAAGCGCGTGTGGCTGGAGTGCGGCGGCAAGTCGCCGCACATCGTGTTCGAGGACTGCCCCGACCTGGACCGCGCCGCTCAGGCTGCGGCCCTGGCCATCTTCTCCAACCAGGGCGAAGTCTGCATCGCGGGCTCGCGCCTGTATGTGCAGGACGGCATCTACGACGCCTTCATGTCCAAGGTCGCGGACTACGCCGCCGCCCTGCAACCGGGCGATCCGCTGGATCCCGCCACCGCCATGGGCGCCATGGTCGACGAACGCCAGATGCGCGGCGTGCTGGCCCGCATCGAAGCGGGCTCGGCCGAAGGCGCGCAGTTGCGCATGGGTGGGCGCCAGGCCCTGGGCGCCACCGGGGGCTACTACATCGAACCGACGATTTTCGATTGCGCCAGCCAGGACAGCAGCCTGGTGCGCGAGGAGATCTTCGGCCCGGTGCTGGCCGCGCAGCGCTTCGCCACCGAGGACGACGCGGTGCGGCTGGCCAACGATTCGATCTACGGCCTGGGCGCTGGGCTCTGGACTGCCAACCTGTCGCGCGCGCACCGTCTCTCGCGCCGCCTGCGCGCGGGCCTGGTGTGGGTCAACTGCTACGCCGACGGCGACATCACCGTGCCTTTCGGCGGGGTCAAACAGTCGGGCTTCGGCCGCGACAAGTCGCTGCACGCGCTGGACAAGTACAGCGACCTGAAGACGACCTGGATCAGCCTGACGGCTTGATCCCCTGGGCGGACGCCCGCGCGGCGTCCGCCATCCTTGCCATTTCGCGTTATCTGCTTGGCCGCCAGCGCCATTGAAGGCGGTGGGCCCTTGTGCGACCTTGAACGGCGACGGGCTGCCCACCGCGGTTCCGTTGCGGGCAGGCGCAGGCGCTCTCCCGCCATCAGAACAATGACTGGAGACTACGATGCGCAATGCGACAAGGCGAGCCGCGCTGGCCGCCATGCTGGCCGCCACAGCCTGGGCCGCAGCCGGGCCGGCTTGGGCGCAAGCCCCCTATCCCTCCAAGCCCGTCACGATCCTGGTCGGATTCCCGCCCGGCACGGCCACCGACACCGTCGCCCGCATGGTCGGCGACCGCCTGGCGCAGCGTCTGGGCCAGCAGTTCATCGTCGAGAACAAGCCTGGCGCGGGCGGCTCCATCGCCGCCGGCCTGGGCGCACGCGCCAAGCCCGACGGCTATACGCTCATGATCGGCGCGTCCGCGCCGCAAGCCATCAACCCGCATGTCTATCCCAACCTGAACTACGACGCGCGCAAGGATTTCGCGCCCATCGGCCTGCTGACCTGGCTGCCCTACCTGTTCGTCGTCAGCCCCGACAATCCGGCCAACAACCTGCAGGACTTCCTCGCTGCCGTGAAGGCCAAACCGAACCAGTACACCTACGCCACCACCGGCGTCGGCACCACCAGTCATCTGGTGACCTCGGTGCTGCTGGCCAAGGCCGGCGCCAGCATGATCCACGTGCCCTACAAAGGCAGCAGCCAGGCGCAGACCGATATCGTCGGCGGGCGGACCTACGCCACCTTCGACACCATGGTGTCCTCGCTGGCCCTGGTTAAAGCCGGACGCCTGAAGGCGATCGCCGTCAGCACCTCTGAGCGGGTCGCGAGCCTGCCGGAGGTGCCCACCGTCGCCGAACAGGGCTACCCCGGTTTCGACATGGGCGCCTGGCTGGGCCTGATCGCGCCCGCCGGCATCCCGCCCGAGATCCAGCAGAAGCTGGCCGTCGAGGTCAACGCCGTGCTGGCAGACCCCGCCGTGCGCGACAAGCTGGCGGACCTGGGCGCCCAGGTCCGCACCACCGCCACGCCCGCCGAGTTCGGCGCGCTGATGAAATCCGAATACGAATCGTGGGGCAAGGTGGTCCGCGATTTCAACGTCAAGGCCAGCGACTGAACCGGAGACCCGAACCATGCAAAAAGCCATGAGCCCCGCGGAACGCGACACTCGCATTCAACTGGCCGCCTGCTACCGGCTGGTGTCCCACTTTGGCATGAGCGATCTCATCTACAACCACATCACCGCGCGCATACCCGGGCCCGAGGGCCATCTGCTGATCAATCCCTACGGCATGATGTACGACGAAATCACCGCTTCCAGCCTGATCAGGATAGACCTGGACGGGAACGTGCTGGACAATCCCGGCGAGTACGGCATCAACGCTGCGGGCTACGTGATCCACAGCGCCGTGCACGGCGCGCGCCACGACGTGCAATGCGTCATCCATACCCACACGCGGGCCGGCATGGCGGTATCGGCGCTGCAATGCGGCCTGCTGCCGCTGACCCAGACCGCCATGCGCTTCGCCAAGATTCCCTACCACGACTATGAGAGCGTGGCCATCGACCTGGACGAGCGCGCGCGCCTGGTGGCGGACCTGGGCCAGTCCGAGGCGATGATCCTGCGCAACCACGGCCTGCTAGCCGCCGGCCCGAGCATCGCGCAGGCATTCAACACACTGTATTGGCTGGAGATGGCCTGCAAGGCGCAGGTCGACGCCCTGGCCGCCAACCGCGAACTATGCGTGCCGCCGCCAGAGGTCGTCGAGAAGACCTGGCACCTGTATCAGCCGACAACGCGCCGCCCCTTCGGCGAACTGGAATGGCCGGCCATGGTGCGTCTGATAGACAGGAAGGATCCTGGCTACCGCGATTGAGCCCCTGCCTGGTCTCGCCCCAGAAGGTCGATGCCGGCCGCGCTGTCCGCGCCGTCCGGCAGGATCGCGGCGAGGCTGGTCTTGACCTCCACGAAGTACGGCGCGGCCGAGGCCAGCCCGCGGGCGATGGCCGCGGCCACCTGGTCCGGATGGGTGACATACTCGGTCTGCATGCCGAAGGCGCGCGCCATCATCGCGAAATCGGGACTTGCCAGATTGGTGCCCGCGTAGCGCCCGGGATAGGTGCGCGCCTGATGCAGGCGGATGGAGCCATAGCAATTGTTGTTGGAGACGATGAAGAACACCGGCAGTCCGCGCTCGGCCGCGGCCATCATCTCGTTGCCCGTCATCATGAAGCCGCCGTCGCCAACCAGGCACACCACCTTGCCATGCGGATTGCGCAGCTGCGAGGCAATCGCCGCCGGCGTGCCGTAGCCCATGGCGCCCGATTGCGAGGCCATCAGCCGTTGCGGGTAGACGAAGGGAAAGTGGCGATACACCGGCGCCGCGAAGGTGCCCGCGTCCAGACAAACCATGAGGTCCGGCGGCGCCTGTTCGGCCAGCGCTCGCACCACCGACACGAAGGGCACGCCATCGTCGGCCTTTGGATCGGGCCAGGCGGCGGAGCGCTCGCGGATCGCGCGCAAGGATTCCGCCCAGTCCTCGCGCCCGCCACGGTCCGCCGCCGGCAGCGCGGCCAGCGCCTGCGCCGTAGCCACCGGATCCGCGATGATGCCCACGTCCGCCGCAAAGTGCTGGTTCACGAAATGCGCGTCGGCATGGCAATGCACCAGCGTCTGCGACGGCCTGGGATAGGCCGGAAACGTGTAGCCCTGGGTGGTGATGTCGCCCAGGCGCGTGCCCAGGGCCAGGATCAGATCGCTGGAATCGAACGCCTCCACCTGCGCGGGCTGCGTCGCCAGGTCCAGGTCGCCGGCGTACAGCGGATGCGTGTTGGGGAACAAGTCATGCTGGCGGAACGATACTGCCACCGGTATGCCGTGCCGCTCCGCCAGCTGCCGCAGCGCCTCGCGGCCGCCCGGCGCGTTGAAGGCGCCCCCGGCAATGATCAGCGGCTTGCGGGCGGCGTCCAGCAAGGCTTGCAGTCGCGTCAGCGCGGCGGGCGCCGGCTGCGCGGGACTGGCCGGCTCGGCCACCCAGTCCGGTTGCGGCACGCAGGCCTGCTGGACGTCTTCCGGCACCACCAGCACCACTGGCCCTGGCGTACCCGAAGTGGCCACGCGCAAAGCCTTGAAAGCGGCCCAGGCCACGTCCTCGGGCGCCGCCACCTCATGCACCCATTTGGCGATCGAACCGAACATCTTCTGGTAATCGATCTCCTGGAAGGCCTCCTTGCGCAGGTCCTTGCGCGGCACTTGCCCGATCAGCAGGATCAGCGGCACGCCGTCCTGCTGCGCGGCATGCACGCCGATGGCTGCATTCGCCGCGCCCGGTCCCCTGGACACCATGACCACCCCCGGGCGGCCCGTCAACCGGCCATCGGCGCACGCCATGAATGCCGCGCCCCCTTCGTGCCTGCAGGTCACCACGTCGATGCCGGCGAAATCGTGCAAGGCGTCGAGCACGCCCAGATAGCTTTCGCCAGGGACCAGGAAGACCCGGTCGATGCCGTTGCGGGCGAAGACCCCGAGCAAGGCGTGGGAAGACGTGTTCAGTTCGGCAGCAGGTGTCATGGAGGGCAGGAAACCAAGGGCAAGCGCGCAGGCGCGGGTCTGATACGCAGGAATTCTAGGGTGGCTGGCGGCAGGCCATGTAGGCATACTGTGCCTATCAGATATACAAAAAACGCACACAAGGAGGAGCCGCCCGCAAGCGCTGGCGGCGAGACATCGCGATGGACCTGCGCAAGATCGAAAACCTGATCCACGTGGCCGACTCGGGCAGCTTCTCCAAGGCCGCCTCGGTGCTGGGCATCGCGCAATCGGCGCTGGGCCGCCAGGTCAGAAAGCTGGAAGACGAATGCGGCTGCGCCCTGCTCTATCGCAACGGCCGCGGCGTGTCCTTGACCCCGGAAGGCGAGAAACTGCTGGATAGCCTGCGCCCCTTGCTGGCGCAAATGGCGCGGGTGGTGACCGAATTCCATGACGAGCAGAAATCGCCCTCCGGCCAGGTCACGCTGGGCCTGACGCCCACGCTGTCCCACATGGTCGGCATGCCGCTGGTGGCGGCAGTCTGGAAGCGCCATCCGCGCATCCAGCTCAACGTCATTACCGGCTACAGCGGCTATGTGCACGAATGGCTGGCCAACGCCCGCGTCGACATCGCGGTGCTGCACGATGCGCGGCGTTCCCAGCACGTGGTGGTCGATCCCCTGGCCGAGCTGGACCTGGCGCTGGTATCGCCCGCACAGAACCTGTCTCCAGCCGCGCGGGCCTTGCCCTCCATCGACTTCGCTCAGCTGGGCGATCTGCCCCTGGCGCTGCCCACGCGCAGCCATGGCCTGCGCCGCACGCTGGAACAGGCGGCAGCGCAGGCCGATGCGCCCCTGAATGTCGTGTTCGAAATGGACGCGCTGGAACTGATGAAGGAAATCGTCTTGAACGGACTGGCCCACACGGTGCTGGCCCTGCCTGCGGTGGTAGGCGAATTGAACAGCGGCCAGCTCGTCGCCCGCAGGATCGTCAATCCCGCCCTGTCCACCCGCCTGATGCTGGCCACCGCATCGAACCGGCCGCTGACGCAGGCGGTGAAGATCGTTCAGGACATCCTGCGTGAATTGCTGCGGGACATGGTTGAGGCGGAGCCTTATCGGTCGTACATGCGGATGGCGGATGCGCGGTCGGCACCGCCATGAGGTTTTGCCGCCTTCCATCCCCTCGCATCACCTCGGCACCGGCAACGGCGGCGCAGGCGTCAGCGGCCCCGTCGGCACGCCGCGCTGCGCGGGCATCGGCGGAAGGCGGGATGGGGCGGGGCTCATCCAGCCGGGCTGGCGGCTCGGTCCACTGGAGGGTGGCGCGGGCGGGCCAGGCGGCCTGCCCGCGGTGGCGCAACCGGTGCCCAGGCAGGGTTCCTGGGTAGCGCCCGGATTGACCAGCCGGGGACATGATGCGCCGACGCAGGCATCGGGTATGACGCGGGCCGAAGGCGGGGGTTGGGGAACCGCGGGTCCGGCGCCTTGCGCGACGGCTGGCCCGCAGGCCGCCGCCAGCAGCGCGGCGGCGCAAAGAATTTTCATGGCTGCAGCCCCTCTGCCCCTGGTCTGCGGCCGCGCGCGATGTTGCCTGCGCAGCCCGGGCCCGCGTCGCGCCGGGGCCTGGACGGACGCGGGATGATTCCAGTGTGCCCCCGCGCCTGAATGCCTGTCCAGGCAGCCCCGCCGTCAATCCAGCCGGATATCCGCGCTTTTCACCACCGACGCCCAGCGCGCGCGTTCGCTGTTGAAGAACTGCGCCAGTTCGGCGGGATTGCGGGTGACGATTTCAGCGCCCTGTTCGTTCAACTGCGCCTTCACGTCCGGCTGGTTGACGATCTGCGCCATCAGTTCCGACAAGCGGATGGCGACGGGATCGGTCGTGGTCACGGGCGCCATCACCCCTTGCCAGGTGCCGGACTCGAAGCCCGCCACGCCCTGTTCGGAAATGGTGGGGATGTCAGGCACCAGTTGCATGCGTTCGCGCTTGGAGATCGCGATCGGCCGCAGCTTGCCGGCCTTGATGTGGGGCAACGTGGCCAGCAACCCATTCATGATGACCTGGGTCTGCCCGCCTATGGTGTCCGTCACCGCCTGCGAACCGCCCTTGTAGGGCACATACTCCCATTGCGCGCCCGTCGCCTGCTGCACGGCGACCGCGGCCAGATGCGGCGCGCTGCCGATCGCCGTGACCGCGAAGTTCAGGCGCTGCTTCTTCGACAGGGCCACCAGTTCGGGCACCGTCTTGGCCGGCACGTCGGGATGCACGGCCAGCACGTGCGGCGAATAGGCCAGCATGCCGACCGCGCGCAAGTCCTTGGACGGATCGAAAGACAGCTTGGTGTACACGGACGGGCTGATCGCCAGCGCCCCCACGTCGCACAAGAGCACGGTATGGCCCTCTTGCGCCGCCTGCACCACCAGGCCGGCGCCCAGGTTGCCATTGGCTCCAGGCTTGTTCTCGACCACCACGGTCTGCTTCAGGGCGTCGGCCAGGCGCGGCGCCAGGATGCGCGCGATGATGTCCGACGAGCCGCCGGGCGGGTAAGGCACGATGATGCGGACCGCGCGCGTCGGCCAGTCGCCCGGCTGCGCCCATGCCGGCAACCACGGCGACAGGCATAGCGCCGCAGCGCCGCCCAGGAATTGTCTCTTGCTCGGGTTCATGCAGTCTCCTCTGGAATTATCTTGCGCGCGGACGCCGTCCCCGGCGCACTGCCGCAGCCTTTTGGGAACGGCCGCCGCGCACCTGCGCCAGCTATCGTCCGGCTAGACGATAGTCATCGTACAACTACGAAATTATTATTGGAAAGCAAAATATATCCCTATCGGGTATGCACCTATCCCGGCGCCTACAGTAGTGCATTTTGCTTGAATGGCGATATTTCATGTTGTACGATGACTTACCACTTAACCAGGCTGCCGGCAGACTTTGCCGTTCGATGGCGCCCCATACGGATCAACGCAACATGACCACCCCGCAGGAACTCAAGCACATCGTTTCGGAAGGCTTGCTGTCTTTCCCCGTCACCGATTTCGACCAGAACGGCGACTTCAACGCCAGGAACTATGCGCAGCGCCTGGAATGGCTGGCGCCCTACGGCGCGACCGCCCTGTTCGCCGCCGGCGGCACGGGCGAGTTCTTTTCGCTGGCGCCAGAGGAATACGCCGACGTCATCCGCACCGCGGTGCAGACCTGCGCGGGCAAGGTTCCCATCCTGGCCGGCGCGGGCGGTCCGACCCGCACTGCCATCGCCTACGCGCAAGAAGCCGAGCGCCTGGGCGCCAAGGGCATACTGCTGCTGCCCCACTACCTGACCGAGGCTTCGCAACAGGGCATCGCGGCGCACGTCGAGCAGGTCTGCAAATCCGTGAACATCGGCGTCATCGTCTACAACCGCGCACAGTCGCGCCTGTCGGCCGACAGCCTGGCGCAACTGGCCGAACGCTGCCCCAACCTGGTGGGTTTCAAGGACGGCGTGGGCGATATCGAAGCCATGGTGCGCATCCGCCGCAAGCTGGGCGACCGCTTTTCCTACCTGGGCGGCCTGCCCACGGCCGAGGTCTATGCCGCCGCCTACCGCGCGCTGGGCGTGCCGGTCTATTCGTCGGCCGTGTTCAATTTCGTGCCGCGTATGGCCATGGACTTCTACCGCGCGATCGCCGCGGGCGACCATGACACCACCAACCGCCTGCTGGACGATTTTTTCCTGCCGTACCTCGACATCCGCAACCGCGTGCCGGGATATGCCGTCAGCATCGTCAAGGCCGGCGCCAAATTGGTCGGTCACGATGCGGGTCCCGTACGCGCGCCTCTGACGGACTTGCGGACTGAAGAACTGGAGATGCTGGACGCCTTGATCCGCAAGCTCGGCCCGCAGTAAGAGACGCTCCCTGGCGGTGGTATATATAGACCCGTCCAGCCACACCAGGGAGTCCGATCATGGCGCGTCGACGCAGCCTCGCGTTTGTGCTCAGCATGCTTGCCGCGCCCGCGGGCGCAGACGTGGTCTACGACAACCATGGACTGGTGGTCGAAGCCGCCACCGGCAGCCGCAGCGACTGGAACACCGGCCAGCGGCAGACCACCCGCGCCACCACCATCACCTACCGGGGCCAGCCACTTTGCGGCAAGGACGTCGGCGCCCTGCTCTATCCCGATGGCCAGCGCATCGAGGCCCGCGCCTTCTTTTGCGCGTCCACCGCCAAGGCCTTGGAAACGGACGCGGTGCTGGCCTACTTCACCAGTTCAAGCGCCAATACCGTGCTGGCGCAACTGCGCGTGGCCAACGGCGCGCTGCGGGTCGAGCGCCTGGCCTTGTCCGCCAAGCCCGAGCGCGACCGCATCTCCACGACCCGCTTCGAAGACGCGCGCCTGCCCGGCTGGACACGCGTCCAGACTTCCTGGAACGAAACCGTGATGATCCGCCACGCGCCGCTTGCCGCCCTGAACCTGGGCCCGGGCAAGCTGCTGGACGTGGCCGACGGCGTGGCCTTCCTGGCCGTGCCGCCAGGCAGGGACGTGATCGAGATCGAGCCCACCAAGCGGGTCAAGGATGCCGATGGCTATCTGCAGATCGTGCCGGCCATCACCAAGTTCATGGACACTCCGGTGGCGTTCCGCGCGGTGCGCATGAGCGACGGGCGCGAACTGGCCCGCCTGGATTTCAAGGACCCTTGCCTGCGCCTGCCCGCGATCCAGTTCGACCGGCCGGACGCGCTATCCAAGACGTCGGCAGCGTCCGACGTGGCCTTCGACGACGTGCCGGCCTGGCGCGCCGCCACCCTGCAGCTGACGCAGGCGGCGCAGGGGCGCGCCGCGCTGCGCCTGCAGCCGGGCGTGGCCCTGCCGCGCAAGCCTGGCTGCGCGCCGGGTTGATCTCGCCCGCTCAGATCAGGAACTGGCGATAGGCCTCGTTGGCGGTTTCTTCGGTATGGGCGTAGCCCAACTGCCGCAGGAATGCGTCCAGCGCAGCGCTGTCCGCCAAGGGAGCCTGGATGCCGACCAGCGCCGAGCTGAACTCCGTGCCCTGGTTGCGGTAGTGGAACAGGCTGATGTTCCAGTTGGGCGCCATCTCGGACAGGAACTTCATCAGGGCGCCGGGACGCTCAGGAAACTCGAAGCGGAACAGGCGCTCGCCGGCTGCCAGCGGCGAGCGGCCACCCACCATGTAGCGGATGTGCTGCTTGGACACTTCGTTGTTGCTCAGGTCGCCGACGGAGAAACCCTGCTCCTGCAGCGCCGTCATGATTTCCGCGGCGTCGCCGCGCCGCGAGATCTGCATGCTGACGAAGATGTGAGCGGTACGCGCATCGGCGATGCGGTAATTGAATTCCGTCACGCTGCGCTGGCCGATCACGCTGCAGAAGCGGCGGAAGCTGCCGCGCTCTTCCGGCACCGTCACGGCAAAGACCGCCTCGCGGGCTTCGCCGACCTCGGCGCGGTCCGCCACGAAGCGCAGGCGGTCGAAGTTCATGTTCGCGCCCGAGGTCACCGCCACCATGGGCAGGCCTTGCACGCCTTCGCGTTCCACGTACTTCTTCAGCCCGGCCACCGCCAGCGCGCCGGCCGGCTCCAACACGCTGCGCGTGTCCAGGAATACGTCCTTGATCGCCGCGCAGACCGCGTCCGTATCCACCAGGATGATCTCGTCCAGGTGTTCACGGCACAGGCGGAAGGTCTCCTCGCCCACCAGCTTGACCGCCGTGCCGTCCGAGAACAGGCCCACCTCGGGCAGGTTGACCCGTTCGCCCACCTGCATGGACAGCGACATGGCGCAGGAATCCTCGGTCTGCACGCCGATGACCTTGACGCCCGGATCCACCGCCTTGATGTAGGTCGCCACGCCCGCGGCCAGCCCGCCGCCGCCGATCGGCACGAAGACAGCATGCAAGGGGCCCGCGTGCTGGCGCAGGATTTCCATGCCCACCGTGCCCTGGCCGGCGATCACATAGGGATCGTCAAAGGCCGGGATGAAGGTCAGGTCCTGCGCGCTGGCCAGCTTCTGGGCGTGGCCGTAGGCATCGCTATACGAATCGCCCGCCTGCACCACCGTCACCGTGGGGCCGCCATGCGCCTTGACCGCATCCACCTTCACCTGCGGCGTGGTCTGCGGCACCACGATGATGGCGCGCACACCCATCCTGGCCGCCGAGATCGCCACGCCCTGCGCATGGTTGCCGGCGGACGCCGTGATCACGCCGCGATCCAGCGCGGCCTGCGGCGTATTGCGCATCTTGTTGTAGGCGCCGCGCACCTTGAAGGAGAAGACCGGTTGATTGTCCTCGCGTTTGAAGTAGACCGGATTGCCCAGCCGGGCCGACAGGCCGCGGGCGCGGTCCAGCTCGGTTTCGCGGGCGATGTCGTAAATGCGGGCGGTCAGGATCTGCCTCAGGTATTCCATCGGCGTAGCCCGGCCGTCCTGGAATGCGGTCGGCGTGGCGGTTTGCTGGCTGGCTTGCGGGGTGTGGTGCATCTGGCTCTCTGCTTCGGTGTGCTTGCCCGGCAGAGGCGGCCACAAAAAACCCGCCTCGTGGGGCGGGTGGCTGTGACTGTTGCGGTCGCGCGCTAACCCACCATTCCAGGAATGATGGTAATAATCAGCGAAATGCGGACGGCGCGGAAATTCATGGGGACGTAGCTTCCTCCTTGTGCGGCGCTTTGTCAAACGGGCAATCGGCCATGGCGCTCCTGATTTAATATGTCCCCGTTTAATTTGGCGCCATTATGGCCACATCCCGGCCGAATCCGCGGGTTTTTGCTGCGCAGCAGGCGTAGCGCGGTATTACAATGGAAGGTTCGTGGCAGTCGCACTTCCCCAAATCAAAAAAGGGCAGGCGCCAGCCATGTTGGGTATACGCCTTCCGACCAGGTCCTGGACGCGTCCGCGTGCTTGCCCATACGAACCCACTCTCCGACAACATCTACCGGCTTCTGGCCGCATAGCATGTTCGGGTTTGCGCCTAGCGCCTGCCGAACAGATTCAAGGATCATGTCTCTTACTCCGAAGATTATCTATACCCTCACCGATGAAGCTCCGGCGCTTGCAACCCGTTCGCTGCTGCCCATCGTCCAGGCTTTCGCAAAGCCCGCAGGCATCACGGTCGAGACCCGCGACATCTCGCTGGCCGGCCGCATCATCTCGGTCTTCCCCGACTACCTCGAAGACAGCCAGAAACTGGGCGATGCCCTGTCGGAACTCGGCGCCCTCGCCGTGCAGCCCGAAGCCAACATCATCAAGCTGCCCAACATCAGCGCGTCCATGCCGCAGCTGAAGGCGGCCATCAAGGAACTCCAGGACCAGGGCTACAAGCTGCCCGACTACCCGGACGCCCCCGCCAACGACACCGAGCGCGACGTCAAGGCCCGCTACGACAAGGTCAAGGGCAGCGCCGTGAACCCGGTCCTGCGCGAAGGCAACTCCGACCGCCGCGCCCCGCTGTCCGTCAAGAACTACGCCCGCAAGCACCCGCACAAGATGGGCGCCTGGTCGGCTGACTCCAAGTCGCACGTCGCCCACATGAGCGAAGGCGACTTCTACGGCACCGAAAAGTCGGCGCTGATTTCGGAAGCTGGCGACGTCAAGATCGAACTGACCGCCGCCGACGGCGCGAAGACCGTCCTGAAGGAAAAGACCCCGGTCAAGGCCGGCGAGATCATCGACGCCGCCGTGCTGTCCACGGCCAAGCTGAAGTCCTTCCTGCAAGCCCAGATCGACGATGCCCGCGCCACCGGCGTGCTGTTCTCGGTGCACCTGAAAGCCACGATGATGAAGGTCTCCGACCCGGTCATCTTCGGCCACGTCGTGTCCGTGTTCTACAAGGACGTGCTGGCCAAGCACGCCGACGCGCTCAAGCAAGCGGGCTTCGATCCCAACAACGGCATCGGCGACCTGTACGCCAAGATCCAGTCCCTGCCCGCTGACAAGCAGGCCGAGATCACCGCTGACATCGACGCCGGCTACAAGACCCTGCCGCAGCTGGCCATGGTGAACTCCGACCGCGGCATCACCAACCTGCACGTGCCCAGCGACGTCATCGTCGACGCGTCCATGCCCGCCATGATCCGCGACTCGGGCAAGATGTGGAACGCCGAAGGCAACCTGCAGGACGCCAAGGCCGTGATCCCCGACCGCAGCTACGCTGGCGTCTACCAGGCCGTCATCGAAGACTGCAAGCGCAATGGCGCCTACAACCCGGTCACGATGGGCAGCGTGCCCAACGTCGGCCTGATGGCCCAGGCCGCCGAGGAATACGGCTCGCACAACAAGACCTTCGTCATCCCGGCTGCCGGCACCGTGCGCGTCACCGACGCTTCGGGCAAGGTGCTGCTGGAACAGGCCGTCGAAGCCGGCGACCTCTGGCGCATGTGCCAGACCAAGGACGCCGCCGTGCAGGACTGGGTCAAGCTGGCCGTCACGCGCGCCCGCGCCACCAAGACGCCCGCCGTGTTCTGGCTGGACGAAAACCGCGCCCACGACGCGCAGATCATCGCCAAGGTCAAGCACTACCTGAAGGACCACGACACCAGCGGCCTGGATCTGCGCATCCTGAGCCCGGTGGAAGCCACCAAGTTCTCGGTCAAGCGCATCCGCGAAGGCCTGGACACCATCTCGGTGACCGGCAACGTGCTGCGCGACTACCTGACCGACCTGTTCCCCATCATGGAACTGGGCACCAGCGCCAAGATGCTGTCGATCGTGCCGCTGGTCGCCGGCGGCGGCCTGTTTGAAACGGGCGCGGGCGGTTCCGCCCCCAAGCACGTGCAACAGTTCCTGGAAGAAGGCTTCCTGCGCTGGGATTCGCTGGGCGAGTTCATGGCCCTCGCAGAATCGCTGGACCACCTGGGCCGCAGCTACGGCAACGCCCGCGCACAGGTCCTGGCCAAGACCCTGGACCTGGCGACCGCCAAGTTCCTGGACGAGAACAAGTCGCCCGAGCGCAAGGTCGGCGGCCTGGACAACCGCGGCAGCCACTACTACCTGGCCATGTACTGGGCCCAGGCCGTGGCCGCGCAGACTGACGACCGCGAACTGGCTGCCCTGTTCGCGGCGCCGGCCCGCGCGCTGGCCGACGGCGAGGACAAGATCCTGGCCGAACTGAAGGCTGCCCAGGGCAAGCCCGTCGACATCGGCGGCTACTACCAGCCCAACGAAGCCCTCGCCAGCCAGGCCATGCGCCCCAGCGCCACGCTGAACCAGGCCCTGGCCTCGATCGGCTAAGCGCCTGCCGCGCATAGCGGCAAGTAAAAGGCCGGCAGCCCTCGGGCAGCCGGCCTTTTTTCATGCGCTCGGGTTCAGGGCCTGGGCTGCGGCATTGGGGTCGGATTGGCGGACGGCAGACCGGCGCACGCACGCTGGCGGAACGCCGCGTCCACGTCGATGCGCCAAATACTCCGCTTCTCGCTTGCAAGCCGCGCGGCCACGCCGTTGAGTACGGGATATCGTCCGCCGTCCTCCTTCTGGCCCCAGATCCAGAAACGCGCCCCGTCGGCGGCCTCGCACATGCGCAGACGCAAGTCCTGGTCGTCGATCAGCACGCGCTTGCCCGTGGCCGGATCGAATTGCGCCGCGTCGTACAGCTCCTTGCGCCAGTTGTCCCGCTTGGGGATATCGGGGTTCCGCCAGTCGTCGACGATCCAGGCGGGCTCGCGGGCCTGGGTATAGAAACCCAGGTCGAAGGGCAAGGCATGCAGCGCGACCTGTATGTCTTGCGGCTGCATTTCGCCGCGCAGTTCCCGCGCCTGCGGCCCCGCGCTGCCGCGCGGATTCGATGCCCCGACGATGACCGCGGCCACGCAGATCACGGCCGACACCCCGGCGGCGATCCAGACGTCCCTGTGCTTGCCCGCCGCCCAGGCAGGCGCGATACGCTCGCTGACCAGGAACGCCAGCGGCGGAAACACCGGCAGCACATAGCCGATCAGCTTGGAATGCGGGATGGAAAAGAACACGATCACGACCGCCATCCAGATCGCCGCCAGGCGGCGCAGGCCCTGCGGATCGGTCTCGCGCCAGTAAGACGGCCTGAAGACCGACGCGCCCCAGATCGACCACGGCAGCGCCAACCCCGCCACGATGGGCAGGTAGAACCAGAACGGCTGCGCGTTGTTGAAGCCTCCCTGCGAAAAACGCTCGAACTGCTGGTAGACGAAGAAGTACTGGTAGAAGCCGGGATAGCGCAGCTCCATCAGCCAGAACCACGGCACCGCCACTGCCGCGAACGCCAGCAAGGCTGGCACCCACAGCAAGGCGCGCACGCCGGGCCAGTCGCGGCGCAGCAGCAGCCAGGCCAGCACGATGGCGCCGGGCAGCGCCACTCCGATCAGCCCCTTGGCCAGCACCGCCAGCGCAGCCAGCACGCCCGTGGCCACCGACATCGCGCGGAACGGCCGCCCTGCGGCGCGGCGCAAGACGGTGTCGGCGGCTGCCAGCACGCACAGCGTGATCATGCTGGCCACCAGCATGTCCATATTGGCGAACTGGGCGGCGCCGAAGAACAGCGGCATCATGCCCAGGATCACCACGGCCCAGCGCGCTTGCGCGGCATTGCGGTAGCGCGCCACGAAGGCATAGAGCCCGGCGCCCGCGCTCCAGGCGCCCAGCAGCGACGGCAGCCGCGCACTGAATTCGTGCACGCCGAACAGCACATAGCTGATCTGGGCCAGCCAGTAATACAGCGGCGGCTTGTGGAAGTACGGCATGCCGTCAAGCAGCGGCACCATGGGCGAGCCGCTGCGCAGCATCTCCCAGGCCACTCCGGCGTAACGGCCTTCGTCGGGCAAGGTCAGCCAGCGGGCCCAGGCCAGCGCGCCCAGCCAGAGAGCCAGGCACGCCAGCACCAGCCAGCCTGGAAAGGCAGCGCGGCGCGCCGCAGGCGCCATCGATGCGGTCATGGAAACGCTCATGCCCGGCGCTCCGGCAAGGCGCGCTCAGAGAGGCGGCGCTGAGCGGAAGCAAGCTGCTGCGGGGGCGCCGCGGAATGGGAAGCAAAAGGCATGGGGATCCGGGAAAGGTTCAGGAAAATGCAAGATTTCGCGCAGTATCGCCAAGCGCGCGTCAAGCTTTCATGAAATTTCCGGAAAAGCCGCCGCTTCCTAGGACGGATGCAGCCTGTCCAGCCTGAGCCGCCCGCGCTCGTCGGTCAGGCGGCGCATGGCGCCGTAGGCTGCGGCGATCGCCGCCATGCCGCTGGCGCCGCACAGCAGGAACATCAGCAGGATCTGGTACTTGGCGGCCTCGATCGGATCCATGCCGGCGATGATCTGCCCGGTCATGATGCCCGGCAGCGTGATGATGCCGGCGGCCGACATCTGGTTGATGCTGGGCACGATGCCGCGCCGCACGGATTCGCGCAGCAAGGACGAAAATGCCTCGTGCACGGTCGCGCCCAGCGCCAGCCTCGCCTCGATCGCCAGCTTTTCCCGGCGAGCGCCGGACAGCACCCCGTCCAGCGCCAGGCTGGCGGCGTTGAGCACGCTGCCCAGCACGATGCCGATCAGCGCAATGGTGTAGCGCGGGTCATACCAGGGATCCGGGCGCAGCGCCGTATTCAGGATGAACAGCACCGTGATGACCGTGGTCCCCGCCACCGCCATCGCGCCGACCCAGCCGTTGCCGCGTTGCGTGAGCTTGGCCCTGGGCCGCGCCGCGACCTCTCTGGCCGCCAACGCCATCATCACCGCCACCACCAGCGCCGTCAGCCAGGGAGCCGCGTGCGCGAACACGATGCGCAGGATATGCCCGACCAGCAGCAGCTGCACCACCGTGCGCAACGCCGCCCACAACACCTGCCGCTGCAGATTCAAGCGCAAGGCGAAGGAAATGCCGGCGCTGAGCAGCACCAGCAAGGAAGCGATGGCCAGATCCGTGGCCTGCAGCTTGATCACGTCCATAGCGGCTCCAGCCTGCCCTCCACCATGCGCCAGGACCGCCGCGCCAGCCGTTCGGCCTGGGCCGGGCTGTGGGTCACCATCAAGATTGCGGCCCCGCCATCCAGGTAGCGCCGCAATTCCGCTTCGACCTGGTCCGTGGCCGCCTGGTCCAGCGCCGCGGTCGGCTCGTCCAACAGCAACACGCGCGGCGCCAGCGCCAATGCGCGCACCAGGCCCAGGCGCTGGCGTTCGCCCGTGGACAGTTCGTGCACCAGCGCGTCCAGCTTGTCCGCGGACAGCCCCAGGCGCTGCATGATGGGCTCGGTGCGGGCGCGGTCCGCGAAATGCGGCGCGACCAGGTCGTCCCACCAGCCTGCCTCGGCCTGGCAATACATGACCTGCCGGCGCCATTCGTAGCCCCGCATGCGCGAGCGCGGCCGGCCATCCAGCAAGGCCTCGCCATGACCGGGATCCAGGTCAGCCGCCTGGCGCAGCAACAGGGATTTGCCTGAGCCCGAAGGACCCATGATGGCTGCGCACTCGCCCGCGGCGAGATCCAGGCTGACGGGAGAGAGGCGTTCGCTGTAGATGCCGCGCAGCGTGAACAGCGGCCCTGGTTCAGACGTAATGGTCGGCATGGGTATCGATCTTAGACCGTAAATGCGCGAGGCTGGTCCAAGGCAATGGCCAGCCGGCCCGATTCGATGTCCTCGCGAGCATGTGTGTCTTGCATCAGCGCGATGCCCTGCCCCGCGGCAGCAGCAGCAGCAGCAGCAGCAGCAGCAGCAGATCGTCCTCGTAGCTCAGGCCGCGCTGCGCTTCCTTCCCGGCGTCCACGCCGTGCGCCTGCAGCCACAAGGGCCAGTCCGCGCGGTCGGAATCCTGCAGCAGCGGGTACTTCAGGCAGTGTTCGGGCCGCTCGATGGGAGACCTTGCGCCAGCGTGGCGGGGCTGGCCACGGGCAGTAGCACCGACGGCATCAGCCGGAAGGCCGACAGCCCCGGGTAATGCCCCAGGCCATGCCGCAACGCCACGTCGATGCGGTCGCGCTTGAAATTGAACAATTTTGACGATGCCTCCACGCGAACCTCGCGGTCCGGATGCAAATAGCTGCGCTTATCTGAAAAATCCAAATCCGATGAGGCTCCCTATGCGATACGCCACGCTGCATATGGGTGCCGCCTGCAACACACAGGCAAGACACCGCAATAAATCGGCATTTGCTAGAGTGACCATATTGAAAATGATAATCATCCCAAGAAGAGAATCATGTTCACGCAATGCCGGCTCCGGCAAAAGGCAGATCCCATATGAACCGTGAAATCCATGACTTCGCCGCCATCGGACTTGGCCCGTTCAACCTCAGTCTCGCCTGCCTGGCCGCGCCCTTGTCCGGCGTGCGCGCGGTTTTCCTGGACAAGAAGCCAGGCTTCGATTGGCACCCCGGCATGCTGATCGAGGACTCCACCTTGCAGAACCCCTTTCTGGCGGACCTCGTGAGCCTGGCGGACCCGCGTAGCGAATACAGCTATCTGAATTACTGCAAGCAGACCGGGCGCATCTATTCCTATTACATGCGCGAAAACCATTACCTGAACCGGGCCGAGTACAACCGCTATTGCAAATGGGTGGCGGCCCGCCTGCCGAACCTGCGTTTCAACCACGACGTGCAGAGCGTGCTGCACGATCCAGACAGCCGCGCCTACCTGGTGACCGGCCAGCATGCCGTCAGTGGCGAACGCTTCATGGTCCGCTGCCGCAAGCTGGTGTTGGGACTGGGCACGCAACCCCAGCTGCCTGAATGCTGCGATCCGCGCACCGCGCCCTACATCCACAGCGCGGACTACTTGCGCCACAAGCCCCAGCTGCAGCGCAGGCAGGGCATCACCATCGTCGGCAGCGGACAGAGCGCGGCCGAAGTGTTCCACGACCTGCTGCGCGACAGCGCCAAGCACGCCTACAGCCTGACCTGGATCACCCGCTCGCCCCGCTTCTTCCAGATGGAGAACACCAAGCTCACGCTGGAGCTGATCTCTCCCGACTACACCGACTATTTCCACGACCTGCCCGAAGCCCGGCGGCGCGAGATGCTGCGCCAGCAAAGCAGCCTGTACAAGGGCATCAACGCCTCGCTGATCAATCAGATATACGACCTCCTGGACGAGAAGATCCGCGCAGGCGACCGCCGCTACACGCTGCTCACCAGCGCGGAACTGCGCGCCAGCCGGCATGAGCGCGCCACGGGCCGCTACCATCTGGACTTCATGCACGTTGACACCGGCCAACCGTTCAAGCACGTGACGGACGGCCTGGTGCTGGCCACCGGCTACGCCCCGCGCATCCCCGCCTGCGTCAACCCCATCAGCGACCGGATCGCCTGGGATGAAAACGGCGGCTACCGCATCGCCCACAACTACGCCGTGGACCGCGCCGGCACGGAGATCTTCGTGCAGAACACCGGGCTGCTCAGCCATGGCGTCACGAATCCCGACCTGGGATTCTGCTGCTACCGCAATTCGCAGATACTGCGCGACCTGACCGGCGTGGAGCACTACGCCATCGAGCCTCGCACCGCACTGCAGGACTTCCGCCCGCCGGCGAACGGCGTACTGGCGCACCGCCTCGGCATGCCGGAGCCGATGCCCATGATGGACGGCCATCGGGCCGCCACCATCTGATCTTGCGGGGAGCCAGCATGCTCACGATGACAGCCACCTTTCTGGGCGAGGTCGTGCGCCAGTCGCGCGACCATTACGACGAGGGCCGGGGACTCGCCTTGCGCCCCCTGGTTCCGGATGCGGACGCCGCGCTGCTGCGGCAATGGTTTTCCATGGACTACGCGCGCTTCTGGTCCATGCAGCGGCACAGCGAGGACCAGGTGCGCGACTTCTATGACGCCCTATGCGGCAGCGGACACGCCAGCGCCTGGCTCGGCAGCCATGAGGGACAGCCAGCCTTTCTGGTGGAGTGCTACGACCCCGCCCGCGACGAAGTCGGCGAACACTACGCGGTGCGGCCAGGCGACCTCGGCATGCATCTTTTCATCGGCCCGCCGCGCTTGCGGATTCCCGGCTTCAGCCGGCAGGTGTTCGCCTTCGTGATGCGCTTCATGTTCGACCGGCTGGATGCCGCGCGCATCGTGGTCGAGCCCGACGCGAACAACGCCAAGATCCACGCGCTCAATCTGGCCATGGGATTCACCTATGCAGGCCAGGCCCGATTCCGCGACAAGACCGCCAGTCTGGCGTTCTGCACACGTACACAGTTCGAACAGGTCCAATACCAGGAGTCGACCCCATGAATCCGCATGCCACCACTCATCCCGCGCAGGTCGCCAGCCATCTGGAGCCGGAAGTCTGGGCCAAGGTCAACCGCCTGCTCGTGCGCAAGGCCATCTCCGAGTACACCCATGAAGGCCTGCTGCAACCCGAACGCCTGGGCCCGGCGGACACGCCGGGGTTCGACCGCTATCGCCTGGCGCTCGCGGACGGCCGCGTCGAGTACCGCTACGACGCGCAACTGATGGCCATGCGCCACTGGCGCATCCGCGCGGAATCGATCGCCAGGACCACGGCCGGCGCGCCCGCGCCCCTGGACGCCCTGCAGTTCGTGATCGAGATCCGCGACAAGCTGCGCATTCCGGAAGACCGGCTGCCGATCTATCTGGACGAAATCGCCAGCACGCTGCACGGCGCCGCCTACAAGCACACGCGCGCTTGCCTGCCCGCCCCCGAACTCGCGCTGGCCGACTATCAGACCATCGAAACCTCGATGATCGAAGGACACCCCAGCTTCGTCGCCAACAACGGCCGCCTGGGTTTCGACGCCGAGGACTACCACGCCTATGCGCCGGAGGCCGCTGCCCCGATCCGCGTGATGTGGCTGGCGGTGCACAAGGACAACGCGCATTTCGCCTGCCTGTCCACCATGGACTACGCCAGCCTGTTGCGCGGCGAACTCGGCGAGGACGCCGTGGCGCGCCACGCCGCCACGCTGCAAGACCAGGGACTGGACCCCGCCGACTACTACTTGATGCCGGCGCACCCCTGGCAGTGGTTCAACAAGCTGTCGCTGGCGTTCGCACCCTATGTGGCCGAACGCAAGATCGTATGCCTGGGTTACGGCGAAGACGACTACCTGGCACAGCAGTCGATACGCACCTTCTTCAACATCAGCCAGCCGGGCAAGCATTATGTGAAGACCTCGCTGTCGATCCTGAACATGGGTTTCATGCGCGGGTTGTCGCCCTATTACATGTCGGGCACGCCCGCCATCAACGAATACATCCACGGCCTGATCGAGTCCGACCCCTGGCTGCGCGCCAATGGCTTCACCATCCTGCGCGAGGCCGCCAGCCTGGGATTCCGCAACTACTACTATGAAGCTGCGATTTCCGTCGACACGCCCTACAAGAAGATGTTCTCGGCGCTATGGCGCGAGAATCCGCAGGCGCTGATCGGTCCCGGCGAACGGCTGATGACCATGGCCGCGCTTCTGCACGTGGATCCGCAGGGCCTAGCCCTGCTGCCCGCGCTGATCCGGGCCTCGGGGCTGAGCGCCGCCGCGTGGCTGGAACGCTATGTGGATGCCTACCTGACGCCGCTGGTGCATTGCTTCTACACCCATGACCTGGTGTTCATGCCGCATGGCGAGAACGTGATCCTGGTGATCCGGGACCATGTGCCGGTGCGCGCCTTCATGAAGGACATCGCCGAGGAATCCTCCATCCTCGACCCGCAGGCCGACCTGCCCGAGAACGCGCGGCGGCTGGCGGCGGACGTGCCCGAGGAATACAAGCTCCTGACGATCTTCGTCGACGTGTTCGAGGGCTACTTCCGCCATCTGTCCCAGATCCTGGCCGACACCGGCCTCATGCAGGAGGACGATTTCTGGGAGCTGGTCGCGGGCCGTATCGCCGCCTACCAGCAGGCACATCCGCAGCGGCTCGAAAAATACCGCCGCTACGACCTGTACGCGCCGGACATGATCCACTCGTGCCTGAACCGCCTGCAGCTCGCCAACAACCTGCAGATGGTCAATCTGGCCGATCCCATCGGCAGCTTCCAGATGGCGCCCAGGCTGCCCAACCCCGTGGCGCCTTACCGGCCGCAATGGCTGGACCGGACTGCCGACGCCGCGCAGGCCCTTGCGTGACCCGCGAACTGGACGATCTGCTCGCGCTGGCGGGCCGCCTCGCGCCTGGCCTTGACGGGCGCGTGGGCCCGCCAGCCGCGCCCGGCATCCGTCCGGGCGCGAGCAACGCCGACGCCATCGCGCGGTTGCGCGACTGGTGGCGCGAACGCCATCCAGAAGCCGGCCAGCACTACCTGGCGCTGCGCTGCTGGGGCCTGTTGATCTGGCAGCCCGTGTACCTCTGCGTAATCGCCGCGCATCGCAGCGCCATCGTCCCGGACCTGACCCGGCTCAGCCAGCCGGTCGCCAACGGCTTCATCGCCGGCTACACCATGGAACGCCATGAACCCCTGCGCGGCGGCCTGGAGGCGCGGCTGGACGCGGCCGCCACGCAGCTGCGCGAGATCGGCGCCCTGTTCCAGCGCGAGCTGGGCGCGGCGCTGCGCCTCAATCCGCGGGCCACCGCCTGCATGCAGGCCGACTGCGTCCTGTCCGCCCTGTTGGCGGCTCGAACGGGCGTGAGCGCCGCCGACAATGCCTGGGCCACCGCAGCCGCGGCCGATTGGCTTGCGCGCCTGGGCATCGCGGGCAGCAGCGGCTACCTGAACTATCAGCGGCGGTCGCTACCGGCCATCACCGTGGACCGGCAGGTCTGCTGTCACCACTTCCGCAGAAGCGACGGCGACTACTGCAGCACCTGCCCCAAACTGGATATTGCCGAACGCATCGCCCGGATCGACGCCGAGAGCGTCGAGCCCGCCTGACGGGCGGCCGCCTTGCGCAAGGCACAAGGAGTCGGACATGACGGACATAGGCCGCCTTGCACACGTCGAGCAGGCGCTCAGCCCGCTGCACGTGCGGGCATATTTCGACGAAGACCTGTACGCCCGGGAACAGGAGGTGATATTCAAGCGCTCGCCGCTGTATGTCGGGCACGAAAAAGCCGTGCCCGAATCCGGCGACTGGCGCAGGCTGCCGCACGAGGAAGGCGGGCGCGTCCTCGTGCGCGGCGCCGGCGGCGTGGAACTGATATCCAACGTATGCCGCCACCGCCAGTCGCTGATCCTGGGCGGCGAGACCGGCGCCGTCGCCGGGCCGGGCAAGCCGGCGGGCAATCTGTCGGCCACGGGCGGCAACATCGTCTGCCCGCTGCATCGCTGGACCTATGACAATCGCGGCCAGATCCTGGGCGCGCCGCAATTCCCCAGCACGCCCTGCCTGAACCTGCCGCGGTTTCCCCTGAAGCGCTGCCACGGCCTGCTATTCGAGGGGCCGGGCGACCCGCTAGCGGACCTGGGCGACCTGTTCGCCCGGCCCGAGTTCGACTTCTCGGACTATGTGCTGGACCACGTCGAAGTGCACCAATGCAACTACAACTGGAAGACCTTCATCGAGGTCTATCTGGAGGACTACCACGTCGGGCCGTTCCATCCCGGGCTGGGGCGCTTCGTCACCTGCGAGGATCTGAGCTGGGAGTTCGGCAAGCGCCGCAGCCTGCAGCGCGTGGGAGTGCACGACGCTCTGGAGAAGCCCGGTTCCGACGTATACCGCGACTGGCACGGCACCCTGATGCGCTACCGCGACGGCGCGCCTCCGGATTTCGGCGCGATCTGGGTGACCTACTTTCCCACCCACATGATCGAGCTCTACCCGCACGTGCTGGTGCTGTCCACGCTCTACCCCAAAAGCCCGCAGGAAACGGTCAACATCGCCGAGTTCTACTATCCCGAGGAAATCGCCCTGTTCGAACGCGAATTCGTCGAAGCGCAACGCGCGGCCTACATGGAAACGGCGGTCGAGGACGACGAAATCGGCGAGCGCATGGATGCCGGCAGACGCGCGCTGCTGCGGCGCGGCGTCAGCGAGAGCGGCCCGTACCAGTCTCCCATGGAGGACGGCATGCTGCACTTCCACGAGTGGTATCGCAACATCATGGGCGAGCATTTGGGCGATTGCGCCGCGCCCTGAGCGCCGCTGCCAGACCGTTGAATCAATGCGAATATATGCTATTCTCATTTAGACCCCGCCGCTTCCCCTGGCCGACGTCCGGGGGGCTCAACCCGCCGTGCGAGTGACGCCATTGAATCCCTCCTTCCCCGCAGTCCGATTCACCGTCGCCGACTTCAACCGCCTGGGCGGCCATAACGGTTTCCGCTACCAGTTGCCCGGATTCCAGGCCGCTAGCGCCGACCCGGACACCGTCTGCATCGCCGAAGGCCGCGTCGAGGAACATGCCATCCGCCCCGGCCTGACGCTGGTCATGTCCGACGTGCTGGTTCATCACCACTACGAATCGACCTCGGTCATGACGCCGCGCTTTTCGGCCATCGTCATGCTCCAGGGCCAGGCTCAGGCGCGCGTCGGCCACCACGACGACCTGCCGCTGGTCGCCCAAAGCGGCATCAGCGCCGCCTACGGCGACACGGTAGCCATGACCGGCATCCACCATGCCGGCCAGCGGCTGCGCAGCGTCAACCTGTCGCTGTCCGAGCCGGACGCCGCGGACGACGACCCGATCAGCGATCGGATCCGCAAAGTCCTGCGCACGCCCGCCTTCCGGCTGCGCCGCTGGCAGGTGCAGGCGCATCTGATGCAGTCCATCGAACATCTGCTGGAATGCCGTTGGGACGACCCGCTGTGCGCCATGCTGCGCGAAGGCGTCGGCGCGCAGCTTCTGGCCCATGCGTTGGCTGCGCTGGACCAGCAGGAGCCCGAACCCGGCACGCTGTCGCAGCGCGACCGCCAGTTGCTTGAGCGCGTGCGGGAACGGCTGCACAGCGCGCCTGGCGAAGAGCACACCCTGGATGATCTGGCGAAACTGGCCTGCATGAGCCCCAGCACCCTGCGCGCCAAGTTCCGCGCCGCCTATCAATGCTCCGTGTTCAGCTGGCTGCGCGAGCGCCGGCTGGAGGTCGCCCGCGAGCAATTGGCTCGCGGCTGCAGCGTGCAGCAGGCCGCGCACTGCGTGGGCTATCGGCATGCCACCAATTTCGCCACGGCGTTCCGCGAGCGCTATGGCGTCGCGCCCAGCGAACTGAACTGAACGGGGCTGCCGTGAGCGCCCCGGCCCGCGGCTTTCGGCAGCATCCATTGTTCTTGCGGCATTGCCCATTCATCCGACCGCGGCTGGCGGGCGACCATGAGGCCACGCTTCCCGCCCCGGGAAACTCCTGCCCCGGACGCTCCCGTGCCCAGCCCCGACAAACCGACTTCCTTTCCCATGATGGTGCTGATGCTGGGCCTGCTGGCCTGCGTGGCGCCCGCCACCATCGACGCCTATCTGCCCGCCTTCGCCGCGCTGGAGCGGGAGTTCGGCGTGCCGCAAGAAACCGTGCAGCTGACCCTGGGCGTCTACATGTTCTGCTACGCGGCGATGCTGCTGCTGCATGGAACGCTGTCGGATTCGCTGGGCCGGCGCCGCGTCATCCTGGCGACGCTGGTTTTCTACATCTGCGGCAGCGCGCTGGCCGCCGCCGCGCCGAGCTTCGGCTGGCTGTTGGCCGCGCGGGCGTTGCAAGGCCTGTCCGCAGGCGCCGGCATCGTGGTGGGCCAGGCCATCGTGCGCGACTGCTACGAAGGGCCGGCGGCGCAACGCGTCATGTCCTATCTCATCCTGGTGTTCAACCTGTCGCCGGCGTTGGCGCCCATCATCGGCGGCCAGTTGGCGGCGCAGCTGGGCTGGCGCGCCGTCTTTGTGATGCTTGCCGCCCTGGCCGCGACGGCCTGGGCGCTATGCGCCTGGCGGCTGCCCGAAACCCTGCCCGCCAGCCGGCGCCGGCCGCTGTCCGGGCGTGCACTGGCTGGCGGCTACGGCGCGCTGCTTGCGGACCGGCGATACGTCGCGCTCGCCGCCGCCTTCAGCCTGATCTTCGCGGCCCAGGGCTTGCTCATCGGCGCCGCACCAGACTTCATTGCCAACGTCCTGGGCCTGCCCGTAACGGATTTCGCATATCTGTTCGTGCCGCTCGTGATCGGCGCCATGGCGGGCGCGCTGTTCGCGGCGCGCAAGGCCGGACGCTGGACGGATCAACGCATCACCTGGCTGGCGTACCTGCTGATGGGCGGCAGTTGCCTGGCAAGCGTCATGTATGCCGCTGGCGCCGGGCGACCCGCCCTGCCCTGGGCGGTCATCCTGCCCGCCATCTATACCTGCGGCCTGGCCATGTGCGTCCCGGCCATGACCCTGCACATCCTGGCCCGTGCGCCAGGGCTGTCCGGCACCGCCGCTTCGGTGCTCGGCTTCGCCCAGATGCTGGCCTTTTCGGTCGCCAGCGGCTGGGGCGTGCCCATGGTCTATGGCAAGCCCCTCGGCCTGGCGCTTGCGATGCTGGCCTGCGTCGCCGCAAGCGCGGCAGGCTGGGCCTGGCTGCAACGGCAGTCCGCGCCTTTGGCGAACGCCGGATCGGGCTGATGCGGCGGCGTTCGGCATACGCATCGCATCTTCCGGCATACGTTCAAGTCTCCAGCAAAAACAATAATTCTCATTACCAAATTTTTCAGCCGGAGCTTGTGTTCATGTCCCCCGCACTGTCCCCGCCGCGCGCGCTCACGCGCCGGGCGAATCTGCTTACCCTGGCCGTCCGCGCGGCCTTGCTGTGCTCAGCCTTACCCTACCACGCCGCCAACGCGCAATCCAGCGCCTCATCCGGCGCCGACCAGCCGGCCGAACTCCCGGCCGTCACGGTTCGGGGCGCCGGCATACCCGGCACCACCGAAGGAACCCATGCCTACAACACCGAGGCCATGAGCACCGCAACCGGCCTGACGCTGTCGCCGCGGGAGACCCCGCAATCGGTCAGCGTGGTGACCCGCCAGCAGATCGAGGACCAGGGACTGCAGGACACCGGCTCCATCCTGGCCAGCGCGCCAGGCATCTCCGTCACGCGCAGCGACAGCAATCGCCTGTCGTTCTCGGCGCGCGGCTTCGCGATAGACAACTTCCAGTTCGACGGCCTGAACGCCCCGATCCTGAGCCAATGGAACTACGGCTCCACCGACATGGACGCCGCCATCTACGACCGCGTGGAAATCGTGCGCGGCGCCACCGGCCTGATGACCGGTTCGGGCAATCCCTCAGCCGCGGTGAACTTCATTCGCAAGAAGCCCTTGCGCGAGTTCGCGCTGTCCGGCAGCGCCAGCGCCGGCAGCTGGGACTACGTGCGCGGCGACGCCGACCTGTCGGTGCCGCTGACGGAGAACGGACGCGTCCGCTCGCGCTTCGTCGCCGCCTACAGCCAGGGCGACAGCTACGTCACGTTCCTGGATTCGCGCAAGCGCACGCTGTACGGCGTCATCAGCGCCGACCTCACGCCCGACACGCTGCTCACCGTCGGCCTGGAGTATCAGCGCAACCAGAGCAACGGCTTCGGCAGCGGTTTCCCGCTGTTCTATTCGGACGGCTCGCGCACCGACTTCAACCGGTCCGTGGCCAACAATACGCGCTGGGCGCGCATCGATACCGAATCGACCACCACCTTCGTGGACCTGAGCCACCGCTTCGCCAATGACTGGAAGGCGCGCGCCGCCTATAGCCACAATGAGGGCGAGTACCGCATGAAGCAGCTTTACCGCGGCGGCTATCCGGACCGGACCAGCGGCACGGGCATGAGCAGCAGCTTCAACAACTACGATGGCGACCGCTCGCGCGACGATATCAACCTGACGCTGTCGGGCCCGTTCCAGCTGTTCGGCCGCAAGCACGAACTGGCCCTGGGCTGGATGAGCGTGAACGACCACAGCGACATCGGCCAGTACCTCATGGTCGGCGCCAAGCCCGCCATCGGCAGCTTCTTCGACTGGCGCCAGGACCATATCGCCGAACCGGCCTGGTCCAGCCGCAAGACGCCAGCGGACGACATGCGGGTCAAGCAGACCGGAACCTACGCCGTGGGCCGGTTTTCGCTGGCCGATCCGCTGCACCTGATCGTGGGCGGACGCTGGAGCAATTGGGAGACGAACCAGACCTACTTCGGCAGCAAGCGGCAATACAAGATCAACGACCAGTTCACGCCCTACGCCGGCCTGATCTACGACATCAACAAGACCTACACAGCCTACGCCAGCTACACCGAGATCTTCCAGCCGCAGAACGCACGCTCGCCCAGCGGTTCCATCCTGCCGCCGATCGACGGCAAGAGCTACGAGATCGGCCTGAAGGCTTCCTACCTGGACGGCCTGCTCGACGCGGCCGTATCGCTGTACCAGACTCGCCAGAACAACCTGGCCCAGGCCATTCCCGGCGAGTCGGTCATAGGCATGCCCGGCACGCAGGCCTACCGCGCCGTATCCGGCGCCAAAGTCGAGGGCTTCGAACTCGAAACCACCGGGCAGATCATGCCCAACTGGAACATCGCGGCCAGCTACACGCACTTCACCGCCAAGGCCGCCGACGGCAAGCCCATCAACACCAGCCATCCGCGTAGTCTGTTCAAGCTCTACACCACCTATCGCCTGCCCGGCGACCTGAACCGGCTGACGGTGGGCGGCGGCGTGGACTGGCAAAGCCGCATGTACCAGTCCGCCGCCAGCCCGCGCGGCAACGTGGAAGTGGAACAAGGCAGCTACATGCTGGCGAACCTGATGGCGCGCTACGAGTTCAGCAAACAGGTCTCGGCCACTCTCAACGTCAACAACCTGTTCGACAAGAAGTATTACGACCAGATCGGCTTCTTTAGCCAGGGCTGGTGGGGCGCGCCCCGCAATATGATGCTGACGCTCAGGGCCCAATATTGATCGGAGAAACTGCCGGCACGATGCGTCTTAGTCTTCCTCGTTTCAAGCATGCAATTCTGCGGGCCGGGGCAGCCTGCCTGGCCGCGCTCGCCCTGGCGGCCTGCGACCGCGCCGCCGACGCGCCGGCCGCGCCAACGCCGCCGGTCGCCCAGGCCGATGGTTTTCCGGTCACGATAGACGGCGCCCTGGGACGGGCCGTCATCGCGGCGCCGCCCAAGCGCGTGGTCACGCTGGGCCTGGGCGCCGACGATCTGGCGCTGTCGCTGGGTGTGGTGCCGGTGGGCGTGGGCCGCGCCGACTGGGGCGGCGACGCCGACCACTACTGGCCCTGGGTGCGCGCCGCGATCGAGGCCCGCGGCGCACCGCTGCCGCAGGCCATCGCCATGTTTCCGGAGCTGGACGTCGAAGCCATCGTCGCGCTGCGGCCGGACGTCGTGCTGGCGCCTTTTTCCGGGGTCAGCGCCGAAGCGTATGCACAGCTGTCGCGGCTGGTGCCGGTGGTGGCCTATCCGGAGCAGCCATTCCTGACTCCGGTGGATACCCAGATCGACCTGATCGCCGCCGCGCTGGGCCGGCGCGAACAGGCTGCGGTGCTCAAGGCGCAGATCCGCGGCACACTGGCGCAGGCCGCACAAGACCACCCCGTGCTGGCCGGCAAGACCTTCGCCTATGTGCGGGCCGACCTGGGTTCGGGCAATTTCGCGGCCTATGTGGCGGGGGATCCGCGCGTGGACACGATTGCCGCCACGGGCCTGAAACTGGCGCCGTCCATGCAGGGCCTGCACGCCAGCGCCGGCCATTTCGCCCACTACCTGGGTTTCGAGCATGCCGATGCGCTGGGCGACGTCGACGTGCTCGTGTCCTGGTTCTATACCCCCCAGGAACGCGATCGGACCGCGGCGCTGCCGCTGTACGCCTCCATCCCCGCCGTGAGGCGCGGCGCCTACGTGGCGCTGAGCGACCCGGCGCTGATCATGGCCTCGTCCTCGGGCACGCCGCTGGCCGTGGCCTGGATGCTGGGCAGGCTGGCGCCGGCCTTGGCCGCGGCAGCCGAGCGGGCCGAAGCCGGACCCGGCGCCCAGCATGAATAAGCCGTCCCGTGCCGCCGGCCTGGGCGCGGCCTGTCTGCTGCTCGCCGCCGCCATCCTGGGCAGCCTCTGGCTCGGTTCACGCAACCTGTCGCCCGGCTCGGTCTGGCAAGCCCTGTTCCGGCCCGATGACAGTTACGCCGCCCTGGTGGTCGCCTCGCGCGTGCCGCGCACCTTGCTGGCCGTGCTGACCGGGGCGGCGCTGGCCGTGGCCGGCGCGCTGATCCAGGCCCTGACCCGCAATCCGCTGGCAGAGCCCGGGCTGTTGGGCGTCAACGCCGGCGCCGCCGCCTCCATCGTGACTGCCGCCCTCGCGCTCGGCGGCCTGCCGGCGCATCCGTTCTGGGCGGCCCTGCCCGGCGCACTGGCCGCGGCAGTGGCCGTATACCTGATCGGCGCGGGCGGCCGGGGCCTGCAGCCGGTGCGTTTGATCCTGGCCGGCGCGGCGGTCAACGCGGTGCTGTTCGCCTACGTGCAGGCCGTGGCCCTGCTGCGCGAGGACATTTTCGACGCCTATCGATTCTGGGCCGTGGGCTCGCTGGCGGGACGCTCCATGGCCGAAGCGGCCCGCGCCGCCCCCTACATCGGCGCCGGCCTGCTGCTGGCGCTGGCGCTGGCCCGGCCCCTGAACGTCCTGGCGCTGGGGCAGGCGCTTGCCCGGGCGCTCGGCGTGCGTGCCGGGTGGTACCGCGCGCTGGGCCTGCTCGGCGTGGCCGTCCTGGCCGCCGCCGCCACCGCTGCCGCGGGTCCCATCGCCTTCGTCGGCCTGGCCGTTCCGCATATCGCCCGCCGTATCGGCGGTCCCGACCTGCGCTGGCAACTCGTCTACTGCCTGCTGCTGGGCCCCATCCTGATGCTCGCGGCCGACGTCCTGGCGCGCCTGCTGCGCGCGCCGGCAGAGTTGCTGACCGGCGTGGTGGCCGCGTTCCTCGGCGCGCCGTTCCTGCTGGCGGCCTTGCACCGCCAGCCCGGGAGCCGCCCATGAGCGGCCAGCGGCGCACGTTGCGCGTGGGCACCTGGCTGTCGCTGCCCTACTCGCCACGCGCGCTGGCCTACGCCTTGTTGCTGACGGCGCTGGCCGTTGCATCGATTGCCGGCGCCCTGTTGGCGGGAGAGCAAGGACCCGCCTGGTCCCGGATGGGGCACATCCTGGCGGGCGGCGGCACGGCGGTCGAGCACTGGCTGGTCTATACCGTCAGGCTTCCCCGCGCCGTGGCCGCGCTTGGCGCCGGCGCCGCGCTGGCCCTGTCGGGCGCACTGTTCCAAAGCATTACCCGCAACCCGCTGGGCAGCCCCGACATCATCGGCCTCACCGCGGGCGCCTCCGCAGGCGCGGTGGCGGTGACGATGGTCTGGCCGGGGGCGATGCCGCTAGCCTGGGGCGCCGCGGGCGGCGCGCTGCTGGCGACGGCGGGCGTCTGGTTCGGATCCGGCGCCGGGTTCTCCGCGCCCCATCGCATGGTGGTCGCCGGCATTGCGGTGGCCGCCATCGCCTTCGCCTTCGTGCAATACGGCCTTTCCAACCTGCGCCGCGAACAGGCGCATCTGGCCGCAACCTGGCTCAACGGCAATCTGGCCGGCAAAACCTGGAACGATGTCGCTTTGATCGGCGCCGCCTGCGCGGTGTTGCTGCCCTTGGCGCTCGGCCTGGGCGCGCGCCTTCGGCTGCTGGAAATGGGCGACGATGTGGCGCACGCCTTGGGCATCGCACCCGGACCCAGCCGGCTGGCGGCGACGCTGCTGGCCGTGCTGGCCACCGCCGCGGCCGTCAGCGTGGCCGGTCCCATCGCCTTCATCGCGCTGGCGGCCCCGCAGATCGCGCGCCGCTGCGTCCCGGCTAGCGGCCCGCAACCGCTGTTGGCCGCATTGACCGGCGCCGTGCTGTTGGCGGGTGCCGATCTGCTGTCGCGTTCCGCTGGGGCCAACGGCTTGCCGGTAGGCGTTCTTACCGCCGGGATCGGCGGCCTCTATCTCGCATTTCTGCTGCTGCTCGAATGGCACAAGGTCTCGACGTGACTTCCGCAATGCCCACGCCCGTCCTCCAGCTCCGGGACGTCAGCCTGTCCTACGGCGCCCGCCGCGTGCTGGACGGCTTGACGCTGGACATTGCGCCGGCCTCGTTCACCGTGATCCTGGGCCCCAACGGCTGCGGCAAATCCACGCTCTTGCGCGTGTTGGGCGGCGCCCTGCGTCCCGGCCATGGCCATGCCCTGCTCGACGGCGCCGACCTCGCCAGCTTGCGCCGAAAAGCGGTGGCGCGCCGCTTGGCCTACTTGCCGCAGAACCCGGTTGCGCCCGAGATGGTCACCGTGCGCGACCTGGTCGCCCGCGGCCGCTATCCGCATCAGTCCCTGTTGCGGCAATGGTCGACGGCGGACGCCAGCGCCGTCGACGCCGCCCTGGCGGCGACCGATCTGGACGGCCTTGCGGCAGAGCCTGTGCACACGCTTTCCGGCGGCCAGCGCCAACGCGTCTGGCTGGCGTTGGTGCTAGCCCAGGAACCCGACATCATGCTGCTAGACGAACCCACCACGTTCCTCGACATCCGCCATCAGCTGGACCTGCTGGAGCTGTGCGGCCGGCTGCACCGCACCGGGCGCACCTTGGTGGTGGTGCTGCACGACCTCAACCTGGCCTTGCGCTACGCCGAAAGGATCGTGATGATGCGCGATGGGCGCATCGCGGCGCACGGCGATGCCGCTTCGGTCGTGACCGAGGACATGATGCGCCTAGTCTACGATCTGGATTGCCGCGTCATGCCAGACCCCGAGACTGGCAGCCCCATGGTCGTACCCCGGCGCGCGCGCTAGCTTTTCAGGAGTGTCAATGGAAGTTTCCTTGAGTGGAAAAATGGGCGGCCCCGAGGCCGGCGTGGCCTGGCTCGCGGGAATCGTCCTGCTGCGGCCCAGGCTGAAGTCCGCGCTGGCCGACCTGGAGGTCGCCGGCCTGCGGACCATCGACATCCAGTTGTGGATCGGCGGCAGCATCACCGACTACGGACCAGAAGGCTTTTCCTCCACCGCCAGGTACTACGCGAAAAAGGAGTCCTTGTTGCTTGCCATCTCCGTACCCAAGACGGTGGCGGCGGCCTCCCCGCAAGAGCGGCCGGAACATACCGTGGAGGACTGGCTGGCCGACGGCTTCCGTTCCGCCCAGCTCCCGCGCAGCGCCCAGAAGCTGCCCTTTGCGCTCATCGCAGAGACGGTCTGCTCTTCCCTGGGCACCTCCCGGCAATGACAAGCACCGCTGAGAAATGAAAAAGCCCGCCTGAGCGGGCCTTGTCCTGCAACGCAGACGCCTCAGAGCATATGCGCCAGGAACTCGCGGCTGCGCGCCTCTTGCGGGGCGCGGAAGAAATCCGCCGAAGGCGCTTCCTCGATGATGCGGCCTTCGTCCATGAAGATGACCCGGTGCGCGACTTCGCGCGCAAAGCCCATTTCATGAGTGACGACCAGCATGGTCATGCGTTCGTCGGCCAGCTGCTTCATGGTGCGCAGCACTTCGCCGGTCAGTTCCGGGTCCAGCGCCGAGGTGGGCTCGTCGAACAACATGATGTCCGGCTCCATGGCCAGCGCGCGGGCGATCGCCACGCGCTGCTTCTGGCCGCCGGACAGGCGCGTCGGATAGTTGTCGCGCTTGTTCAGCAGGCCGACCTTGCGCAGCAGCTCTTCCGCCTTGGGAACGATCTGGGCGCGGCTCATCCCCTTGACGGTGATGGGCGCCTCGATGATGTTCTGCAGCACGGTCATGTGCGGGAACAGGTTGAACGACTGGAACACCATGCCCATCTTGCGGCAGATACGGCGCACGTCGGCGTCGCTGGCGTACTGGCTGCGTCCGCCCGGCACGGCCCGGGCCATGGCCTCGCCTTCGACCTCGATGCTGCCCTCGTCGATGGTTTCCAGATGGTTCAGGCAGCGCAGGAAGGTGCTCTTGCCGGAGCCGGACGGTCCGATCACCGCCACAACTTCGCCCTGGCCCAGGGTCAGCGACACGCGGTCCAGCACGCGGTTGGAGCCGAACGACTTGATGATTTCGCGGGCCTCGATCATGACGGGACGCGCGGACGGAGAATTACTGGTCATATTTGGCATAGCGCTTTTCCATGTGCTGGAAGAACCACGTCAGGATCAGCGTCATGATGAGATAGAAGGCGGCGGCAACCAGGAACGGCGTGGTCGTGAAGTCGCGCTGCACGATGCCGCGCGCGGTGCGCAGAATGTCGTTGAGCGCCAGCACGTAGATGAGCGAGGTGTCCTTGACCAGCGTGATGGTCTCGTTGCTCATGGGCGGCAGCACCCGTTGCACCATCTGCGGCAGCACGATGCGGCGCAGGGTCTGCAGATAAGTCATGCCCAGGACCTTGCTGCCCTCGTACTGGCCGCGGTCCACCGACTGGATGCCGGCGCGGAAGATCTCGGCGAAATAGGCCGCGTAGTTCAGCGCGAAGGCCACCACGGCGGCGGGAAAGTCCGGCAGACGGATGCCGATCACAGGCACGAACGGCAGCGCGAAGTAGATGAACAGCATCTGCAGCATCAGCGGCGTGCCGCGCATGAGCCAGATGTAGCCGTTGACCAGGCTGCTGGCCAGCCGCCATTTGGAAATCCGCACCAGCGCCAGCACCAGGCCCAGCGGGACGGCCAGCGCCAGCGTGATGAAAAACAGCGTCAAGGTGACTTTCGCGCCTTGCGCCAGTGGCCCCAATAGGGAGAGTACGTAGTCCATGCTTGGGTTCGCGCCGTCAGCGTCCGCGGACGCCAGGGCCAGATCGTTTCATGAGTAAGCCCGCCTGGCGCATGGCGCCGCGGCGGGCTGCGAAATACAGGCCGGGACGCCCGGGCCCAATGGCCGCGGACGCCGCCCGCCCCTTACTTGATGATGTTGGCGCCGAACCACTGGGTGGCGATGCGGCCGGCGGTGCCGTCCTGCTTCATCGAGTCCAGAGTCTTGTCCAGCTTGCCCAGCAGCTCGGTGTCGTCCTTGCGCACGCCGACGCCGTAGTCTTCGGTGCCGAAGTTCTCGTCCAGGACGCGGTATTCGCCGGCGCGCTTGCTGATCAGGTAGCGGCCCACCACTTCATCCACCACGATGGCGTCCAGGCGGCCGGCGGCCAGGTCCATCAGCGCGGTGACGTTGTCGCCGAACTTCTTGACTTCCTTGATCTGGGCCGCGACCGGGTCCTTGGCGATGGCGTCGGTGGCGCTGCTGCCGTCCTGGGCGCCCACGACCTTGCCCGCCAGGTCAGCCTTGAGCTTCACGGGCGAGGCGTTGCCGACGATGATGATCTGGTGGTTGGCCATGTAGGGCGCGGTGAAGCTGATGTTCTTCTTGCGCTCTTCGGTGATGGTCAGGCCGTTCCACAGCACGTCGACGCGCTTGCCGTTGAGTTCGGCTTCCTTGGCGCTCCAGTCGATGGGCTTGAACTCCACTTCCAGGCCCAGGCGCTTGCTGGCTTCCTTGGCCATGTCGATGTCAAAACCGACGATCTGGTTGTTCGAATCGCGGAAACCCATCGGCGGGAAGTTGTCATCCAGGCCAACCACGACCTTCTTGGCGGCGGCAGGCGCCTGCGCGCTGGCGGCGGGCGCATTGTCGCTGGGACCGCAAGCGGTCAGCAGCGCGGTTGCGGAAGCGAGGAGTACAGCTGTCAGTTTTTTCATCGTTATGGATGCGCCGGGCGCAAGAATGAAGAATGCCGGAATGGCCAGTCAAAAAGCCGCGAGCCGGTATTTTAGCCTCCCCCGCGACCGCGGGCGCGGACCCGGGCTGGCGTGCGCTATTGCGCCGGGTGGAAACGCTCCAGCAGGCGCAGGAACAGTTCCACGGCGCGCGAGCCCGGGCGCGACACCTCGGTGATCGCGCAGAGGGTGTTTTCGTAGGTGGGTCCGCCCGGCAGGCGGGTCAGGGCGTGGCGGCGCGAGACCGAATCTGCGTAGTGGGCGGGTAGAAGGCCCACGCAGTGACCGGACGACACCAGCATGGCGATGGCCTCCAGCCCGGTGGCCTCCGGCCCGCGGGCAAAGCCGTAAACGCCCAGCGCGTCGTGCACGAATGGGTGCGAACGGTAGACCAGCGGCAGGTCGCGGGCCTGGCGCACGCTGCCGCGCGCCACGAAGATCTGGTGGCGCTCGATGAACAGCCGCTGATAGTTGAAGCCGCTTTCCCGCCGGTACATGCCGCGGATGGCGACCTGCACCCGCCGCTCGCGCAGCGCCTGGTCCAGCTCGTTGAAGGTCATGACGGTGAGTTCGACCTTGACGTCGGGCGCCTCGACGCGCATGGCCGCCAGGGCTTCCGGGATATGGCAGTCGGCGTCGGTGATGACGTGCTCGACCATGCCGATGGACAGGGTGCCCGACAGCACGCCGCGCACCGCGTCGATTTCGGGACGGATCCGCTCCAGCGATTTCAGGGCATCGCGGGCCAGCTCCAGGGCGACCTTGCCGGCTTGCGTGAGCTCAAAGCCCGAGGGGCCGCGGTCGCACAGCCGCACGCCCAGGGTTTCCTCGACCTCGCGCACGTGCCGGCTGATGGACGCCTTGGACATGTGCAGCTGTTTTTCCGCCGCCGCGAAGCCGTTGGCCTGGGCCACGGCGCAGAAGATCCGCAGGGAACGCAGGTCGCGTTCGGTGAACTCGGGACGGGACAAGGCGGCGGCTCTGAAAAGGTATCGGTTTTCGAAACCATACCACTAAAAAAATCATTTTTCACAACCCAACCCGGCAGATACAGTGGATCCAGCACTGGCGTCCAGGGGCGCAGACCCCGGCACATTCCGCAACGGATATCCGCCGGCCCTGTGCCGGAACCATGACGACATACAAGGGAAAAATCATGCAGAACCTGTCCAGAAGGCGTTTTGTCGCGACCACGCTCGCAGCCGGGGCCGCGCTGGCCCTGCCCTCGCTGTCCTACGCCGAGGGCGGATCGCTGGCCGACATCAAGAAGCGCGGCAAGCTGACCGTGGGCACAGAAGCCGCCTACGAACCGTTCGAATTCGTCGAGAACGGCAAGGTCGTGGGCTATGGGCACGACGTGCTCCAGCTGATGGCGGCCAAGCTCGGCGTGCAGCTGGAACAGATGAACCTGCCGTTCCAGGGTCTGTTGCCGGGCCTGATGTCGCGCAAGTTCGATTTTGTCGCGACCAGCGTGGGCATCACCCCCGAACGCGCCCGCCGCTTCGCCTTCACCCAGCCCGTGGGCGTGGTGCGTTCGGTGCTGATGGTGCGGGTGGACGATGCGTCCATCAAGCAGGACATGGATATCGCCGGCAAGATCATCGGGACCCAGATGGGCTCGTCTTCCCAGCCGGTGGCCGAAGAATTCGAAAAGCGGCTGAAGGAAAAGAACGGCAAGGGCTATGCCGACACCAAGCTGTTCCAGGCCTACCCGGACGTCTCCAACGCCTTGGCCAACAAGACCGTGGACGTGGCGCTGATGCCCTCGAACATCGCGGCCGTGCAGATGCGCAAGCAGCCGGGAGCGTTCCGCATCGCCGGCGAGATCGGCCAGGCCAAGCTGCTGGCATGGGTCGCCAACCCCAAGGACCTGGAGATCCGCCAGTTCATCAACGACACCTTCGACGAACTGCGCGCCAGCAACCAACTGCTGGAGCTGCAGAAGAAGTGGTTCGGCGCCCCCATGGACACGCCGCGCGCCAACTACCTGCCTGACGGCGCGATCTAGGCGGACCTCCCATGCTGGATTGGTTGAATCAGAACGGCGCCCTGGCGCCGTTCCTGCACGGCGTCGTCTCGGGCACGGCGATCACCCTGGCGGCATCGGTGGCGGCGTTCGCCATCGGCATCTGCCTGGGGGTCGCGCTGCTGCTGGCGCGCCTGTCCCCCTACGCGCCCTTGCGCGGGCTGGTCATGTTCTGGGTCAGCGCCATACGCGGCACGCCCGCGCTCATCCATATGCTGATCGCCTACTACGTGGTGCCGCCCCTGCTGGGCATCTCCGTGTCGCCGCTGGCGGCCGGGATCGGCGCGCTGGCCTGTAACACCAGCGCCTACATCGTCGAGATCCTGCGCGGGGCGCTGGGCACGCTGTCGCCCGGCCAGGTGGCGGCCGCGCGCGCGCTGGGCATGCGCAGCCGGCAGATCTGGCGCCACGTGCTGCTGCCGCAGGTGTTCTACCGCGCCATCCCGCCCCTGACCAGCGAACTCACCATACTGCTGAAGGCCTCGTCGCTGATGTCCATCATCGCCGTTCCGGAGCTGGCCACCGTGGCGCGCAACGCCACGCTGCAAAGCGACCTGCCGCTGCAGGTGTTCACCGTGACGGCCGCGGTGTACTTCATCATTCTTTTCTGCCTGTCGGCCGCCTCGCGCCTGTGCGAGCGCCGCGTGTCCAGGATGCTGCCCAATGCCCATTGATCTCTCCATCGTCGGGCAGTCCGTCCCGGTCCTGCTCAAGGGCCTGCGGATCACCGCCCTGGTCAGCCTCATCGGGATTCCGCTGGGCATCCTGATCGGCACGATCGCGGCCTATGCCGCGCAGTCGCGCAGCCTGCTGCGGCCAGTGGCCCTGGCCTACGTCGAACTGGTGCGCAACATCCCGTACCTGATCCTCGTGTACCTGTCGTTCTTCGGCCTGCCCAAGCTGGGGGTGCCGGCCTCGGCGATGTCGGTCGCCATCGGCTGCACCGCCTTCTACACCGGCGGCTACTTCTGCGAGGTGCTGCGCGCCGCGTTGAAGAGCGTGCCGCGCGGCCAGACCAGCGCCGCCCTGTCGCTGGGCATGACCTACTGGCAGACGCAGCGCCACATCGTCGTGCCCCAGCTGTTCGGCTTTCTCATCCCGCCCACCACCAGCCTGGTCATCATGATGTTCAAGGACTCGGCGATCTTCTCGGTGATGAGCCTGCCGGAAATGACTTACCAGAGCAATCTGCTCACGGCCAACACCTTCGCCTACCTGGAAGTGCTGGGCACCACCGCCCTCATCTACTGGGTGTGCAGCGTGCTGATGGCCGGCACGGGCCGCCGCCTGGAAACCCTGGTCCGCCGCAAGACGCGCCAGGCCTGATCCTCCCACCATCAAGGAAACGAGAACATGAGCACCTATACGGTCCCTCCCCGCACCGGCCACCCCACCCTGCTGTACTCCACGCTGGCGCTGGACCTGGAAAACCTGCAGGCCGATGTCGCCGTGCTGGGCATGCCCTACGGCTCGCCCTATTCGGCCGCGGACTTCAGCAACGACCAGACCAATGCGCCCACGGCGATCCGCCAGGCGACCGACCGCGTGGTGCGCCGCCCAGGGCACTACGATTTCGACATCGACGGGCCGCTGCTGCAAGGCCGCGACGACATCCGCTTCGTGGATTGCGGCGACATCATCCCCGACCTGTCCAAGCCCCGCGGCGAACACTATGAACGCGCCGAGGCCGCGGTGCGGCGCATCGCCGCCGCGGGCGCCGTGCCCATCGTGCTGGGCGGCGACCACGGCATCACCACGCCCGTCCTGCGCGGCCTGGACCAGCAGGGTCCGATCACGCTGGTGCACATCGACGCCCACCTGGACTGGCGCGACGACGTCAACGGCGTGCGCGACGGGTTGTCCAGCCCTATCCGGCGCGCCTCCGAAATGGCGCACGTGGACCGCATCATCCAGATCGGCCTGCGCGCCCAGGGCAGCGGCCGCCCCGAAGAGCTGGAAGCGGCGCGCGCCTATGGCGCCGAACTGGTCACCGCGTACGAACTGCATGACATCGGCATGGACGCGGTGCTCGAGCGCATTCCGGACGGCGGCAATTACTACCTGACCATCGACGCCGACGGCATGGATCCCGCCACCATGCCGGCGGTCGCCGGCCCGGCCCCGGGCGGCGTCACCTTCGTCCAGGCCCGCAAGCTGATCCACGGCCTGGTGCGCAAGGGCCGCGTGGTGGGCATGGACATCGTCGAAATCCAGCCCGAAAAGGATCTGAACCAGATTTCCTGCATCACGGCAGGCCGGCTGATCCTCAATCTCATCGGCGCGTCCATCCGCGCAGGGCATTACGACAAATGAACGCGCCCGCCCCCATCATCGAAATCCGCGGCGTGGACAAGTTCTACGGCAGCCACCAGGTGCTCAAGCAATGCTCGACGCGCGTGAACCGGGGCGAGATCGTGGTGGTCTGCGGGCCGTCCGGCTCCGGCAAATCCACCCTCATCAAGACCGTCAACGCGCTCGAACCGATCCAGGCAGGCGACATCCTGATCGACGGCGCCTCGGTGACGGGCGCCACCGACCTGCCCAAGCTGCGCACCAAGGTCGGCATGGTGTTCCAGCACTTCGAGCTGTTTCCTCACCTGGACATCATGCGCAACCTGACCCTGGCGCAGCAGATCGTGCTGGGGCGGGATATCGGCTCGGCCCGCGCCAAGGCCGGCGCGCTGCTGGAACGCGTGGGCCTGTCCGCCCATGCCGGCAAGCATCCGGGCCAGCTGTCCGGCGGCCAGCAGCAGCGCGTAGCCATCGCCCGCGCGCTCTCGATGGATCCGATGGCCATGCTGTTTGACGAACCGACCTCCGCGCTGGACCCCGAGATGGTCAATGAAGTGCTGGACGTGATGGTGGAGCTGGCCGAGGAAGGCATGACCATGATGGTCGTCACCCATGAGATGGGCTTTGCGCGCCGCGTAGCCAATCGCGTGGTCTTCATGGAAGACGGCGCCATCATCGAGGACTGCCCCACGGACAGCTTCTTCCGCGACGCGGCCAGCCCCCAGGCGCGCCGTTTTCTTTCCAAGATCCTTCCCCACTGACGGCCGGATAGCCGCCAGATCCATCCGACCGCATCAGGACTCAATATGGCCCACACCCGCATCCGCAAATTCAATACTCGCCAAACCTATCCCGAACAACGCCTGGACAACGACCTGTGCCAAGCCGTGATCGCCGGCAACACCGTGTTCCTGCGCGGCCAGATCGGCCAAGACCTGGACACCCGGGAATCGGTGGGCGTCGGCGACGTCGCCGCCCAGGCCGAAAAAGCCATGGCCAACGTCGCCATGCTGCTGCAGGAATGCGGCAGCGAACTCTCGCACATATGCAAGCTCACCGTCTATCTGGTCGACGTGCGCTACCGCGAAGAGGTCTACAACGTGGTTGGCCGCTGGCTCAAGGGCGTGTTCCCCGTCTCCACCGGTATCGTGGTCTCGGCCCTGGCCCGGCCCGAATGGCTGGTGGAAATCGACGTGACCGCGGTCATTCCGGGCTGAGGCGGCAACGCCATGCCTACCGCTTCCGAGGCGCTGCTGGCGCGCCTGATCGCCTTCGACACGGTGACCCTCACGCCCAACCTGGCGCTGATCGAGGCCGTGCGCGAGCTGCTGGCGGCGCACGGCATTGCCTGCACGCTGGTGCGCAGCGACGACGGCACCCGCGCCAACCTGCACGCGTCCGTCGGCCCCGCCGATGTTCCGGGCGTGCTGCTGTCGGGACATACCGACGTGGTGCCCGCCGCCGGACAGGCCTGGACCGTGCCGCCCTTCGCGCTGACCGAGCGCAACGGGCTCTTGTATGGCCGCGGCGCAGCGGACATGAAGGGCTTCGTGGCCTGTGCCGTCAACGCGATGCTGCTGGCCAGCAAGCGTCCGTTGCGGCGGCCGCTGCAACTGGCGCTGTCCTACGACGAGGAGATCGGCTGCGTCGGCGTGCGCCGGCTGCTGGACGTCATGGAAATGGCGCCCACCCGGCCCGCGCTGTGCATCGTGGGCGAACCGACCTCTATGCAGATCGCCACCGGCCATAAGGGCAAGATGGCCTTGCGCGCCGTCTGCCAGGGACTCGAAGGCCATTCCGCGCTGGCGCCGCGGGCGCTGAACGCCATCCATCTGGCGTGCGACATGGTCGGCGCCATGCGCGCCCTGCAGGACGAGCTGCAAGCCCATGGCGCGCGCGACCCGGCGTATGAGGTGCCCTATGCAACCGTCCACGCGGGCTGCATCCACGGCGGACGCGCCTTGAACATCGTGCCCAACGAATGCGCGGTCGACTTCGAGATCCGGCATCTGGCCCAGGACGATCCCGACGCGCTGCTTGCGCCCTTGCGCCAGGCGGCCGAGGACATCCGCGATCAGGCGCGCCTGCGTGCGCCCGCCGCGGATATCCGGATAGAGCAGATCAACGCCTATCCGGGGCTGGACACGCATCCGGCCAGCGAGGCCGTGCGTTTCGTGGAATCCCTGCTGCCCGCCGGGACCGGCAAGACCAAGGTGGCTTTCGGCACCGAGGGCGGGCTGTTCACCCGGCACCTGGACGTCCCCGTGGTGGTGTGCGGTCCGGGATCCATCACGCAAGCCCACAAGCCCGACGAATTCATCTCGCGCGCGCAACTCGCCGAGTGCGATGCATTCCTGGAACGGCTGTTGGCGGCGCTATAGCGCCGGCCCCGGCGTTTCCACGTCCCCGGACGCCACCCGCGGCGGCGCCGGGACGCGTGCTCAATCCGGCTTGATGCCCGCGGACTTGATCAGGGTTTCATAGCGGCCGGCCTCATCCTTCATGGCTGCCAGCGTGGCCTCGGGCGTGGAGCCGCGCACCAGCAGGCCGCGCGCTTCGTAGGTCTGGCGAAACGCGGGATCCGCCGTGACCGTCGTCACCGCCTGGTTGATCCGCGCCACCAGCTCGTCCGGCGTCTTGCCGGGAGCGAACAGGGTAAAGACCGTGGACGGGATGCTGCCGGCCTTGCCGCCCGCTTCCTGCAGCGTCGGCACGTCGGGCATCATCGCCGCCCGCTGCGAAGCGCCGGCGACCAGCACGCGGATCTTGCCGGCCTTGTACTGTTCCGACACCGCCAGGCCGCCAGCCATGACGCTGTCCACGTCGCCAGCCATGGTCGCGGTCATGGCCGGCGCCACGCCCTTGAACGGCACATAGGTGAACTGCACGCCTTCGGCGCTGGCCAGCATGGCCATGCCCAGATGGTTCACGTGGCCCTGGCCGCCGGTGCCGACGTTGATGCGTTGCGGATTGGCCCGGGCGTAGTCGATGAATTCCTTGTAGGTCTTGGCCGGAAAGGCATTGCTGACCGCCACGTACAGCTGCACCTGGCCCAGGTCGGTGACCGGCTTGAAATCCTCCTGCCACCGGTACGGCACCTTGGCGTACAGGAAGGGATTGGTCTCGAGCGCCAGGCGGTCGACCATCAGCAAGGTATTGCCGTCACCCGCCGCCTTGGCGACGTAATCGCTGCCGATGATGGCGTTGGCGCCGGGGCGGTTTTCCACCACCACGGTCTTGCCGCTCTCTTTGAAGAGGCGGTTGCCCAGGTCGCGCGCCAGCACGTCGGGTTCGGTGCCGGGCGGATACGGCACCACGATCTTCACGGTGTCCGACGGCCAGGACTGGGCCGCGGCCTGGCCGGCCGGCACTAGCGCCAGCGCGGCCCACAGGACGGGTTGCAAACAACAACGGTACGGCGATCCCATGGTACTTCCCCTTGTATATGTCGTTTCCCGGAATAGTCCGGCGACTGAGTTGCCGCTCCGGGCCAGGACGGACCCGGGCGGCTGGAAATCCAGATCAGGACCGGTCCGCTTCACCAGCGGCCGATCAGAATGCCCATCATCCGTTCGTGCGCATGCGTGCGCTCGCGTACTTCCTCGTCGGTCTCGGTGGCGCGGCGCTTGAGGCCTTCGTGCCAGTCCAGCAGCGCCGAGCGCATCCGTGCCGCCACCGGCGCCATGCCCGGATCGGCGCCCAGGTCATGCAGCTCGCCCGGGTCGTCGCGCAGGTCGAACAATTGCGCGGGATAGCCCTGCCAATGCAGGTACTTGTAGCGCTCGTCGCGCACCATCAGGCCGGTGCACTCGCGCTCGCCGCGTCCCAGGAACAGGCGCGCCTCGCGGTAGGCGTAGTCCAGGCTGCCCACCACGTACTCGCGCGCGGACGGCGCGGACTCCGACACGCCGCGGATGCCCGGCAGCAGCGAGCGGCCCTCGATGCGGTGTTCCTGGCCCGGCAGCGCCAGCGCCTCCAGCACCGTCGGGACGACGTCTATGCATTCGACGAATGCGTCGCTGCGGCTGCCGCGGGTCGCGTCGGCGGCCGGCGCCGGGTCATAGACCAGGCAAGGCACGCGCATCGCGCTGTCGTAGAAGTACTCCTTTTCGCCCAGCCAGTGGTCGCCCAGGTGATCGCCGTGGTCAGAGGTGAAGAGGATCAGCGTGTCCTTGAGCCGGCCGCTGCGCTCCAGGAAGTCCAGCACCCGGCCGATCTGGTCGTCGATCTGCTTGACCAGCCCCATGTAGACCGGCCGTACGCTGCGCCAGACTTCGTCGCGGGCGAAGGACTGCGACTCTTCCAGCCGCTGGTAGGCGCCATGCACAGGATGGGGGCGCTCCCGCTCCGCCTGCGAGCGCACGGGCGCCGCGCAGTCTTCCGCGCCGTACATGGCGTGGTATGGCGCCGGCGCCTTGTACGGCCAGTGCGGCTTGATGTAGGAAAGATGCAGCGCCCAGGGCTTGTCGCCCTGCCCCTGCATGAAGTCCAGTGCGCGGTCCGTGAGATAGGCCGTCTCGGAATCCGCCGCGTCCACGCGGGCGGGCAGCGGCGCGTTGCGCATCAGCCAGCCGCTGGCGATGCTACCGTCGGCCGCCTGGCTGCCCACCACGTAGTCTTCCCAGGGGCATTCGCTGTCGTAGCCGCGTTCGCGCAGGTAGCGGCGGTATGGGCTGTCCTTGGCCAGTTCGAAATGGCCGTCGTAACGCTCGATCGGCACGAAGCCGCCTTGCAGGAAACGTTGCTCGTCCTCGGCCGCATAGCCTTTGCCCCGCAATCCGGCGCGGTCGGGCACGAAGTGCGTCTTGCCCAGCAGGTGCAGCGGCAGTCCGGCCTGGGCCAGGTATTCGCCCAGGCACCATTCGTCCACCGGATGCGGCACCCGGTTCCAGGTGACGCGGTGCGACAGCGGATAGCGGCCGGTGTAGTAGGACGCGCGCGACGGGCCGCAGACCGCGGACGTCACGTAGGCGCGGTCGTACTGAACGCCCATGCGTGCCAGCCGGTCGATGTGGGGCGTGCGCAAGGCGCCGGCTCCGCCATAACAGGAAAGGTGATCCGCGCGCAGTTGGTCGCACATGATGAACAGCACGTTGCGGACCGGGTTGCCCGCGGGCTGGACCGGTGCGTTCATGGCTGCGCTCCGTTCAGGATCGCCCCGGGCGCGTGCGACGGCTTGCCTGTCGGCTGGGCGGCCATCTGGATTGCCCCGGGTACGAAGCGGGCGGCGAAGCGACCCAGGGCGTCGGCCGCGTCCGCGCTGCGGCCCAGCGCCGCGACGTAGCGGTCCGGCCGCACCAGCACCCAGTCCGCGCGGGTGCGCTGGAACCAGAAATGCAGCGCGTTCTCCGTGTCCTGCAACACGGGCAAGGCGCCGGCTTGCAGTTCGTCGGGATCGCAGCCGCTGCGCGCGCGCTGCGCCGCCACGTAGCGGCAGCCCAGCTTGTCCAGCTGCGCCCGCAGGGCCGGCGGCAGCCCTGCGCGCGGATCGCGGCGCCAGCCTATCAGCGCGAAGCCCGCGCCCAGCGCTTCGTCCAGGCGCAGGGTGGCGCCGTTCTCGCATTCCACCAGCGGCTGGATGAACATGCGGCCGATACACTCGCGCTGCGTCTTGTCGGCGCTGTCGCCCACCACGCCGCGGCTATAGCGCGGCATGGGTTTGAACTTCATTTGCAGCACATAGTCGCGGATCTTCGGAATATTCCGGATCGACAGGAAGAACGTGTCGCGCAGCGCCGCCAGTACCGGGTTGGTCTGCGACAGCATGGCGCCGAACATGTCGGCCAGCGAAATCATGGCGCGGGCATGGCTGTGGCGTTCGTCGTGGTAGCTCTGCAAGGCGGCCGGGTCCAGGCGGCCCTGCACGATCCAGGCCACCTTCCAGGCCAGGTTGAAAGCGTCGCGCAGACCGGCGTTCAGGCCCTGGCCGATCCAGGGCGGGGTCAGGTGCGCGGCGTCGCCCGCCAGACAGACGCGGCCCGAGACGAAAGTACGCGCCACGCGGGAATTGTGGGTATAGACGCGGGCGCGGATGACGTTCAACCTGGCCGGGTCGGCCACGTGATGGCGCAGCAGTTCCTGCACCTTTTCCGGCTGCAGCATCTGCTCGCCGTCCTCGCCCGGAAACAGCATGAACTCCCAGCGCCGCAGGCCGTAAGGCAGGCGCAGGCAGACATAGGGGCGGCGCGGCTCGCAATGCAGCGCGGTATAAGGGGCGTCCAGCGGGTCCTGGTCGCATTCGATGACCACCCATTTGCGCGGATGCGTATTGCCGTCGAAGGGCAATTGCAGAAGGCGTTCGCGCACTGTGCTGCGCCCACCGTCGGCGGCCAGCAGGTATTGCGTGCGGATCTCGCGCTCGGCGCCCTCGGCATCGCGCACCCGCACCGTGACGCCGCGCTCGTCCTGCGCCAGCGACAGCAGCTCGCTGCCCAGTTCCAGCGTCACATGGGGAAAGCGCCGCAGACCGGCGCGCAGGGTGCGTTCGCCCAGCGGCTGCGAAAACAGGTTGCGGCGATACCAGCCGAACTCGCGCGTGGCCGGCAGGATCTCGGCAAAGCAGCGCTTGGTCCGCGTGTACATGCGCATGGGCACGTTCTGGATCATGTCGCGCAGCATTTCATCGGCCAGGCCCGCGCTCTGAAAGGTACGCATGGCTTCGTCGTCCAGGCCCACCGCGCGCGGATAGTCCAGCACGTCCCGGTTGCGTTCCAGCACCAGCGTTTCCACGCCATAACTGCCCAGCAGATTGGCCAGCGTCACGCCGACCGGCCCGGCGCCCACCACCAGCACCGGCACTTCTACGATATGCGCCATCTCGGCTCTCCCTTGGATTCTTGTCTTTTGCCTGGCGGGTTGCGCTCAGACGCCTCAGGCGCGGCGCAGGAACCCGCCGACGGCCTGCTCGAAGGCGGCCGGCTGATCGTCATGGATGTAATGGCCGGCGCCTTCTATCTCGACCCATTCCACGTTCGGATTGCGCGCGGCCATGTCGCGGGCGGTCTGGGCCTGCAGGTAGTCCGAACGCCCGCCGCGCACGACCAGGGTCGGACAGCCCAGCGCCTGGACCTGCGGCCACAGGTCCACCACGCGCGTCGGATCGGGGTCCAGCCGGGTCGCGGCGATGCCCGCATGGTCGTGGCGCCAGGTCCAGCCGCCTGCTCCGTCTTCCTTCAGCATGTGGCGCAGCCGTTCCTCGCGGGCGGCTTCGGTCACGCTGGGCCGCAGCGCGCGCAGGTACTCGCGGGCCGCGGCGATGTCGGGAAAGAACTCGGGCGTTTCGCGCAATTCGCGCTGGATGCGCGCCGCGCCCGCGCTGCCTTCGAAGGCGGCGGGTCCGGCATCCTCGATGATCAGGCGCCGCACGCGCTGCGGATGGCGGGCGGCAAAGACGATGGCGGCGATGCCGCCCATCGAATGGCCGAGCAGATCGAAGCGGTCCAGGCCCAGCGCGTCGGCCACGCCCGCCAGGTCATCCACGTAGGCGTCGGTGTAGTAATTGCGCTGCGGATCCCAACTGCTGGCGCCGCGGCCGCGCTGGTCATAGGCCAGGACGCGGAAATCCGGCTGCAACGCCTGCGCGATGCCGGCGAAGGTCTCGGCATAGCCGCGGATGCCGTGCAGCATGAATAGCGGACGCCCCGCCTGGGGGCCCCACTCGGTCAGATGCAAAGTCATGCCGTTGACGGCGATAGCGGTGTCGCGGCGTTGCATATCGGCTTCCTTTCAGCAGAGTCCGTCTTTGCCCTGGATTTCGCTGGCGGGGATGCCGCCCAGGCGCGCATGCAGGCGCCCGCGCGTGGCAAACGCGAAGGCGATCAGCACTTCGTCGCGGTTGGGCGCGTCGCCGAACAGCGCGGTCACGCTGTCGTAGTGCGAACGGACATAGAGCGCGTCCTTGTGGGCAAGCGGAATGTCGATGACGGTGCCGGGACCGCCGCGCTTGCCGGTGGAAGGCACCCAGGCCTTGCCGCCGCCGAGCGCCGCGCGCACGGGTTCGGCGAAGATGGTGGTCAACAACGCGTTGCCGTGCTCGTATTCGCCGTCCGTGCCCACCACGCAGGCCTTGCCGTAGCTTTCCAGCGGCTGGCCGCCGGCCGCGGCGATGATGCGCCGGCCGAACTCCTCGCCCAGCATGCCCGAGGGTTCGACATAGCCCGACAGGTCGCGTTCGAAGCGCCCGGCATAGGGGTTGTGCAGCGCGGCCGCGATGACGATCTTGCGCAGCGGCTCGCCGTCGGCCGGTTCGCCGGTTTCAGTAGTGAGGGTGTCGTCGATCTGCAAATACCACTTGCGGATGCGGTAGGGACCGAAGTTGGTGCTGCTCATGGATGCTCCAGAAAATGTGGGATCAGGAAGGGGTGCGCCGTGCGGGCGGTCAAAGCGGGTCCAGCGTCATGGGGACGCTGGGCGCGTTGTGGTCGTGCAGGACCTGCTTGCCCTCTTCGTCGCCGTGCACGGTTTCGCAGAAGAACTCGAAGCGGTGGCCGTCGGGGTCGGTGAAGTACAGCCCGTAGCCGACTTTGTGATCGGTGATTTTCACGACGTCCACGCCCTTGGCCAGCAACATGCCGTAGAGGCGGCGCAGCTCGTCCACGTCGCCCTCGATCTCCAGCCCGTAGTGCTGCATGTTGACGGGGCCGCGGGCGGGCTCGCCTTCGGCCGCGCGGATCAGGGCGATGTCGTGGTGCTTGCGCCCAAAGGACAGGAACACCCATTGCTCGCCGCGCGCGGTCTCCTGCATGCCGAGCACGGATTCGTACCAGGGCGCCGACGCGAACGGGTCGCGCACGAACAGGGCCAGGTGGGTGCGCGCGATGCGCGGCCGGCGGTCTGCCGGCGCAAGCGTGGTGTTGGTGGACATGGCGGTCTCGGGCGGGTGTCAGTTGATGGACTGGGGGTGCGCGGTCACGGGCGCGGCGTACGGCGTCCAGGCCACGGCGGTGATTTCGCTGAAATCGCGCCATTCCTTGAACCAGCTGCGGCCGCCGTCGGTGGAGCGGAACAGATGGCCGTACTTGGTGCCGGCGAACGCCAGCCGCGGGTCGGCTGCGTGCACGCCGAAGGCCCAGAAGGTGGAATTTGGCGGCGTGTGCAGCAGCGCCGGCTGCCAGTTGCGGCCGCGGTCGGACGAACGGTAGATCCTGCTGCGCGTGCCTGGCGTGCCGTCGCCGATGGCCAGCAGCAGCGTGTCGGGATCGTCCGGCAGCGCCTGCACCGTGCGGGTGTAGTACATGCCGTCAAAGCGCGACTTGGAAGCCACGCCATTCCAGCGCCGGGCGTCGTCCTCGCTGAGATAGACGGAGTTCACCGTCAGCACCATGGCGGTCTTGGGCGCGGCGGCCGTGGCCGGCAGGACAGCTACGCAATGGATGTCGGGGTTGGCGATGGCATCGGCATTGCCTTCATCGTCCTCGCGCGACCAGGTATCGCCGCCGTCGCGGCTGCGCCACAAGCCCCCTTCTTCGACGCCGAACCAGACCTCGCGGCCGTCGTCCGGATCCACGCAGACCGACAGGATGCGCGGGCGGTTCACGCCGCGGCAGAACTCCGGCAGTGCGGGCGACAGGCGCTGCCAGCTGGCGCCGCCGTCCACCGAACGGAACATCGCTGCGCGCGACGGCGCGCCGGTGCCCGCGTACATGCGCCGCGGATCCGTGGGATCGATGGCCATGGCCCAGACGGTCATGCCGTTCATGGGGCTGTCCACCCGCGTGAAATGCGCGCCGCCGTCGGTGCTGACACACATGCCGGCGTCGGCCCCGGCAAAGACGCGGCGCGGGTCGGCCGGGTCCACGGCCAGGCTGCGCACCGTGCCGTCGAACTCGATGGCTTCCTTCAGCCCCAGGCGGTGCCAGGTGGCGCCATCGTCCACGCTGCGCAGTATTCCTTGGCCGGCGGTGCCGACCAGTATCGTGCCTTGCATATCCAGACTCCCCGAATGAGGTTCAGCGGTTCAAAGAAAGATGCCGCGCGTGATGCCGCCATCCACCCCCAGCGATTCGCCGGTGATGGCCCCTGCCCGCGGCGATGCCAGGAACAGCACCGCGTCGGCGATCTCCGCCGGCTGCAGCACCCGGCGTATGGGCGTGGCCTTGGCATAGTTGGCCTCGACCTGGGCGGGGGTCAGCCCCTGCTTGGCGGCTTCCTTTTCGTACAGTTCATGGATGTGGGGCGTCTCGACCACGCCCGGATGGATCACGTTGACCGTGATGCCATGCGGACCCAGCTGGTCCGACAGGGTCTTGGTCATGTGGCAGATGGCCACGTTGCGCATGCCCGAAAGCTGCTTGCTGCCGCGCCCGGTCAGGCCGCCGATGTTGACGATGCGGCCAAAGCCGCCCTGGCGCATGTGCTGCGCCGCAGCCTTGGCGCAGCGCATGTAGCCCACGACCTTGATGTTGATGTCTTCCAGCAGGCCTTCGGGATCGGCCTCGTCGATCTCGCTGCGCACCAGGCCGCCGGGATGGGCCGCGCCATTGACCAGGATGTCGATGCGGCCAAAGTGTTCGGCCACGCGCTGCATCATCGCGTTGACCTGGGCGGTGTCCGACACGTCGGCCGCCACGCCCAGCACTTCCACGCCCGTGGCCCGGGTGATTTCAGCCGCCACTTCGTCCAGCTGCGCCTGGCGGCGCGCCACGATGGCCACACGCACGCCCTCGGCGGCCAGCGCTTCGGTCACCGCGCGCCCGATGCCCAGGCTGCCGCCCGTGACCACCGCGACTTTCCCCTTGAGTTGCAAGTCCATGCTTTGATGCTCCTTATATATATGGCGGCGCCTACAGCGCCATCTCGATCAGGACCGGGCCCGGCTGGCGCAGCGCCGATTCCAGCTGCGTGGCCAATTCTTCCGAGGTCGCGGCGCGGCTGGCCTGCACCCCGTAGCTGGAGGCCAGCCCCACCCAGTCGATGCGCGGGCGGTCCAGCGCGGTCAGTTCGGCCGCGCGTTCGCCCAGCACGGCGTTGCCGCGGCGCAGCTCGTTGCGCAGGATGGCGTACTGGTGGTTGGCGGCGATCAGCACCGTGACCGGCAGGTTTTCATGCGCCAGCGACCACAATGCCTGGATCGTGTATTGGGTGCTGCCGTCGGACAGCACGGCCACCACTCGGCGCTGCGGGCAGGCGATGGCGGCGCCCATGGCGACCGGCAAGCCCTGGCCGATGGCGCCGCCGGTATTGGTCAGCACCGTGTGCGGCGCGGCGCCGGCGGACGCGGCATACAGCGGATAGCCGCAGGTGCCGCCTTCGACCGAAACGATGGCGTCTTCGGGCAAGGCCCGCGCCACCACTGCGGCAATGGATTGCGGCGTCAAGGCGCCCGGCGCAGGCTCGGGCAGTAGCGCGGCGGCGGGTTCGAAAGCCGGCGCGCCCGCCAATTCGGCCAGCGCCTCCAGGCGCGAGGCCGCATCCTGGCCGGGAGCGGCCAGTTCCAGCAGGCGTTCCGCCGGCACCAACCGGCTGGGGTGACCGGCATAGCCGAAGTAGGTCACGGGCGGCAGCGCCCCCACCAGCACCACCAGGTCGGCAGCGTCCAGGGCAGCGCGAGCGGGTTCCGGGAAATACGGCAGGCGGTCGAAGTCCGGCAAGCCCCGGCCGCGTTCCGATCTGGCGGGAAAGGTCTCGGCGTAAGCCTTGCCGCTCAGGGCTGCGCACAGGCGCGCGGCCGCAATCTGCGCGCGGCGTCCCAGGCCGCTGGCGGGACCGCCCCCGCCCAGCAGGAACAGCGGCTTTTGCGCGCGGCTCAGGCGCTGCCATGCGGCGGCGGCGTCGAAGGTCTCGGGCTGCGCAGCGGCCTCGGCGGCAGCATCCGCGGAATCCGGCGTCACGCTTTCCGCCTGGAAGTCGGCGGGAAAGATCAGCGTCGCGCCCTGGCCGCCATCGGCCAGGCTGGCCTGCACGGCGCCGCGGGCGGCGCCAGCGGCGTCCTGGGCGGACGCGATGCGCTCCACCCAGCCGGAGACTGGGCGCGCCAGCGACTCGATGTCCGAAGTCAGGGGCGCGTCGCATTCCAGGTGCCAGCTGGCGTGGTCGCCGATGATGTTGACGATGGGGGTGCGGGCGCGCCGCGCATTGTGCAGATTGGCGATGCCATTGGCGAAGCCCGGCCCCAGATGCAGCAGGGTCGCGGCCGGCTTTCCAGCCAGCCGGCCATAACCGTCGGCCGCGCCGGTGCAGACGTTCTCCTGCAGGCCGACCACGCAGCGCATGCCGCGCACCTCCTCCATCGCACGCACCAGGTCCAGCTCGGTCGTGCCGGGATTGGCGAAACAGACTTCCACGCCCTGCTTGCGCAGAGCCTCCAGCAAGGCACTAGCTCCGGTCATGATTACCGCCTCCTTTCTTCGCTACTTTATCGTAATTTGATAAATGTGCAATTTCTTTTGGCGGATTGATGCTGGATAATTTATTAGAATTATCTATTTGATAGTTCTGCGCGGATCTCCTATACGCGCGTGCACGCTGCGCGCGCGGCGGGACGATTTGCCAATACGCGCCCCTTGGTGCACCCTCGCAGCACGTCAGCCTTACAACACCTCACGCACATGAACAGTCTTCGCCGCATGCTCGATGTCCTGGACCTCTTTCAGCCCGACCGGCCGGTCCTGGACGTCGATGCCATCTGCCAGCTGCGCGGCTACGCGCCCGCCACCGCCTACCGCTACGTGCGCGAACTGTGCGCCTGCGGCCTGCTGGTGCGCCTGCCAGCCGGCTACGCGCTGGGTCCGCGCATCATCGCGCTGGATCTGCAGATGCGGGAGTACGACCCCATGCTGACGGTCAGCCGCGACCTGATCGAGGAACTATCCAGCCAGACCGGCCTGGACGTGCTGCTCAGCGCGCGCTACGACGACAAGGTCATCAACGTGCACCAGCAGGCCGGGCGCAATACCCAGGCCCTGAACTTCGGCCGCGGCCGGCACATGCCGCTTTTGCGCAGCGCGACCGCCCGCGTGATCCTGGCCAATCTGGGGCCGCGCCAGTTGCGCCGCGTCTACGACGAACACGCCGATGCCCCCGACATGCAGCGGCTGGGCCAGGACTGGAAGTCCTTTTCCCGGGCCATGCTGCAAGTGCGCAAGGCCGGCTATTGCATCTCGTCGGGCGAACTGGATTCCGGCAAGACCGGCATCGCCGCGCCGATCTTCGATGAAGAGAACCATGTGCTGGGCAGCATCACGCTCATCGGCATGCAGGACGCCTTCGCGGCCTTCCGCGAGGACTACCTCGCCGGCCTGACCTGCCGCGCCGCCACCGAAATCACCCGCCGCATCGCGCAGGCGCCGGCCAAGCTGCAGCAGGCAGCCTGATCCCCGCCGCGCCAGTTCCAGATTCACGCATGACGCCCGCCATCCGTATCGGTCCCCTCGTCTTTCCCTCGGACCTGCTGGTTTTCATCGTTGCCGCCGCTATCGGACTGCTGGCCGCCAGGCTGCTGACCCGCGGGCAGGAGTCCCGGCCCGACACCAGTACGGTGTTGTGGCGCGCGCTCGTCATCGGCCTGGTCGTCGCCCGGCTCGGCTTTGTCTGGCAGTTCCAGGCCCACTTCATCGAGAATCCGCTCCGGATCCTGGACCTGCGCGATGGCGGCTGGGCCGGTATGGCCGGGCTTGCCGCGGCATGGCTCTACACGCTGTACGCCGCCTTGCGCCGCCAGGCGTCGCGGCCCGCGCTGCTGGGCGCGCTGGCGCTGGCCAGCGCGGTCTGGATAGGCGGCGGGCGGTGGCTGGCGCCCGCGCCGCAGGCCCTGCCCGAACTGTCCGCGCTCGCCTTGCGTCAGCTGGACGGCACGCCCGCAGCGCTCGCGGCCTACCAGGGCAAACCTACCGTCATCAATCTATGGGCAAGCTGGTGCCCGCCTTGCCGCCGCGAAATGCCCGCATTCACCGCGGCGCAAGCGGCGCATCCCGATGTGAATTTCGTCTTCCTGAACCAGGCCGAAGCGCCGCCGGACGTGACGGCGTTCCTGGCGCAGCACGCGCCGTCGCTGCGCAACGTGCTGCTCGATCCCGCAGGCGCGGCCTCGCGCCAGATGAGCAATCGCGGCCTGCCCGCCACGCTGTTCCTGGACGCCCAGGGACGGCTGGTGGACCTGCGCGTGGGCGAGTTGTCCGCGGCTTCGCTGGCCCAGCGCCTGGAGGCGATCCAGGCGCCGGCCAGCGGCGATTGACGCGTTGGCGCTTCAGATCTGCGGTTCGGCCGCGACGCGGGCCCAAGGCAAAGGCTGCCCGTCCGTATCGCGTTCGAATAGCCACAGACGCTGGCCCGCATGGGCGGGCGGTTCTTCCAGCCGCACGACCAGGACCGGTCCCGCGGGCAGCGCCCGGACCGTGGCGATGACTGCGGCAGGCGCACCATTCCGCGAGGGCAATTCGGTCCAGGCCTGCAACTCGGCCTGTTCCACCGCCGCCGCGCGCGCCTGTCCATGGCCGCAAGCCGGGCACCACAGCCGCATGGGATAGACCAGATGGCCGCAGCTGCAACATTGGCTGACGTCGACGCTCATGCTTCCTCCCGCGCCAGCACGGCCGCATTGGCGCACATCCCATAACGCAGCTGCACCATGCCGTAGCCGGTAGCCACGCCGTGACGCGCGCCGCGCACCTGCCGTTCCCCTGCCTGCCTCAGCAATTGGCGCGCCACTTCGACCAGGCCATGCATGCCGCCGGCGGTGCCCGCCTGCCCGGCGGACAGTTGGCCGCCTGCGGTGTTGACCGGCAAGTCCCGGGTGGCCAGGCGGCGCGCGATGAAGCCAGGCAGGTCATCGATGCTGGCGAAGCCCAGATCGCACAGCTGCGCCAGCGCCATGGCGGGATAGTCGTCGTACACGCTGAGCACATCCATGTCTTCCGGTCCCAGGCCAGCGCGCTGCCAGAGCGCTGGCGCGAACGCCGCGATGCCGGTCTGCAATCCGTCGCCTTCCTGCTGGTCATCGTTGTAGCGCGCATCGCTGGCCAGCAGCCGCACGCTGATTCCCGCCGGACGCGCGCTCAGCACCAGCGCGCAAGCGCCGCTGACCACCGGCACGCAATCCAGGCGTCCCAGCGGCGGCGCGACCATGGGCGCGGCCAGGTATTGCGCCAGGCTCAATGGATCGCGATACGCGGCGTTGGGGTTGCCTGCTGCCCATAGCCGCTGCGCGACGCATAGCGCGCCATAGTCCTCGCGGGCAAGACCGGCGCGCGCCATCTGCCTTTGCGTGAGCATGGCGAACAGGGGATTCGGCCCCTCGCAGCCCAGGGGACTGAGATAGTCCTGCGCGCTGCGGTTGTAGCCGCGTACCAGCCCTGCGAAATCGGCGCCCTTGAAATGGTCTCCCGCGACCAGCACGATCGTCTCGGCCTGCCCGGCCTGCAACGCGAGCCAGGCCTGGCGCAACAGGTTGATGGCGCTGGCGCCGCCCATTTCGTCCTGCATGCACCAGTTCAGCCGAAGTCCCAGGCGCCACGCCAGATCGATCGCGCGGTCGGGGCGCAGCGTGAATGAAGCCACGCCCAGGCCGTCCACATCGCCGGGCTTCAACCCTGCGCCGCGCAGCGCCTGCGCGATCGCCTCGGCCATCAGGCCGGCCGTGCTGGTTCCCGGGCCGGGATGGCGCAGCGAAGGCGTTTCGCCCACGCCGACGATGCCCGGGCCGCGCGCCGCGCTCACGCCGACTCCTGCCGTGGGGGTTCGCGCGTCAGCAGCAAGGTGATCACGGTGACCGCGGCCATGCCCACCAGGAACCACGCCACCGGGGTCGCCGATTCATATTTGCGCAGCAGCGCCATGGCGATCAGCGGCGACAGGCCGCCGGCGAATACAGAAGCCAGTTCATGCCCCAGCGCCAATCCGGTGTAGCGGACCTCTGCGGGAAACAGTTCGGCGAAATACGCCGGCTGGGTGCCGATCATCGCGGCATGGCAGACCGTGTTGCCCAGGAAGAAGGCCAGGAATATCCACACCGGCTCCTTGGTCTGCACCAGCCAGAAGAACGGGAATGCCACCAGCACCAGGCCGGCCGAACCAATCAGGTACACCGTCCGCCGGCCGATGCGATCGGACAGGTGGCCGAACCAGACCAGCGTGCCGAGCTCGATGAACATCGACACCAGCACGCCGCCCAGCATGACGTCGTTGGGTATGCCAAGGAATTTGCCGTAGGCCAGCGCAAACGCCAGGAAGATGTACGACCCGCCGTTCTCGGCCACGCGCAATCCCATCGCGGTAAAGACCTGGCGCGGATAGCGGCGGAACACTTCGACTGCCGGCATGCCGCGCTTGGCGGTCTTGGCGGCCTGAACGAATTCATCGCTTTCGGGGATGTGCTTGCGGATGTAGAGGCCCACGCCGAAGATCAGCACGCTCAAGAGGAACGGCAGGCGCCAGCCCCAGCTCATGAAGGCTTCCTGCGGCAGCTGCTGCGCCAGCATGAAGACGCCCGACGACAGCACGAAGCCGCCCGCCACTCCCAATTGGCTGAAGGACGAGAAGTAGCCGCGGCGCTTGCCCCCGACCGCCTCGCTGATCAGCAGCACGCCCCCGCCCCACTCGCCACCCGCGGCCGCGCCTTGCAGGATGCGCAACACCACCATGGCAACCGGCGCCCAGAAGCCGACCTGATCATAGGTAGGCAACAGTCCGATCAGGAAGGTGGCGGCGCCCATCAAGCCCAGGGTCCATTCCAGCGCCAGCTTGCGGCCGTAGCGGTCGCCGATATGGCCGAAGATCACGCCGCCCAGCGGCCGCGCCAGGAAGCCGACCGCAAAGCCGGCAAACGCCCCCATGGTGCCCAGCAGCGGGTCGGTGCCCTTGGGAAAGAACAGTTCGCCGAACACCAGCGCCGCCGCCGTGCCGTAGATGAAGAAGTCATACCATTCCATCGCGTTGCCCGCGACGGACGCCATCACCACGCGCCGCGTGCGTTTTCTGCGCGCATCGTCGCCGGCGGCCGCGGCCGCCCCTTTGTATGCCATCGTCATTGCCGCCCCTAGTCTGTTTGAATGGATTGATGACGCTCAGCGCGCCACGCGATAGCCGGCGGCGTCGCGGTCCCAGGCGTCGCCGGTAATGCCCTCATCCCGCAAGCGGAACTTGCGGATCTTGCCGTTCTCGGTGCGCGGCAAATCGTCCAGTACGCGCAGATAGCGCGGCACGGCGAAATACGGCATACGGGGCTGGCAGAAGTCCAACAGCGTCTCGGGCGCGATGGCCTGCCCGGTCTTGTAGACCAGCGCCGCCATGACCTCGTCTTCCGCCAGATCGGAACGCACCGCGTAGACCGCCACGGCGGCAACCGCCGGATGCGCCAGCAGCACCTGCTCCACCTCGTACGAGGAAATGTTCTCGCCGCGTCGGCGGATGGCGTCCTTCGTACGGTCCAGGAAGCGGAAATAGCCGTCCGCATCGCGCACCACCCGGTCGCCCGTGTGGAACCAGAGATTGCGCCAGGCTTCCACCGTCTTGTCGTCCATGCCGAAATAGCCGGTGGCGATGGCGTATGGGATGTGCGAGCGCAACAGCAATTCGCCCGGCGTGCCGTCTGGCACCGCCGCGTCGTGCTCGTCAGCCGCCATCGCATCGAATTCGGGCGCGACGCGCCCCATCGCGCCCGGCCGCTGCTCGTCCAGCGTGCCGCCCAGCGCGAAGTTGGTTTCGGTCGAGCCGTAGCCTTCCAGCAGCGCGATGCCCGTGCGTTCGGCGAACGCCGCATGGAAGCGTTCGGGCACCCCGGGCGCCAGCGCAATCCGCGCGCGCTGACGCCGTTCGGCTGCGGCAGGCGGCTGCGCCAGCAGCATGGGCACCATGGCGCCCAGCAGATAGGTCACCGTGGCGCCCGTGGCCTCTAGCCGGTCGAAATATCGACTGGCCGAGAAGCGCTCGTCGCAGATGATGGTCGCGCCCGTGACCAGCGCCTGGAAGCAGGCGTTCAGGGCATTGGTATGGAACAGCGGCAGGCTCGTGTAGAGCACGTCGCTCTCGGCGATTTCCAGGTTGCGCGCGGCGATCCTGCCCCACCAATAGAACTGCGCGTGCGGACAGCACACGCCTTTGGACAGGCCTGACGTGCCCGAGGTGTACAGGATGGCCAGCGTATCTCCCGGCCCGAGGTCGGCTGCCGGCGGCAGCGGCGTGTCCGGTGCGGGAGGAGGCGGACACGCTTGCACCGGCAGCGCGTCGGCGTAGCCGTCCAGCAGCCAGATGCGGTTCAAGGCCAGGGGCTGCATGTCCAGTGCAGCCAGCGCCGGACAGGACGCGGCGTCGGCCACCAGCAAGCGGCAACCGCTGTTGGCCAGGATGTGCTGCAACTGCATGCCGCGCGACGCCGTGTTGATGGGCACCACCACCGCCCCCAGCCAGCCGCAGCCCAGCACGATGGACAGGAATTCATGCCGGTTGCCGGCCATCAGCCCGACCCGGTCGCCCCGGGCGACGCCGGCCGAAGCCAGGCGCGCGGCCCAGTCCGCTGCATGCCCGGGAGCATCGCCGTAGCGCAGTGCGCCGCCTGGCGCCTGCACCCATGTGCGCTCGCCCCATCGGGCGCCCTGCTCCAGCAACAACGACGGCAGTGTCAACGCATGCATGGCGGTGCTTCCCCTGTGTTGCGGCCATCGGCAAGCGTTGCCCCAGCCTTATGAAATTAGTCTAGGAATCAACTATTTATATGTCAAATTTATGGATATTATTTATCTTATAAATCAAGCTGATATGAGAGGCATGCGTGGACTTCGATCTGAACCTCATGCGGGTTTTCCTGACCGTGCTGCAGGAACGCAGCGTCACGCGCGCGGCGCAGCGCCTGAACCTGACGCAGCCCGCCGTGAGCTACGCGCTGGCGCGCTTGCGCGAAAAATTCGACGACCCCCTGTTCGCGCGCACGGCGTCCGGCATGCAGCCCACGCCGGTCGCGTTTGCCCTGGCCGACCCCATAGAGCGCGGCATGAACAGCTTTGCGGAAGCGGTCAACCTGCGGCAGCGCTTCGAGCCCGCAAGCAGCACCCGGCGCTTTCGCCTGTCCATGTCCGATATCGGTGAAATGGTGTTCCTGCCGTCATTGATGGAACGCGTGCACGCCCTGGCGCCGCGCCTGCAGGTGGAAGTATTGGAGATCCCGCTGGAACGGCTGCCGCAGGCGCTGAAAGACGGCGAGGTCGATCTCGCCATCGGCAACCTGGCCGGGCTGGGCAGCGAGACCTGCCACGCGGAACTGTTCAGCGAACGCTACACCTGCATGGGCAGGCGCGGCCATCCGGTGTTGTCGGCGGGCCTCACCCGTAGCCAATACAAGCGCCTGGACCACATCCTGGTGGCCTCGCGAGCCAGCGCCCACCGCTTGCTGGACGATGTGCTGAGCGAGGCCGGCCTGCCGCGCAGGCCATATCTGACCTTGCCGCATTTCTCGGCGGCCGCCGAGATCGTGCGGCGCACCGATCTCACCATGACCCTGCCGCTGCGGGCCGCGATCTGGTTCAACCACGACGACGCGTTCCAGATACGCCCGCTGCCCATCGCGCTGCCGCCGCTGTCCGTGACGGTGCATTGGCACGCGCGCTTCGAAAGCGATCCGGGCACCGTCTGGCTGCGCCGCCTGGTGGTGGAGACGCTGGCGGACCGGGCTACGGCCTGAGCCAGCGCGGGCCGTTGCGGCAGCCCAGGGCCATGGTGGTTATTTCAGCGCGGCCAGCATCAGGTCCAGGTTCTGCACCGCCGCGCCCGACGCGCCCTTGCCCAGGTTGTCGAACACCGCCGTCAGCAGCACCTGGCCGTGCTGCGCATTGCCGTACACGGCCAGGCGCAGGTCGTTGGTGCCATTGAGCGCCTGCGGATCCAGGTGCGTATGGGCGGCCGCGTCCTGCGGCGCCACGACCTGCACGTGGCGCGCGCCCTCGTAATGCCGCTGCAGGCAGGCGTGCAGGCGTTCCATGTCGACGCCCGCCGGCAGCAGGCGCAGCTGCAGCGGCACGGTCAGGACGATGCCCTGGCGATAGGCGCCGTAGGCCGGCACGAACACCGGCCGCTGCGTCAGGCCCGCATGCCGCTCGATCTCGGGCGTGTGCTTGTGCGCCAGGCCCAGGCCGTAGAGCTGGAACGCCGGTCCCGGCGCGCCGTCCGCGGCTTCGTAGGCGTCCACCGCCGCGCGCCCGCCGCCCGAATAGCCTGATACCGCGTGCACCACCACCGGATAGTCGGCCGGCACCAGCCCGGCCCGCACCAGCGGACCCAGCAACGCGACCGCGCCCGTGGGATAACAACCCGGGTTGCTGACCCGCAGCGCCTGGGCGATCAGTCCGGCCTGCTCCGCGTTCATTTCCGGAAAGCCATAGACCCAGCCGGGCGTCGTGCGGTGGGCGGAACTGGCGTCTATCACCCGTACCGCGGGATTGACGATGGACGCGGCAGCCTGACGCGCCGGTTCGTCCGGCAGGCAGAGAATGGCGATGTCGCAGCCGTTGATCGCCTGCGCACGGCGTTGCGGGTCCTTGCGTTCCGCCTCGGGCAGCGTCAGCAGCCGCAGGTCCGTGCGCCCATGCAGGCGTTCATGGATCTGCAGGCCGGTGGTGCCCTGGTCGCCGTCGATGAAAACTAGAGGTTGGGTCATGGCGCTTGCGTCCTGGATCAAAGGCGCGCCGGAAGGGGTTCCGGGCGCAGGACTCCATCATCGGCTGGACTGGCAGATAACAAAAGTCGAATATCATGACTATCCAATTCAGCTTTCCTGAACGACACCGCCATGCGTGAAATCAGCCTGGACCGCCTGCGCACCCTGGTTGCCATTGCCGACCTGGGCTCGTTCGCCGACGCGGCGCGCGCGCTGCATCTGGCCCCGCCCACCGTCAGCCTGCATGTGGCCGACCTGGAGGAGCGCATTGGCGCGCCGCTGCTCACGCGCAAGCGCGGCCAGGTCCGCCCCACCGCCATCGGCGAAACCCTGCTGGAACGCGCGCGCCGCCTGCTGGCCGATGCCGACCAGGCGCTGGACGACGTGCAGCGGCAGGTGCAGGGCTTGTCCGGGCGCGTGCGGCTGGGCGCTTCCACCGGCGCCATAGCCCACTTGCTGCCGCAGGCCCTGGAAACGCTGGGGCACAACCATCCCGGCATTGACGTGCAAGTGGCTGTGCTGACTTCGCAGGAAACGCTCCTGCGCCTGGCCGACGGTTCGCTGGACGTGGGCCTGGTGGCCCTGCCCCAGCCGCCGCTGGAAGGCCTGGTGTTGCGCCCCTGGCGGCGCGACCCGGTCATGGCCTTCCTGCCCGCCAGTTGGAAAGCGCCCGCGCGCCTGACGCCGGCCTGGCTGGCCGAACGGCCGCTGATCCTGAACGACGCCAGCACGCGGCTGTCGCGCCTGACGGGCGAATGGTTCGCCGCCGCCGGCCTGAACCCGCGCGCCCGCATCCAGCTGAATTACAACGACGCCATCAAGAGCCTGGTGGCCACGGGCTACGGCGCCACGCTGCTGCCGCACGAGGCCACCGCGCCGCAGCCGGATCCGCGCATCGAGATGCGCGCGCTGCGGCCGGCCCTTTGGCGTCCGCTGGGCATCGCGCACCGCGCCGGGCAGGTGGAGCAAGCCACCCGGCACGTACTGGACGTATTGTGGGAGCTGCGCGCCTCACCCGCCCGCTGACGGCGTGCGGCGGAAGTACGCGGTGCGCTGGCTTTCCTCGCGCAGCCGCCGCGCGCGCGAGCGGAACAGGTCCTTGCGCCCCACGATGCCCACCAGCCGGCCGTTGGCCCGGTCCAGGATGGGTATGCGGCCGGCGCCGGTCAGCGCCATGCGGTCGGCGATCTGGCTGGCCAGTTCCTCGGGATGGCCGTACACCAGGTCGCGGCCTTGCAGGGCCTCGGCCAACGTGCGCCCGGTCTGCTCGTCGTCGATGGCCCAGGCGAGCGTATCGGCGCGCGTGACTTCGCCTACCACCACGCCTTCGGCATCCAGCACCGGATAGCTGGTATGCACCGGCTGCGCCGTCGTGAAATGCGCGATGGCCTGCGCCACCGTCCAGTCGGCCGGCAGGGTCTGGACCGGCGTGGTCATCACCTGGCTGACTCGCAGCAGGTCGAAGGGATCCACGCGGTATTCGCGGCTGATATGGTGGCCGCGCCGCGCGATCTTCTCGGTCAGGATGGAACGCTTGAGCAGCAGCACTGTCATCCCATACGCGAACACGCAGGCGGCCAATACTGGCAGCAGCGCGCCCATGTCGCCGGTCAGTTCCACCGCGAACAGGGTCGCGGTCAGCGGCGCGCGCATGGTGCCGCCCATCATTGCGGCCATGCCCAGCAGCGCCCAGAAGCCCGGATCGGCCTGCGGCAGCAACGGCGTGGCCAATGCCCCCAACGCGCCGCCGAATATCAGCAGCGGCGCCAGCACCCCGCCCGAGGTCCCCGAACCCAGCGCGACGGACCAGATGATGACCTTGACCGCCAGAAGCAGCAGCACGGCCTGGAACGCCAGATCACCCGCCAACAGATGGCGGATGTTGTCGTAGCCCACGCCCAGCGCCGCCGGCTCGATCAAGCCGCCCAGGCCGATCACCAGGCCGCCGAAGGCCGGCCACCACATCCAGTGCAGCGGCAGTTTTTCGAACAGGTCCTCGGCCGCATAGACCATGGAGGTCAGCACGCCCGATCCCAGCCCGGCCAGCACGCCCACGGCGGCGCAGGCCAGCAGATGCGCGGGCGTGAACCCCAGCGAACCCGAATACGCGAATATCGGTCCGCCATCCAGCACGAAGGCGCGCGTGGCCGCCGCCACCAGCGCCGCCATCGCCACCGGCAGGAAGCTGCGCGGCTTCCATTCGAACAGCAGCAGCTCAACCGCCAACAGCACCGCCGCCAAGGGCGTGGCAAAGATGGCCGTCATGCCCGCGGCCGCGCCGGCCACCAGCAGGGTCTTGCGTTCGCCGTCGTCCAGGTGGATGGTCTGCGCCAGCAGCGAGCCGATGGCGCCGCCCGTCATGATGATCGGGCCTTCGGCCCCGAACGGGCCGCCCGTGCCGATGGAGATGGCGGAAGACACGGGCTTCAACACCGCCACCTTGGGCTGGATGCGACTCTTGCCGATCAGGATGGCTTCCATCGCCTCCGGAATCCCGTGGCCGCGGATCTTTTCCGAACCGTAGCGCGCCATGAAGCCGATGATGAGGCAGCCCACCACCGGAATGGCGACTGAAGCCAGGCCCAGGTGGCCTGTCGTGATGGGCTGGTCCTTGAACGAGAACTGCTGGTGGTACGCCAGATTGGTGCACAGCGCGATCAGCCGCAGCAGGGCCCAGGCCGCGGCTACGCTGGCCAGGCCGACCGGGATGGCCAGGCCCATGAGCAGGACCACGCGTTTGTCCGTGGTGAAGTCGCCCAGGCGCAGCGCGGCCCGGGCGGAGGAAGAAGTGGGAGGCATGTTCGAAGACGGGAAGAATTGCGCAGGGATTTGCGAAATGTCATATATATCGTATCACGACATATATTAGAATCGCCCAGGTGAAACCGCCCTCGCCCCCACCCCAGCTGACCGCCACGGACTACGAGCTCCTGGCCGACTTCCGCTATGCGCTGCGCCGCTTTGCCGCCTTCAGCGAAAACGCCGCCGCCGGACTGGACCTGATGCCGCAGCAGCACCAGGCCCTGCTCGCCATCAAGGGCACGCGCAAGAACGTCCCTGGCCGCCGCGGCCTGTACGTGGGCGAAATCGCCGAACGCCTCCTGATCCGGCCCCACACCGCCGCCGAACTGGTGGGCCGGCTGGCGCGCCTGGATCTGGTCAGCCGCGAGGCGGACCCCGAGGACGGCCGCCGCGTCGAGGTCGTGCTGACCGCGAAGGCCGAGCGCATGCTCGAAGACCTCTCGGCCTCCCACCTGGAAGAGCTACGCGCCATGCGCCCGCTGCTGACACGCCTGCTGACCCGCATCGGCGACGACTCCGGCAACGCCTGATCCACGCCCTGCTGCATAAGCTTATGCAGCGCAGCTTTGCCTCGCGTGATAAATTGTCGCCCCGCGACATATCGATGCGCGAGGAGATCGTTTTGGGTGTAGCAATCAAGCGCTGGCTGGGCTCGTTCGCGCCAGCGCCGGTGGGCGTCAACGGACGCGAGAAGCTCTACGGCGTGCTGGGCGCGCTGCTTGGCCTGTTCTGCACGGAATGGGTGGGCCGCCACGCGCTGGGCGACGCCAGCCCCTGGTTCATCGCCCCCATGGGCGCGTCCGCCGTGCTGCTGTTCGCCGCCCCAGCCAGTCCGCTCGCCCAGCCCTGGTCCATCATGGCCGGCAATCTGGTATCGGCCCTGATCGGCGTCTTCTGCGCCCAGTTCATCCCTGTGCCCGGCGTGGCTGCCGCCGTGGCGGTGGCGCTGGCCATCGGCGCCATGTTCTCTTTGCGCTGCCTGCATCCGCCCAGCGGCGCAGTGGCGCTGACCGCCGTGCTGGGCGGCCCCGCGGTCGCCAGCCTGGGCTACGGCTTTGCGCTCTGGCCCGTGGCGCTGAACTCCGCCATCCTGCTGTGCATCGCCGTGGTCTTCAATGGCGCGCTCAAGCGCAATTATCCGCGCCGCCACGCCGACCCGGCCGCTGGCCACAACACCCGCGACCTCGCGCCCAGCGCTCGCCTGGGCTTCAGCCTGGCCGACCTGGACGACGCGCTCACGCAGCGCGGCGAGCTGCTGGACATCAGCAAGGAAGACCTGGAAGAAATCGTCCTGGCCGCGGAAATGCGCGCCAGCGTGCGCCGCTTCGGCGACGTGCATTGCGCCGACATCATGTCGCGCGACGTAGTCACAGTACAGGCCCAGGACCCGCTGGACTACACCGTGCGCCTGTTCGACAAGCATCGCCTGCAGGCATTGCCGGTGCTGGATTCGGCCGGCCGCTACGCCGGCATGGTCAGCCAGGGCGACGTGCTGGCGCGCCGGACCCGGCTGGCTGCCGTCGCTGCCGATGCGGATGCCGCGCCCGACCTGCTGGTGGCCGATTGCATGCGCAGCGAAGTGCCCTTCGCCACCCCGGGCCTGCCCGTCATCGAACTGGCCCGCCCCATGTCGGACAGCCTGCATTGCGTGCCGGTGCTGGACGAAGCGCGCAACCTGGTCGGACTGGTGACGCAATCTGACCTGGTGGCGGCGCTGTACCAGATCGCGCTCGCGGCCAGCTCGCAGTCGCCGGACCCGGACGCCCAGCGACTGGCGGCCTGAACGCCAACCCTCCGTAGCCCTACGGATTCCTGCCCGCGTTGGCCGCAAGGCATAATTTCAGGCGTGAATCCCCTATCGCGCGCTCGCGCCTTCTTCTGCTGGCTGGTCCTGTTCACCTTCGGCGCCCTCTGGATCGGGCGGCAGGACTATGTGGACCAGTACGAACGCTTCACCCAGAGCACCAGCGTGGCGCAGCGCATGCTGAGCCAAAAAACGGTGCAGCATGAAGCCGTGCTGGCGACGCTGGCCGCCCTTTCCCATCCCCCCGCTCCGGAACGCCTCTACCCCAGCCTGCGGCCGGCCATGCCCCAACTGCTGGGGCTGGGCTACCTGCCCGGCGGCGCCTGGAGCGGCAGCGTGGCGGAACCTCCGGGCCTTGCGGCCGCCGTCGACCGCGCGCGCGGCCTGGGCCGGCCGGTGACGCTGCCAGTGGACAGCGCCCGCTACTGGCTGGTGGCGCCCTCGGGCTGGAGCCTGCTGCTGGACGCCAGCCAGCTGATACCCGCGGCCGACTTTCCTCCCGGCCTTGCCAACCTCACCCTGACGGTGGACCAGACCCCGCTGCGGCTGCTGGACAAGCAGCCCGACGCCGGCAGCCCCGGCTGGCCGCTGGCCCTGCAAAAGCCGCTGGGCGCGGCCAGCCAACCCTTCCAGATGCGCAGCACGCGCACGCTGACGCCCGGCGCCTGGCCCTGGGCCACCTGGCTCGCCTGGGGCCTTGCCAGCGCGCTGCTGGTGGCCGGCGCCGCGGCGTGGCAGCGCTCGCGCGCCCAGGCCCGCCGCCACCAGGAACAACTGCGCCTGGGCGCCATGGCGCGCCTGAGCACGCTGGGCGAAATGGCCGCCGGCATCGCCCATGAACTGAACCAGCCGCTGACCGCCATCCTGGCCCAGACCCGCGCCGCCGAGCGGCTGCTGGACGACGAAGAGGAACGCCCCGCCGTGCGCCACGCGCTATTGGCCAGCGCCGAACAGGCCAAGCGCGCGGCCGAAATCATCAGCCGCATGCGCGCCCTGGTGCAGCCCAGCTCGCCCGCCCGGCGCGAGGCGCTGGACCCCGACGCCTTGGTGGCGTCGCTGCGCTTTCTGCGCGAAACGGAACTGGCCCGGCTGGGCATACGGCTGAGCTGGCACAACGCCAGCCCAGGCGTGCGGCCGCTGGGCGACCGCGTGGCCCTGGAGCAGATCCTGCACAATCTGGTGCAGAACGCCGCCGATGCGCTGGCCGACGTTCCCGGACCGCGCCAGATCTTGCTGGAAGGCCGCGCCGATGGCGACGCCTACCTGTTCAGCGTCAGCGACACCGGCCCCGGCATCGCCGCCGACGCGCTGCCGCGCCTGTTCGCTCCCTTCTACACCACGCGGCCGCAAGGCATGGGCCTGGGCCTGGCGCTGTGCGACACGCTGGCCGGCTCCATGGACGGCCGCATCGCCGCGCGCAATCTCAGCCCGGCAGGCGCCTGCTTCACGGTCAGCCTGCCGCGCGCCGCCGCCGCATGACGACGCAGGAATCCCCCATGTTCGAACAATCCCCGCTGGTCTATCTGGTCGATGACGACGACGCCGTGCGCGACGGCCTGGCGCTGCTGCTGCGCAGCGTCGGCCTGCGCAGCGAGGGCCATGGCGACCCGCAGGCTTTCCTGGCCCGGTTGCACCCGCAGGCCATCGGCTGCGTGGTCCTGGACATCCGCATGCCCGGCATCAGCGGCCTGGACGTGCTGAGCCGGCTGGCCGAGCAATCGGACCTGCCCGTGGTCATGCTGACCGGCCACGCCAACGTGGACCTGTGCCGCCGCGCATTCAAGGGTGGCGCCATGGAATTCCTGCAAAAGCCCGTGGACGACGACGTCTTCCTGGACGCCGTGCAGGCCGCCGTGCGCACCCACATCGCCAGCCGCGAAAAACTCGCCGTGACGCAGGCCGCGCAGGAACGGCTGGACAAGCTTTCCGGCCGCGAACGCGATGTGCTGGAACGCGTCGTGCAAGGCCTGAGCAATAAGGAGATCGCGCGCGAATTCGACCTGTCGCCGCGCACGGTGGAGACCTACCGCGCCAACGTCTTCGCCAAGCTGGAAGCGGACAACCTGGCCGGACTGATCCGCGAATACGCAGGGCTGCTGGCCTGAAGGCTGTCGACGCTGCGGGCAGCCTTGCGCAGCCTCCCTCCGTAGCCCTACGGAGGCCCCAGCGTAGCCGACCGAATACCGCCGATCGGCCGTCATCTTTAATCTGTCTGTTCCTGTCACCGACCCACTAAGGACACAGACATGTCGCCCAAATTCATCGCTTTCGCCGCCCTGTTCGCCTGCGCCGGCGCCGCCAACGCCGCCGTGCTCAACGAGAGCAACCTGTCCATGGCCGACGCGCAGAAGCTGGCGACGGCCACCGTCGCCGCCTGCCAGGCCAAGGGCTACAACGTGAGCGCCTCGGTCGTGGACCGCGCCGGCCTGCTCAAGGCCTTCGCCCGCGCCGATAATGCCGGCCCGCACACCATCGAAGCCAGCCGTGCGAAAGCGTTTACCGCCGCGTCCGCCAAGACCCCGACGCTGACGATGCTGGAAAACGTCCAGAAGAATCCCGCCGCAGCCACCCTGACCGACATTCCGGGCTTCCTGGTGCTGGGCGGCGGCGTGCCCGTGAAGGCCGGCTCGGCCGTGATCGGCGCCATCGGCGTGGCGGGCGCACCCGGCGGCAACCTGGACGCACAATGCGCCGACACCGCCTTGCAGGAAAACGCCGCGCTGTTCAAGTAAGAAGCCGCTGCCGGCCAGGGCGCGGTGCGTTTGCCGCGCCGGCGGCATCGCGGTAGGCTTGGGGCGCCATGCCCCAGCCGCCCTCCCTATCCCTGCTCGACGCCATCCTGCGCCGCACCGCCCGGCGCTATCGCGTGCCGGCCATTTCCCGCATCCCCACGGAAGACGCCCCGCCCGCGACCGCTCTGGCCGTCGCCATCGAACAGGCGCGCCAGTCGGTCGAAGATGGCGCCGCGCCGCCGGCCGCGGTCGAGCGAGCCTTTCTCGACGCCCTGGCGCGCCTGATCCGCGACGCCATGCGCGAGTCCGACGGCGATCCGGCATTCCAGGCCATGCTGCTGCGGCACCGCCTGCCGCTCGTGCGCGAGTATGCCTCCCTGGCCGCGCGCGCAGCCCAGGACCGCCGCGAGATCATTGCCGCCGCCAACGCAGTCGCCCATCCCGCCAAGCTTGAACGCATGCCGGCAGGCCCCGCGCGCGACGCCATGGCCGCCTTGCAGGCTGCGGCGGCATCCGACTCCTGGACGGCGCTGCCCGATGCCGCGCGCCGGCTTCTTGGTTTGTCCGCCGAAGCCCAGCCGGCCTCTGCCGCTCTCGACCGTCTGCTCGCCAGCCCCGCGCTGGATCATCTGCAACGCCTGGACGTCCTGACGGCCGACAGCGACGTGCGCCGCTACCGCGCCTTGTGGGAACAGCAAGGCCCGCGCCCGGGCAGCGCCAGCGCCCTGGCCGAAGGCAACGCCTCGCGGTTGCGCGGCGACGCCGTCGAGGCGCAGGCGCTGCAAGCGCTCCAGGCCCTGGCACGCCGCCTCAACGACGCCGATGGCAGCCCAGCCTACGAGGCCGTGTCGTCCATGCGCGTACCGCCTTCGATGCCCGCCAACGCCGACCGCGCCAAGACCGAATGGGATGCCGCGCTGCTGCGCCAGGCGGAAGGCGATGGCGGGCCGCCGGCCTGGGACCTGTGCCTGCTTCTCGAAGCCAAGGCCTCGGCCGACGCAGCCGCCACCGACTTCCCGCGCCTGTTGCGCGGGCTGCGCCTGCTGGCGCAAGCCGATCCGCGGACCGACTACGCCTTCAATACGCGCCAGGGCCGGTTCCCCCTGCGCGGCGCGGCGCTGCGGGCGTTGCCGGCCGAAGGCCCGCGGCTCGATACCACCGTGCTCTATGTCTGCGATGGCCCGGCAGACGCGATCCCGCGCCTGCTCAGCGCCGCCAGCCGCATGCAGCTGCTGTCCGCGCCGCCCAGCCTGGAATATGCCGGTCTTCTGGCGCAGGGCCCGGACGCAGCCCGCGATACCTTGGAGCCCGTCTGGCAACAGCTGCTGCAATCGGCGCAATGGACCGGCGTGCTGCAGCAGTACCCGACGCTATGCCAGGCGCGCGAACTGATGGCGCACCCGGATGACCTGATGGCCGCGATCACCCCTCACCCTTGAGCTCTCGCTGCACGATTGCGCGCGTGAGCGTCGGCACGAACATCTCGATGAAGTCGAATGCGTAGCCGCGCAGCCAGGCGCCGCGCCGTATCGCCAGACGCGTCAGATTGATCTCGAACAGGTGCCGCGCGTCGATGGCGTACAGGCGCGTATCGCGTTCGGCGTCCCAGGCCACCGAGGCCACGATGCCCAGGCCCAGTCCCAACTCCACATAGGTCTTGATCACGTCCGCATCCATTGCCGTCATGACGATGTCGGGGGTGATGCCGGCGCGTGCGAATGCCTCGTCGATATGGGCGCGACCGGTGTAGCCGCGTCCGTACGTGATGAGGGGATGGCGCGACAGCTGCGACAGCGTGACTCCGTCCTGTTGCCGTTCCAGCGGATGCCCGCGGGGCACGATGATGCTGTGGCTCCAGCGATAGCAAGGCAGGTTGAGGAGTCCTGGATAGTCGGCTACCGCTTCCGTCGCCACACCGATGTCGGCCTCGCCCTCCAGCAGCATTTCCGATACCTGCTTGGGCGAGCCCTGATGCATATGCAGCACCACCTCAGGATAGCGTTCGCGGAACTCCTTGATGACGGGCGGCAAGGCGTAGCGCGCCTGCGAATGGGTGGCAGCGATCGATAGCACGCCTGTTCTGCTGTCTGCGTACTCCGCACCGGCATGGCGGATGTTGTCCGCGCATTGCAGGATCTGTTCGACCAGGGGCAGGATCAGTTCGCCGGGCGGGGTCAGACCGATGAGCCGCTTGCCTGAACGTACGAAGATGTCGACGCCCACCTCTTCCTCGAGTTCGCGGATCTGGCGGCTGACGCCGGGCTGGGACGTATGCAGGCTCTCGGACACGTCGGTCAGGTTGAAGTCCTGCCGCACGGCCTCGCGCACGGAACGCAATTGCTGGAAGTTCATCGCGCCTCAGCCCAGGAAAGCCAGCTGATTGCCGGACGGATCTTTCACGTACATCACGCGGGGTTCGGCCTGCGGCAGCGAACACACGGGATCGAAACCCGCCTGCCTCAGCCGCGCCAGCACCTCGTCATAGGCGCTCGTCCTGAACGCCAGATAGTCCGGCCTGACGCCGCGGCTGACCTTTTCCACTGGCGACAACGAGAGGGTTGCATCGCCCAGCGTGAACAGCAGCCGCTGTCCGTCGATGCCGGACACTTCTTCAAGACCGATGACGTGCCGATAAAACTCGCGGACCTCAGCCTGCCGCCCGGCAAGAAAGGAAAGCTGCACCGATCCGATAGAAAGAATAGTGGACATGTCCTGCCGCCAACCATGGAACAGCGCAAATTCTAGTTTCCGCGGACGGGGTCAGACAAAGAGGTATACGTTGCTTCTACATAGCCTGAAACCCTAAGGCGCGGCGCTCATTTGCATATGTCCGAAGCGGAACTCATGGCGTCCCCCGATGGGCGCGGTGGGTTGCGGCGATTTCAAGCCCCATGCCTCCAACATCCTTTCATGCTGCGTCCTGCAGATATGGATATGCGCCCCCCCCCATCCCCACGCGACCAGAAAACAAATATCCACATGCGAATTCAATCGTTCTGGCCCGCCTGCGCTTCGGCCAGACTGCCCGCTTCCGTCAAGCAAATTCAGGAAACGCGATGTCCATACCCTCAGTCACCGGACTGGACCACTACATCATCCGGGTGCATGACCTGCAGGCCGCAACCGCCCAATACCAGAAGCTGGGCTTTGCCCTGGCGCCGCAAGGCCGCCACCATCGCGGCACGCGTAACCAGACGCTGATCCTGGATGCCAATTACCTGGAACTGCTGGCCTTTCCGCCGGAACTGCGCGAGCAGTCGCGCTTCGCGGGATTTGACGATGCCTATGAAGGCCCGGTCTCGGTCGCGCTGCAGACCACCGACAGCAGCGCCGTGCACGCCGAGCTTGCCCGCCTGGGCATAGAGGCCGAAGCGCCGCAACGCGGAGGCCGCCCGGTGCACCTGCCCGAAGGCAGCGAGGACGCGGCCTGGAACAACACCCAGTTTCCGGCGGGCCTCTTCGCGGTGCCGGACTTCTTCACCTGCGGCCATCTCACGCGCCATCTGGTCTACCGGCCCGAATGGCAGGACCATGCCAACGGCGCCCGCCGCATCGAGTCGCTTATCGCCGTGCATCCCGAGCCGCGCGCCCTGCGCGCCGCGTATGAACGCGTGCTGGGCCCCATTGCCATCAGCGAGCTTCCTGACCAGGGCCTGCAAGTGCGGCGCGGCAGCCTGCGCATCGACTTCCTCGCGCCCGCCGCCTTCGAGCAGCGTTTCCCCCATGTGCGCGTGCCAGCTGGCCTGCCCGCCAGCAGCCAGGGCGGCTGGTTCGCGGGATCGGTCATCGGCGTGCGCGGTATCGGGCAGACGCGCGCGTGGCTCGACGCCAACGAGGTCCCGTACCGCACCAACGCGCAGGGCGAACTGGCGGTGGCGCCCGAGCATGCTGCCGGCGCGCTGCAAGTCTTCGTGCAGGAGGCATGATGGGCCAGCCCCTGCCCGACTACTGGACCTGCTTTTCCGCCGACTACGCAACAGCGCGCGAGGCCTTCGTGGCCGCCGCCGCGGCGCGGGGCGCCGCGCTCTCGCGCCACGAACATCCCACGGCGCGCGACCCGCAGGGCCGGCCGTTGACCGTAGACGTGGCGGTGCTGGGCCGCCCCGGCGCCGCCCGCACCCATCTGGCCATCAGCGGCACCCACGGCCTCGAAGGCGCGGCCGGCTCGGCGGTGCAGCTCGCGTGGCTGCAGGCGGACGGCGGCCTGCCCTTGCCGGACGACGTCAACGTGGTGCTGGTACATGCGTTGAATCCCTACGGCTATGCGCACGACACGCGCACCACCGAAAACAATGTCGACCTGAACCGCAATTTCATCGACCACACCCGGGCCGCACCGCCCAACCCGCACTATGCCAGCCTGCATCCGCACCTGATCCCGCAGCACTGGACCGAGGCCGCGCTGGACGCCGGCGCCGAGGCGCTGGACCGCTTCCGCCAGGAGCACGGCGCGGACGCGCTCTTCAACGTCACGGCCAGCGGCCAGTACACGCATCCGGACGGCCTGGTCTACGGCGGCAATGGCCCCGAATGGTCCAACCGCATCCTGCGCCGCATCGTCGACGAGCACCTGGGCGCAAGCGAGCGCGTGGCCTTCATCGACTGGCACACCGGCATCGGCGAATACGGCGAACCCTTCTTCCTCTGCTTCAACCCCGACGGCAGCGCCGAACAGGCGCAGGCCGCGGCCTGGTGGGGCGAGGACCGCGTGCTGGGACAGCGGCCGCACGGCCTGGCTCGCCCCGACTACCAGGGGCTGGTGTTCCGCGGCGTGCAGCAGGCCTTGGGCGCGCGCCCGCTAGCCGGCGCGGTCGTCGAATTTGGCACTCGCGGGCTGCAGATGCGTCCGGCACTGAGGCTGGACCAATGGCTGCGCTTCCAGGCCCCGGCCGCCCCCGACGCCGCGCGCGATGCGCAACTGCGCGCGGACCTGGTCGATGCCTTCGTACCCGTATCCAGCGTCTGGCGCCGCAACGTCGTGGCCCATGGCCTGCAGATCACGCGCCAGGCGATAGCCGGCCTCGCCGCGTGGTGACTTTTTCCTTTACCCATACTTCAAGACACCCATGAAAGCCATTGTTTTGCGTGAACACGGCGGCACCGACAAGCTGCGCCTGGAAACCGAATTCCCCGATCCCGTTGCCGGTCCCGACGACGTGGTCATCCGCGTCGGGGCCTCGTCCCTGAACTACCACGACGTGTTCACTCGCCGCGGCATGCCCGGTATCAAATTGCCCTTTCCCGTCATCATCGGCCTGGACGTGGCCGGCGTGGTGGTTGAGACCGGCGCCAACGTGCGCGACTGGAAGGCGGGCGACCGCGTGCTGGTGGACCCGATAGACCGGGTCGATGGCGGCCTGGTGGGCGAGACGATTCATGGCGGCCTGGCCGAACTGTGCCGCGTACCGGCGCACCAGCTGCTGCGTCTGCCCGACGAGGTCAGCTTCGATCAGGCGGCGGCGCTGCCCGTGGCCTACGGCACCGCCCTGCGCATGATGAAACGCATCGGCCAGGTGCAGCCAGGCGAAAAGGTGCTGATCCTGGGCGCCAGCGGCGGCGTGGGCGTGTGCGCCGTGCAATTGGCCAAGCTGGCTGGCGCCGAAGTCATCGCCTGCGCCGGCAGCCCCGAAAAGGCCGAGGCGCTGCGCGCCCTGGGCGCCGACCACATCATTCTGTACACCGAGGAAGACTTCCTCAAGGCGGTCCAGGAGCGCTTCGGCAAGCCGTCGCGCCGCCGCAGCGGCAAGCCGGGCGGCGTGGACGTGGTGGTCAACTTCACGGGCGGCGACACCTGGGTCAAATCGTTGCGCTGCCTGCGCCTGGGCGGCCGCCTGCTGACCTGCGGTGCCACCGCGGGCTTCGATCCCAAGGAAGACCTGCGCTATATCTGGACCTTCGAGCTGCAGATCCGCGGCTCCAACGGCTGGGAACGCGAGGACCTGCACGAGCTGCTGGCGCTGGTGCGCGACGGCCGGCTGCGCGTCCACGTGGACCGCAAGTGGCCTCTGGAACAAGGCGCCCAGGCGCTGGCCTCGCTGGAAGATCGCAAGATCGTCGGCAAAGTGCTGGTGTCGGCATGAGCGCGAACACGAAGGCGCTGGCTCCGGCTGCCACCCTCGACGCCGCGGCCATCCAGGCCAGGTTCGACGATTCGCCGTTCATCGCCTGGCTCGGCCTGTCGGTGCGCGACGTGAACCATGAACAGGGAGAACTGACCGTGCTGGCCCCCATGCGCCCGGAATTCGAGCGCGGCGCGGCCAGCGGCCAATGGCATGGCGGCCCGCTGGCCGCGGTGATCGACACCGTCGGCGATTTCGCCGTCGGCATGCTGCTGGGCCGCGGCCTGCCGACCATCAACTTCCGCGTCGACTACCTGCGTCCCGCCGTCAACACCGCGCTGACCGCCGTGGCCCGCGTGCGCCGCAACGGCCGCAGCGTGGGCGTGGCCGACGTGGACCTCTACAACGACCAGGGTGCGCTGGTGGCCATCGGCCGCGCCACCTACGCCACGCTCGCCCAGGGCTGAGCGGGCTCTCATCTTCAAGGACACCATCATGACCACCGCGCAGCGCCCCGGACGGCGCGCCTTCCTTACCCGTACCGCCGCGGGCGGCCTGGCCGCCGGCCTGGGCATCGCGCCCCAGGCGTTGCTGGCCGCGACTGCCCAGCCCGGCGCCGACGCCGGCCCCGCCCGCAAAGGCGGCACCCTGGTCGCCAGCTGGGGCGGCCTGGAGCCCCAGGCCCTGTTCGTGCCCGGCGGCGGCGGGTCCAGCCCGTTCCAGACCGCGACCAAGATCCTGGAACGCCTGCTCAAGCTGGATGCCGACCTGAAGTTCCAACCCGCGCTGGCCCTGTCCGTGACGCCCGCCGCAGACTTCCGCAGCTACACCATCAAGCTGCGCGAAGGCGTCACCTGGCACGACGGCGCGCCGTTCACGTCCGCCGACGTGGTCTACAACGTGCTGCAGCACTGGAAGCCGATTTCCGCCGGCATCGCGCTGAAGTCGCTGACCGGCGCGACCGCGACCGATCCGCTGACCGTGGTGCTGAACTTCGACGCGCCGGTTCCGGAGTTCTTCCTGAAATCCACTCTGGCCGGTCAGTTCCAGCTCTTGATACCGAAACACCTGTACGACGGGCGCGACATCATCACCAACCCGCTGAACAACACGCCGGTCGGCACCGGCCCTTGGAAGTACGGCAAGTGGGTGCGCGGCAGCCACGTCGAATACCTGCGCAACGACAGCTACTGGAATGCCGGCCAGCCCAACCTGGACCGCCTCATCATCCGCTGGTGGGGCGACCCCGCCACGCGCGGCGCCGCGCTGGAGACCGGCGAGCTGGGCCTGGCCTATTCAAACCCGGTGCCTGCCCGCGACATCGACCGCCTGCTCAAGACCGGCAAGGTGGTGGTGGACACGCGCGGCTACCAGAACTCGGCCTGGACCGTGACCGCCGAATTCAACCAGCGCCGCGACATCGTCAACCGCCGCGAGGTGCGCCAGGCCATCCTGCACGCCATCGACCGCCAGTTCATCGTCGACACCATCTACTACGGCCGCGGCAAGCCCGCCATCGCGCCGGTCTTCAGCAGCAACCCGCTGTTCTACACCGAGGACGTGCCGCGCTATCCGTTCGACCCCAAGAAGGCCGCCGCGCTGCTGGACGCCGCGGGCCTGCCGGTGAAGGACGGCAAGCGCTTCACCGTGAATCTGGTCGCCGCCGCCTGGTTCGAGGAGAACGCCAAGCTCGGCCAGTACCTGAAGCAGGCGCTGCAGGACGTGGGCATCGAGGTCAAGCTGGATTCCGTGGACCGCGCCACGGCGCTCAAGCGCATCTATGGCGACTACGACTACGACATCGCCGTCTCCAACTTCACCGCGCCGCTGGAACTGGTGCCCACTGTCACCCAGTTCTACACCACCGACGGCATCGTCAAGGGCGCCGCCTTCCGCAACGCCACCGGCTACTCCAACCCGGAAATGGACGCGCTGGTCGCCAAGCTGACCCAGGAGACCGCCCCGGACGCGCGCCGAACGCTTGCGCACCAGTTCGCCCGCCTGGCCTCGACCGACGTGCCGCACGTGCCGCTGGTGGAGATCCAGTCGTTCACGCTGGCCGGCAAGAACGTGCGCAACTTCACCACCGGCGCCAACGTCCAGGGCGAAACCCTGGCCGACGTCTGGCTGCAGGCCTGAGGCGCACGCATGCCGATCCGACTGATCTTGCGCCGGCTGGCCCAGGCTGTCCCGCTGCTGCTGGGCGTGGTGGTGCTGAACTTCGCGCTCATCCAATCCGTGCCCGGCACCTTCCTGGACGTGATGACGGCCGAGCAGCAGGTCACCGACCCGGCGCTCATCGAGCGCCTGCGCGTGACCTACGGCATGGACCAGCCGCCCGCCGTGCAGTTGCTGAAGTACATAGGCTCCGTGGCGCGCGGCGATCTGGGCTATTCCTACCGCCACAACCTGCCCGTGCTGGACGTGATCCTGGCGCACCTGCCAGCCACGCTGCTGCTGATGGGCGCAAGCCTCGCCATCGCGGTGCTGGTGGGCATGGCGGCCGGCATCGTGTCGGCCGTCAAGGTCAACACCTGGTGGGACAGCGCGGTGTCGGTGTTCGCCGTGCTGTGCTTTGCCGCGCCCAGCTTCTGGCTGGGCATCATGCTGATCGTGCTGTTCTCGGTCAAGCTGGGCTGGTTTCCGGTGGGCGGCATGGTGACCATCGGCCTGTCCGGCGGCGCCTGGCGCCAGGCGCTGGATGTGCTGCACCACCTGACATTGCCGGCGCTGGCCCTGGGGCTGTTCTATTCCGCCGCCTATGCCCGCGTGATGCGCGCCTCGATGCTGGAAGTCAGCCGCATGGACTTCGTGCGCACCGCGTACGCCAAGGGCCTGACGCGCAGCGCCGTGGTCCTGCGCCACGTGCTGCGCAATGCCTTCCTGCCCATCGTCACGCTGCTGGGCCTGCAACTGGGCGCGGTGCTGGGCGGCAGCATCGTGGTCGAGGCCGTGTTCAGCTGGCCCGGCATCGGCGCCGTGCTGTTCGACAGCGTCATGAGCCGCAACTATCCCGTCGTCCTGGGCATCCTGGTGCTCAGCTCTTTCGTGGTGATCATCGCCAACATCGCCGTCGACCTGATCTACACGCGGCTGGACCCGCGCATCAAGGCTGCCTGACATGTCCGCATCCCCCACTCTTGCCCCTGCCCTGCCCGCGGCATCGCGCCGCCGCCACGCCTCGTTCGCGGCGCGCTTTGCGCGCAACCGCGGCGCCGTCGCGGGAGTCGCGCTGCTCGCGCTCGTTGCCTTCCTGGCCGTGGGCGCAGGCTGGCTGTATCCCACCGACCCGCTGCGCATCGTCGGCGCGCCGGAGGTCTGGCCGTTCGAATCCTGGCGTCATCCGCTGGGCACCGATTCCATGGGGCGCGACATCGCCGCCATGATCGCCCACGGCGCGCGCGCCACCCTGCTGATCGGCCTGGTGGCCGCAGCCACCGCCACGCTGATCGGCGTGAGCGTGGGCGCGGCCGCGGCCTGGGCCGGCGGCTGGGTCGACGAGGGCCTGATGCGCGTGGCCGAACTGTTCCAGATCATTCCCAATGTCGTGTTCGTGCTGACGGTGGTGTCCATCCTGGGGCCGCGCATCGAACACATCACACTGGCCGTAGGGTTGGTGTCCTGGCCGCCCATCGCGCGCCTGACCCGGGCCGAGTTCCTGTCCTTCAAGGAACGCGAGTTCGTGCAGGCCTGCCGCGCGCTGGGCATGAGTCCGTTGCGCATTGTCGCCGCGGAAATCCTGCCCAACGCCCTGCCTCCCGTCATCGTGATGTCCTCGCTGGTCGTGGCCGGCGCCATCCTCTACGAATCGGTGGTGTCCTTCCTGGGCCTGGGCGACCCCAACATCGCCAGCTGGGGCCGGCTGGTGGGCGAAGGCCGCAGCCTGATCCGCTCTTCCTGGTACATCTGCGCCGTGCCGGGCGTGGCCATCATGCTGGCCGTGCTCTCGTTGAACCTGGTCGGCGACGGCCTGAACGACGCGCTCAATCCCAAGCTGCAAAAGCGCTGAGCCGCATTCTTTCCGGAAAATTCCATGACGCATTCCCTGCTCAATCTGGGCCATCTGGCCGACCCGGAACTGTCTTCCGATCTGCCCGCCATCATCGACCTGCGCCAGTCCGACACGCCGCGGCATTACACCCACGCCCAGGTCCGCCTGCTGGCGGGCGGCGTGGCCGCCTGGCTGTCCGCGCGCGGCCTGGCGCCGGGCAGCCGCGTCGCCATCGCCGCGCTGAACCGGGCCGAGTACCTGATCGCCTATTTCGGCATCATGCGGGCGGGCTACGTGGCCGTTCCCGTCAACATCAAGCAGTCGCAAGAGAACATCGACTATGTACTGCGCGACGCCGGCATCGCGCTCGCACTGGTGGACGGCCCGCGCCGCGCCGCCTTCGAAGCCAAGGTGCCGGTGCTGGACTTCGACGACGCCGGTCCGCAGGGCTTTGCCGCGCAGATCGCGCCCACGGACTTCGGCTTCGTCACGCCGCAGGCCGACGGCATCGCGCAGATGCTGTACACCTCGGGCTCCACCGGCAAGCCCAAGGGCGTGCCGCTCACGCATCGCGGCCAATTGTGGGCGCTGGCTGCCACCTCCGCCGCCGTCGTCGCCCGCGCCGGCGTGCAGGAACGATACCTGCTGGCCCAGCCGCTATTCCATATGAACGGCCTGTTCATGGCCAAGCGCGCCTTCGCCAGCAACAGCCTGCTGGTGATCCAGCCTTCATTCGATGTCCCCGCCTATGCCGACGCGCTGGAGCGTTACCGCATCTCCGTCCTGACCGCCGTGCCCACCATGTTCGCGCGACTGGTCAAGGACCCGGCGCTGCTGCAAGGACGCGACCTGTCGGCGCTGAGCCGCGTCATGCTGGGCTCGGCCCCCATGACCGTGGCGCTGCTGGAACGCATCCAGCGCGCCCTGCCCGGCGTGCGCGTGACCCACGGCTACGGCACCACCGAGGCCGGCCCCGCCGTGTTTGGCCCGCATCCCGACGGGCTGCCCACGCCCGCGCTGGCGCTGGGCTACCCGCTCGATCCCGCCCAGGTGCGGCTCGCTGACGGTCCTGGCCCGGACCAGGGCGTGCTGCTGATGAAGAACCCCGCAGTGCTCGCCGGCTATCACAACCTCCCGGAAAAGAGCGCACAGGTGCTCAAGGACGGCTGGTACTACAGCGGCGACGTGCTGCGGCGCGATGCCGACGGCTTCTATTACTTCGTGGGCCGCGCCGACGACATGTTTGTCTGCTCGGGCGAGAACATCTATCCCGTCGAGGTCGAGAAACTGCTGGAATCGCACCCCGACGTGCGCCAGAGCTGCGTGGTGCCCTTGGCCGACGAGGAACGCGGCCATATCCCCGTCGCCTTCGTCGTGCGCCGCGACGGCAGCCGACTGCATGCCGATGCGCTCAAGCGCCACGCGCTCGAGCACGGCCCCGCCTACCAGCATCCGCGGCGCATCCGCTTCGTGGATGAACTGCCCTGGGCCGGCACCAACAAGATCGACCGCAGCGCGCTGCTGCTTGCCGCGCGCGAACTGGAAGCGCAGCATGCGTGGACCCAACCCGAAACGGAAACGGCATGAGTCAGACTGAATTCCCCGACAGCCTCGTGGGCAAAACCGCGCTCGTGACCGGCGCCAGCCGCGGCATCGGCCGCGCCATCGCGCTGGCCCTGGGCCGGCGCGGCGCGCGCGTCGCCGTGCACTACAACAGCGCTGGCGATGCCGCCGACGAGGTCGTGCGCCAGATCCAGGCAGCTGGCGGCCAAGCCTGGGCCTTGCAGGCCGACCTGGCGCTGGCGGACGCCGCCGCAGCATTGGCGCGGGACTTGCGCGCCTCGCTCAAGGAACGCTACGCCGACGACGGCCTGGACATCCTGGTCAACAACGCCGGCGTGGGCCTGCGCGCCCGCCTGCCGGAAGTCACTCCTGACGCGTTCGACCGGGTGCTGCAGGTCAACCTGAAGACCCCCTTCTTCCTGATCCAGCAGACCCTGCCTTTCCTGCGCGACCATGGCCGCATCGTCAACGTGTCCTCCATGGGCACGCGCGCCGCCTATCCTGAAATGAGCGTCTACGCGCCGGCCAAGGCTGGGCTGGAAGCGCTGACCCTGCTGCTGGCGAGCGAATTGGGCGCACGCGGCATTACCGTGAACGCCGTCCTGCCCGGCGCCACGGCCACGGACCTCAATGCCCGCGCACGCGATCCGGAGCAGAGCAAGGTCATCGCCCAGACGATTGCATTGGGGCGCGTGGGGCAGCCTGAGGACATTGCGGACATCGTCGCCTTTCTGGCGTCGCATGAGGGGCGCTGGATCACGGGGCAGCGTATTGATGCGACGGGCGGGCAGCGGCTGTAGCCTCGGATCCCGGCAATATGGCGTCTTCCTTCGGCAGCGGACCGACCGCGATGCAGGCGATTCGTAATAGTGGTTTTCCCTAGTTCCAAGGAATTCACTGCGCCGGCGCGGCGTGCCTTCAGTGCCTCATTATCGAAACCGCTGCTCGGGCCTGCACGCGAATCGACTCGTGCAATTACGCAACTCCCATTTGCACTAGGCAAAAAGTAGTAGTAGGGTTCCATGGCGTTCATGTTGTGTCTGCTCGAAAGACGGCGCATCGATGTTCCTGCGGCGTCCAGATTGACTTCCGGTCACATTTCCTCTGGCAGGAGCTGCTCGTGAAATGCGCAGAACATGAAAATGTCTCCCCCGTTGTTCAATCGCCGCACCTTGCCGCTCGCTTCGCCCTCGGGCTCGCCGCGACCTTCAGCGGCACGGCGACGTATGCAGACGTCGTCCCGCAAGGCACCTACACGACCCCCTTTCGGGTTGTTGCCGGCGAGGAAAAGACGTTTGTCGGCGGCACCGTCATTACTCCCATGCCGCCCTACCCGCCACAAATGGGCGGTACGGGTATCCAGGTCCAGGGCGGCTTGGCTATCCTGGACCCCTCGCTCGGCAACGGAACACCCATCCGCATAAGCGTCAACGGCAGCGCCATCGACGGCCTGTATGTCAGAAGCGGCGGCAAGATGTTGGTCAGGCCGGGAGGCGTCTATGTCTATGCCACCGGCGGCAGCGTTCGGGGCATCTACAACGTCGGGTCTACCGGTCTCCCGTCACAGTTCGATGGTTCGAACGTATATGTCACGACGGATTTCGCCGATTCCCATGCCCTGCGCACCTATGGCGCCGACGCGACGACCATACTGCGGGACTCGACGCTGACCACCTTGCAAAACGGCTCCAAAGGCGCCGAGGTGTGGCAAGGCGCCAAAGCCAACCTTTACAACACCGCCATTCTGACCAAGGGCACGACCGCGTACGGCGCCCACGTCCTCCAGAACGGCAGTGAACTCACGACCACAAACGGATCGATCACCACCGAAGGCACGACCGCATACGGCGTTCTGGTACAGGACTACGGCAAATTCATGGGCACCGGCACGTCGGTGCGCGCACAAAACGCGATCGGCGTCTATGTCTTTACCAACGGCATCTTCCAGTCCGATGGGATGACCATCCAGTCCGACCGCACTTACGGCATGTACGTCAACGGCGGCACCGCCACGTTGAAAGACACACAGGTGAGCACGCTGGCCGCCGGCTCGTTTGCGCTGTTCGTCAACGGCGGGCCGCCCGCGACCGTGGATGGAGGGCAGATCCTGACCTTCGCCGACCGTTCCGTGGCCGTGCGCACCCAGTCCGGCGCGGTGGCGAACATCAACGGCACCAGGGTGAGCACGCTGGGATTGGCGGCGCACGGCATCCACGTCGAGGGCTGGGGCACGGTCAATCTGGGCCGCGACGGCGACACGGGTACCCTGGTCGACACCCAGGGCGCGGACGCCGATGCTGTCCGCGTGTCGGTCAATGCCACGCGCTTCAGCGCCACCGGCGCGACGCTGCAAACCGCGGGCGCAAACGCCCAGGGCTTGCATCTGACCGGGGCGGCGGGCGCAGCGGCAAAGACCTACACCCTTGTGGATTCCAGGATCTCCTCAGCCCAAGCCGACGGCGTACACCTGTCGGAGGGGCCCGCCATCGTGTCTTTGACCGGCTCCTCCGTCACCGGCGGCAATGCCGCCATCAACATCGGCGCCACTGCCGCCGCGACTGCGGATATCAGCGCCAGCGGGACCTTGATCCAAGGGCGCGTGCTGACTCAGCCTGGCAGCACGACCAATCTTTCCATGAGCGATGGCAGCACCTGGCAGGTGACGGGAAATTCCAACCTCACCAACCTGGTCAACACCAACAGCCTCATCGACTTCACGCCCCCGCAGACAGGCAGCAGCTACAAGACCATCACGACGCGCAACTACGGCGGGAACGGCGCCATCGCGCTCAATACCTACTTGGGAGATGACAGTTCTCCGTCGGACAAGCTCATCGTCAATGGCGGCAACGCCACTGGCACATCGCAACTGCGCATAAAGAACACTGGCGGCCCCGGCGCGCTGACGACCGCAAGCGGGATTCAGGTGGTCGAGGTGGTCAACGGCGGCGTATCCGGGGCGGGTGCGTTCGCGCTGTCCGGCCGCGCGGTGGCCGGCCCCTACGAATACCGGCTCTACCAGGGAAGCGCCGCAGCGCCGACCGATCAGAGCTGGTACTTGCGGTCTGAAAAGGAAGCGCCACCGCCACCGCCCCCGCCGCCGCCTCCCCC